>Ga0137429_1000129_pt1 | contig 40048 bp, 41 predicted proteins | sample EasRivERMZT736_2_FD_102304 | JGI IMG/M metagenome (GOLD analysis project Ga0137429, IMG submission 102304) | Soil microbial communities from meander-bound floodplain in the East River, Colorado, USA - East River MetaG ERMZT736_2 | ecosystem: Environmental > Terrestrial > Soil > Floodplain ...
GGGCATGCGAGCCATGGCTTCTCCACGCCTTGCAAACGGCTACGGTCCTCGCGAACAACGATGAACGATGACTAGTTATTCACCAAGTTGAATTGGAAACTTAGTTTCATACACACCTGTTCCAAAAATGCGATAGATTCAGAGAGCCCCGCTTATTCTTGAATTACATTTGATTTGGTAGGGCTATCCATACGCCCGGTAAAAGCACATTTCTTCCGTGATCCATGGCTCGGGTGCGCACACAGCGTGCAATCTCAACGGGTGTTACTCAAACTTGCTGCTCAGTTGGCTTCCTTCCCGGCGATGATATTGATGGCACGTGGTGCATGAGTCGGCTACCCCGCCCTTGGGACTGTGACATGCGATGCAATCCTGTTTCGAGGGCATGGAGATGTCCGTCGTGTCGCGGCTGTTCTGAATTGCGTGGCACGTGGCGCAGCCGACGGCGGTATGTTTGGCGTGATTGAAACTTGCGTGCAGCATCCAGCGGTCGGGAATCACGGGCGGGGTAATTCGCGGCGGGCCTTCATTCTGCGATATGACTTCGTGGCAATAGGCACAGCCCGGGAATCGGGCCCGGCCCTGGCCTCCAGTGCGCCCGATGTCCGTCACCGGCCCGGTGCGCTGCGTGTTGAAGAAGACCTGTTGTTCGAGGTTTTCGCCGAAGCCAACTTCCTCACGCAGGAGCTGCATCTGGTCGCGAACGAAATCCTCCAGCTCGCGTTTGCCGGTGATGCCTCTGGCCTGCGCGCCGTAGTCCGCGTATTGCCTCGGCAAGCTGTTGAGGAAGGCGCGCACGAAGATTCCGTCGCCGTGGGGCAGGACCACCTTGGGATTTCTGGGGTCGAATTGCAGTTCGTGACAGCTCCGGCAGTTGGCCTCAAAGGTGATTTTCTGATGGAACGCGCCGCTGGGGTCAGGCTGGTGGCAATGAGCGCAGTCCAACTTTTTGCCGTTGAACGGGGGAATTCTGTCCGAGAGATGCACCTGGTGATTGAATCGGAGCGTGTTGCTCTCTCGCAAGCGTCCCACGCGGAGCCGGAATTCCGGATGGTTGCCCGCAAAGGAATGGAAGACGGCTGTGTAGCCGCGTTCGGGTCGCGGCGATTTGAACAGGGTCAGTCGTTGCGCAAAGGGATGATCGAAGATGTCCGCCGCGATGAGTTTTCCTTTTTCGGCCGCCAGTTGCATTGTCTGTGAATCGCCATGACACGAAATGCAATTGGCGACGGTCGGCGGTTTGATCGGACCTGCTCCCTGATGTTCCCGGTGGCAGACGGAGCATGAGACGTTCTCCACCACATTGGGCTGATGAAACTCGTGATGGGTGTGACAGCGCTGGCAGGCCTGGTCGATACTCGACATGTTGGCGGGCCTCGGCGCGCTCAGCTTCTGGATTTCCAACGGACCCGGGTCCGCGCCAAAAGCAGATTGCCACCAGCCAGAGAGGCCAGCCCGGGCGGCCGCATGACAGGCGGCGCAGTTTTGGAAATTCGTTCCGCTGGCGCCGTGCTTTCGAAGGAAGGCCGGACCCGTATGTGACACGGAGATCTCGCCGGGATTTATGAAGTCGAGACGCCAGGTTCCGCCCAACAAAACGAGCAACGCGCCAAGCGTCAGCGCCACACACACAATCGTGAAGCGCCCCCGCTTGGAGCGCAGACTGCGGACGGGCGTGCATCTGGGAATGGGCCGGCCGCAAGTGCCGTCCGGTCGCGGACCGAATTGGCAAGGTCCTCCGTGTTCCTTGGGTCGAGTGCAGCGGTAGCGACCTTTATCTTCACCCGGCTTGAGTTCCAGGGCGGGGCTGCACTCAAAAGTGGCGCGGCAGCGGCCGCCGGGGGTTGGCCCGATGCGGCATGCTTCTCCATCAGCGGCTTTGCCACAAATCCATTTCTGGTTGGGACGCTCATATTGATATTCGTCGAAACCAGGCGCAGGCAATTGCTCTTTCATCGCGCGCCTCCTGAAAACGACTGAGGAGTGACGAGTGAGGAGTGACGAGTGACGAGTTTAAGGGCCCGTTTTCGGTGCTGGTCACTCGTCACTTGCCACTTGTCACTAGTGATAATCATCGCGCGCCTCCCGAAAACGCGAACACCAGTACGACATGCACGAGCGTCAAGAGCAGCAGGCTGTAGGTCAGCGGGATATGCGTGAAGAGCCACCCTTTGAGGACGAGTTGCAACGCGTAATGATAATCGAGCCCATCTTTCTGGCGCACCAATTCCGCAATTTGAGCCAGGGTGGCCCGCTCCTTCTCATCCAAGTAGCGGTTCAGATCGGTGATGTGGTTCAACAGCGTGCCCAGCGGGCGGCGTATTTGAAAGAGGTGCAGCCAGAAGTTGCGCGGGCCTTCAAAGAAATCTTTCAAGTCGCGGACGTAAAACTCAGCGATGGTTGTGGATTGGACTTGCGGAATCGATGTCAGGGCCAATGCTTCGGCCTGCTTTCGCAACGCGCTCCGGATGGCTGGAATGCGCTCGAACAAAACTTCGCCGCCGAAAGTCGTCAGGCGTTTGGGGGCCGCCCGGGACAAAAACAAACCTGCCAGGCCGCTAATCATCACCAACCCGTAAAGCCACGCCAGTGTTCCCTCGAACCAACCGGTCGGCACCTTGAAACTGACGTGGACGGCGAAAAGGACGGCCGTGAACAAGCCGGCATAGACATGGAATTGCAGCCAACTTTCCGAACTGCCGAGCGGAAGGAAAGGGAGCTTTTTGCGGACATTGTAAATCGAGAGGAACAGGATAACTGCGAATAGGACCCAGCCCGTCACGTAGTTGAAGCGCGGGACGATGGCCGAGCCGTGGATGTGCGCCAGAACCGCTGCCGAGGAAAGCAGGATTAAGGCGAACACAGAGAACCACCGTCGTCTGGCAAAGAATCTCATCGCTTCAACCACTTCGCAAAGGCATCGAGGTCATTGAGATTCATTCGGGCCAATGCGCCATGCGGACAGGCCCGTTCACAGGCGGGGCCGCCCATCTGCTCGACGCACAGGTCGCACTTGGTTGCCTTGATTATGGGCTTCATTTCCTGGTCCACCATAATAACTCCTTTTTCATCGCGGACCTCGACCATGCGAATGGCGTCGTAGGGACAATTGGTGAAGCAAGCCTTGCAGCCGATGCAGGTCGCGGGGTTGATGATCACCTGGCCTTCAAAGGCATCGCGATGGATCGCGCCGGTGGGACAGCCGATCATGCAGACCGGGTCGCCGCAGTGCATGCAGGCATTGGCGACCATGATGTTGCCGCTGACCAGGCCGTGGCGGAGGAACCGGGGGTTATTATTGTGGGTCGAAGCGCAAGCGCGGACGCAATCGTCGCAACGGGTGCACCGATCCAAATCGATCGTCATGGTGGCGGTGCCGTTGAAAAAGCGATTTTCGGTGAGGAACTCCAGCAAGTCTGGACCGATGAGCGAGGCGGCATCGCGTTTTGAGATCTTGGCAGCTCCGTCGTCCTTGCGCGTAATGAGGGGTGGCAAATTCCTTTCCGGGATGCCGGGCAACACCACCGTTTCCATGATGGCCGTGGGAATGACCAGCACGTGCGTGTAACCGATGACTCGCAACGTGTATTGCAGCGGTAGGGCTGAATCCGGGTTCCGCCAATTGTGTGCAATTTCATCGAAGCCGTACATCTGGCCGGCGCCCAGGTAATTAAGCGTGCGATGGCCATGGCCAAACTTTTGGCTGAGGCGCGCAAATCCCGCCCGGATGAGAATGACGCCGTCCGGATAGTCACCTTCCTGCGCGATGATCGATTCGTGATCGGCACGGCCAGGTGTGCCTGTCTGAGCCAGGCGCTTGTAATCCCCGGACCAGTCGTAGTCGCCGTAGGTGGCAAACTCGGTTTTTTCGACTACCCAACGGCGCTGATCCTCGGCCAGACCGTTAAAAAAGGGTGTGGACTGGAGAAAGGTTGCCAACGCGCGCTCGCGATAGATTTGGTCGATGTGTGTTCGTAACGCTTCGTCATATCGCATGAGGTCGCGCAGACCCTGCCAGCGAATCTCCAGAAGCTCGGCGCCATCCTCCTCGGCAAAAATGGTGGCCGTCCTCGGCATACGGCTCAGGGCGGCGATTTCACCAAAGAATTCTCCATGCTCGATCATGGCGGTCTTGTGTTCATCCAAAATGCGCGGCACGTCCTGGAGGAACACCTTCGCGCTATCGCCTTCGTCTTGCCGAACGATGCGCGCATCGGCCTTGAGTTGCGAATGCCGGAAACTCTCGGGCTCCCTTGCGTTGGACCATAACTGCGCCAGCGAGCGAAAAAAGCCCTTTCGATTCGGCTCCCGTCGGCCCAGGACCGAAGCCGGCAGACCGGGATTGAGCACGACACGCACTTTGCCCGACATGACCATGAATGCGGAGGTGCCATAATCGCCCTGGCGCACGACAATTTCCCCTTTGCGATATCGCTTGATGCTGGTGTCGTGATAGAGGATGTCGCGAACCGAGAGCTTCCTGGGAAACTTCTCGGCATTCATGACGCTGAAAGGCGGCACGGTTAAAAGCCGATCCACGTCGGCTTCGCTCATCTGTTCGTCGAAGCGGGCGTCCCAGCGCTGGGGTTTTTCGACGATGACAAGTGTGCTATCCATGGCGAGAGGAGCGCGGACGTCTCGTCCGCACGAACCTACAGCGAGTTGGCTTGGGCGAAGGCATTTGGCACAGGGGGCCTGCTGCTATTCGAGCGGACGAGACGTCCGCGCTCCTGAAGGCCGGCGTAGCGATGATGTTCTTACGCATCCAGCACCAAACTCTCCTTGGGTTTGCAGATACAGGTCAGACACGAATTATCCTCCGGCGTGGCGCCTTGCTGGACCAGATATTCCACTTTGCCTGATTTGATCGCCACCAGGCAGGTGCCGCAGTTGCCGGCGCGGCAACCCGAGTCGATCTGCACGCCATTGGCCTCCGCCAAATCCAGCAGGGATGTAAAGTCGGGTTTCCATCGGCACCGCTTGCCGCTGCGGCTGAACTCCACTTCAATCTCCGCCACTGGCAACGGCGCGTCGGTCTTCGGAACAGGAGCTTTGAGCGAAGCTGGACCGAAAGCCTCAAACAAGATGTTTTCCCTGGGCACTCCCCATTCCTTCAGTCCCTCGGTGATGCCTTTCATCATGCCCGGAGGGCCGCAAATGAAAAAATCGTAGTTGCTCGAGGGCAACAATCGCTTCAGCAGTTCGATGGAGACACGCTCCCGGTGAAGGTTTGGATCTTCAGCGGCGCCGGTCTCAGCCGGATCACTGACACAGACATGGAGACGAATGTTATCGTGCTTGGCCGTGAGTTTCATGAGATGATCCATCTGGATGTACTCCGAGCGGTTGCGCACGCCATAAAAAAACCAGACCTCAGGTTTGAAACCACTCTCGGCCACGGTGTTGACCATGCTGAGCATGGGGGTAACACCGACACCGCCGGCAATGAAAACAACGGGCTTGTCCTGTTCGAGATCGAGAGCAAAGTGACCCGCTGGCGCTTTCACGTCCAGAATGTCACCTTCCCGAACGCGATCACAAAAGAACGAGGAAGCCAGGCCCGGCGTAGCCTGTGGTTGATCCGGCGGCGGCAGGACTTTCTTGATGGTGACACGGTAATAGTCCTGGTGATTGGGGCTGTCCGATAACGAATAGCACCGAATGGCCGGCTTGCTGCAACCGGGAATGTTCAGTTGGAAGGTGAGATACTGGCCGGGCTTGAATCGCGGCAATGCCTTTCCGTCATTGGGTGACAGGTAAAAGGAATAAACCTGATCGCATTCGCGGACCTTCCGGGCGACTTTGAATTTGCGGTAGCCGTTCCAGAGAGATTGGCTGTGTTCGATTTGCTGAAGCTGCGCCGCGGCTGACTTCACAAGCAAACGCATTCGTTCGCGCGAAAGCTGCCGTTGTTCCCGCTCAAGGTAAATCCGACGCCAGGTGCCCGCGAGCATCGACAACGCTTGAAGGGTCAAAGCGCCGATCAAAACCAAACCCAAAACGAGGCTGACCCTGCCCCCCAAAGCGCTCTGCACTTGATCGATTATGGGTTGCATTGCTGCGCGTGATTGTCTAACAAGCGGTCCGTGCTTAGTAAACTTTTAAGTTCACACAGGCATGATCCGACTTTCCAATCTATCCCGAGCTGTTCGGGCATGTTCTGCATCCTCCCACTCCCCCTCTTACTCTTAATCTTAATCTTACTCTCACTCCATTCAGCTCTTCCCATAGGAAGATTAAGATTAAGATTAAGATTAAGAAGGGCAAGAGAACGGGCAGGACCGGCTTTGCCTGTGACGAGGAGTTCTGATGTTCTGTTCAGGTACATCTTTTTGGTCGGAGTTTTGTCAGCTATCCCAGCTTTCTCACAGACGAACGAAGCAGCATCAGTTCCAAAATTCCTTGGGGCGCAATCTTGCGGTTCCAGCAGTTGTCACGGAGGGGCGGCGAGCAATCGCAACCAGTTTATCATCTGGTCGCGGCAGGATTTTCACACCCGCTCCTATGCGACGCTCACCACACGTCGCTCCGAGGTCATGGCCGAAGCTCTCGCGCTCGGCGCGCCTGCGACCAATAGCCGATGCACGACCTGTCATGCCCCGTTTCACAATCTCCTCTCGGCACAGCGAGCGCCGGGAGTTGACCACCGAGCGGGTGTTTCCTGCGAAAGCTGTCATGGCCCCGGCGAAGCCTGGCTGCGCTCGCACACGCGGCCTGACTTTTCGCATGCTGACCGTACCGCCGCCGGCATGCGCGATTTGGAAAATCTCTATGTGCGGGCCAACACGTGCGTGGCCTGTCATCAGCATCTCGATGCTGACCTGCTTCAAGTGGGTCATCCCGAATTGATCTTCGAACTCGATGGGCAGGCGGTAACGCAGCCGAAGCATTGGCGCGAAGCACACCCTTGGCACGGTGCTCAAGCCTGGCTGGTGGGACAAGCGGTGGCGCTGCGCGAAATAAGTTGGCAGCTTGAGAAGCAAACGGCGCCCGATGAACACGGCGCCGCGCGATGGCACGCACTTGTGTGGTTGTTGAAGCATGCGGGCGGCGGTGCTGATTTTCCTTCGCTGGCGGACATCGATTTGAATCTCACACCGGAGAATCTTTCCAACACACGCCAGCTTGGTGACCGCCTGGCCCAGCGCGTTGCCGACGCGACCTGGTCCGGGGAACTGACGGAGAAATGCTTGACCAAACTTGCCGCGGCTGCGGAGGATTTTACGGACACGACTGTTTCCCGGATTATCCACGCGCGGCGGGCCGAACGTCTGGTTTTAGGACTGGATCGACTGTTGGCTGGTCTGAACGGCAGCAAGACCAACCCGGCTGTTGAGGCGGACCTGAACGAACTCTTCAAGGCCGTTCAATCGTTGCCCGACTTCAGACCGGCCGATTTCGCGCAGCAGCTCACCAGATTTCGGAAGCAACTCAGGGCAACCAAAGCGAATTGACCTGGAGCGGAGCGTACCCTTGTCCTGAGCGAGAACGATTCCGTTGCTTTCGGGAGCGCGGACGTCTCGCCCGCAGTTTTCGGCGTCCCGCCGAAAACTTCCACACGTCGAACCCGCGCACAACTCGGTGCGCTCTCCGGCGCTTCCAAACCCGCCGGCGGGACGCCAAGCGGGAGCGACCGGGACGGTCGCGCTCCCCCTAAAAGACCCTAAAGACTTTCCTTCTTCTGGAGGTGCGATATTCCATGTAACCTTTGCGCGCACTTGCCTCAGGAAGAGGTATGAGTATTACATCTGAAGCCAGGTCGTGCCCGAAATGTGGCGCGCCGATCCTGCCGGAAGCGCCGCAAGGGCTTTGTCCTAAATGTCTTCTAGCGGCGGTGTCAGCACCCACAGAAGCCGGGGCTCCCGAAACGGAAAGGAGTGTGCCTCCGTCGCGGCAGGCCCTGGTGGAGGCATTTCCGCTTCTCGAAATCATCGAACTCATCGGCCAGGGCGGCATGGGTTTCGTCTTCAAGGCACGCCAGCCGAAGCTTGACCGTTTCGTAGCGCTGAAGATTCTTCCCCAATCACTGGCCGCAGACCCGGCCTTTGCCGAGAGGTTCACCCGCGAAGGCCGCGTCCTGGCGCGACTCAATCATCCGAGCATCGTCACCGTTCACGACTTCGGCCAGGCGAACGGCTTTTTTTATTTGCTGATGGAGTTTGTGGACGGGGTGAACTTGCGGCAGGCGATGAAGGCCGGACGGTTCGCCCCTGCACAGGCCCTGGCCATTGTGCCCCGGATTTGTGACGCGCTTCAATACGCGCACAACGAAGGCATCCTGCATCGCGACATCAAACCCGAGAACATTCTTCTGGACTCCAGAGGTCGCGTGAAGATTGCTGACTTCGGCATTGCAAAACTCATTGGCGACGCGCATGCGGAAGCCACACTGACGAGTGTCGGCGCCACGCTGGGCACACCGCACTACATGGCACCGGAGCAAATCGAGACGCCAGGCGAAGTGGACCATCGCGCCGACATCTATTCGCTGGGCGTGGTATTTTACGAGCTGCTCACGGGTGAATTACCGCTGGGGCGCTTTGCTCCCCCGTCCCAGAAGGCAGCGGTGGACGCGCGCGTGGACGAAATCGTTTTGCGGGCGCTGCAAAAGGAGCGCGAACTTCGGCAGCAAAGCGCCACTGAGATCAAGACAGAGGTGGAAACTGTCACCGACAGTGCGCGGCCAGCCAAAACGGTAGCTCTGAATGCAAGGGCAACACGTGGTGCGGGACCCTTCGCGGCGTTGAAAATTGCCCGGGCAGTTTCAAGAAACAGAGTCCTGTCGGCCATGAGCATTTTGCTGGCGGTGGCCGTAGTGGCCAGCCTCATTCTGGTCTGGAAAGGGATGAGTCCGCAGCTTCCTGCTGTGGCCTTCAATGGCTTTAATCGGGTGGAAATCCCGAGTAGCAAGGATCTGGAGTTCGGCCGGCAGCCTTTCAGTGTATCGCTTTGGCTGCGCACCACCACGCGCCAGGAGAACATCACATTTGTGGCCAAGCGGCGGAACGCAAAAACGGATACTGGCTGGTCCATTTGCGGACAAGAGGACAACCAGTTCATAGTTTACGCGGCCGGTTGCACCTACATAAAGTCATCGCCGCAGCACTATCGCGATGGGCGCTGGCACCATCTGGTCGTCGTTCGCCATGACTCCCGTGTGGACATTTACTTCGACGCCCAACTCGTCGGCAGCGGCGCGGAATCCTGCAACTTCCAGGACGATCATCCCATCTACCTCGCCATGGATGGCCAGGGGGGAAACCATTATCAGGGGGAACTGGCCGAAGTCTGCATTTACAATCGAGCGCTCCACCAGGACGAGATTGATGCGGAGTGGAACAACGGGCAACAACGCAAGACATCGCTGGCTGGGCCCGGGCTCGTCGCCGGATATCGTTTTGACGAAGGTGTGGGAGCGGTGGCTCGGGATTTTTCAGGCAATGGCCACGACGGCCTGTTCGTCAACCATCCAATTCGCTCTTCCAAAACGCGGGATCGGACACCGCGTGCGCAGCAGCAGATTGCGTCGCCACAAAGCCAGGCAGCTTCAAGCCAACTTGTCATCGACGCCGTGCAGTTTACCAATGCTCACCCTGAACCCGGCGAACTGAAGTGGGGATTCAAGTGCTTTATCCCGCCCGACCATTTGGCCAGCTTCTTGTTTGTTCACTGGACCAATGGAGTGCCCAACGTGGACACAGGCTTCAGCACATACTTCAAGGTCGGTAAAGCCGGCGGAATCGATCTTCCATTTTGCTCTCTTACATGTTACCGAGTGACCGAGTCTTCCGAGCTTTCCTACGTGACCGATGCCGCAAGTCGTCGTCAGATATTAGCCGCATGGAACTTTCCTGAGTCCGCCGGTGTGACCAATGCCGTTCGGTGGAACGTCAATCTTGGCACTGGGTTCACCGCCAGCCGTTGGATCGCGATGCCGCCGTACCATCGGCTTGAGGTCAAGCTTCCGCAGAGCGTCCGATCCGGCTATCAGCGCGTGATTCCTCTGGTTGAGTTTCACAGACCTGACGGCGATGTGAACCACCGCCAGTCCGGGGTGGAATTGCGCATCGTTCTCGAACCACTCCGGTTGCCACCGATTCGGACTCGCCCGAATGAGATTGATCGGACCAACTACATCGCTGCCATGGCGCTGGCTGGGACGTTGGAGGAAGCGCTTAACACCATAAAAAACCTGCCCATCGAGCCGTGAGTCATTTGAACCCAAGGCAATCCTCGTCATGTCCGGAAGCGTTCGTTACCACTCAATGGACACGAGTGCTGGGGGCGCGCGGGGATTCCACTGAGGCCAAAGCCGCCTTGGGCGATTTGTGTGCGGCCTATTATGCCCCGGTGTTTGCCTTCATCCATCGCGCCACAGCGGACAAGGAAGCTGCCCGCGATCTTACACAGGAATTTTTCGCTCGCCTGCTCACGCGGCAAGGCATCGACACCGTGGACCCGAAGCGTGGGCGTTTTCGCTCTTTCCTGCTCGGCGCAGTGAAACACTTCCTCGGCGACATGCGCGACCACGCTCATCGTTTGAAACGTGGCGCAGGGCAGCCGCTCGAAACCATCGACTTCGGAACGGATACTTCACCGGCTCTCCAACTGCCCGACCCAAATCTATCCACCCCCGATCGTGAGTTTGATCGCAAGTGGGCGCTGACGGTCCTGGATCGCGCGCTCGCTGTCCTGTCCAATGAACATAAGTTGGCCGGACGGTCGGAACAATTCGAGGCTTTGAAGCCCTGGCTGAGCGGTGATTCCGATCATCTTTCCCAGGCCGACACGGCCCGAAAACTTGGTCTCAATGAAGGTGCGGTGAAAGTGGCCATTCACCGTCTTCGCCGGCGTTTCCGGGAGGTGGTTAAGGCGGAGATTGCCCAAACTCTGAACGAACCGGCTCACGTTGCCGATGAACTTGCCTGCCTGATGGCGGCGCTGAGCGGCGACTAAAGACGTAACTATGCACCTGTTCAGTCCAATATTGACACTGATTGGCCGCCTTCCTACTGTCCCTCCGTAAAGACCGTGCGCTTTACCCCGAATTCATACTTCGGGGCTTTTTATTGTCAGCGCACGCAGATCACTTATGGCCAACACAATTCTCGTAGGCGCCCAATGGGGCGACGAAGGCAAAGGAAAGATCATCGACGTCCTCACGGAGGACGCTGATGTGGTCGTGCGCACGCAGGGCGGCAACAACGCCGGCCACACCGTTTTCATTGGCAAGAAGAGGTATGTGCTGCACCTCATTCCATCGGGCATCCTGCGCAAAGGCAAGACCTGCGTCATCGGCAACGGCGTGGTGGTGGACCCGGTCAGTCTCGTCGAAGAAATCAGCGGCTTGGTCAAGCTGGGCATTAAGGTGAACAATAATCTGTTTATTGCCGAGACGGCCCATCTGGTTTTTCCCTATCATCGCGAACTGGATGAGCAGCGCGAAATCCTGAAGGGCAAAAACAAAATTGGGACCACCAAGCGCGGCATCGGACCGGCTTACGGCGACAAGGCCGGGCGGACGGGCTTGAGAATGATCGACCTGATCAATCCGCCGCGGTTCGAACAATTGCTCAAGTTCAAGATCAAAGAGAACAACGAAATCCTCAAGGCCTTCGGCGCCAGGCCACTCTCGTTCCCCAAAGTGCACCAGGCCTACCGGGCGGCCGGAGATAAGCTCAGGCCGTTTGTGGCCAATACAGTCCTCTTGCTCCACCAGGCGCAGCAGAAGGCAAAAAAGATTTTGTTCGAAGGAGCGCAGGGAACTTTTCTTGATATCGATCATGGCACCTATCCCTTCGTGACCTCCTCCAACACGACCGCCGGCGGCGCTTGCACAGGTTCGGGCATTCCACCGCATCGCGTCGATCGTGTGGTCGGCGTCATGAAAGCCTACACCACCCGCGTCGGAGAAGGGCCGCTGCCGACCGAGGACTCTCAAATTGCCGACTTGTTGCACGGCATGGGTCGGGAGTTCGGCGCCACGACAGGACGCCCGCGCCGCTGCGGATGGTTTGACGCGGTCGCCACACGTCACGCGACCATGGTCAACGGCATCGATGAACTGGCCGTCACCAATGTGGACGGCCTGGACACCTTGGAAGACATCCGGGTGTGCATCGGCTATCGCGTCGGGACACAACAATTTGATTACGTGCCCAACGACATCGAACTTCTCAGCAAGTGCGAACCCGTTTATGTCGACTTCCCCGGCTGGCAAAAGCCGACCAATCAAATTGGGCGCTGGAAAGAGCTGCCTTTGCCCACGCGCACCTACCTGACGGCGATTGCCGAATTGACGGGCGCAAAATTGTCGGTTGTTTCGGTGGGACCATCGCGCGAGCAGACAATTTTCCTTTGATTTGATATCGCCAATCGCAGGTTTCCCCGGTGACCACTCATCCGTCTCATTCTCATCTTAGCGCCCAGGCCAAAAGCATGCTGCCGACGCACCTGGCCATCATCATGGACGGTAATGGGCGCTGGGCCAAACAGCGCAACCTGCCTCGTGTGGAGGGCCATCGCGCCGGCGCCGAATCTGTGCGCGCGGTCGTTCGCGCCGCGGGCGAGATCGGAATCAAATACCTGACCCTCTATGCCTTTTCGGTCGAGAATTGGAACCGGCCCAAAGAGGAAGTGGACACGCTCATGAAGTACCTGGCGCGCTACCTCAAGACGGAGGTGGCCGAGTTGCAGCGCAACAATGTCCGGCTCGAGGTCATCGGGCAGATTTACCGGCTGCCGGAATTCGTGCAGGAACAACTCAAGAAGACCATTGTCACCCTTTCGAAAAACAATGGCCTCACCGTCGTGCTGGCGTTGAGCTACGGCGGTCGCACGGAGATCGTCGAGGCCGCCCGCGCCATTGCGGCCAAGGTCAAGCAAGGCAAACTCGACGCCGAAGAAATCACTGAGCAAGTCTTCGCCCAGCATCTTTACACCAAGAACATTCCCGATCCGGACTTGCTCATCCGCACCAGCGGCGAGATGCGCGTGAGCAACTTTCTTCTCTGGCAGATCTCCTATGCGGAGCTGGTCGTGACGCCGACACTGTGGCCGGACTTTCGGAAGCCACAGTTTTTTGAAGCGCTGGAGGAATACACGCGCCGACATCGGAGGTTTGGTGGAGTGTGAGAATGACTTATTCAGCAGGATTCTCCGTTCCCAAGGGTTGATCCGTTCGATGAGCGCTAACAAGCACCGATCCACCGATGGCAAGCCCAGCTTTGGGCAAACTCCGTTCGCGGGATTGACGAACGAAGGATTGCCGCCAGGGCCAAAGGAGGGTCAGCCTGCGGACCAGCCTGAGGCGAAATCGATCGCGCCGCAGAAAAGTCGGGGGCGTGTGGACATCAGGCGTCAGACGGCGGGTCGCGGTGGCAAAACGGTAACGGTTATCTCCGGCTTTGTTGGCATTGGTCTGCCTGAAAAGGAGAAGCTTGCCAAACAAATGCAGAAAGTCTGTGGCACCGGCGGCACCGTGAAGGAAGGCCGCATTGAGATTCAGGGCGACAAACGCGCTCAGGTAGCTCGCATCCTGACCGAGGCCGGTTTTAGTCCGGTGTTTGCTGGTGGATGAGACGGGCCACTTCTTGGTTAGATTCTGACTTCGCAAATCTCGTAAGAACATCTCGCAAATTAAAGTGATTGCCCAAAGTAATTTCCGAAAAGGTAGGGCAAACCTGCCGGTTTGCCGCAACGCCCAGCAGGGTGTCGCCCACCTTTTTGGAAATTACTTTTGGCAATCGATGTAGGCGGGAAAAGCTCCAAGCTCCAAATCCCAAGCTCCCGAGAAACACCAAACCGCAAGCCTCAACACGTCATAGACGCAGGCGGAAGAACGTGACTTGCCCTGTCAGAGGAACCGATAGTTCCCAGAACGTATTGGTCAAGGTTGGTAGTCTGGGAACAAATTGCCAGGAGCCATTCACTGTCTGGCTGGCTTCCACGGTTGCCGAAACAAACTCTGCCGGCCAGCGCAGCTTGAGGGTCATGCTATCTCGCGTCACCAGCAATTGAGGATGAAAAGCCTCAGAGACCCATTCCGGATGATCGACGAAGGGATTTCGGTTGTGCTGATAAAGGTTGAATACGCGCTCATTGCGCAACCGCTCCGGGTCGTCCACCGGGTCCGTGATGTGCCAGTACAATAAGGTTGTCAGCCGCCCCATGAGATTCGTGCTGCTGGTGATCTGGCTCAACGCGTCCGTCAGGATGAACGCGGGCTCATTCGTCGGCTCGCCTGTATAGCGCACCACCATGTAAAACATCGCGCGTGCAATATCGCCTTTGGTGGCCGGTGACGGTTCCCACGAATCGGAATCCGTCGAGGTCAGCGGCGCTTCCAGATAGCCCGGCAGCCGATATAGTGGGTCATTCGTGTTGCTGATGTCGAAAAGCTTGTTGCCGCGCGCGCTGTTCACGTTCAGGTCAGCCGCGCGCAAATTATGCAGGTCGCTGTAAGCCGGCATCCGCGAATCGATGCCGTAGCTATTTGGCCAAAGATGTTCCCGGTTCCAACCTGTGGGCAACCCGAAGGTGATCTTGAGTTCGGCTCGGTCCGAATACGTCAGAATGACATTGTTCGTGTTGGCGGGGTCTTCATCCAGCACCATGAGCGCATCGGAGGTATCAAAGCCCAGACTCGAATAGGGAATTACAGTGTGTCCGCGAATGAGCGAATGCAACGCCTGACGCAACTCCGTGCCGGTCTTTCCCAGTGCCGAATCGTAGTAGCCCGGCGGCGGTGCGGCCTGCGATCCGAGACCGGCGCAACACAACCCAAGGAGCGGAATGTGTCCTCTGAACGACATGCGTGAGATCGATCCTGTGCATAAACTGTTCCCTGTTTTTCATGGGCATTCTCCACAGATTTGCTGGTTGGCAATTTCTCGTCGTGTCCAGGATTTGTAAATGTGTGTCTTTGTCCCTGGGACCAGTCGCCGAGAATTTAGAGAAGCTCCTTTGCGGGCAAACAGAAGAATTCTGTGACTGGCTTCGAGATCAATTGCCACGCGACCGTCATCCATTCGAGAAGACTTCAGTGGACGCCGATTTGGAAGTGCTCACAGACGCCGTTTCGGTCCTTCGGGCACCCTCTCCCCCACTGGGGGAGAGGGACGGGGTGAGGGGGTTCTGCTTCGTGCTCGGAAATGATTTATGGTAATCGCTATAGGGACAATGGATTGCCAACTCCAATGGCGCTTCTTTTAATTGGCGGATGCAATTTGAGTTCAACTTGAATCCCGCTCGCCGACCCCCATCGGATGAGTTTTTGGCGTTGGCCAACGGCCAGATTCCAATGGTCCTGATCCGCAATCCGCGTTCGCGGCGGTATGTGCTTCGAGTACGACCAGACGGCTCCGCGCGAGTGACAATTCCCCGCGGCGGTTCCATCGCGGAAGCGCGAAGATTTGCCGAACGCAATGTCGCCTGGCTCGAGCGGGAGCTGCAGCGGCTCTCCACGCGTCCCACTCGCCCAAGAGAATGGTTGCTCGGAACAGAGATTCATTTTCGTGGAGAGCTGGTAAGGATTGAGCCGGTCGTCAACGGAAAGAGCAGCCACATTGGATTTGGAAGCGAGGTCATCAAAGTGACCGATCCGACCAGAGATTTCCGGCGAATGATTGAAAGGCATCTGTGGAGGTTGGCGGCCAAGGAACTCCCACCGAGGGTTCTTGAATACGCAGTGCTCCATCAACTGCCCGTGCGTCGGGTCACAGTGCGCAATCAGAGATCGCGTTGGGGTTCCTGCTCGCGACGAGGGACCATTTCCTTGAACTGGCGACTCATTCAGGCGCCCCCGTTCGTCCGTGACTATTTGATTCTGCACGAGTTGATGCACTTGAGGCAAATGAACCACTCCGCGCGGTTCTGGCGTGAGGTCGAGCGTGTCTGTCCTGATTACCATGCGGCCGAGCGCTGGCTGAAACAGCATTCCTCTCTGCTCACGTGAAGGTGAGACTTCGGTGATGTCCTCGGGAGGAGTAATCAGCAACTCGTCGCTCTTTGAAAGCGAAGTCCATGGTGCGAACCCAGTTCCCGCAGCCAATTTCTGGAGCGCGACTCTGTGAGTCGCAGCACGTGCGCACGTCGGAGGGTTGCAAGCATTTTGAACTCACGTTGTGTGCATCGATCATCTGTGGAATAATCGCATCCGCATATCAGGATAAAAGATTTTGCCGTACTCAAAGCTATAAGTTGCGTCGCATGGTCTGGATGAATATAAGTAACGGCGCAAAAGTCGAAGACAACGACAATGAAAACTTGCTTGAACATAACAGCCACGAGTTGGCCGACCATGTCAGTCGCGAAAGCGACACGTCATAGCCGGTATAACCCGGGTGGTGCGTTTAGCCTTGGACTATCCTTGGCACCGATCGGGCAACGGCCCGAAGGTGATTTGGATAGACTCGGTGTAAGCAGGTTCTGAAGACAAAAAACGATTTCTCCTCACCCTGCTTACCGAAACGTAGGCAGGGTTTTTATTTCCCTGAAACTGATTGGTGAATGGCAGCAACGAAAGGTGAATCCCGCCGAGGCGGGATGAACGATTATGATAAAGAGAATAGCGACATCTTGATGATGTCCGACAGCACAAAACGAATTCAGGCGCAGGAGAGCCGAGGCTTTCCACCGGTGGGATTTGCCCATCGCGAGCGAAGTCGCGCGCCGAGACGATTTGAAAGGCTTTTACATTTTAAGGGCTTCGGAGGAGGTGTGCCCCCAAACACCGAAAGAGCCGCCGTGAAACCGCGGGTTGGGATCGAGTAGATCACCAAGAGGTGTTTGTTCTTTGTTGAAATGGCGCGGGCCGGGAGTGTGACAACGCTCCCGGCCCTTTTAATTTTCGCCGCTGTGGTTTAACAGGCGCTGGCGCGCTGCAACCAGAGCGCACCTTTCCATAACCGCACCAATTCCTTCAGGCTGCGCGTCGGCACGCGGCCGAGTCTCCGGTTCCTTTTCTTGTAGGAGCCGACGTGAGAAGGCTCCGATGCGATTTACAGTGGAGTTTGATCGAAGCCTCCTCACGTCGGCTCCCACAAGGCTCAGGATTGTGGTGTAACAGCAGCATCTTCGCCCGTGAAGCGAACGGTCCGGGTGCGAATCCCGGCTTCCTGACCAAATTCATTCAAGGTAGGGCCGCGTTGCCGCGCGGCCTCAATGTTTGGGACGAGCAGCAACTCGTCCCTACCACAAATTTGAATCAGCAGCAGCCGATTCAGCAGTCCGCTGAGACGGTCCTGTGGATGAGCTGGTTCAATCGCGGTTCGAATCCGCATTTGGCTGACGACCAAACCAAGGTAGGAAATGGGAGCAATCCCATGAACGGTTCGAGGCAGGCAGACCAGCGCGCAAGCGCAACCCGAGAGCGGCCTTGCGAGAATTTCTTTCGAGAGATTTTCCCGCTGCTGGACGGTGGTTTCCTGCCTCGGGCTTGGCAATTTCTTTGGCGGCGCTCTCTGAGCGCCACGCGCTAATCGAATCAATGCGGCGGTCACAGATCGCCGCTACAACGAAAGGAGAACATACATGAACTACAACATTCTCATCGTAATCGCCATCGCCATTTTCGGCTTCGCACTTGTCGCCGCACTCGCGAAGGAATTTCGCCACGCCTTCCTGGTGCCGGAAGGCTACGCGGGCTTGCTCTATCACAAGGGCAAGTTCGTCGAAGTCCTCGGTGCAGGCCGACACATCCGATGGGGTCGGCACTTCACCCTCGACGCCCAGGACCTGCGCAAGGCGTCGCTGCTCGTGGCCGGTCAGGACGTGCTCACGGCTGACAATGTCGGCCTCAAGCTGAGTCTGCTCGTCACGTATCAGGTGATCGATCCGGTCAAGGCTGCACACGAAACGCAGAACTGGCAGGGCGACTTCTACAACGCCGCCCAGCTTGCGCTGCGTGCAGTCGTGGGTGGTGTTGCCGTCGAAGCGCTGCTCAATCAGCGACTCGAAATCGGCGCGCAACTGCTGGCTCGCGTGCAGCCGGAAGGTGCGAAGATCGGCATCCACGTCCTCGCTGTCGAAGTGAAGGACGTGATGTTCCCGGCCGACCTCAAGCGCGCCTTCGCCGAAGTGCTGAAGGCGAAACAAGAAGGTCACGCCGCGCTCGAACGCGCCCGCGGCGAAAGCGCAGCCCTGCGCAATCTCGCGAATGCAGCTCGTGTGCTGGAAGGCAACCCGGCCCTGATGAACCTGCGGTGGATGCAGACGGTCACCGCTGCGCAGAACGCCGGCAACACGCTCGTGCTCGGCGTGCCCGGCTTCGTCCCGTTGAAGAACGGCAAGGCAGGGTCGCCTGCAACCAATACAGAAGAAAGCGGAGCAAGTTAATCAACGCGGGTGGAGACGAACGTTTCCGCCCGCACTTTCACAGCGAATATTCAAACCATTAAAACATGAAACCAAATTCAAAGAACAGTTATGAAAAAACGATCAAGGCAAGGCCTCCGCCGATTCCGGGTGGAGGTTCGGTCTTGGGGAAACTACGTCGAGCGAATTGCAGAGCTTGAGCGAGCGCTCGCGAAGAAACCCAGAGTCCTTCAAATCGAAATCGTAGGCGCAGGCGAAATTCCGGCGGACGTCGCTTTGCGATTCCGCGCCGCATTGATGGAACGTTCGCCAAAAACGCGGATTGTCACCCGCGCGTGTTCCAGTCTCCAGGGCGGCTCGGTGCTGCTCTGGCTGCTGGGCGAGAGCCGCTCGATTCGGAACGATGCGCGACTCTATTTTCGTTGCACCACCCTGTCCGAAGAAGACGAGGTGCAGGAGAATGGAGTTTGGAAGGAAGACGAACCTGCATATCGGGACTCGTATTCCGAGATTGATCCGGACGAGGGCGACTACGCGCGAGTGCTGCAACTCGTCAACGAGTTCCTGCCGGTCAGGGAAATGGCCGGGCGCCTCATCGGCGTGCAGGTGCTGCGGCAATTCGGACTGATCGAGAGCGAGAAGGTGGACAATTTCCTGGCCGCCGTGTTCTCGAAAAGGCCGGCGCGTGCCGACCGCTCGTTGACTGCAACGAATGAACAGCGCGTTCAACGACGCGAGAAAGCCCGCGCACGCCAGATGCGAAAATAACTCCGGTTCAAGGACGCCAAGAGGCAAACAACGCGGGCGGAGGCGAAAGCTTCCGGCCGCGCTTTGAAACAAATTTCCTACTTGCGATAAACTTCGCGCCGATGACCGACGCTGAGCAGGTGAAGAACGCCTTTGGAGCGGTCAAAATTGTAAATGATCCGGTAATCGCCCACTCGGATTCGGTAGGCGTCCACTCCCTTCATTCGATGATGCGGGTGGCTTTCCAGCGTCATGCCCAAACGATCAATGCTGGATTGGATTCTGGCCTGAACGGTAGCCGGAAGTTTGAAGAAGTCGGCGTCGAAATCCCGCGAGTAGATTTGGAGCGCGGCGCTCACCCGCCAGTTTCGGGCTTGCGCACGCGAGAATACACGCCGTCGGCGATTTCTTGTTGAGCCCGCTGGACCTTTGCCTTGAACTCATCGCTGACTTCCAACTGGTCCTCGATGAAATCGTCCAGCCAATCGCGAACCGCCTGCAAGTCTTCGAGCGACAGCCTGGTTAGCGCCGACTCGATTTCTTTGACCGTGCTCATGTGAAGACAATCGCCGATCTTAGAACCCGGTTCAAGCTCGGAATCTCCTGATGGTCACCTGGGTTGGAGGACCTGCGCCTGATGCAGTCGCTCACGGCTGCGCAGAAGGCAGGCAACACGCTCGTGCTGGGCATGCCGGGCTTCGTCCCGTTGAAGAACGGCAGGGCAGGTTCGCCTGCGCCAAACACGGAAGAAGCAGGTTAGTCAACGCGGGTGGAGGCGGAAAGCTTCCGCCCGCGCTTGTCAGCCTTTCAACCGTCGTTCCCAATTGATTCAGTTGGACAACCCACCATCGCGTCGGTCGCCGCTTTCAATTGCTCGGGCTCCACCGGCTGCTGATAGACGATGCTGAAGCCGATTTCGTCGTTACGCCGGAATGTTTCCGGGGCTGTTTCGCGGCATAGGTCGCAATCAATGCACGACGAGTCCACATACAACGGCCCTGGCACGTTTCCCGGATTCTTTTCATTTTTGTTTGGCATAGCACGAGGAGCATCGCGCGCCTCGCGCATTGCGTGAAATTCAATGGAGTCGTTATAGTGATGCGCGCGATGAATGAATTCCTCGCCACCGGCCCGTTCGATCTCTACGAACTGCAACTGTTCCATCTCGTGGCGGAGCATCGAAACTTCACGAGAGCTGGTCGCGCGGCGGGACTAACCCAAAGCGCCATCACGCGCCAGATTCGCGGGATGGAAGATCGGCTTGGCATTGCGCTTTTCGAGCGAACGACTCGCTCTGTGTGGCTCACCGCGGCTGGCGCTGCTTTGTATGCACGCTCCGGCGCGATTCTATCCGAGGTCAACGACGCGGTGAGCGCGCTGAAAGACAGACTCCTGCTAACACCAAAGATGCTGCGTGTCGGCATTTCCCGGACGATCGGCCTCGCGTATTTGCCGGGCTTCTTTCGCCGGCTTCAAACCAAATTTCCGCGCGTGCAACTCCGCGTGTCCCATGAATCCAGCGCGTTCATTCTCGGCGCGGTCGAGAGCGGAGAGTTGGACGCAGGCGTTGTGGCCGCGCCTCCGCAAATCTCCCGCGCGCTGACCGTGACGCATCGCTTTGTAGATGAATTCGTCGGCATCGCGCCACCACGATTCCGACTTTCATGCTCGTTGAAAAAAGTTCCGCCGCGAGCATTGCCACAGATTTTTGCGCGGCAGCGTTGGTTGCTTATCGGCGAAGATACCAGCACAGGCAAACGGCTACGCGGTTGGCTGGCGCGCAACGGAGTGACGATTGAGGCCTCGATGGAGGCTGACAACTTCGACCTGATTGTGAACCTTGTCTCGCTCGGTCTCGGCGTCAGCATCGTGCCGCACCGCGTCCTTGCTTTGCATCCGAAGAGCCGCCCGGTTCAGCGCGTCACGACTGAACCGAAATTCACTCGCGAGTTGATCGTCATCGTTCGCCGCCAAAACAAAATCTCGGATGCGGTGAAAGGCTTTGTTGAAAACATTCTGTTTTGATTTCGCCGTAATTATCCCGTTGGCCGATTAGCTCAGGCGGCGGCCTGCAAAGCCGCAAAGGCTGGTGCAATTCCAGCACGGGATTCCATTTTACCGGGCATAAGTGTTGAGAGATACACGCCTGGTGGCCGTGCGCCAGCACCTTCCAAACCGGAATAGAGGGCGCGCTACCCTCATGCCCGTCCATTTCCTTAAACGTTGGTAGGGACGCGTTGCGGCGCGTCCATTTTGGGCTGCGCAGCAACGCGCAGCAACGCAGCCCTACCTAAAACATTTCACGCGACTCGAAATCCCGGTGCCGGCAAGGACTTCACAGATCTGGCTGCGGTGGTTCAACTCCGCCTTCGTGTCGCGATTGGGTCGCAAGCATTGCAGCGATGCAGCGGTCTCTTAAACCGCAGAGGTGCTAGCGCACGGCCAAGGGGCAGCACCGTGGCGACCCACCAATTTGAATGAAGAAGGATGAATGCAGAATGAAGAAATCCCTGCTGCCTTGGCATGAATCTGCTTTTCTGTATTCTTCATTCTGCCTTCTGCATTCGCAATTGCTCCCGTAGCTCAATGTATAGAGCGCCGCGCTTCGAACGCGGAGGTTGCAGGCGAGAGTCCTGCCGGGAGTGCCAATTTACGGGCATGTGGTTAAACCCGAATAGCAGAGGGTCCAGACTCAGAATCTGGCAGCCTTGGGGGTGCAATTCCCTTCATGCCCACCATTTCACGGCGCCTGGCCTCAGAGGGAACAGCAGACCCCAGCGATTTAAGATCGCTGAGCCTTCCGGGTGCAAGTCCCGGGGCGCCGACCGGCGTGTGGTTGGCAGGGAATAGCAGACCGGTTTGGCTCAAATCCGAACGGCCTTGGGAGTGCAAGTCTCCCCACGCCGACCAATTTTGGAATGTCAACCGGACAAGCGAGCCGGACCTGTTTGCTAAACAGTGTGCTCCCCGAAAGGAGAGTGTGGTGCGAGTCCACGGCATTCCGCCATTTTCGGAACGCGGGTCTGTGACCCGCAGCACTTCTGGGATGTTGAGCTCTTGGGGAATTTGATAATGCTGCACTACGATGTGCTGCGGCTCACAGAGCCGCGCTCCTGTTTCGCGCGCGCAGTTCAAAGAGAAGTGGTGGCCCACTGCCAGGTGCCGCCTTATAAGCGGAATCGCACTAGATCAGTGCCGGGTTCCGGAGCGTTACCGGACGCGCGTACCATTTCGAACTCCTGAACGCGAAGTAGATACGGTTGCCCAAGAGGACAGCCTTACTCTTCCCGCAACAGCCGTTCCACCGAACGTTCCAGACCATGCCGGGCATTGAGGTCACGCAGAATGCCCTTCTTGTCCACGAGCCACTGGGTGGGGACGCTGTTGATCCCGAAGCGAAAGCTGATTTCGTTGTTCCAATGCTGACCGTCGAAGTGTTGGGGCCAGGGCATCTCGTGTTTCTTTGTGAAATCGAGCAGATCTCTCTTCTTGTCGTCGAGACTGATGCCGATAATTTCAAATCCCTTGGGATGATACGCGTCGTAGGTTTTCTTGAGGCCAGGAATCTCCGCCACGCACGGTCCGCACCACGTCGCCCAAAAGTCCACCAACACAACCTTTCCCTTCATCTGCTTCAAGTCCACCTTGCGGCCGTCCACGGCGATGAAGCTAATGTCCAGCGGCTTTCCCACCGCGTGCGTGTGGTCGTCGGACAGGATTTTTTCCGCCTCGGCCTTCATCAGCGCCGAAGCACCGGAATGTTTGATCACGCGTTCGGCAAGTGATTTTTTCTCGGCCGCCGTCAACTCCCGGCCGGACTTCGCCTGAAGCAATATCATTTTGAAAATTGAATCCTTGTCCGAAAGCACATCGGCCGCCGCGAAAAACGCCTCAAGGTAAGCGCGCTGAAACTCGCGTGATCCCTGGTTCAAGCTGCCCTTTCCGTTTTTCTTGGCCCACTGCGCGATGTAATTGATCGCGAACGCGTGGAGCTTCAGCGTTTGGGGAAGCTTCGGATCATCAATCGTTCGTGCGGCGAAATCTTGGAGTTCCTTCTCCGCGGAGGAATCGCCGGCCAGAGTGGCCTCGTAAAGCCCGATGCTCGTTAACGCCCGTGCGTCTTCCGCCTTTTTGGAGGACGGATAATCCTGCAGGAACTGCTTGCCTCGTTTCGCCATCTCCATGCCGGCCTCTCGACGCGCGGCGAGATCTTGCTCCGTCGGCTTGTCGCCACCCTGCCGGGACTTTTTCATCAATTCCTGGATGGCAGTAAATGCCTTGGTTTCCGCGGGGGAAGTCTCGGGAGATTCCTCTTGGCCGCAAACCGGCAAGGCGATCAGCAGGAAGACAGCCCACACGGATCGTGGAGACGTCATTGCGGAGGACTATGGTGAGAGAACGATCCATTAGCAAGCGCCTTGAGTGAGGCGCCTCCACCAATTCTTTGCCGGGTCCTCTAACAGCAGGACATCGCCCTTTGAAGGCGACTGTGGTGGTGCGAATCCATCCCCGGCAGCCAATCACAGCCCGTTAGCTCAAAATCAGAGCGGCAGTCTTACAAACTGCGGACGCTGGAGAGTTACCAGCACGGGCTACCAATTCTGCCGTTGAGTGTGGAAGTCTGCACACCTGCCTCTGAAACAGGAAGGCAGCGTTACCAGCAGCGGCAGCCAGTTTCCAATCGCCGTGCGCAAGCACCAACAAAGAACAAACACCAAGAGTGAGTGGCCAGTGACAAGTGACGAGTTGAAACGCCTCGCACGCGCGTCAGAATCTTGTCACTTGTCACTGGTCACTCGTCACTTTTGTTATGACTGACATTCTGAACAAATCGATTGTGCTGGTGCTCAACCGCAACTGGCAGGCCATCCACGTGCGCACGCCGCAGGAGGCGTTCTGCATGATGGCCACCAACGTGGCCACAGCGCTGGAAATTGACGGCGAGAACCAGATCCGTCCGGTGACGTGGGACGAGTGGATTACGCTGCCCGTCCGTGCGCAGGACAACGCCGTCCAGACCGTGCGCGGCGCCATCCGCGTGCCGACGGTGATTGTGGCGGTCAACTTCGCCCGCGTGCCGAAGAAGCGCCCGAAGCTCTGCGCCAAAACGATTCGCGAACGCGATGGCAATCGCTGCCAGTACACGGGGAAGCTGCTCCAGCCGGAAGCAGGCAGCCTGGACCACGTCGTGCCGCGCTCGCGTGGCGGCCACGATTCGTGGGAAAACCTGGTCTGGTCGAGCAAGGACGTGAACACGCGCAAGGCCAACCGTCTGCCGCACGAAGCCGGCCTGAAGTTGCTGCGAGTGCCGCGCGCGCCGAAGGAACTGCCGGTCACGGCGCTCATCCGCAACGCGCAGGGCGTCGCGGATTGGAAGCTGTTCCTAAATGACGAAGCATAGTCTTAACCCGCTGGGAGAGCGGGCCATCGAAGCTCGCTCTCTCAACCACGACAATCTAAAATAATGAATGTGAACGACACGGTCACACTCTTTCGCCCGGTCGGGCCGAAGGAACTTGAATTGATTCGCGCTGCCGGCAACCGAGCGTTTCCTCCCCGTTTGCCGGAACAACCAATCTTTTATCCCGTGCTCAACGAAAACTATGCTGTTCAAATCGCTCGCGATTGGAACGTGAAAGACTCAGGCGCAGGTTTTGTGACGCGCTTTCGCGTTCGCAAAGACTTCGTCGCGAAATATCAAGTTCAGACTGTTGGCAATTCAACTCATCAGGAACTTTGGATTCCGGCAGAAGAGTTGTTTGCGTTCAACGAAAACATCGTCGGCGAAATTGAAGTCATCGCTGTCTTTCCGGAGTCTCCATGCAAGTAGTGTACCTCGATCAGAACGCTGCTTCTTTTCTGGCCAAAGCAAGTCCTGGCACAATTTGGCGAGAAATCAGGGACGCTCTGGCTGATGGCTTTCGTAACCGAAAGCTTATCTGTCCATTGCCGTTCGAAGGTGTGATGGAAACTGCTCCAATGCCTCTCGAGCCACGCCAGTCCATCCAAACTCTTTTTTGGGAGCTATCCAAAGGTGTGGCTTTCGAATCGTTCACCGAGATGTCCAACGAACTGACGCTCGCGCTGATTCGTCCAACGCCAAACTGGTCTCCGTGGATAATCTGGAAACCAATCTGGGCCGAAATGGAAAGCGCCGCGCACAAAGTAAAATCCGATTGGAAGGCTGGAAAAAAGCGGATGACCGAGCGCATGAATGCTTTCGTCCCGTCTCCAAATGTTGAACAGATGACGGAGCGAGATTTGTTTCACGCCGTTGCCGCGCAACGCTCCTGCTGGATCTGCAGTGATTTGGATTGCCTGCTCGCAGGTCGGCCTATGGAGACTTCCTTGAACTGCCCGTGGCTCATTGAGTTTTTAGTTTCTGCGAATCTCAGCCCTGCTGAAATCCAGGCTTTGAAAAGAGCAGTGCAATATCATGGCTGGGCAAAGATTTCAATTCATGCGTTTGAGATTTTCCTAGGTGTAAAATGGGAATATGACTTCATTCGCGGCGGCGCAGCGCCGTATGAACCCAACGACGAAATTGATCGAAAGCGTGCTGCGATCGCTCTGAATCATGCAGACTTGTTTATTACAGAAGGAGGCATCGCAGATCTGTGCCGGCGAGCCAAGGTCAACGATTTTTCTCCAACGGTCGTGCTTTCGGTTAAGAATCCAGAAAAAATTCTTGAGACTGTTCGTGGTATAACGTGAGGAGTATGAAAATAGAAGGAATCATTGAGCAGGGCTTTAGTCTTCTTGGAAAAGTTTTGCATGAGTCAATCGCGTTGAAGAGCGGAGAGGACTTCCGCCATGCGTTTGTCTATCGGCACACTCGGAACATTTACCAACTTGGCCAAGATGTAATGTGTTTGGTGGACTCTGGGCGCCTCGATTCGTGTCCCATCATCGTTCGGGCTATGCTCGAGAGCCTTTTTAAGTTGGTTGCAGCAGTGAAAAAGCCTGAAGCGGCTGCTCAGATTGTTGTCAGCGAAGTCGAGGATGACCTTGGAAGGATTAAGACGTGGCTCGATCCGGTGGCGTGTGCGCCAGCGATCAGGGGACTTTCGGACTTTTCGAAGCGTCTTCGAGCGGAGCATGGGATAACGTCGAATTACAAATGGAACACATTGGCATGCGCGGAAGCGGCAGACCTCGGGACAAAATATCGTCACGAATACTTTTATTTCAGTGGGCACACTCATGCGACAACGGGTGGAATCATCTCGCAGGAGCTCGAAGTGGGGAGTGGCCATGTTTTGCAAACGCTACTTTTTATTGTGGTATGTGCTGTAGGCCATGCAGTGCAAACAGTCCAGACTCATACGCCCCAGCAGCACATAGACGAATCTGCAAGGCTCCTAAAGGAGATTCTTAAGCTCGTAGAGAACGGTGCGTTTCGCGAACCGGATCGTTAGAAGGAATGCCAACGTTACTCTTATCCGCGCGCCAGACCGACGATGCCCAACTGCTTTGGCGGGCCTGCATCGCTGCGAAGTGGGAGGTCGTCCGGGTTCACGGTTGGCGAGTGCCTACGTTGCCTGCCAGGGATGTCGCTGTTTATGGCGAGCCGCTCTTCGCACGACACGTTGCCCAGACGCTCGGTCTGAACCTGCTTGAGCCGCCACTCGACTGGCTACCAAAGCTTCCCGCACACTGGCGAGGCCGCGAGGTCCGGCTGACGACGTTGGACGAGGCGCGAAAAATTTCCGAGCGCGCTTTTATCAAGCCCGCCGACGAGAAATGTTTTGATGCGCGAGTCTATTCAACCGGCAAAGAACTGCCTGCGCCTGGTCTGCTGCCGGAAGATTTACCAGTGCTTGTGCAGGAAGTTGTGGAATGGACAACCGAGTTTCGTTGCTTTGTTTTGGAGCGCAGAGTCCTGGCGGTTTCCGTCTATTGGCGCGATGGGAAGCTCGCAAAGTCAGAGGACAACGTGTGGAGCGCTAGTGAGCCAGAACTGAGTAATGCAACACAGTTTTGTGAGAACGTCTTGCGTGACTCAAGCATATCCATGCCGGAAGGAGTCGTCTTGGACGTGGGAATCATTCGACATTATGGATGGGCAGTGGTCGAGTGCAACGCAGCGTTCTCGTCTGGAATTTACGGGTGTGACCAGGAACAGGTGCTCCGCGTCCTGCGACGCACTTGCAGTGCAGATTGAATTTTAGAAAGACAAATGAGCGACACCAACCCAATCCAAATCCACGCCACGGGCGAAGCCATCGGCTTCATTCCTGCGCCGGGCGACAAGGGCAAGCCCATCACCGTCATCGGCACGAACTCGATTCGCGCTGGGTTCGACGCCACGTGTCTCCGGCAGGCGCTCAACGCCCGCAGCGCGCCCGGCGTGACTGATCTCGTGCTCAATCCCGACGCGCACGCGGGCTACGGCGCGCCTGTCGGGTGCGTGCTCACGTCGCCCACGCACATTTATCCCGGCCCGGTCGGTGTGGACATCAAATGTTCGATGAGTTTTCTGCAACTCGACTTGCCGGCGGATCAGGTGGCGGACAAAACGGTCCGTCGCGCGCTCATCAACACGATTCTTGAGCGCACGCCCACCGGTCCGGGCCGCGGCCAGCGTTCTGCGCGCAAGGCCCGCAAGGTCGGGGAGGAACTGGGCTTTCTGGTCGCAACGGAAGGCGCGTCTCAAACTGTCTGCAATGCACTGGGCATTCCGCTGGATTGGGCGCAGCGCTGTGAAGACGCATCACACGTCGGACACGATGGCACGAAGGACGCGCTGGCGCGGCGTCTCGATCAACTGATTCAGGCCGGGCGTTTCGTGAATTTTGGCGAGAAGATTACTCAGCTCGGCTCCTATGGCGGTGGCAATCATTTCGGCGAGTGCGAAGTGGTGCGCCTGGCCGACAACGATCGAATGCGCCGTGTGGGCGAAGTGTTCGGTTTGCGCGAGGGTTGCGTCGGTTTCCTGTCGCACTGCGGTTCACGCGGTTTCGGTCACGCGCTGGCCAGCGGCCAGTTCCGGGCTTTGCAACACAAGTTCGCTGCCTGGGACATTCCATTGCCCGGCGGGGATCGGGAATTGGTTTATGCGCCGCTGGGCACGCCCGAGGCCGACGCCTATCTCGATGACATGGCGCTGGGCGCGAACTTCGCCACCGTAAACCATCTGCTCATCAACGCGCTCGTGCTCGAAGCCTTTCAGGAAGTGATTCCCGGAGTGAAAGGGTCGCTGGTATATTTCATCAGCCACAACATCGCCCGCAAAGAATCGCTGCCGGATGGCCACGGCGGGTTCGCTGGCGAAGGTTGGGTACACCGCAAAGGCGCGACGCGCGCGTTCCCGGCGGGCCATCCGTCGTTGAAGGAAACGCCATTTGCGGAAACAGGCCACCCCATTCTTTTGCCGGGCAATCCGACGGCTGGCAGCGTCATCATGGTGGCGGAGTCAGGCGCGGAGAAGAGCGCTTATTCGGTGAATCATGGCGCAGGCCGTTGCATGGGCCGCAAAGCCGCCGACCGCGCTCTGGACCAAAAGACCGTGGATGATGAATTCGTCGCGTGCGACATCCTCACAAATTGCCGCCAGTATCCGAAAGATGAAGCACCGGCTGCTTACAAGGATTTCGATGCCGTGCTGGATTCGGTAAAGGCCGCCGGACTCGCCAGGGAAGTCGCACGGCTCAAAGCACGTTTCGTCATCAAGGATGCAGAGGCGAGCTTGAGAGGCGCAGCGTAGCGTTTTCTGGATGCGTAGGTGGAAGCAAATCAGTCGGCCAGTAATTTCGGAGCAACTTGAAAAACATGGCTTCGCAATGGTACCGGGCGTGTTGCCGCCCGAGACCGTGGACGACTTGGTGGTCAGTATTGAGCACGCGCTCAAGAATCGATGGGGCCATTCCGGTCATGCACTGAGACATTTGCTTCAAGCCGTTCCTGCAGTCCAGCAGGTCGCTGACAGCGCCACCGTTCGGGCGCTCGTCGAGCCCTTAATTGGTCCAGACGCCTTCGTGGCGAGAAGCCTTTTCTTCGACAAAACTCCGGACGTAAACTGGAAAGTGGCGTGGCACCAGGATCTCACCATCACAGTCCGCGACAAAATCGAGATCCCAGGTTTTTCCGGCTGGTCCGTCAAGGATGGCGTGGTGCACGTCCAACCACCTCCTGACGTGCTCAATCAAATGCTGACGGTGCGCCTGCATTTGGACGATTGCGGCTCGGCGAACGGCCCGCTGCAAGTCATACCCGGCTCACATAAATCGGGCCGGCTAAAGCCGCGCGAGATTTCCGAATGGCGCGAACGGGTCCCGGCAACAATTTGCGTTGTCCCACGCGGTGGAGCGCTACTGATGCGGCCATTCCTTTTGCATGCGTCCTCTTCGGCTACGGAGCCGGGACACCGGCGCGTCATCCACCTGGAATTTGGGGCCAAGTCGTTACCGGGCAACCTGCGATGGCTATAACGAGGCCGCACTGGATCCTGCATCAAGCACGGCAGCGCGGTCTCTATAGCGATTGCCATAAATCATTTCCGATTGGCAACCTATTGGACATGCTGCGGGTCGCAGACCCGCGCTCCCGGAGCGCGCCTCTGTGAGACGCAGCAGCCTTGGCTCTTGGTTTGGTCGGAAATTGCTTTTGGCAGATGCTATAGTTTTGGTCGCGTGTTTCAAGACTCATGAATTTTTCCACGGGAAAACAGGTGGTGGGCGATGAAGGATTTGAACCTCCGACCAACTCCGTGTAAAGGAGCTGCGCTACCGCTGCGCTAATCGCCCACGTTCCGACCGGAACATTGTGCACGGTGGAGCGCCCATGGCAAAATAAAAACACGCCCGCCTGCTGTTCCGCCGCCTGATGCTCTCACCAGATGAAGACGAATCGCTTCGCGCTTTTGCTGACGACTCCTCGCCAGCGAACATTCTTCTTTCCACGAAGTTCGGCATGGATCCAACAGCGATTCGACGGCTGAACCTTCAACGCCATCTATATCGGTTGCCAAAAGTAATTTCCAAAAAGGTGGGCGACGCCCTGCTGGGCGTTGCGGCAAACCGGCAGGTTTGCCCCACCTTTTCGGAAATTACTTTTGGCAATCACTCTAACGCCTTGCAAAGCCCTGCTGCCGCAAAGCCTCAAACAAAACGATCGCCACGCAATTGGACAGATTGAGCGAACGCGATTCGGGATTGGACATAGGAATGCGCAACCAGCGCTCGCGGTTCTGTTCCAACAAACTCCTGGGCAAACCCGCCGTCTCTCGACCGAACACCAGATAATCCTCCGGCGCATAACGCGCCTCGGTGTAAAGTTGCGGCCCGTGTGATTCCACCAGCCAAAGTCGGGCGTCTGGATGGAGTGTTTCCTGAAATCCGTTCCAATTCGGCCAGCGCCGCCAGTCCACGTGCTGCCAATAATCCATCCCGGCGCGCTTGAGCTGTTTGTCGTCCAGTTTGAAACCAAACGGCTCGATCAGATGCAGCTTTGTTTTCGTCGCCGCGCACAGCCGCGCCACGTTCCCGGTATTGGGCGGAATCTCGGGTTCAACCAGAACAACGTGCATCTCAAATTGCGGATTTTGGATTTTGTTTTTTTAGTTTTCCACGGCGCGGTTTGCGCCCGTAAGACACTTTCCATAACACCAGCCCTTTGGCCGGCGCCGTCATCCCAGCCACGCGCCGGTCTTTGGCAGCGAGCATGTGCCTGAGATCGCCTTCTGAAAATCTCCCTCGCCCCAATTGCACCAGCGTTCCGACAATGCCGCGGCACATTTTATAGAGAAAGCCGTCCCCTTCGATGATGAAGGTCAACAACGGTCCCTGGCGCTTGATGTCACATCGGGTCACCGTGCGCACGGTGGTTTCCAGTTCGTAATTGCGATTGCCGGCAAAGGATTTGAAGTCGTGCCTGCCCCAAAAAACTTTTGCGGCGCTTCGCATGCGCGCGAAATTGAGCGCTTGAGGCACCTGCCAGGCCTGATGACGCAGCAGCGGGTTCATGGCCATATGATTCCAGACCAGGTAACGATACTGCTTGCCGATGGCATCGAAGCGGGCATGGAACGCTGCGGCGCATCGCGAGGCGGCCATGATGCGAATGTCTTCGGGCAGAAATGCGTTGAGCGCCAGGGCGAGCTTGGCCACCGGCATTTTGAATTGGTCCTGCGGGATCTCGAAATGCGCCACCATGCCCAGCGCATGCACACCGGTGTCGGTGCGGCTGGAACTGTGAAGACGGGGCCGCGACGCAAACAAGCTGGCTAGTGCCTCCTCGATCTTCTGTTGCACACCCACGCCAGTCTTCTGCACCTGCCATCCGGCGTAACTGGTGCCGTCATACGCGATGGTGAGCCTGAATTTGATCCTGTCCACAGTGGCAATGTGGAAGAAAGCCGAGGTGACGGGCAAAGAGAATTTTGAACTCATTCCGCCGTAGTGTGACCCGGCCGCAGGATATCAAACGTAGGGTAACGACGACAACGAATGGAGTTCCGCGCCCGAAACGCTCCATGCTGCTTCACTTATGCTATGCCGAACTGCCGACACGGCAAAACCGGTCGAATGCTCCGCCAAAAAGGTTCCTCACATCGCGTTCAATTTCCTCAGCACTCGGCTGCCATCCTGTTCGGGCAAGATCCAGATATTTGTCCACCAGCACCTGGGTGATGATGCGGCGAGAGTGTTGCCACTTATAGATGAGCTGGTCGAGCACGCGCGCGTCGGAATGTTGCGGTGTCACGCTCAGGCCGATCAGTTCCAGACGCATGCGCGTCATCTCCTCAATCACGTAGGGGACGTTGGTGAACCACCAGCAGCCGAAGATGTGCAAATTGCGAAACTTGCGCGCCAGCACACAGAGCTCATGCTGGTTTTCGCGCGCCAGCACCGTCACCAAAAATTTATTGTCAGGGAAATGCGCACACAGATGTTCCAAGGCGCTCAGTTTGCTCAAGCCGACGCCATCGCCCGCCAGCCGCAGTTGTGGATTGACCTGGCGTTTCACGCCGAACATCAGCGCCATCGGCAAACCAAACTCGCGGCAATGCGGCAGGACCGCCTTTTCCAGCAGCCGCGAACTGAAGTGGTCCGCTGGAAAATCAAACTCGGGCCCCAGCGACACCATGAGGTAACGCGCCTGGATTTTCTTCGTCCACGTGGTCAGAAAGCGGCGCACTTCGCTGATCGTCTTCTCCGTCAGGCTGACGCCCACCTCGTAACCCCAGTGAGTGAGGACCGGAGCAGTATCTCCCCAGGCGACCAGCAGAGGATCGATGCGCAGCGCAGCCGTGAACCGTTCATCGCGTTGAAAGCCCTTTTCCCAAACCGGACGCTCGACGTCGTCGAAGGGCGAGTTGGTCATGCAAATGGTTTTGACGCTGCCAAGCTCCATGCAGCGAGTGATGTAATCCTCGACTTTCCACTCGGCGAACCATCGGCGGATGGCTGGCAGGTCCCGTTTATTTACGTCCAAGCCGAGCGCCGTCAACGTGGTCAGCACACCACGGCAGGCTTCGGAGATGGGCGAGTTTTGAATGAACAGCGCGTTCCAGATCAAATCGGCTTGTTCGACTTTGGACAGCTTCCAGAATTTCTCGTACGGCAGGTCGAGATAACGAAACGCCTCGGCGACCAGATAATGATAAACCAGCAGCTCATCGATGCCCCAAAGCAACAGCTCGCCAAAAGCCGGATCGTAAAGGTGCGTGTGTATATCGCTGACGGGTGTGGCGGCGACAATTCGCTCCACTTGCGCCGTGAGTGCCGCGTGATCGGTGTTGGAGCCGGATTGGGTCATAATCGGGTCAATGCTGTTCACAACGTTTAGAGCATTCTAAATAAACCTGTAGCCAAGCGTTTGTTCGGGAGGGCGGCGCTGCGGCGCCGCCTGGCCGCGCAGCAGCGCGGCCCTACCCTTCCGCATCGGCCACAGAGTTTCTGAAAACGCTATAGTGCGCCATAAATACACCCAGCCCGAGGCGTAATTAGGCTTGAGGGCAGAGAATGCAGAGGCATCTCCCGGCTGGCAAGCCTGCAAGTAAACAAAAGAAACTAACGTTCGCCTCGCAGTTCGAGCTGGCAGGCCCCTGGAAAGGCGTGGTTCGCGAGGATTGTCTGCGGAGCCTTTTCGAAGATGATCCGCGTTCGAAACTGATGACGCATCTGGAGGAGTTCTCTGCTTGAGTTTCTCCGTCAAGGGACGATCCTTCACGGGTGGTTCGCATCCAGAAATACGATTTGCACCTGATCGAACTTCGTACTCGCATGCCGTTCCGCTACGGCATCGCCACGATGACGCGAGTGCCACAAGTCTTTGTGCGCCTGTGGGCGGAAGTGGATGGCAAAGAAAGCATCGGCATTTCTTCCGATTGCCTGCCGCCGAAATGGTTTACAAAAGTTCCAGACAAACCGCTGGACGACGAGATTCAAGAAATGCTTCGCGTCATCCGGCACGCGCTCGAACTTGGGCTGGAGGCGCGCGGCTCCAGCGTCTTTGAAGTTTGGCGGCACCTCTATGACGCCCAGGCTTCCTGGGCGAAGACGGAAGGGCTTGCTCCACTGCTTTCGAATTTCGGCACGTCATTGGTCGAGCGCGCTCTCATCGAGGCTGTGTGCCGGGCGGCCGGGAAGACATTTGCCGAGATGCTGCGGGAAAACTTGCTGGGGATTAACCTGGAGCAAATTCATCCAACCCTGCGCGGCAAGAAGCCGGCGGATCTGCTGCCAAAAATGTCGTTGTCTAAAATCCTTGCTCGCCACACGGTAGGATTGGCTGATCCGCTGATGGATGCCGACATCCCTGTGGGGGAACGGCTCGACGATGGACTGCCCCAATCCCTGGAAGCGTGTATTCGGGCCTATGGCCTGCGCCACTTCAAGATCAAGGTCAACGGCAATTTGGCGCAGGATGCCGAGCGGCTGTCACGCATCGCCGCGATCGTTCAGAAACACGCGCGCCCGGAGTTTGCATTCAGTCTCGATGGGAACGAGCAGTTCAAATCGCTGGCGGCCTTTCAGGAGTTTTGGGAGAAGGTGACTGAACGCGCCGAGCTGCGCGCGTTCTTCCGGCACTTGCTGTTCGTCGAGCAACCCTTGCATCGCGATGAAGCGTTGCAGCCCGGAGTCGGAGCCGCCTTGCAGAAATGGCCGCAACGTCCGCCGCTGATCATCGATGAATCCGACGGCACGCTGGAGGATTTGCCGGCCGCCATCGGGTTGGGCTATGCCGGCACCAGCCACAAGAACTGCAAGGGCATCTTCAAAGGCATCGCGAATCGCTGCCTGCTGAATTTCCAGAGCGAACAAACTCACCGGACGTTCCTGATGAGTGGCGAGGACCTTTGCAACATTGGTCCGGTAGCGCTGCTGCAGGATCTGGCCGTGATGGCTGCCTTGGGCATCCAGAGTGTGGAGCGTAACGGCCATCACTATCACGCGGGTCTGTCTCAATTGCCCGAACAAGTCCAGCGCCAGACCATCGCTCACCACCGCGACCTGTATGGGATCAGCAGCAAGGGCTGGCCAGCACTTCAGATCACCGAAGGCCAGATCCATCTGAATTCGGTCAACAAGTCCCCCTTCGGCGTCGGCTTTTTGCTGGATGTGGAGCCGTTCGAGTTGGTCAAATAGCGGCTGCGAAGTGACGGAGCGCTTTCCGCCGTTTGTTTTCTTCGGAGGTTTCGCCCGTTGTCCATCTCACGTCTGTGGTCAAAGCGCCAGAGGACTGGCGCAGTCCAAGACCTGGCGGAGTTTCCAGCGGCCCGGTTGGTCGCGAAGCGTCTTGGAGTGCGGTAGTCCTCTACCGCTTTCTCTCGGAACATGGCCAGCTGAAGATTAGGTTTTGCGTGTTGTCCATCTCACGTCTGTGGTCAAAGCGCCAGAGGACTGGCGCAGTCCAAGACCTGGCGGAGTTTCCAGCGGCCCGGTTGGTCGCGAAGCGTCTTGGCGGTAGTCCTCTACCGCTTTCTCTCGGAACGTCCAGCGAAGCGCTGTCAATCACGTCGTCGAGCAAGCTGTGTCCGGCTCAGGCAGCGCCCGCAGCGATGTCGTGCCTGCTCCCACCCGGAGGGATTGCTGAAGCTGCGCCATACCCCGGGAAATTCGGGACCGAACGGTGCCGATGGGGACTTCAAGGATATCAGCGATTTCCTGATACGAATTGTCCTCCAAATAAAAAAGGCTCAACACCGCCCGGTATGGTTCCTGGACCCGCCCGAGCAACTCCAGCAACCGGGCTGCGTCAAGGCTGTTGACTGTCTCCAGCGAGACGTTGGGCAGATCTTCAATGGCGTCGTTCAACTCGACATGTGGAAAGCGCAAAGCTCGTTTGCGGATATTCAGAAACTCCCGGTGCAAGGTTGTAAACAACCATGACTTGACCTTGCTCCGGTCACGCAATTGATGGCCTTTGGTCGCCCAAATATAGAATGTTTGCTGGGTCAGATCGCAGGCGTCGGCTTCCGTGCATGTCAGGCTCAAGGCGAATTTGTAAAGCGCCTCATAGTGTAGGGACACGATCTGTTCAAAATCATCTGGCGGCATGGGCTATTTCTGTTTGTGATACTCGCGACGCGATCATCTGCCGGAAAATCGATTGGGGCGCAATGGGACCAAGGAACCAGCCAGGCGCCATTTGGCCTTCGGTCGGCTTGCAGAGGCGTTCCGGTTGGTTTATAAGCGAAAACGGGAATGTCAGGCTTTTGAATCACAGGGCATTCACTGGCACGCGTTCCAGACCTGGTCTCGGCCCTCCGCTGGCAAGGATGTGGTTTTATAACGTCAGCGTTGATTGGCCCTGAGACACTGTTGCGATGATTCCATGATCAATCCGACTAGCGCAGGCCGCGAATGGGACGAAAGTGCTAGTGCCACCGCTCGGTCCGTGGGGCAGACTGGCCCGGTGTTCGAGAGCTTCTTCGAGCGGAGCGTTGACGCGGTCTGGTTGTTTGATCCGCAGGCCGGAGTGTTCGTGGATTGCAACCAGGCGGCAGTCGAATTGATTGGAGCCAAAACCAAAGAGCAACTGCTGCAAGCGAAACCTGAAAATCTCTCGCCTCCCATTCAACCCGACGGCTCGCCCAGCAGCCAGAGAACGGCGCAGATTATTGCTCTGGTCGAGAAGCACAACGGCTATCGGTTCGAATGGATGATGCGGCACATGGACGGCCGCGACGTTCCCATTGAAGTCTCGGCCACTCCCATCCGGATGGGTGGGCGAATCCTTCACGTGATTATTTCACGCGACATCTCGGAACGAGAAAAAGCCGGGCGCCAGTTGCTGGAGTTGAACCAGTCGCTCGAACGCCGCGTCGAGGAACGCACCGCCGCGCTCGCGACCAGCGAAGCGCGTTTCCGCGCCCTGGTCGAGCATGCCCCGGAAGCGATTGTGGTTTTTGACGGCGATACGGGGCGATTTCTCTTCGGCAACGAGCATGCGCGCGCGCTTTACGGAGTTGCGATGGAAAAGCTCACCGAACTCACACCCGCGGATGTCAGTCCTGAATTCCAACCGAATGGCCGCCGCTCCAGCGAACTGGCCAGGGAAAAGATGGACGAAGCGTTGGCGGGAGGCACGCCGGTTTTCGAATGGATGTACCAGCAACGTGACGGTCATCTTATCCCCACAGAGGTCCGCTTGCTGCGCCTGCCTGCGGAAGGTCAAAACCTGATTCGCGCCAGTATCATCGACAACACCGAACGCAAACGCGCTGAGCGCGCCCTGCGCGAGTCAGAAGAGAAGTTTCGCGCGCTCTTCGAGGGCTCCAGTCACGGAGTCGTCCTTCACGATGAGAACCAAATCCTGGAGGTGAATCCCGCGGCCGTGCGGATTATGGGGTGCCAAAGCGCGCAGGAACTATTGGGCAAACATCCGGGCGACACGTCGCCCCCTTTCCAACCGGATGGTGAACGTTCCGCGGTGCAGGCGCGCAAATACATTCAAGAATGCCTGACCAACGGCAGCGCGCGTTTTGATTGGTTGAGTTGCACGCCGCAGGGCCGGGAGATACCGCTGGAGGTGGCCTTGACCCGGATTCAATGGAGCGGTCGGCAAGTCATACAGGCGTTCATCACCGATATTACCGAGCGCAAGCAGGCTGAGCACGCGTTGCGTGAGGCCAATCAGAAGCTGCGCCATGAAATCGAGCAACGCACCCGCGCTGAGGAGTCGCTCAAGGAGCGCGTGCGCACCTCCACGCTGAGCACCGAAGTGGCCCTGGCCCTTAACGCCGGTACCGAACTGCCGGCCATGCTCCAACAATGCGCCGAACTGGCGGTGCGGCACCTGGACGTCGCCTTCACGCGCGTCTGGACCCTCAATGAAACAACGCAAACCCTGGAACTGCAGGCCAGCGCCGGTTGTTACACGCACCTGGATGGACCGCACAGCCGCGTCCGGGTGGGGCAGTACAAGATTGGTCTCATTGCCCAGGAAAAGAAGCCTCATTTGACCAATAGTGTGCAAACCGACGCGAGGGTGAGTGACCGAGAATGGGCCATGCGCGAGGGGATGGTCGCCTTCGCGGGTTATCCGTTGCTGCTGGAAGACCGGGTTTTGGGGGTGCTCGCCCTGTTCGCCCGGCGCCCGCTCGCTGAGGGCATTTTGAAGGCGCTCGGCTCGGTGGCGGACTCGATCGCGCTGGGCATCGAACGCAAGCGCGCCCAAACCGCGCTGGCCGAAAGCGAAACGCGGTTTAGCGTGGCCTTTCAGGCCAGCCCGATCTTCTTTGGGATCGCGCGCATGAGCGATGGGCACTTTGTGCTGATCAATGACGCGTTCGTGACTTGGGCGGGCTACAGCCGCCAGGAAATTCTGGGGCGCAACACGACCGAGCTAATCGTGTGGGAGCGTCAGGAAGATCGGGAAGCGTACTGGGCGGAGTTGCGCCGCACCGGCTCCATTCGCGCGCGCGAGTGCCGTTTCCGCAACCGCAGCGGAAGACAGTCCACCATGCTCCTGTCCTCGGAAGTGATCCAGCTGAACCGCGTGCCGCACATGTTGACGCTCGGGCTGGACATTACCGAGCGCAAGCAAACCGAAGCGGAGTTGCAGGCCAGCGAGGCGCGCTTGCGCGAAAGCGAAGCGCGATTCAGCGCGGCGTTTCAAGCCAGTCCAATCATCACCGCCATTTTCCGCGCCAGCGACACCCGAATTGTGCTGGTGAACGACGCGTTCTTGAACTGGACGGGCTACAGCCGCAATGAGGTTCTTGGGCGCACCACGGTTGAGCTGGGCATCTGGGAAAGCCCTGCGAGGCGTGAACAGTTCTGGAGTGACGTCAGGCGCGCAGGCTCAGTCCGGGAATGGGAATGCCACTCGCGCAATCGCCATGGAAGGGTTTTCACGATGCTGGCGTCGGGAGTCATCATCGAAATCAATGGCGTGGACCATTTGCTGACCATGATGGTGGATATCACGCAGCGGAAGCAGGCGGAAATCGAAATGCTCAAAGCGCTCGGCCGGGAAAAGGAACTCAGCCAGCTCAAGAGCAATTTTGTCTCCATGGTTTCACACGAATTCCGCACGCCGCTGGGCATTATCCAGTCTTCGGCGGAACTGCTCCGGGATTTTTATCAGAAGATGGAGTCGCCCGAACGCAACGAACAGTTGCAATCCATCATCGGAAACACCCGCCGCATGGCCGGGATGATGGAAGAAATCCTGGTCCTCAGCCGCCTGGACGCGGGCAAATTGGACTTTCAACCAGCGCCGCTCGACTTGAACGCCTTTTGCCGTCGCGTGGTGGATGAGGTGCTTTCGGCGACCAACCGGCGATGCCTCATCGAATTGACCATGATCTCGATTCCGCCGGCAGTGGCGGCGGATGAAATGTTACTCGGCCACATTTTCACAAATCTCCTGAGCAACGCGGTGAAGTACTCCGAAGCCGGTGCGACCGTGCATTTCGTGGTTCAGCGCGATGGCGTTGACGCAGTGTGCATCGTTCGCGACCAGGGGATCGGCATTTCGGAGGAGGATCAACAATACTTGTTCAAGGCGTTCCATCGCGGGGGCAATGTGGGAACCCGTCCGGGCACCGGGCTTGGCCTGCTCATGGTAAAGCGCTGTGTCGAATTGCATCGGGGAAGCATGCAGTTGGTCAGCAATCTTGGCGAAGGCACCACGGTCACAGTCAGGCTCCCGGTTTTTAAAAAGGATTTATGAAACGAATCCTGGTGATCGAGGACGAGCCGGAAATGAGGCGGAACATTACCGCGTTGCTTCGCTATCACGATTACGAGCCAATCGAGGCTGGGAATGGGCGCGAAGGTGTGGAGCTGGCGCGGCGGGGAAAACCGGACTTGATCCTCTGCGATGTTATGATGCCTGAGTTGGACGGCCACGGCGTGCTGCAAACGTTGCAACAGGATGCGGCACTGGCGCTGATTCCGTTCATCTTCCTCACGGCCAAGGGAGACAAGGACGATTGGCGCAGCGGCATGAACCTCGGCGCCGACGATTACCTGACGAAGCCCGTGGCTAATGCGGACCTTGTCCAGGCCATCGAAACGCGGCTACGTCGTTCGCAACAACAGGCCAGGCGCGAATTCAAACCCGACTTCTCCTCGTCCCAGCCGCTGTTGAAGCTGGGACTTACGCCCCGCGCCGCCGAAGCGCTGCTCTGGCTCGCCCAAGGCAAGACCAACTCGGACATCGCGACCATTCTCGGCATCACCGAGTCCACCGTGAAAAAGCACGTGCAGGAAATATTCGAAAAACTCGGGGTTGAAACCCGGAGCGCCGCCACCGTGCGAACGCTGGAAGTGCTCGGCTCGCTGCCACATTGAGTCCCCCGCTCCCCCTCGGATGGGAGAGAATTCTCCGAATGATTTCGCGCCTTGAACCCTTGCACCAGCGACGTAGCGGCGCCTCGGCAGAGCGTTGTCTTTCGAGGGAAGAGTTGGCGGCGCTCTTCTAAGAAACCACTTTTGGAAAACGTTGTTGAGCAGCAGGTTTTCTCGGCGTCGATTGAGGGCGTTTTCGCTTGGTGTGGGCTGGTTTCTTCCATGTGTAGCCCACTCGCAGA
>Ga0137429_1000130_pt1 | contig 39968 bp, 63 predicted proteins | sample EasRivERMZT736_2_FD_102304 | JGI IMG/M metagenome (GOLD analysis project Ga0137429, IMG submission 102304) | Soil microbial communities from meander-bound floodplain in the East River, Colorado, USA - East River MetaG ERMZT736_2 | ecosystem: Environmental > Terrestrial > Soil > Floodplain ...
ATTTGCTCAAGAAATTATTCAACTTCATGGAGGTATCGGTGCAGTAGGAGTTAGATTAGGAAAAGTAGGAAATACTATGAAGTCTCTCATGGCTTCAGTAGACTTATCTGCTCCTTTCCGTCAAGGTATTGGATTAGTTCATAGGGGAGAATTCTGGGGTGCATTTAGAGATATGTTCTCTTATGCTACTTCTCATAACGCGTTCGAGAATCTTAATAAATGGATAGAGGACAGGCCAAGTTATATTATTGGTAGGAAAGCAGGATTATTCTTAGCTGATACCGCGTTAGGAGCTAGAGAAGAGGCTTTTTTATCATCCTATCTCCATGATTTAGCAGAAATGGGGCCAGTTGGAAAAGCTGTTACTACTCCATTTAGAGCATCTGAACGAGCTTATGTAGGATTTTTAAATAAACTTCGTGCTGATACCTTTGATAACCTTTTAAAAGAGGCTATTAAAGCAGGTCATAATCCTGAGAAGATTGCTCCTGCTATTGCTAAGTATGTTAATGTATCTACTGGTAGAGGTAATCTAGGCCGATTGGGTAAAGCGGGAGAAGAGTTAAATATGCTCTTTTTCTCACCCCGATTAATGAGTTCTAGACTAACTGTTCTTAATCCTAAATACTATGTAGATGCACCTCCCTTTATTAGAAAAGAAGCTCTTAAAACTTTAGCTTCTATTGGTCTGTTTATCGGAACTGCGAATGGGATAGGTAAATATGCCTTCGGCGCGGAACAAGAATCAGACCCTCGTTCATCAGATTTCGGTAAGATGAAATTCGGTAATACTAGATTAGACCCAGGAGGGGGATTTTTACAGTATATTACTCTAGCTTCTAGAATAGCAGCGCAATCTACTAAAAGTTCTACATCAGATAGAGTAACTCCTTTTAACTCTGGTCCTATGTCTCCTAATACTTGGTCTACTGTATTTGGTGATGCTAGGCGACAAGGATTTATTGAAACTAAATTAGCTCCTTTAGCTGGATTGATTGATGCTACTTTAAGAGGTCAGGATTTTGAAGGTAAGCCTATTGAAATGAGTAAGGAGTTAATGAATAGATTTACACCTATTATCATTCAAGATGCTGTAGAATTAGCAACGGAAAATCCTGAGCTTTTACCCTTATTAATTCCTACCGCATTTGGAATGGGTAGTCAAACTTATGAACCTAGACAAACTCAAAGACGGGGAGCTTTTAGAGCGCCTTCTATTGGAAGTATGAGACCCTAACTTTAAGGAGAATTCTAATGTCTAAGATGCTATATAGAATAATCATTGCTATAATTTGTGTATTTTTATTGTTTGCTTTGTTACCTCCGATATTTGCATTAATCGGATTTAATCCCGATGCTAACTTAATTTTAATTCTTCGTATTTGTATTGCTGGTATTGCTATTCTATATATTATTAAAGGAGATAAGCCCCTTCCTTCCTAGAGTATTAGTATGCCCTCAATTCAAGAAGTAGAAAAGTATTGGGATGAGAGACCTTGTAATTTAAAACACTCATCTTCTCCTTTTTTAACTAAGAAATATTTTGATGAGGTAGAAAAGAGAAAATACTTTGTAGAATCTCACATACCTAAATTTGCTGAATTTCCTATTTGGAAGAATAAGAGAGTATTGGAGATAGGATGCGGAATAGGAACTGACGCGGTTAATTTTGCTAGGCATGGAGCTAGTTATACAGGTATAGAATTATCTCCTTTCTCTTTATGGATTACTCAGGAAAGATTTAGAGTTTATGGACTTAAAGGTAGGTTAATAAGGGGTGACGCGGAAAATACTCTTCTTGATTATTTTGATTTAATTTATAGTTTTGGAGTAATTCATCATTCTCCTAATCCTCATATTATTATTCATAGAGTAAAAGAGATGATGCATCCTAATTCTATATTTAAATTAATGCTCTACTCTAAATATTCTTATAAAAATTTCAGAATCAAGTTAGGTTTAGACCAGCCAGAAGCTCAGGAAAATTGCCCCATAGCTAATACTTATTCTTATAAGGATATTAAAAATCTCCTGGGCGGCTTTAAGATTCTTGAGATTAAGAAAGACCATATCTTTAAATGGGATATAGAGTCCTATAAAAGATATGAATACCGGCATAATCTTATTAGTCAGGTTCCTGGATTTAAACAACTAGAAAAAGTAGCTGGTTGGCATACTCTTATTACTTGTTGTCTTAAGCCCTAAGAACTACTAACACAATACTCATAGTATCAACTTTATCTGATGTAATTTCTTTAAGAGGAAAAGAAATTCTATTATCTGTAGTTATAAAGACAGCATCATCTCCTTTTCCTTCTGAGATTAATTTTAACATTGCATTAGCTAATTCAGTTACAGTCATTTTCTCATCCAGTCTTCAGGATTAGAGTTAATTTTATAACACTGTTGACAAACTCCCTTTTCTCCTTCTTTAGTTTTAATAGGATAAGCTAATCCTTCACTATCTTTGCCACAAATGTCACATTTAAAAGTATAACTTAAAGGAGATTTAAATGGTCTTTGTTGGGATTGGGTCTGAGCTTTAAAAAGACTTTTTAAAATTTCATCAAAGATAGAATTAAAATCTTCATTTACGGTATACTTGACTTCATCATAAACTGTATAGTGTCCCTTAAATCCTTCATAAGTCTGACCCTCTTTTGTTTCTGCTCGAAATCCTCCTGCTCTTTCTTTTTTAGTTTTTTCTTGTCTAACTCTTTCTTGTTCTCTTTCATGTTTTTCTCTAGCTTGCCTTTCAGCAGTTCTTTTCTCTTCTTCAGCTTTCTTCTTTTTTAATTCTTCATAAAAAGGATTATTATCATAATCAAAACCACTCCAATTAAAAGGACTATCAAAAGGACTAGAGTATTGCCTAGGAGATTCTTTTTTAAAAATTGCAATTCCTAATTCATTAGCTATAGTCTGTAAAGCTTCCCTTACTTTAGGATATTTATGATAAGCTATATGAGTTATTTTAACTCTCTTCTCTAAACAAAAAGATTTATTAAGTTGATGTATTTTAATCTTAAATTCAGGATAATGTTCTTCAACTATATTTTTAATATATCTAAACATAAAATCTTCTTTTCTAGGATGATAAGGTCCATGATCCCATATAGGTATCCAATTCCCTGGCTTTTCTAAAGCTTTTTCAATTAAAATAACTGACATTAAATAAGTTCTACCAACCCTCTTATCTTTCCAAGAATCAGACATTAACCATTCAATTACTTCTTTACTATGTCTTTGAACAGGAGTTAATACTATCATAAAACCTCAAGAAATGGTGCGAGAGGAGGGAATCGAACCCTCACGACTTATTAGGTCAACGGATTTTAAGTCCGGTGCGTCTGCCAATTCCGCCACTCTCGCTGTTTATTTATTCTGTTCTAGTCATCCAATCCTCAGCTAACATATCTGTCTGAGATGCTAACCAGGGAACAATCTTATCATCTGCTGTTTTCATAGCAATAAATGGAAGATTAGGAATTACTGGTATAGAATTAATAGGAGATTTAGTAATTTGCCATCCTGTTACTAAGAAAAGATACATACCTTTTCCATTCCATCCGGAACGAAGAATTCTATTTCCTAAATTAAGTTGTTCTAACGCTTGTCCGTAATTCATTTCTTAATCTCCATCAAAAGTCTTAAAAGTGACTTACCTAATTCAACCATCTCTTCAAAGCTTTCAGAATGTTTAACGTCAGATTTATCAGCAGCTAAAATTTTAGCTAAATTGTAAGGAATAGTGATGTTCTTAGGTTCTTTCTTAGCTACCTTCTTTTTACTCATTTCTTTTCTCCTGGTTTATCTGTCTGTTCTAAAGCATCAAGAATTATTTTCTCATCTGCTAAAGATATATTTTGAATTTTAGGATTATCAGCCAATAATCTTAAAATTATTCGACATAGAGCGGCTAGAATTGGGTTCACTTCTTAAATCCCTCCACATAAGCTGCAACTTTAGGATTGTTCATGTTTAATCTGTAAGCTACTTCACCTGCATGATTTTCAATATTCACAACTCCCATCTGCATTAGAAGAACAATTACTTTATCCAAGTCCTCATGGTCTAATCTTAATCCAAGCGCCTTAAGTATTTCTTTTCTTCCTACTAATTCAGTAGACCGACTGGCTAAATAAATCAAAACTTCAGAACGCTTTTGAACATCAGAAGAATCTGTTTTCTTAAGTGCCGCGGTTAATCTCTTAGTTGGTATGATTAGAGGTAATGTAATCTCAAAACTTTCATCTATGTCTGCTCTAATCAATTTCTGGTCTGCTCTTCTACCACAAGAAATTAGCATCGCGTTCTTAACTACAAAGTCTAATACTCTTGATACGAATCCAGTCTCATCTGCCAACGCGGGCGCTTTATTTCTAACAAAATCTTGATACCATAAATCTAAATAAACTCTATCTTCTTTATCCATCTGAAATGGCCCTTTCATCTCTGCTAAGGGCTTAACCATTTCAGCTAACTTATCTGCATTAGGAGATTTATCGGGAGTGAACATCAGAGAATTAATAGTATTAGGCTTATTCTCTGCTATCATGAACATCCTACCGATTAATCCTCCATGAATATTCTTCTCTGGGACAAAATCCTTAAATAATGCTTCATTAGTAGCTGTTAACCAAGTAATAGTAGGACTAACTAAGTTATGAGATTCCCCTGCTTTTAACCTATAATCCCATTTACCTTCGTTCCAAATCCGGTCAAAGAGGTCTGTAAAAATATCCATCGCGGATGGATTACTAATAATTGATGAACTAAGTTCTGACCCTATAACACATCCACATGAATCTTTAAGAGGTTCTTTTCCAGGTCTTGATTTAATCGTTCCTAGTTCTTTGATAATAGCTTCAATAGTAGCGCGCCCATTTATCAATTTAGTATTATCTATTCGAGTGATAATTTTCCTAGCGAGAGCTATCGCCGGTCCCTTTCTTACTCCCGATGGACCATATAAAAGAACATAAATATTAGGATAAAGATTATAGTTCCCTCCCATATCGAACCATACTTTATCCCTAAGAATTGCACTTATGGTGGCAAGTCCGCTCCAATAATAAAATCTTTGAGGTGCTTCATATTCTTTCGTTGTCTCTAATAATTCATCTAGGAAGGACATCTATTCCCTGGCAAGAAACATATCATACAGTCTAGTATCTGGAACAATACCTTCTTTATCTGCTATAAATTTTAAACATTCTTTAGCTGCTAAACAATAAGCATTACTAGGATTCATATCGTCACATTGCCCTTTTCGATATGTTTTCCAAATTTTATCTCTTAATTGTTTAGGTAAACTAAACCAATGTCTTCTACACATAAACATTTCAGGAGGAACATTTATCTTACAATTAGTTGCATGACAATGATGACTCATGATGTCTTATCAGCATAAATTCTTTCTAAAACTTCAGCTTGCTTATCACTTAGAGAACCTTTTTGTCTTAACTGGAGACGAATATCAATTACAAATTTTCGTTCCCAATCTGATAACTTATGTCTTTTCTCCATGCACTTATCTATCCAACTCATATGGAGTTGATATTGCTCAACTTTGTCGGTGTTCATTCTGTTCATTTCTTATAACACTTCTTACATTTAGGAATAATCTTACAAATCTCTCCAGTTACTACTATTACACTTAATCTCTGTTTAGGAGTAAGACATTCAGGATTCTTATGAATCACTGTTCCTAAAGTAAATCTTCCATCTCTTTGTTTATGAATTGTGATGAACATTAAGCCACCTTCCTTCTAAACTTCTCAAGATTACAATAATCAATTCCTATTTCCACATCACAAGGTATTATGAGAGGCCGTCTAGGAATGGAACATTCATCAAATAAGATAGGTTCCAGAAAATAGCTTTTAATTTCCTCCACATCATCATATAGTGCCATCCTATCCGGTATTAGAAAGGTCAGCGCGTCATGAGATTCACATACTATCTTAATATGCCAGAGTTTCTTAAGAACTGATAATCCTGCTTTTTTCGTAGAGTCTGAAACAGTTTGCTGGGGAATAAACGCGTAGGCACCTTTCCATAAATCTCTAGTGTCCATCTCATCAAAGAAATATCTGGAAGCACCATAGGTTCCGTAAATTCGTCTATTTTTACGAAGTAACTCTTGAATAGTATGATGAAACACAGTTTGAATCTTAGGAGTGTCCGAGGCCAAAACTTTAAGGCACTCACCAGCTCTCCATTCAGATATGCGTATCGGGATTTTGTATTTGCGTGCGTCTGTATTAACATTTATCATCGCCTCTCTTTTTGTAATTCCTAAGTGATAGGCATGTCTTAATGTTTTACCAACAAAACGCTCAGGACACTCGAATCCGAGAATCTTTTTAGAATAACTCTCCTCTTTACCTCCAAAGAATTTAGCGGCAGTGAGAGCATGTTTGTCTCCCGTATCATAACTACGTAAGGTTTCTTCGTCATCTGCCAATAATGAGCAAACTCTCGCTTCCGCCTGAGACTTGTCAATGTTGACGATGACATATTTTGGGTCACTGATAAGAATTGAGCGTAAGTCTTGCCCAATATCTCCATGCTTGGATATAGTTTGGAAAGCCCAACCCATTTGTTCTGGTCTAATAGGAGGTTCAAGGACATTTGTAGAAGTTCTAAAGTTTTCAGTTCCAGTTATTTTAAAATTAGTTTTCATTCGGCCATCATAATCAGGTTCAGCCTGAAGATAGCCAATAGATTTATTAACTCTTCGCCATTCTAAAATAATTTCACAAGTTCTAATCTGGTCTGGTTTCTTTACTGTATTCCCTAGTAATGCGGTTATGATTTGTTCCCCTGTCCCATCACGGCGAGGAATCTTCATCTTATCATAGAGAAGTTCATCTACTTGTTGCCAACTACCTATATTAATAGGCTCTTTATATCCATAATTTTTACAGATGTCAAATAATTCTACTTCTAATTTAATTAACCAATTAATATATTTATGAATAAGAGCTTTTCTCTCATTAGTATCTTCTTTAAATCCTACATTATCAATATGTTTATAAAGAGCATGGGTTTCCATTCTGAATAGAGAACTCTTAAATTCTGGGTCTATTTCTTGTAAATCCTTTCGCTGAACGTCAAATAATTCTCGGGTAACACAAGCATCTTTGCAGTTATAGAGGAAAAAATCTTCGATTTTATCAACTTTAGGATTGAATTCCCGACCCTCGAATTTATAATATGGTTCGAGGGTATCAATAGATGTATTAAAAGCCAGACCTTTAGGCATCTCACTAGAACGACAGTGAGCGCCAAGCATAGTATCCCAATACAATCTAAGATAGAATCCAAGACGATTAATTTTATCTTCGTCATATTTAAAATTATGTCCAATAAAATTAAATTTAGTATCTGCTAGGAAATCAGCTAACATCTTCCAAATATAAGCTAAATCTCCTGTAGGTATAGTAGAAATCTTAAGCTTATAACTTTCATTTCCCTTCTTACTCTTAGCTTCTACTTCAATAGGTAATGTATTCCAAAGAGGGATACAAAATCCTTCATAACTATTAAAACTTAACCCGATACAAACTGGTATCCCTTTAATAGCTTCAATATCTAACGCGCAATAAGGACTATTTCTATGTCTTTCTAAATATCTATAAACATCTGCTGATGTGCCGGCAATATGTAATAAACGGTGAGGTAATCTAAACTCTCTAAATTCTGATTGTTCTACTGCTCTTTTGACATCAAACTTTCTAACATATTTCTGCCAACTTTTCCATTGTCCTTCACCTGCACCATGAAGTTCTGCACCAGGATGCCAAGTGAATATTGCTTTTTTACCTAAACATTGAAGAATAGAGCCGCGCCAGACGTTAATTCCATTATTCTTTCCCGACTTACCTACCATAGAGTAAAGAACGGGTTCACCCAAACCGAGAATAACATTAGGAGATACAGCATTAATCTCATTTGTGAGGTCTGCCATCGCTTCTGCATGATTTAATCCTATCTCTTTAAATTTTTTATGTTCATTATTAGGAAGCTGATGTTTGAATACGTAAGTTGTATAACAGCTATCTAGTTCGACTCCTGCCTCTCTTAAATCTTTTCTTAGAATTGAATAGGCCGCATTTACGAAAGGCCGACCGGCTATTAGTTCGTCATCTTTTGGAGCTAAGTCTACAATAGCAATTTTCGCTCCGAGAGGACCAATTCCTTCTATTCTTTGGGAAAGTTCAGACATTACTCATCATCCCCATTCTTAATGGTTCTAAGAATAGTTAAAGCTTCCTCTCTAGTTTTAAGCCTAAGGTCTGGGTTAGTTTTTATTGCTCTTGCTAGATGAATAGCCTCAGAAACTGCTCCAATAGATAGTCCTAATTTTTGAGCAGTATCAGAAACTTTCCATTTATCATTACGTTTTCCTGATTTATCTTTTCCTTTAGTTGTATGATAATCTAAAATAAATCGGGCGCGTTCATACCAACGTCTTTCTTCGCGTATCTTTCTTATGTCATCACTCAACCTTTTCCTCTTTTCCAGATTAGAGGCAAAAAGAACATGACTAGCCTAGTAGTGTGTAATCTGAAGAGAATACTCTTTCTAGGCTAGTCCTTACCCTCTTTTGCTAGCACTATTGAATCCGCTCCCTCGCCAGTTTTATTAGCACCCATATGGTTATGCTAATTAGCTGCTTACACGGTTAAGATTCGGCCAGTATATAGAGAGTAAACTCTAAACTCTTTCTAACGTATCTATTGCTGCTTGAATTTTAATAATCTTTTGAAGATGCTGGTCTTTTAAAGTCTGAAGTGCCCGTAATCCTTGCCCTTTATAATAATCTTCTTCTGTTTGAACTTGATTATAAGGTTTAGAAGTTTTTGCTGTTTGTTCATCACACATTTTAATTTTCCTTAAATTATCTACTAGGATTTTGGCCCTTCCCATCTAGGAAAGTCTATCTTATTGATTATTCAATAGTATCCTAGTAGATAAACTCTAAACTACCCTAGGTCAAAGGAAGAAAATCTCCGGCCTTATTGGTAACACGATTGTTGAACTTATCATTAATTACCATGACCTTAACTTTTTTCCCTACACAATCATTGGGATTAATCTGTGCGGATGTTGCCTCTCCCTTCACTAACTTTTCCCACTCAGCAGCAGGAAATCCACAAGCGATAAAGAAAGCCTTTCCCATAGAAACAGCCTTCTCACTAACCATGTAATCCTGCAAAGGATACTTTAAACCGTTATGTTCAACTTCGATACCCCACTTATGGAGCATAGAACCATCGTTAGCAGTATCGGGAGTATAGTGCATAACTTCTCCCATCTTCCAACCCGGTTCAACAACTTCCGCTCTAAGTGCATCCTTTGAGGTTACAGTAATCATGTTATATTCTCTTTTCTTTGTTTGTTGTGGTTGTTGTTTGTGTTAGTGTTTGTTAAATTTGGATTTTGTGTTTACCATTATGGGCCTGTCAGTCTCATCCTGACCTTTCTCCGCTTTAATGTCTTGTTCATTCTCAACCAAAGGATTATCCTTATGGTCTTGAAACATATGAGGAATACTATTATCTATGATAGTATCTAATAACCTCTTAGCTGCACAAGGAACACAGACAGTTCCGGTGAATTGGGTATCATCAGGACTAATAAATATTAATAACCATCTATTATCAATTTCATACTTTTTAAGCACATCATCGATAATTAAGGCTATAGCTTTAGCATCTTCAGCAGTTAAATATTTTGGTTCTTTCTTATTTTCAGTCATGAGATAAATCCACATCTTTAGTTAATTTTTTACATTCTTTACATTTAATATTTACATAATCTAATTTACCCCCTCTACCTACTGTAGATTGATAATGAATAGAAGAAGCAGCCATAATTTTATGAATTGTAAATCTTTTACATTTTTCGCAATAAATTTCCATTAAAAAGAAATCCTAAAATGAAATAGTCTTCGGTCTATTAGGGTCAGCCGCGGGTGTTGCTTTTAATTCATCACTAAGCTGATTAAGAACTAATTGATAAGGGTCAGGATTATCTGTGAAATCAAAGTTCTTAATACCCCAAGATGTCTTACAATCATCTAAAGGTGAGCCTACAGTATTTACCTTATATTTAACTTGTTTATTATTTTCTCCCACACCTTCAAAAGATTTTTCAAATAACCAAATCTCATTAAAAAAGCCTGGAACTGCCGCGGGCGCTTTCTTTCCTTTTGTAAGGATAGTTCTAATAGTTTCCGTTACCTGTTGTCCCCCTTCAAAATATCTCATCTCATAAGGAGAGATATGTGCTTCTAATATACAATTAACCCCTTGTGTCTTAAGTTGTTGAAAGAAAGCAACTAAATCATTAATAATAGCAGAATCTTCAGCATTAAAATCTTGAAGTTGATTAATAGGGATACCTCCGACCATATTAACCTTAATTCTTTTATCTGCTTTATTTTCTGCTACTTTCTGAGTGATAAGATGATTGAGAATATTATAGATAAATGAGGTTAGAGAAGCGGCTACAACAGTCTTATAGACGGGACGGGCAAGTATCTCATCCATCTTTTTGTCTATATTATAATACGATGTGCCGATAGGGTAGGAATCAAACTCTAAATCTTTTAGATTACCTTTATAATATTTAAGAACTGAGTCGAAGCGATTCTCAAAATCAAATACATAAGTAGGCCGGAGAATAGGAGAAGCGGAAAGAATAGTTTTGCCACTTCCATTAATTCCTTTCGATAAAAGAGATATAACTGGTCTAATTACTGCGTCTTCTGCTTTCATTTTTTAACTTTCTCCAATTCTTTTAACCTTAATAACCAAGCTTTTGCATTAGAAAATTCCATTCTTTTACCCTTATCATACATATTTAATAATCTAGCATAATGTGATTGAAGTTTAACAGATTCTTCTAAAGCATGTTCTAATTCATCATAACCAAAAGTCATTTTCTCGGGTCCATTTCTTTAAGTTTAATTTCTCTTTTAACTAAATTAAGTGCCTGTAATCTTTCTTGTTGTCCCTTAAGACAGGACTCACAAGTGCAAAGAGTAACTATAATATGATTTTCTTCTAAAACATCTTTAATTAATTGAAGTTCTTTTAAAATCATTTACTCAACCCCTGTTCCAAACCTTTAAAGAAATCTTCTGCACTCTTGAGTTTCTCTTGTTTCTCTTCTTTACCTTTAACACAATTAGCACAACAAGGTTCTGTCATTCTCAATGCTCGCCTATCAAGAATCATTTGTTCTTCACATCTATTACATTCCGCTATCTGTCCTCTGAGTAATGGAGCACTCAATTTAGTTTTCATAAATACATAATGAGTGCAACCAATTTTAATACACTTCATTACCCAGACAGACCTATCGCGTCCAATATCTACGCGGCGATAGCGGTGGATGTGCTTTGACATTTTACTTACTCTTAGTATCAATTCCTACAATTACATCAAGATTATCAAGGATTTTATCTACTGCTTTACCAAGTGCCCGAATAGAAACAAAAAGAATAAATAATGTAGCCCACTGTAAAATTTCATTAAGAATGTCCATATAAATTTAAAATTGAGAAGGGTCCCAATCCTTTCCTACTGTAAAATATCTTTCTAATTTCTGTTCTCTAACTTCAGGACTAACAGAACAAATGCCGCCATTATACTTATCACTAAATTGACATGCAAAATGACCGTGAACACAACTAGTAGTATTCATAGGCCAGAATCCATCCTCATAAGAAATAAGTAACTGTTTAACCCAATAAGGTAATGTAACTGTTCTCCACTCTTCTAATATATGAGCATCAAATGGAAGTAACTCCATTTTAAATTTCTGCTCGGGTTTAAGACTCTTTTGAAATCCAAACCTCTGAACCCCAAAAGTATTAACTCCACAAGCTATACAATATATCTTAAACTGATTACTCATAGATGTATAAAACCATCGTTCAGCTTCAGTCTTATTATCTACAGGTATCAATTTAAGAGTAGGAGTTCTTAATCCTAAGTCTATTCTCCCGGTTAAGATAATTCTAAGTTTAAGATTAGAGTCTTCATAAGCTATCTTCTTAAAATGCTGCTCTACAAATACCGGCTCCCAACTAGAGCTATGAATAAACTTAAAAAAGGATACTAAATTCTGAAATACATCGAGCGCGTCTTCAGCCTCTAAGTTATTAAAAGTTAATGCTGATTTTTTAGCTGCATCTACTCCAGCTATTGCTGCTATTTGATAATCTCCTGTATTAATTCTTTCTTTCCAATAGGTATGCAATCCTATATGAGCTAATTGTCCCTTTTCTATAGACTTAGAAACCCCAAAAATAGGAACAAGATGCCTATTGAAAACATAGTTATACCTTGCAGCGCATCCCATAAAAGCGGAGAGCACTTGACTGTCAACTTGAACATTAGTCCACCTATCTTCTTTAACTACCTGTAGGTCTGGTTCAGTTGGTTTAATAATATTACTTTCTACTGACATAATTTTATCTATTTTTTATCAATCCACTTAACATTCTTAGTAGTATTAAGCATATTAGCCACTGAGAAAATAGTAGAAGCACTAACAGTTATCTCATGTTCTTCTACTTCATCTTCTTCATCTTTAGGTGCATCGGGATGTTTAGCAATAATAACTTCTTTCTTAAAAGTTACCTTACCATCTTCATTACAACTAATCTTAGTATCTCCATCTTCAAGAGTAAAAGGCTTATGAACATATCTTTTCATCTTACCTGCACGATTTGGTAACATTACCTATTCCTTCCTTCTTTATGACTCATAATATAGATATCATGACGATAAAATTTATACCATCTATATAAATATCTAAAGAATTTTCTAATCACTTCTCATCCCTCATCTTAATCATCCTCAAACAATCAAAAAGAACTTCAGCTTGAGCACTAAGAGCTTTCAATAACTTAATATAAAGTTCAGGAGAAATAGTAGGATACATAGCTCTTATAGTATAAGCTAATTGATTAACTAATTCTTTTTCAGACTCGTTAATACCGTAAAGTTCCCATAATTCCTTCTGTCTTTCTATCATCATTTTAATATCTTCAGATTTTAAATTTTTAAATTCTGAAAGCATTTAGTCCTCTCTTACTATCGGTTCAATAATAGTAATATCTTTCTTCTTCTTCCAAGAATATCTAATGGTCTGCCATGTTCCGCTTCTAATGGAATGTTTAAACTCTTTAGGAGTTGCTATCATCCAAGCTACATAATCAACTAAATCTTTATTACGCTCAAGATATGGCTTACGTGGCATCCATCTTACTTGTATTGCTTCATCCTTATAAGTAATGGTATACCACTGACCGTTATCGTTATTATAAATTCTTCCTTCATTAAAAACCCAACCCCTTTTCTTAGCATCTGTAAGAGGGAATAAAGTAAATACCCTAATACCAAAATCAAAGGCTATATCAACAGACTCTTTATCAGAACCTATACAATCTCCCGTGCAGAACTCAGTTCCTTTCTTTAACTCAATAACCTTTAATAGCATATCCTTTTGATATTGAGTCATTCCTTTTTGAGTTCCGGTAAATCCTATTATCATTTCTTTTCTATCTTCTCTAAAGAATCTGCAAATTCTTCTACAGTTAGAGCAGACCCAATTAAAGCTGTTCTAGCATCCATATTACCTAATTTTTCTTGATAAGATGCTAAACTTCTTTGTTGACTAGCCCAATTTCTCATGTTCTTAATAAGTGTTTTAATAGTCATCTAATCATCCTCAAATTCCCAACCACATTCTTTACACTGCTTAACTTTCCCTTTACTAATCAGTGCGTTCTTAGCTTTACAATTAGGACAAGTTCCTTCTGTCATATTTTATCTTTCTTTAAAAGATTAAAGCAAAGAATAACAATTATTATGGCTAAAGTAGTCATAACCAATCACTCAACGCAAGATAGTTAATATAATAACTAAGAGTCATTCCCTTAGTTTTAGCTTTTGTCCTAAGAATCTCTAATTGAAACTTATAAGCTCCATAACTACCATGAGAACGGCGCGTTCCATTCTTACTTTTCTTTAATCTCTTTAATGTCTTCTTTGCTGATGTCGTGGAACTTGATTTCTTCGACATATCTATCTAACCTCTTATTAAAATCAATAACTGTCTGGTCAAATTCATGACTAACATAACCGGCTCTTTTTAAGAAATAATCATTAAGAGCTATTGCTTCTTCTTGAGTTAGAACTAAAAATTTTTCATGTTTATCAAATTCTTGTCTAGGACAAACAATAACTCCTTCTTTTTCATCTAATGCAACTAAGATAGTATTCATTAAGTTTCTTCTTTCTTCTTAGCAACCCCATTTAATCTTTCAATAGCCTGTTCCAGCGCGTTATAATCTCCAACTAATTGATTATTAATCTTTCTAATATTACTATTACTATGAGAGTATCTTAAATCGGTAGCAATCATATGACGTATCTTACCTAATAGCATCATATGAGTATGAATAACATCGACAGGGATAAAATAAATCTGCTCTCCATTTAGTTCTGAAGGTCTAACTTTGCTCATATCTTTATCTCATCAATAGGTCCACTAATTTCTAAATCTCCATAAACTTCAGATAATATTTTAACTTCATCATCTTCTTCTTCAAACATTTCTCTAGCTTCATCTATAGTATCAGCTATTACTTCAACTACTTCTGTAATAGTTTGCTTTCTAGTAGCTCTAAATAATCTTTTCATATATCAAATCCCTGCTCTCGTTTAGTTGCACAAGAGTTACAGTATCCATAATCAGGTCGGAGTTTAACTTTCCTTCCACATTCTTCACATTTCTTCCAAACTGATTCTTTCTGAACGCGGTGATAAAACTCTACATCTTCTTCTGATTCTGTTTTATAATGACCAAAGTTATCATCGTAATAAGATGGCATAATTATTTCCTCCCAAACCTCTTCTTAATAATCATCTCAGAGAGTTCTCTAATAATATCATTCTCTTCCCACTTAATATTCTCTTCTCCTACATTCATACTTTTTCTGAAGAAAGTCCTCTTTCTTTCAACAATCTCAGTGAGCATGGAATCAACAGTCTGGTCAGCGATGAGATATGGGACTCTAATTGATACTTTCTTAGGATTTTTATCCTCATTGAAAAGGAAATCCTGAAGGTATGTCGGATAATCTTGATGAGTAAGCGGTCTTGAAAATCTAAGTTCTGCTTGTTCTTCATTTGCAGGATTCCATTGTCTTTCTAACATCATTGCGTTCTGACAGAACTGAATATTTAGTCCCTCTCCTGATGCTAGAGTAGAGGCTATTAAGATTCTGCATTGGGGGTCATTTTTAAACTTCTCAATAACTCTATTTCTCTCTTCTGGTCCTCTACCCCCAAATAATCGGAGAGTAGTTTTATAACCTCTCTCTTTTAGAAGTTTATCTAATCCTTCAAAAGTTTTAGCCACATCACCATTCTGAAGCATATCTCCCACATCAATATGATGATGAAAGATAGTTAATTTCTCTGCTTCATCGGGAGAATTTTCTAACCACTCTAATGCATCTTCTATTGCTATAGGAGTCTTAGCAATACCTGTAATATGCTTAAGGACCATTATCTGTGCTGCAATATTCTTCGGGTCTTCACCATCTATCATTGCAGCTTTGATAATATGAGCTACTCTTTCTTCCGCTTGGTCATAAGCTTTAGCATGTAGAGCTTCCATATCTACATATCTAATCTCTCGTCTAATTTTAGGAAGGTCCGGGAGAACTACATCTCTCATCCTTCTAATAACTAAGTCTTTTGTATACTCTCTGAAGACGGGTATATTTCTAATTCCGCCTTGTTTAATTTTTCCGGTTCTATTGTCAAGGTATGTTTCCACCCAACGATTTTTAAAGTTCTCATAACTCGGAAACCTAACCGGGTCCAACATATTAAGAACCGGAAAGTATTCAGAACCTCTATTCTTCCATGGCGTTCCGCTAAGCGGGATAAAATATTCTGCTTTTGATACCAGTTTTCTAAGTTCCGCGGTTCTAGTAGAATCTGGATTTTTAAAGTGTTGTATTTCATCAGCTACTACCGTCTTATACCCAATAGAATCTAACTTCTCACTACTCATATTTCTGAGAAGGTCCATTGAGATAATATAGAGTTTAATTCCGGGAAGAATTCTTGAGCGCGGATTCTCAATAATCTGTCCCATGAAACCAAATCCACACCATTCAAGAGCTTCTTTAAGAGCTTGAAGTTTAAGAGTAGTTTTGCATACCCAAAGAACAGGAGTAGTTACTTCTTTATGAGCAAAACAAAATAGTAAAGCTTGAAGAGTCTTTCCTAGTCCCGGCTCATCAGCTATTAATGCTCTACCTCCTGAAGTCTCAAGAAATCTAATACCCTCTATTTGATAAGGATAAGGTCTCTTTCCTGATTCTGTTACATAATTATCTAAGTCAAATCCAGAAGATTTAATAGATTCTGCTTTAACTAAATGTCCACATTTTAATTTAGTCCAACGGACCCCGGACATTATGATAGAAGATTGTTCCTCTGCCTGTTTACTACAAGTCGGGCAAAGTTTATTTACCCTATGAAACTGTCTCTTAGGTTTAGTCTCTGATGGTTGAATAGCTCTACCATTATCAAGATTAATATATGCTCCACAAGGTTTAGGGTCAGAAAGTCCTATCTCAATACATTTACTCTTCCATACTTCATTATGCCCATGAGAGTGACCAACTAGAGCGTGTCCTACCTCATGTAAGATAGTATCTCTTAAGTCTGCTTCCGAGCGCGTATTGAGATGAATTAAACTTAATTCTATTCTCTTTGAGTCATGCCAGCACCTTCCAATATATTTCTCTGATTTAGAAAATATTGTGCGCCATCCTTGTTCCCAAAGACTTTTAAATGATGTTGCATCAGTCCTTGCATCGAAGATTAATGTTCCTAATTTCTTTAATTGTTCATCGCACATTTCTTGTGCGTCATATTGTCTAACCATTATGTTGTCCTGAAACAATAATCCACTTAGCTCCACATCCTACAGCTAAGCAATGATAATGAATATGTCTTCTATACTCTAAGGAATAAATACAATCATCATTTGCTGGATTATGAGGATTACAATATACCACTTGAATTGGTCTTCTGTTACAATTCCAGCATGAATGTCTAAAGTTACTAAGATTGATTGTTTGCTTTTTGTGATTCTGTAAATAATTTTGCATAACCATTACTAAGCATCTTAAGATTATCTTCTAAAATGTTAATCTTCTGATTAAGCGTCTCAATCATTGAGAGAAGATTAGTAATTCTTTCACTTTGGGTTATATTCATTTCCCCTTGAACAGTTAATACCTCTCTAATTAGCTTATTCGATTCTGCCATTGTCTCTACTATTAATAGGACATCTTCAATAGGAACAGATAAGCTCATTTCTTTTCCTCAGCATTATCAGAAGAAGTCCCAACTACCTTATCAAACTCTCTTTGTTTCATTACCTTGACCATTTCTTGATATTTCTCAAGAGACATTCCAAAAGATTTAGCCTCTTTCTCCATTGCAGTTAGCTTAACCTTACTCGGTCCTTTAGCCGCCTGTTCTCTTCCCTTCGTTATAGAAGAGATATTATTCTGAGCGCGCTCATTAGCCTTTACCTTATTAATGTAATCGACTAGAGGAACGAGATTTTCTTTGATTTGGAATAGCATTACTTGGAGAAGTTCAATCTTACTTTCTACCTGCTCTTTACTTACATTAACTAGAGCAATAGCATGATGATTGAAAATGTCATTACGATGATTTAGAACATGGTCAGAAGAGGTAAATCTGAGAGGCTCAGGAATCTGAAGTAAATCGTAAAATTGAGTCAACGCGGGCGAGTCTACTCTTATCTCAGTCTTAACTTTCTCTAATTCTGCTCTTTCTACTCCTAAAACATTCTTAAGGAGAGGTTCATAACATTCTTCACAGATAAAATAGTCTTTCTCCCACATTCTAGTTGCGAGTTTAAGACCAAATCCGCGTTCGAGGCATGATTGACAGTATTTCTTACCATCATTAGGAGCTTTCTTATTGTCTAGAAAATGAGTAGGTTTAATTGTGCATACTTTTTCTTTATTACTATCTGGTATTAAATGAGGTTCTCCACAATCATCGCAAATGTAATGAGTAGGCTTTTCCTCTTTTATTTGGGGTTCATCGGTTCCTAGTAATATCTCAGGTTCAGGTTCTTTAATAGTTGCTCTTTCAGCTAAACTTAAAGAACCATTCCTCTTAGCAAAGTAACAAGAGGTGCATAGTTCCCCTGTTATATTAGGAGAGGTTACTTCCTTCTCTATCCCCAGAGTTTTACATTGATTACAGTTCATAAATTAGTTCTCTAAAGTAGAGAGGAAAATTCTTTGAGCTTGTATATTTTGAGAAGCTATTTGAGCTAACTCTAAACTGGATTGAGAAGCAACTATTTTGGCATCTTTAATATTATGTTCTCTACCTACAATAGTAAAAGTATTGTAGAGCACATCAAATCCAATCGAGGAACGTCTAATTTGGAACATTAGATTATTCCAATCCAAAAAGAATGTTCTTCTTCGTAATTAGGAGGATTATTACCTATTGACCAACTTAAATCAGTAGCTACAAATTCTCCTAATTTCTTTAGAAGTTTATTTATATCTGTTGATTTGAATCCCATTTCTAAATCACTATCTTCGTTTAATGAGGTGATGTAAAGATAATACATTTTAAACTCCAATCTTTGAGATAATCTACTAACAACACGTTATTCTAACGAATAGGTAGATTAATCTGGCCATTTCTTGAGAAATTTCTTTTGTTCAATCTCAATATTTTTCCTTAAATGTTCAATTTGTAATCTAAGTGCATCCCCTAATCCATTCCTATAACCCATTCTAATTAATGAGTCATTAGATTCTTTAGAGATAAAAAGTAAATAATCAACGCATCTGAGTTTAAGTTCTACTTGCTTTTCTTTCAGCGCGTCAATATCTTTTTGCTCTTCAGGATTAGCCATTAAAATACTCCCAAATAAAGTCAATATCTCTCTGACTATTAATCTGATAATCTTTCCCATTAATTGTGATAATCATCTTCTTTTCCTTATTAAGTCTTGAACCATAATAATTCTAACTTAAAAATATCATATAAGCTAGAGGTTCAAGTTCAGTCAACTATCAATCAAAGGTCGGCTCGGAGTCGGTCAAAGGTCGGTCAAGGCGGACCCCTCCTAAGTCGTTGACTCCGAAGGACTTAGCTCGCATACCCTCTCTCTCCCTAGTGAAGTATACCACCCTCTGCCCCGCCTGTCAACTACCCCTAGGGTGTATATGATAGTTCTTCTATATATATATAAAATTATATAAGACACCCCTCTAAGACCCTATCCAGAGGGGGTGTATAGGGGGGATATATGATAGGGGGGAGAGGGGGAGGGTATCTCGTAAGTCGTTGATGTAGTTAGGGTTAGGTATGATTAGGTTTGACCGACCTTAGTTCGACCTTAGACCGACCAAGGACCGATTATTGACTGAATATGAACTAAGAAATATATGATATTTAAGAATTATTGGCATTAGGAGAGATATTACTGAAATTGGGATACTGATTCCGCGCCTAATGGATATATTTGAAAGTGTAGCGATTCGATACTTTACAATCTCTTTACATTTTACAAATCATATATCGATAGGAAAGGATAAGGACGCGACCGATCGGGTAAGTTTATGATAAGACAATAAAAAACCCCAGAACCCTATTTCTAAGGCTCCGGGGTTAGTCTAACGTCCTGGGTTAGAGCTTACTTCGTGCGGAATATTTCGAGCGTATACTCAGCAGGAACCAAACCAAACTCCTGAAGAGTCCTGTGTGCTGTCTCATCAGAGACGTTCTTTGTCCGCATTGCATCTCGAATCATACGGGCGTAAGCATTACCCATTGATTCCTCAGTGAGCGGCTTATGCTGATTGAATACACTCTGATAGCGTCGGTTCTTCGATGAAACGCGAAGGCTATCATTGATTGTTTCCAGAAGCGCGACGACAGCCTTTCCGGTTTCCACAGAACCTTTCAGTGCTTCATTGATAAAAGCAATCTGGTCATCGGAAAGTTTCGCACCTTCGAGTCTAAGAGCGGAAACGAGAGAAGGAACGACGGGATACTTAAATCCTTCGCTATCGTTCTTGTAAATCTCTTTGCCGTCCTCGTCTTTGACGGTAATCTGAAAGGTTCCGATCCTGATTTCGATTTCAGGATATTCCGCGTGAGACTCTACAGCCGCGGCTACAGCTTCCTGATTCGAAACCTTACCAGAGAGCTTTTCAGTAACCTTGTCTGCGATGGTTTTCTTGATTCTCATTGTCGTTTCACCTGTATATGTTTGAGGTTTAAGATAAAGTATTTCCTTCAAGAGGGTAGAGCTAAAGCCTAAGCCTTAGTCCTATCATTGAGTGACGCGCCTTTATCTTAATCCGGCCCGCGCTGAAGGCCGCTCGTTCTACCGTTCCTGAATGGCGCCGCGAATGCCCGTCTCAGGATGAGGGAACATCAAGAGGATACCATAAGAGTCAAGACCTGAAACAAGAGAATTGTAAAATCTTTTGAACTGGGCACGCGCTGACCATCGCGGTCTAATCCTTTCCTCCCCCAAGCTCCATCCCTAAGAATCATTAACGGTCCCTACCCTATATGGCCTGCTAGAAGAGTCTCATCTGGGCTACTGCGCGTGAAGTGTGGAAAGCACACTAAGATTGCCCAAATATTAATTATCTTTTTAATTTTATTTTTTTTTTATTTTACGGGTCCCATCTTTACTTTTAGGAAAGAGTCTCATTTTTATTCTTATAGTTATTAGAGTCTCATCTATCTATGAAACAAAGTAGTTAAAATAAATTATATCCTATCTCATCTAAATCCAGTTAGGTAATGCTAGGCCGAGATAAGGGCCGAGAAGGTAGCTAGGATAAGCCAGGCTAGGATATAGGTAGACTTAATCCCTGATTAATAGTTCAGCGCAGGATAAGGTCGAGCGCGGGCTAATAGGTCATCCTAGAGGCTCTCGTCTGAAAGTTCAGTTTATCATTTTAAATTACTATAATATTTTTAGTTTAGTTAATCTAAGAAAATATGATAAGAGATAGGAGGGATTGACTTTTAATCGGAGGTGTGATAAGATGAAGGAACCTAATAAAAATAAGCGGACTGAAAGTTCAGACTGAAAGTTCATTCTCTTCTATTATGATAACTAGACTATTGTTGAGTTATAAAGGTTAGAAGTGTAAAGAGATTCTTATGTTTATTATATCCTGTCTTAAATGCAGAAGAAGTTTTGGAAGAGTTGGACATATCTTAATGCATTGGATAGGCAGCGCGTGTAAAGGAATCGAGCAACCGGAGTTACCATTATGAATATTATAGTTCCTGATGAAGAACTTCAAGAAATTAGTATTGAAGATGCTATCAAATCTAATGATAAATCTCAGATTATTATTAAGGGAGAATTTCAAGGAGATAGAGGAAAAGGCAGAGATGAATTAACTAAAGAAATTATAGCTCATGATGCGATTGCTTTAGGAGCTAGTAGAGCAGCAGAAATTCATGGAATAGAAAAACCTTCAGCTTCTAGATATTCTAACGGTCATGATATTAAAGATGAAGATAGCAAAGCTGGAATATTAGCAGCGCGTCATAATATTGCAGATAAAGCGACCGCGAAATTAATGCAAGCACTTGATTTATTTGACCCTTCTTGTATTGAGAAGCATGTAGATATAGTCAAGTCAGCTAGCATGCTTGCTAATATAGTAGATAAGGTAACTGGTAAGAATAATCAAGGTAATGCGGTCCAATTAATTCTTCATGGACCTAAACAAATTAATATTAATAGTTATGAGGTAATTGATGTTTAAGAGAGTTCTTCTTCCTCAAATAATTATAATATTATTAATTTGCGCCATTAGTGTAGGATTAAAAGGAGAAGAAAAAGGATTAACTGAAATTCAAAAATTAAAAGCAGAAAATTTTAAATTAACTACTCAGTTAATTGCTTGTCAGAATAATCAAAATCAAGCAGCTCTAAAAAATGCACAAGCTGAATTAGTTGAAGATTTCCGTAAGACATTAGGAGCTAAAGATGAAGAAGTTTTTGATTGGAACACTCTTACTTTTAAGTCTAGTAAGTAGTGTTTCTGCTCAGACAACTATAAGCAGTTCTTCTCCCGCGATTTGGAATACTAGTGGGCAGGGTTCTATTAGTATTCAAGTTACTGGTATTACAGGGGGAGGAACTATTACATGGGCTTGTTCAGTAGATAATTCTACTTTCGTTTCCTATCTTCTAACTCCTGTAGGTTCTTCTACCGCAGCTGCTACTACAACTTCTAATGGTATTTATTCTGGGCCATTAGGACCATGTAATTCTTTTAGAGCTTCTATTTCAGCTGGTTCTGCTTCAGTATTTCAAAGAACTATCGTAGCTGTTAAACCTAGGTCCGTAGATTTATCTGGCGTGGGCACAGTTACATCTATAGCTACAACCTCTCCTATTACTGGCGGCACAATTACTACAACTGGAACTATTGCTTGTGCTACTTGTGCGGTTACTACAGGAACATTAGGACAATTCTCTGCAACTACATCAGCTCAATTCTTTGGAGTTATTAGTAATGAGACAGGAGGTAGTGGAAATGTTGTAGGAAGTGCGTCGCCTACTATTGACTCTCCGATAATAACAACCCTATTAGATTTAACCGCTACTACTGGAGTCAGGTTTACGGCTGCAAGTGGAGCACTAACATTAGCAGACCTAGCTGGAACTACTGAGAATATTACTTTAAGCTTAAGAACAGCTAATATTGCTACATTTAGTTCTTCTACCGGAGTAAATGACTATTTATATTTAACTGAAGAAGTTAAAGCATTATTGACTCTTAGGACGGCTGATAATGATACTGGTTCTATTGCACCTAATTTAAATCTTCAAAGGTCTAGAGGAACTACAGCTTCTCCAGCAGCAGTAATAAGCGGAGATACTTTAGGGGAAATTAGGTTTTTTGGTTATGCAAATAGCGCCTTTCAACAGCCCGGAGCTATGTTTGTTACTGTAGATGGTGCTCCATCAGGGAGCAATATTCCAACTTCTATTCATTTCAATAATAATAGTGGTTCTGGAGGAATAGCTCCTTTTCATATTAGCTCAAATAACAACGTTATTATTGGTCCTGCAGCTACAGGTGTAACATTAGCTGGAGCAGCAGGAGTTCTAACTATTGCTGGATTAAGCGGAACGCTTGAAAATTTAACTTGGGATTTTACTGTAGCTAATACTGTATCTGTTGGAACTGGAACGGGCGTTACCAAGATTGATTTTGGAACAATCATCTTAGAAGGAGCATTTAACTCCTCGGATGGTTCGGCCGGTATTACTGGAGCTAGTTGCACAGCTTGGAAAAATGGTCTTTGCACTTCTAGCTAACTATAATGTCATTCTTATTAGCTATGCAAAATAAAAGAGAGTATGATGGTGGCCAACCTTGGTGGGTTGGGTCAATTTATAAAATAGGAATTCCAGCAGCTATATCTTGTTATCTTATTTATTTTTTAGTTCAAAAAGTTGATACTAAACAAGATGAAATATTTAGTTTATTAAAAGCTCATAATAATGTTATGTATCAGCAAATGGAAGAAGATAAAAGACAAGCTAATGAAATAGAACGAAGTAATAAATTTTTACAACAAATTTGTTTTAGTGTAACCCCTAACAGCAGAAGGCAGGAGTGTTTCAAATGAAAAAGATTCTACTTGTCGTGTCTCTAGTTCTTCTTACCGTTCCTCTTTCTGGGCAAGTTATCTACCCTCTTACAATTATTGTAGGTTGGGATAGAAATCCTTCTACTGAAGCAGTTATTGATTATACATTAGTTCATAATAATGGAACTGGTAATCAAACATTTACTATTTTAGATTCTGCTTGCACTAATCCTATTGCAGACGGTCAATGTAGACAAGCTATTTCTGTTCCTGGGGCTGGTTTACAGACTGTATCAATAGTAGTAAGAAATTTATGGGGAAGTAGTGTGCCGGAAGTAGTTACATTTTCTGCAACTGCTCCAGGTAAAGCAAGAAATATTAAAATTCGTGTGGGAAATTAAATTATGTGAATAAAAAATTTTATTCAGCCAATAAAATTTTATGTCCTCATTGTGGTTCTATTCCAGCTAAGATAATTACATGTTGTTTATGTAAAGGTGAGAAGAGAATAATAACAAAGAGGATGTGGAGTTATCTTACTTGTGGGATTTGGGCTAGAAGATATTGCACTTGTGATGCTTGTAAAGCAATTAAAAAGATTAAATAAAGGAAAAATAAAATGGTTACAGCTACAGTTACAGGTGTTACAGGAGCAGGACAAAGTGTTACAAGTTTAGCTCTTAGTGGCATTACAGAAGTAATTATTAATCATGCTGCAGGAGCCATTTTTATTACTTATACCCCTACTGGAACTAATAGTAAAAGAGTTTTTGAGCTTATGTTAAGTGGGCTTACTACTGTTTCTTATACTATTTCTGGTGCTGATGTAGCTTGGGTGTTTAGTTAAAACTTGATATGGTTCAAGTTTTAGACCCTGGTAATGATTTTATCAGGGAAATTAAACCTCACCCGCGTCAGGATGATTTCTTAAAAATTAGTGATGAAATCTTTGAAGCTTTATATGGGGGCGCAGCTTATGGAGGGAAATCTTTCTTACTTACCCTCTTACCTCTTATCAGAGGATTTTATAAATTTAGAGGCTTCAAAGGTATCATTCTTAGAAGAAAGTTTCCTGACCTTGAAAGGGAAATTATTCGTCTCAGCAAAGAATATTACCCATTAACAGGAGCTACTTATAATGAAACTAAACACTCCTGGGAATGGAAAGAATATGGTTCATACATGGACTTTGGGCACGTTCAACATGCTCAAGATATTAAAATGTATGACTCTGCTCAGTATAATTATTGTGCTTTCGATGAACTTACTCACTTTGAAGAAGCTCCTTATTTATACATGGTTGGGAGCAGAGTTCGTCCGGGTTCTAGTTTTAACATTGCTATCGTTAGAAATGGAACAAATCCTGGCGGAGTAGGACAAACATTTGTTTATAATCGTTTTGTTAAGCCAGATGAAGGAGGATATAAAAGATTAGTAGATAAAATTACAGGATTATCGAGGATTTTTATTCCCGCGCTACCACAGGATAATCCTCATGGAATGGAGTATGACCCTTTATATTTACAGAAATTAGAAATTCTTCCAGAAGCGGAAAAAAGAGCTAAGAAATATGGAGATTGGCATGCGTTTGAAGGTTCAGTATTTCCGGAATTTAGGCCTATTAATATACCAGGTGAACCTGATAACGCAATTCATGTTATTCAGCCTTTTGAAATTCCTGAATGGTGGCCGCGCATCCTCAGTATTGATTGGGGAAAACGCGCTATGTGTCACGCAATTTGGGGAGCAATTGCACCAGATGGTAGAGTTTATATTTATCGAGAAAGAGGATGGAAAGGAAAGGATGTTCCTTATTGGGCAGCAGAAGTTAGAGAATTATCTCACGTTGAACCTATAGTTCATTTTATTCTTTGTGGAAGTGCTTGGCAGGAACGTGGAGTCGAAACAATCGCAGAACAGGTGCAGAGATATTCTGGGTTGGTTCCTTCTTCTAGTGATAATTCTCCTGGTTCTAGAGTTGCAGGGTTACAGTCTATTCATGATTTTTTAAGGTGGCAGCCTAGAGAGCATTTATTAAAAGCTCCTGGAGATGTTTATGATTTAGATAAAGCTAATTATATTTATAGAAATTACGGAGAAGATGCACTTATTAAATATCGGAATATGTTTATTGATGAGGAAGAAGTAAGTAATCTTCCTAAATTACAGATTTTCTCTAATTGTAATATCTTAATTGAGACTATTCCGGTATGTGTTTATGATGATAAAAAGAGAGAAGATATTCAAGAGTTTGATGGGGATGACCCAATAGATAATCTTAGATATTTTTGTAAAGCTGTAACGCGTTATGCTTCTGCTAATGATGAAGAATTGAATAGAAGAAAAGCAGTTAACGCGGTGGTAGCTCAATATCAGCAAGGACAGGATACTACTAAATTATATCGACAGATGGAGCGATTAGAACAAACTCAAAAAACTCATCAACATGGTGTAACAAGAAGGTCGATATTAAAAAGGCGAAGAGGATGATTAAGACATTAAGAAAATTATTAAATTTACGAAGAGAGTGTCATGGATGTCAAATTCTTAAGGAACAACTGGAAAAGAAAAACATTGAAACTCAAATGTTATTGGATACGATTACTTCTATCTGTAAGCCAGCTGTAATTGTTCCTCAAAATTCAGTAAGTCAAGAACCTATTAGACAAGGTAAAGTAAGATGGGATGTAAGACGTAGGATTCTTGAAGCAAACTCTAGGAAAGCTGCAACAATTAAGAAAGAACATCCCGAAATTAGTGAAGATATTCAAAAATTAGAAGAAGAACTCGGATTAAGTGATGAAGGAAATCCAAATGGAAATGATATTGCTCCCGAAGGGGACGAATCAACGCATTAAACAATTAGAAAGTCAAAATCAAGTATTACATTATAATATTCATTCTGGTAGATGTATTCATATTAGTAATGAAGGTATTAAATGTGGAGGGGCTTCTAGAAAAGATTTGGCTAATGGTTGGTTATGCACGAAGCATCAAGAATATATTTTGATAGCTACAAAACTTCATGCGGTTAATTAATGCGTATTAAAGAGCTTAGTGATGACCTCAAACAAAAACTAAACTCTATAGTCGACCATTTCGATTTAGAGGATAGAGAGGTTAGAGAACGTCAAGTTAGAGAATGGCGTAAGCTTAAACTTTATTGGGCTGGTTATCAAAGAATATGGTATGACAATGTAGCACATGATTGGAGAGTTTATGACGAGTGGCAGAATTTAGAAAATGATGATGCTGATTTCTATGATAAGCCTATTAATGTTTTAAGGGCTTATATTGAATCTATTATAGCAGCATTATCTATTACAATTCCTAAAGTTTCTTGTGTTCCTAAAGATGCTAATAATTCCGATGATTTATTAACTGCTAAAGCCGGTAATAATATTAGTCGATTAATTGCTAAGGAAAATGAAGAATCTCTTCTTTGGCTTTATACTCTTTTTGTTTATTGCACAGAAGGATTAGTAGCTGCTTATCATTATTCTAAAGAAGATGAAAAGTATGGAACCTATACTGAGCCTGATGTAAAAGAATTTAAAGAAGAACATTATATTTGTCCTAATCCTGAATGTGGAGAACCTATTCCTACGGAAGATGTAGAATCTCCTATTATTGAAGAACAGAAGCTTTGTCCCTCTTGTCAACAGCCTTATGAACCTGCTTTATTATCTCTTCAAGAAGTTCCAGTTGAACGGGTTGTAGGAGAAGTTACTAAGAATAAGAAACACCAATGTATTGAAATTAGAGGGGGATTATATGTTAAAGTTCCACTCTATGCTAAGAAACAGGAAGATTGTCCTTATTTACGTTATTCTTATGAAACTCATTTTTCAACTGTAATTAAAGAATTTCCTCATCTCGCTTCTAAATTTAAGAAGAGTGGTAAGATTGTATCTTCTGCTAATACGGGAGATTCTACTTATGAAAGATGGGGAAGATTACCTATTCCTTATGTTTCAGATTATCCTACCTATACTCCTACAGTTACACATACTTGGTTAAGACCTTCAGCTTATTATGTTCTTTGTGATGATGAAGATGGTATTAAGAAGTTAAATAAATTATTTCCTACTGGCGTTAGAATTACAAAAATTAATGATTTCTTTGCTGAAGCCGTAGAAGAAAAATTAGATGACCGATGGACTTTAGCTTTTAATCCTTATTCAGATTATATTCATCATGACCCAATTGCGCTTCTTCTTATCTCAGTTCAAGATATTCTTAATGATTTAAATTCTCTTACTCTTCAGACTATTGAACAAGGGATTCCTCAAACTTTCGTAGACCCTGCGATTATAGATTTAGATGCTTATAGGCAATCTGAAGCCGCGCCGGGTAGTGTTTATGGAACTAAGGCGGTATCTGCTAGTAAAAATATTGCAGAGGGTTTTCATACATTAAAAACTGCTACTTTAGGAACAGAGGTATTGCCCTATGGGCAGAAGGTTCAAGAACTTGGCCAGCTTACTTCTGGTGCTTTACCTTCTCTCTTTGGTGGTAGCGGTCCTCAGGGTAGTAGGACTGCATCAGAATATGCTATGTCCCGAAGTCAGGCTCAACAAAGACTTCAGGGAATCTGGAAGATTTTAACAATTTTTTATAAGAATATTTACGGTAAGGCTATTCCTGCGTTTTTACAGGATATGGTCGATGATGAGCAGTTTGTAGAAAGAAAGAATGACGGCTCATTTGAAAATGTAGTTATTAGAAAGATTGAAACTGAAGGATTAATTGGAGATGTTCTCTTAGATATTTCTGAGAATCTTCCTACCTCTTGGCAGCAAAAGAAGGATACTCTTGTAGAACTTTTACAAATGGGTAATCCTATTCTTGCAGAAGCTTTAATTTCTCCTGAAAATATTCCTCTTCTTAGGGAAGCTTTTGGTCTTAATGAAATTGTTCTTCCTGGAGAAGAAGATAGAAATAAACAACTTGAGGAAATTAAAGAATTACTTAATTCTGAACCTCTTAGTGAAACTGAACCTTCTGTTCCTGTTGACCAGTTATTAGATAATCATCAAATAGAATCAGATGTTTTAAGGCATTGGTTAATTTCTCCGGAAGGAAGGGACCAAAAGAAAGTTAATCAATTAGGATACATGAATTGTTTACTCCACTATAAGTGGCATATGATGTTTTTAGAACAAGCTATGGCTGCTCAAGCCGCGATGATGAATCAGGGTAATCCTAATGCTGAGGGAAAACCTGCTTCAAAGAATAAGAATAAAAAGAATACTTCAGCACCTATTGGAGATGAAAGTGAAACTCAAATTCCCATCCAGTGAAGAATTATTAGATTGGCAATATGGTCTTGTCTCTAATGAAGAAGCCCCTGATGTAGAAGCTATTGGGTCAGAAACAACCACTAAAGATGATATTTTAAAAGAATTAAATTTAGAAGATGAAACTGATACCGAGCAGCCAGATAAGGATAGAGTTGAATCAGAAGAAGATGATGAAGAAGACAATGAAGGAAAAGAAAGAGACGATGACGACGAAGAAGAGGAAGATGAAGAAATAGAGATTAAAGAACCAGGAGAAGAGGAAGAAGAGAGATTAGTAGTTCCAGTTAAGAAAGCAGAAATTCTTAAAAAATATCCTAATCTTGAAAAGGAATTTCCTGCTCTCTTTGCTTACTATTATAAAGCACAGCAATATACTGACATTATCCCTACAGTAGCAGATGCTAAGAGAGTAGTTAAAGATAGTGAAACTCTTGATAATTTTAGAAAAGATTTAGAAGAAGGAAATACTGTTAAAGTTATTGCAGCTATTAAAGATTATTCTCCTGAAAATTATGATAAGTTTGTAGATAATTATTTACAGACATTAGCTACTGTAGATAAAGAAGCTTATTTTCATGTAACTAATAATGTATTAGCTAATGCTATTCAATTTGGTCTTGCTAAAGCTAAAGAAAATAATGATGAAGATGTTAAGGAAGCAATATTAATTTTTAATGAATTTCTTTTCGGTCAAAAAGAGCCAGTTCAAATTCGTCTCCGGGCAAAGAAAGAAGAAAGTGACGAATCTCAAAAACTCAAGAAAGAAAGAGAAGATTTTGAAAATCAGAAATTCACTGATGCAATAGGAGAGGTTACCAGTAGAGTTAATAATCAGGTAATGTCTACTATTGATGCTAATATTGATAAAGATGGTAAGATGACCGCGTTTGTTAAGAGGAACGCAGTTAAAGAAGTAAAAGATAAGTTAGATGATGCATTAAAGAATGATAAAGCTTTTCAAAGTGTTATTAATTCCTTGCAAAAGAGAGCAAAGGCCGAAAAACTTTCCAGTATAGCCCTGGACAAAATTAAACGTGCTTATCTTACGCAAGCAAAAACATATCTCCAACGAATTATTCCTAAAGTAAGGGCAGAAGCTCTTAAAGGTAGTAGTTCTGTTAGGAGACAAGAACCAACTCGATTTAGGAGTTCCACATCCTCAGAAGAAAATAAAAGTGGAAATAATTCTAGTAGTAAAAGAGATAGCAAAAATAGTAAAGATGGTCGAGGAATGAGGACCGTCGATTTTTTAAATTCTTAAAACTGAGGATTTTATCTAATGAAACTCTTTGGCCATAGTTTTCCGTGGCATCAGACTTTCGAAGGAAAGTTCTATGCTGTCACTGAAACTCAGGTTGCAGGTTTAGAACTTGAGCGCGTGCTGCCGAAAGTTCGGACAGTTTTTGAGCGTGATGACAAGTTCTATTCTAATATTGAAAAGCGCGATGTTGAAAAGATTTCTAATCGACAGATGCGCGTTCCTCTCGAATTACGTCCAGGTGGAAGCTTTGGATATTTTGATGCAGACGGTGGAGATTTAGGACGTGGCGGGGGACCAACTTGGGATAAGGCAGTGTTAAATTCAGTATTTGTTAGTGAGAATATTGAATATACTAAGCTTATCGAATGGTCTACAGATGATAATCGTAAGGCGGTTATTTCTGCTGTCCGTCGTTTAACTGCTACGGCTCTTGATGAATTACGTAGACAGTTAGATGCCCAGATGATGCAGGCAGGTAATGGTGTAATTGGAACTATTACTACTGCAACTCCTTCTGCTGGCGTTGATACTTATGTTTGCACGACTGACGGTTTCGGCGTTCGCTTAATGCGATATGGTCAAACTATTCAGGTTTTCGATTCTACCTTAGCAACTCTTCGTGGTAGTGGTGTTATTACTACGTGGGATGTTGTTAATAAAACTGTTGCTGTTACTCCTTCTATTGCAGGCGCAACAACTGGAGATTTAATCGTTACTAATGGTATTAGTTCTCCTACTTCTTTACCTGCTATTTACGGAGTTCCATATCATCATTCAAATGCTTCTACGGGAACTTGGTTAGGATTCTCTCGTTCTGCAACTCCTGAAATTCGTGCAAATGGAGTTAATGCGGCTTCTGCTGCTCTTTCATTACCTTTACCGCGATTGGCTATTAATGCTATTGGCAATCGTGTTGGTTTAGATAATGAATTTTCTCCAGATGCCTGGATGCATCCTTGTCAGGCTCAGGCTTACGAGGAAATTGGTCAGTTAGTGTCTATTATTCAGAAGACAGCTAAAGATGAAGCCCTGAATCGTTATTTTGGGGATAATATGCAGATGGCTGGTGCTTCTGTTAAGAAGTCCTATAATTGGGATAAGACACGAATTGATTTCGTTTCTAAGGAAGTTTGGGGCCGCGGAGAGATTCGTCCTGTAGGATTTTATAAGTCTGATGGACGGTCAATCTTTGAAATTCGTGGAGGTTCTGGCGGTGTAGCAACAGCTGAAATCTTCTATATGTGTGTGGGCACGCAGTTCTTTGTTAATAATCCTGCTGCTTGTGCATATATTTATGGTTTAGCTGTTCCTTCTGGTTATTAATAGTCTAGGAGACAAAATGATTCCTGGAACTATTAGTAAGTTATCAGAAGACACTCTTGCTTCTGCTGCATCCATTAGTCCTAAAACAGATATGGTTAAATTGACTGGTAGCACAGCTATTGCTACTATCAGACCTCCATATGAAGGATTTAGTGGTATCCTGTGTTTAGTCCCTCTTGATGGAACATTGGGATTATTAACTACAGGTAACATTGCCATTGCTGTAACTATGGCACAGGAGAGGGCTACATTTTTGGTTTACTCTAAACTTACGGATACCTGGTATCCGGGAGCGATTAGCTAAATGAGTGATTTAAACCATCAGAATTTTTCTACTACTCAGAGTGGTATTCAGCCAAAGCCTAATACTGTAGCTTCGGATACTACCATTGCTCCATCAACTTTGATGACTTATGTTACAGGAACGGTGCAGATTAAAACTATTACGCCACCTATGACTGGTCAGCATATGTTGGTGCTTGTCTTTACAGATGGTTCTCCCGGCACAACTCTTACTACAGGAAATATTGCTGTAGCGATTGTTCCTACACAGAATCTTCCGACAGTTCTTTTCTATAATCCGAATACTGCTCAGTATACAGGTTTTGCTACTAACCTGACCTAGTAAGATAGTGGGATGCGCATACTTTACCACGCATACTCGGAGATTTAAGCATGTATCAACTTTCAATTTTACTTCCTTCTGGACCTAACAATTCAGAGAAGTTAGCCAGAATATTAACTAATCTTAAGGAGACTATTTCAGATATTAGTAAAATAGAATTTGTAGTTTGTTTAGATAACGTAATTAATGAAGTTAATATCGAACGAAATGGTAATGTTGTTTATGTTTTCGCTCCTCCAAGTCAGCATCGTTCAACATTCTTTTTAGAGGCTTGGAAAGCATCAACTGGCCGATTTGTTTTAATGGCTAATGATGATATTATCTTTAAGACAAAGAATTGGGATACTTTAATTCCTTATGATAAATATCCAGATGATTTAGTATTATTTTATTTTAAAGATAATCAATTTAATGAATCATTTTCTTGTCATCCTATTTGGTCAAGAAAGGTTATGGAATTTGAACCTACATTACTTGACCCGTTATATTACATTACTAAATGTGACAATACTATTTGGGACTCTCATCCAGGTCATAGGAGACATTATCTTCCTGAAATAGAAATTGAACATATTCAGACTCCTTATGGACCGGAATGGGCGCCTTATTATGAGATGGATAATCGAACCTACTGGCAGGGAAATTTAGTAGGAATTAGAAATAAGGTTAGACATTGGATTACAGCTCAGACAGAACTTTATAATGCTAATGTTTTAATAGGAGTAGTTACAGCAGAATATGCCAGGCGCGCGGATTTTTATGACCATTTAAATGCAATGGAAAGACCTAAGAACTCAATGAATATTTCAGTTCATGGTCAGTCTATTGCAAATAATAGAAATAAAGTAGTGGATAATGCTTTAGTTTATGGAAGCTCTCATGTTTTATTTTTAGATGATGATGTTATTCCTAAACCCGAGCTTCTCTACTCTCTATTAAAGCACGATAAAGATATAGTTTGTGCTTTACAATGTCACAGAAATTTCCCTCATGCTCCTATTTTATTTGGAGAGTATGTAGGAAAAGAGGGATTTAGAAAATTAAATTTTTCCAATTTAACTGATGGATTAGTAAGAGTTGGGGCTGCCGGATTAGGATGTGTTCTAATTAAAACAGATGTCTTTAAGAAAATGGAAGCTCCTTGGTTTAGATTTGGAGAATTTAGAAAAGACCAGATGGCGGAAGATACTGGATTTTTTAAACGCGCCGGGGAGTTAGGAATTGAAGTTTATTGTGATTTAGGTTCTCAAGTAGGTCATATTGCTTCAATGATAGTTAGACCTATTAAGAAGCATATCGGATGGATTGTAGATTACGATACTAATAGTCAACAAGGTAGTGTGAGTTTTAAAGGATTATAATGTCTAGAATCCAAAAATTAAGTCCTGAGAGATTACAGGAACTTAATAAACAGTTAGCTGATAAGTATGGCTATAATGATGGAAGGCCTAATTTTAGAGTAATTTGGTCAGAGGATGAATTTGAAAAACGGTTAAGTAATTATACAGATGAAGGATTTCTTTTACTTACTCCTGAAGTAAGAGACTTTCCTAAATATAAACAGTGGATTCAGGAAAGGTATATCTTAGAGAAGATTACTATTATTCCTGAGTTTGCTAAAGGACAATTAGTTGAGAAAGTTGGATATGAGCCTATCTGGACTTTTGAAACTAAATCAGGAGAATTTCTTCCTCCTATCATCGGAGCTTGTGTTTACATTATAGAACAGCTTCTTGAAAATGTAAGAAATGCTGGAGTTTATACTAAATATAAGGATACAGGAGAAACCCCTGAAGAAAGGATACAAAAAGTTCAAGAAATAGAAGAAATGTTATTTGGTAATGAAACTGTAACAGGCGATGCGCTGGCATACAAAGAAGGCATAGTTGTTCCAGCCAACTACAATTCAGGAGAACTAAAGTGACTACTCAATCTGCTGCATTTGCTCTTAGAAATAAAAGGACTATCCGAGCGCGTGTTAATCCTTTAGATGTTTGCACGGTAGTTAGTATTTTACCAAAAGCTTTTAGGGTTTATAATGCAACTATTACTCCTAGTCTTTATGAGATGCCTCCTGGGAGTTATGAAAAGCCAGAAATTCTTCATGTAGGTCCGGCATCTTGGTGGAAGGAAACAGGAGAGAATGAACCTCTATTAGAAATTCCTGATTCTTCTATGATTGTTGCTGATGCTTTAGTTAGAGATTTTATTGGTGGTATTCTTGGTTGTGACATGGCAGAAAGTTTACCTGGGTTATTTTTCATTCCTGGTAAATTAACTGTTGCTGAACTTAAAATAAAGCATAAAGATTTATTAGATTTAGCTAAAACCAGACAGGATAATTGGTTTAATTTTCTTATCGACATGGGAGATGTTCTCTGGTCTAGTTCTAATGGTAACCCCCGCTCAATTTCAGGAGATATGAGATTAGCTGCGGACATGATGGGAGTTAAGGAAACAAAACCTTGGATGCAGAATTATGTTGCGGCAAAACTTGTTCCCTGTGTTGCTTGCGGTAATCTGCGTAATCCTGAATATCCTATTTGCCCTTCTTGTAATACTATCGTGGATGCAACAAAATACAAGACTTTGGGATTAGCTCCTGTAGCTAAAGCTTAGAGGATAAAATGTCCGTAACTTCTAAGAGAGTAGTTTCAATCTCCTTTACAGGAGATGTAAATGCACCAAATTTGGATTATCCGGCAGCAGATAATGCCTCTTCTCCTGGTATTATAACTGAAACAGTTTTAGCTTTAGGGGCTAACACTATTACAGTTCCTACAGGATTTAAAGGCTTTACTATTATCCCTCCTTCCGGTAATACAACTTTAATTACTCTCAAAGGAGTTACGGGCGATACCGGAGTTCCTTTACATTTAACTGACCCTACCTCAATAGGTTTAGATAGCACTGAATCTACTTTTGTGCTTACAGCTGCGGCACAAGTAACAGTTCGTATTATCTGGACCTAAAAGGTTAAAAATGGCAACTCCTGTTGTTATAATGCAAAGTGCAGCTTCATTACTTAATGATACTGCACGAAGAAAGTTTACGGATACTGCTTTAATTCCTTATCTTAATATTGCATTATTAGACTTACAGGAAATTTTTCAACTTAATAATATTCCTGTAACTAATGAAGTTAATTCTCCTCCTGTAACGGTAGCAGCAGGAATAGATAGAATTGCTTTTACAGGAACAGTTCCTACGTTACCTCCTGATTTAGTTGAAATTAGACAAATGTGGGAAAGTCCTGCGGGATTAAATCAATGGACTCCCATGAAGAAGTTTGAATTTTTACCTCATTATTTAGAAAATGGAATTACTTCTTCTCAGTTTATGTTGTGGGCTTGGATTGATGATGAAATTAAATTAATTGCAGCTAATGCTGATAATGATATAAAATTAAATTATATTAAAACTATTTTTCCTACCGTTACTGCAGCCAATAAAATTACAAATCTTAAAGGTGTATTATCTCAGTCTTATTTACAGTATAGAACCGCGGCACTTGCTGCTTTCTTTGTTGGAGAGAATGAGGATAGGGCAGCGGTTCTTAATGACCAAGCTAATGATGCAATGATGAAGAGTTTGCAAATTAGTACTAAAGGTAAGCAATCTATTTCAGTTCGTCGTAGACCTTTTAGGGCAGCTTTTAAAACTAGGAGTGTATTCTAGTGCCTCAAGGTGTTAGAAATCACCTTCCAGTTACACTGGATAAATTTAAAGGTCTTTGGAAAAGAGATGATAATGATGAATCTTGTCCACTAGACCATTTTAGAGATGGATTAAATGTTCAATTTCAAGATAAGACATTTAAAACTCGGGATGGAATAGATGGAATTGCAGGACCGGGAGATATAATTAGAGCTTATAAATATAAATCTTCTACATTAGGAGAAGGAATTCTTGCATTAGATTCTTTTGGGGATTTTTATCATCAATCTTATGGTCCTGATATTACTCATGGTCCTATATTAAGTGTTGTAGGCGCTACAGATTTTGCATTTATTGAATTTGCTGGACGGGCTTATATTTCTCCAATTACAGGAAATCATGGAACTGTAGGAGAATTTTTATATGTTTATAGTGGGGCAGGAGGGGCTGCAGTAGCTAGAAAAGCGGCGGGAACAGGAGTTCCATCTAGTGCAATAGTAGCTGCTAATGGAGCTGCTGGATTTACTGATGCAGGATTACATATATTTGCAGTAGTAGGAGAAACAGATTCAGGTTATTTAAGTCCTCCTACTGGAATGGTTGCATTTACTACAGGTGCAACTTCATCAGTATCTTTTAGTTCTGTTCCAGTTTTTACGGGGAGTTTCTGGACTAAACGTCATATTGTAGCATCTAAAGTAACTCTTAATTTTAATGGAGATTTAGAAGGGCAGCAATTTTATTTTATTCCTAATGCAATAATTAATGATAATGTAACTACTGTATTAGCAAATATATCTTTTTATGATATTGAATTATTAGATGATGCTTCTCATTTAATTGATAATTATTCAGAGATTCCTGCTAGCGCGGTATTAACTTTTTATAATGGTAGATTAGTTATAGCTAATGGGGATTTTGGGGAAGGTGTAGCTTATCTTAGTGAGCCAGGAGAACCTGAAGCTATTGACCAAGTAGATGGATTTATTATTCCCCCAGAAAGAACCAATCATATAACTAATGCTCAAGAATTTAGGGATGTTCTTTATATTTTTAAGAAAGATAGAACTCACAGTTATATAGATAACGGTGATGTTCCTTCTATGTGGAATGAACCTACTACTATTGATAACGGTATAGGGTGTGGATTTCATGGAATTGGAACAGTATTAGATTCTTTAGGTGTTAATATTGAATATCTTATAGTAGCTCATTCTTCTGGACTTTATCAATTTTCAGGAACTTATATTAAACCTGAATTATCTTGGAAAATAGAAGATTATTGGAGAGGAATAGATGGTTCAGATAGAAAAACTCAAGTTTATGTAGATTCTATTAATAAATTAATTTATGTTTTATTACAAAATGGTCGGATGTTAATGGCTGATTTTAAAGATGCTTTAACAGCAGAAGATATTAAATGGATACCTTGGTCTTTTGATGCTTTTATCTCTACTATTCTCTTGTTAGAAGGACCAAGATTTATTCTTGGTTCATCCGGTAATCCCTAATGGCCGCTCCAACCAATATTGACGCAGCATCCGCTACTCTAATCAGTAGCCTACCTTATAATATCATTCAACAAGTAACAGATGGGGGAGTTTGTTATACTGTTTGGTATAAAATTGTAGGTATTCCTGGAACTTTAGGAATAAGTGTAACTGCAGCTAATTCTAATGGAGCCGGGAGTTATGTTCCAGACCTTAGTTTTTATGAATCAGACGGTGTTACTCCAATAATAGGAACAAACCTTTTAAATCCAATACAAGTTGGAACTTTAGCAGCAGTTACATATTATATTGTAATTGAGCCAAATGTGCCTGATTTATCATCGGCACTAATGGAATTAACAGTTATTAATAATCCTACAGCTCCTATATTAGCTTCTTATATTTTAATTCCAGATGATTCTAATTCTTTTGCTCCCCTTCCAGGAGTAATTTATAATCCTAATACTAATGAAGTAATTAACTTAGTATTTCCATTTGCACAAGGAGAAGGTGGAGATATATTTCAAAGCGGAGTAATAGTATTAGAAGATTTCCCAAATGATGGTATAGTTTTTTATGCTCCTGATTTTGATGTTATTACATCGATTAGTTTAGCTCCTAATTTTGGATTTATAGCAATTAGAGTTAATCACTTTTTAAATTTAGTTATAGTTTTAGCTGATAAAGGAGCAACTAGTTTAATTAGAACTTACAATGATGCGGGTGTTCAACAATCAACAATTACTGCTGCATTTGGTGGTTCAGAATCAATAGCATTAGCTAATGATGGAACCACCATGTATTATACTTCTGGAGGAATAGTTAGAAGGTGGAATATTAGTCTTAATTCTGCAATGGCAGATTTTATGGCGGCAGTAGGAACTTATACTTTATCAGATATTTTAGTATTAGACAATGACGATGTTTTAGTATTATATCCATCTAATTCAAGTGGAGGAAATGTTCTTGTTATAAGATATAACTCTGCTGGAGTTTTACAACAAACATATGATTTAGGTGCCCCCAGTTTCGTATTTAATCCTTCTGGTGCTATCCCCCGGATGGGATATGATGCTAATGGGGGTCAAACAGCATTTTGGGTATATTGGTTTCCTGTTGCTGGGATTTCAAGGGCAAGTAAAATTCAAATTAGTGATGGTGCTGTTCTTTTAGAATCTAATATTAATGCTCAGCAAGTTGGAGAATTTACTCTTCCAAATCCTAGTGTTAATTTTGGACCCAGTTTATCATGTCCTATTATTATTTTAGGGGATAATAATGTATTTACTACTCCTGGAAATAATACAGATGGAACATTATTTGTTACAGGAAGTCCTCCAGGGCCGAATGCTTCAGGATTATATGAAATGATAATTGGAAAAACAAATGATACTATTTGGGTAGATGTTAGTTTAGGCACTCAAACAGATGTTCCTATTCCTTAAATAATATATGCCTTTCATAGAAACAGCTTATTTAGGAAGTCCCGGGGCTCCTGTATTTGATGATGCGGATAATGTGCATCATTGCTCTATGATTAGAGTTAGAGTAGTAGGAACAGGAAATCTCTTAGCTACTCTTTATAACATGGAAGAGGAGTTTTCAGAAATTATTGACCCTATAGTAATGGCTACAACTAATCCTAATATTGCTGAAAGATTAACTAATTTCGGAGAACAGAGAATAAGTTTAAGATTAGAAACAACTGAGATTGATGAGATTTTTAGAATTACTAGAATTTCTTTTTATCTTAAGCAACTCTGGACTAGTTTACCAGGATAATGCCTTTTAAACCGCGAACTAATCTAACTGGAACTGATAATCTTAATGCTAATTCTCTAAGAGAAACATTAAGACATGCGGGATTACATAATAGCAATGATACTGAAAAACAGGCATTATTTCAAACTATTGATACTTTACTATTAGAACTTGCGAGAACTACAGATTTAGCAAAAAGCTTACAAGCTCAAGTTTCTAATTTAAATATTATTATTAATAATATTACTAATTTAGCCAGTTTATCGTCTTCTGGCATGTTGGGATTAGATGGATTAGATGGACAAGATGGACAGGATAGTTTAGTTCCCGGTCCTCAAGGTCCACAGGGTATTCAAGGATTAATGGGACCTCCGGGAATAGATGGGGAAGATGGTGAAGATTTTATGTATCTTGTAATTCCTTAGGAGAATAAAATGGCTAGAATTCCAAAAAGACTCTATGGTCCTGCTTTAATTGCTACAGGTCCGACTACAGTTTATACAGTGCCTGCGTTAACTAAAACAATTATTAGATATATTCATATTAGTAATCCATCGGGCGCTCCTGTTACATTTTCTCTTTCAATTGGAGCAGATGCAGCAGGAACTAGATTATATCAGACTTATAGTATTCCGGCAGCGGCAGCAGGTGTAGTTGATTCTGTTAGACAGATATTTGTTTATCTTATCATGGATGCTGCTGAGATTTTAACTCTTTCAGCAGGAACTAATAATATTTTGGTTATTGCTATTAATGGTGATGAAATTGTCCTCGGCTAATCCTTCTAAA
>Ga0137429_1000131_pt1 | contig 39845 bp, 34 predicted proteins | sample EasRivERMZT736_2_FD_102304 | JGI IMG/M metagenome (GOLD analysis project Ga0137429, IMG submission 102304) | Soil microbial communities from meander-bound floodplain in the East River, Colorado, USA - East River MetaG ERMZT736_2 | ecosystem: Environmental > Terrestrial > Soil > Floodplain ...
CTACCGCGGCCCCCTCCGTTGTCCGGTTCATCCCTAGAGAGAATCTGACAAAGTAGTGGCAAGCCGGAATCCACCGACCGCCCGGGAGCGTGGTTGGGCTGGGAGTTCCGCCGATCCGACGACCGGCATCGGGGCCAACGGGATCACCTCGCTACCGGTGGACCCCCGGCCTTCGCCGGGGTGACGGAGACAGGGGGGCGACGCTCGCCGCAGGCCGACCTAACGATTGCGGCGAAGCCGCATCAGGATCCCGTCCGCGGCCCAGAGGTCCAGGCACGCCGCGAGCTGGCGCGTGAGGTCCGGCTCCGCCGGCGAGGCCGCGGCGAGACGCTCGGCGAGCTCCGGGAGCGTCGCACCCTGGCGCACCAGCTCGAGCGCCAGCTCCTCCTCGGGCGCAATCGCCCGATGGAGGACCGCGAGTCCCCGCCGCCACACACGGGCCCGCGTGGGCCTGGGTCCGCCACCGCTCACCTGCACCGGGGGGAGTTCGATCGGGTCCGCGTCGGTCTCGACCGCAGCGGAGGTGGTGCACGACGCGGCGTCGGATGGAACTCCACGCTCGACCTGCCCCCAGACGGCCAGCGCATCGTGTGCGAGCGAGAGGATCCGGACGGCGGGGATCAGGCCGAGCGCAAAGGTCGCGAGGCGCTCCGGGGCGAGCGCGGCAATCGCCTCGCGGGTCACCGGCTCCGCGTCGGACTCGTCGGAGACGTCGAGCCGGGCCCACTCGAGGCGCGCCAGGTCAGCGGCGTACGGCAGCTCCGCCGCGAGCGGGTGATGATCGAGGAATTCCGGCAGGCGCCTCCCGAGCTCGCGCAGCGTCCACGAGGTCGACGGGCATGCCAGCAGGTAGTCGGTGATCAGGTTGTGGAAGCGCGCGCCTCCGAGCACCGCGAGAAGCTTGGGGAAGTCCTCGGCGAGCGCGTCGCGGAGGCGAAAGAAATACATGTTGGCGTAGATGTCGAGCCGCGCGATCGGGTCGAGTCGTTCGTCGCCGCGAATCAGGAACGCGAGGTCCGCGGAGGCGAGGGTTCCCTCCTTCACCAGCGCCTCGGCGCCGGCGCGCACCCCCTCCGGGGCGCTGATCAACTCCCAGACCAGCCGCTGCGTGGCCTTGAGGTCAGGCATTCGCCACTGTGGCAGCGGCCGCCTGGCGGCGGGTCGCCTCGATCTCCTGCTCCAGGCGCTCCCACGGCGGGATGTTCCCGTCCCACTCCACCAGCGCCGAGACGTCGCCAAACCGTCGCACCGCGGCCCGGTACAGGTCCCAGACCGGTTCCGGGACCGGATGGTCGTGGGTGTCGAGCAGGAAGGCGCCGTGGTCGGAGTGGCCCGCCAGATGGAACTGCCAGATCCGCTCCGGGGGGAGCACGGCGAGGTAGTCGAGCGGATCGAAGGCGTGGTTGGTGGCGCTGACGAAGATGTTGTTCACGTCGAGCAGGATGCCGCAGTCGGCCCGCTCGGCGACCGCGCGCAGGAACTCCCACTCCGGAATCGCGGAGTCGGCGTAGGTCAGGTAGGAAGAGACATTCTCGATCGCGATCCGGCGCCCCAGCCGCTCCTGCACCCTCGCAATCCGTCCGACGACGTGCGCGAGACTCTCCTCGGTGTACGGGAGCGGCAGGAGATCGTGCGCCTGGTGCCCCCCGACGCCGGCCCAGCAGAGGTGATCCGAGATCCACGCCGGCTCCACTTCGGCGGCGAGCGCGGCGAGGCGCGAGAGGTAGCCGGAGTCGAGGGGATCGGTCGACCCGATCGAAAGGCTGACACCGTGCAGGACGACAGGATAGTCGCGGCGCACGCGGCGCAGCACCTCGAGCGGCCGCCCGCCAGGCACGAGGAAGTTCTCGGAGATCACCTCGAACCAGTCGGCGCGGGTCGGCGCCGAGAGCACCCGTTCGAAGTGCTCCCGGCGCAACCCTGCTCCGTGGCCGAGCGACGTGGGACGCGACATCGGCCTCCGGTTACTTCTTGTCCTTGTCCTTCACCACCGTGCCACCCTGGTCCGTGCACTCTTTCTCGGTCTTGACCTTGACCCAGCCCTTCCCCTTGCAGGCGTTCTTCCCGGCGCAGGAGTACGAGCCGTCGGCCGCGCCGCACTCGCCCTTTCCCTTGCAGGCGTTGATGCCGGAGCACTTGACCGTCTTCTCCCCCTCGGCCGGCTTGTCGGCGCTCATGCCGTACCCGCTCGCGAGGAGTCCTACCACGGCCGTCGCCACTGCCATACCGCCCAGCGTCTTCCGGTTCATGTCGATCCTCCCTGGATCTGCTTGCACGCAACTCGGGGCCGAGGCGCTCGCCTCCCCTCCCCCGTCTCGCCCCTGAGGCGGGAGCGGTCCCCCGAAGTGGCGCGACATTCTAGTACCGCGCAGGCGCGGCGGCAAGTTGGCGGGAGAACGGCCGATTCTGCCGGACGAATCAGTGCAGTCGGGGGGCTAGATCGGGGAGCCACTGGTCCAGCTTCGACCCGGGACGCAGGATGGCACGCTCGCGTTCCGCGCCGACGGAGACGAGCGCCACCTCCCGCCCGACCGCTGCCTCGAGGGTGGCCACGAAGCGGCGGGTGTTCTCTGGAAGCTCCTCGAACCGGCGAGCCCCGCTCGTCTCCTGCATCCATCCCGGCACGTCGGTATAGACCGGCTCGACTTCGCCGAGCTCCCACGAGGCTGGCGGCAGCCCCGCCAGAACCTTGCCCCGATGGCGGTAGCTCGTGCACACGCGGATCGTCTCGAAGGTGTCGAGCACGTCGAGGAGCGTCAGGGCCACGGCATCGAGATGATTGAGCCGGGCCGAGTAGCCGGCGATCACCGCGTCGAACCAGCCGCAGCGGCGCGGACGTCCGGTGGTCGTACCGAACTCCCGGCCCCGCTCCCGCAGGCGATCACCGGTAGCGTCCGTCAGCTCGGTCGGGAGCGGCCCCTCCCCGACGCGGGTGGAGTACGCCTTCATGACGCCGAGCACCCCGTCTACCCGCGTCGGTCCGACGCCGAGCCCGTTGCAGATGCCGCCGGCGAAGGCGTTCGATGAGGTCACGAACGGGTAGGTGCCGTGATCGACGTCGAGCAGCGTCCCTTGCGCTCCCTCGAACATGACGCGCGCCCCCTCGTCGAGGCGGCGATTCAGAAGATCGGTGGTGTCGGCAACCTGCGGGCGCAGGAACGCCCCGAAGCTTTGCAACGGTTCCATTACACTCCGCGTCGGCGGCTCACCCAGCGCGACGGCGAGCCGGGCGCGGAGCCGTTCCGGATCGAGGAGATCCTCCACCCGGATGCCCCGGCGACCCGCCTTGGCCTCGTAGCAGGGGCCAACCCCACGGCGCGTGGTGCCGATCCGTCCCCCCCCGTCCTCCGCCGCGGCGTCGCGCCTGACGTGCTCGGGGAGGATGACATGCGCGCGCGACGAGACGAACAGCCGCCCCGTGAGGTCGATGCCGCTCCCCTGCAGCTCCTTGATCTCGCTCTGGAAAGACTCGGGATCGAGCACCACGCCGTTGCCGATGACGCAGACGGCTCGGGGGTTGAGGATCCCGGAGGGGACGTGGTGCAGCCGGAAGATCTTGCCGGCGACCTTGACGGTGTGCCCGGCGTTCGGCCCCCCCTGGTAGCGAGCCACCACGTCGAACGACGACGCGAGCAGGTCGATGACCTTCCCCTTCCCTTCGTCGCCCCACTGGGCGCCGATGACCGCGTAACCGGGCATGGGGCGGTCAGGCGGCGGAGCGCGGGGCGCTCGGCCGCGAGAGGAGGGCTTCCACTCGAAACACCAGGTTCTCGCGCAACGTGTCCTTGTCCAGGAACCCGGAGGCTCCGAGCTGCTGCAGAAACGCGACGACATCCTCCTTGTAGACGCCACTCATGACCAGGACCGGCGTGGACCGGATCCGTTCGTCCTTCTGGATCTCCCGGAGGACGTCAAAGCCGGTCAACTTGGGCATCAAGAGGTCGAGCACGATGACATCCGGGTGATCCTGACGCGCACAGCGCACCGTCTCCAGCCCATCTGCGGCAAGCAGCACGTCGTACCCAGCCCGGGTCAGCAGGTCGGAGGCCATCCGCCGCACCAACTCCTGGTCATCCGCCACCAGCACCCGCCGGCGGTGCTCCGTGCGGTCGAACGAGGTCGCGGCGCTGGAGGAGTGAATCTCGTCAAGCGCAAGATCGAGGCGCACGATGGTATTGCAGGTCGGACAGAGGAAATTGACCACGCGCGCGTCGGGAGAGTACTCCCGCAGCCGGTTCGATTCCCCACATCGGGTACAGCGGACGATCATGCCGCCTCCGGTCGCGGTCCTCCACGACCTGCCGTCCAAGCGGAATATATCAGGCAGACCGTCCAAGCGCAACGAATCATTACACTTTCCCCCGTTGCCAGGTCCGGAGGCGGGGGCCTGCGGGGTTGTCGGCCCACTGGCGGGCCGCTAAGATGCGCCCGTGCCGACGCCAGCAGCCGTCCAGCTCAGCGGGGAGGATCTCACCCTCGACCAGGTCGAGCGGGTCAGCCGCGGGGGGGTCCCCGTCGCGCTCGCCCCTGCCGTGCGCGAGCGGATGGCGGCCTCCCGGGCGGTGATCGAGAGGGTCCTCGCCGGGAGCGAGGTGGTGTACGGCATCAACACCGGGTTCGGCGCGCTCGCCTCCACGCGGATCCCGGCGGAGCGGCTGCGCGACCTGCAGCACCACCTGATCCGGAGCCACTGCGTCGGCCTGGGGCCCCCCTTCGACGCACCCTCCACGCGGGCGATGATGCTGCTGCGCGCCAACACCCTGGCGAAGGGGTTCTCCGGGATCCGGATCGAGGTCGTGGAGCGCCTCCTCGCGCTGCTCAACCTCGACCTGCTCCCCCTGGTCCCACAACAGGGGTCGGTCGGAGCCAGTGGCGACCTGGCGCCGCTGGCGCACCTGGCGGCTGCGCTCCTCGGCGAGGGGCAGGTGCTGCGCGCCGGGGCACCGATCGCGGCCGCAACCGCCCTCTCCGACGCCAGGCTCGCGCCCCTCTCCCTCGAGCCGCGCGAAGGCCTCGCGCTCATCAACGGCACCGCCGTGATGACGGGGGTCGGGGCGCTCGCCTGGGCGCGCGCCGCTCGCCTGCTGCGCAGCGCGGACGTGGCGGCGGCGATGTCGGTGGAGGGATTGCAGGGGACCGCGCGTGCCTTTGACGCCCGGGTGCACGCGGCGCGCGGCCAGGTGGGACAGGTCGATTCCGCGGCGAACCTCCGCGCGCTGCTCGCGGACAGCGAGATCATGGCCTCACACCGCGACTGCGGCCGGGTGCAGGACTCCTATGCGCTGCGTTGTGCGCCGCAGGTCCACGGCGCAGCGCGGGACACGGTGGCCCACGCCGGCCGGGTGCTGGCGATCGAGCTGAACGCGGCCACCGACAACCCCCTGGTGTTCGCGGCGGAGGACGAGTGCGTGAGCGGCGGCAACTTTCATGGCGCCCCGGTCGGGCACGTCCTCGATGCGCTCGCCATCGGCGTGACCGATCTGGCGTCGATCTCGGAGCGGCGTCTCTATCGTCTGGTGCACCCCGGCCTCTCCGGACTGCCGCCGTTTCTCGCCGGACGCGACCCCGGTCTGAACTCCGGCTTCATGATGGTGCAGGTGACCGCCGCCGCGCTGGTCTCCGAGTGCAAGGTGCTGTCGCATCCGGCCAGCGTCGATTCAATCTCGACCTCGGCCGACGTCGAGGACCATGTGAGCATGGGCACGCACGCGGCCCGCAAGGCGCTCTCGATCGTGGAGAATGCCGAGCGCGTGCTGGCCTGCGAGCTGCTCGCGGCTGCGCAGGCGCTCGACCTGCGCGCGCCACTGCGCCCGGCGCGCGGCGTCGCGGCCGCGCACGCGGCGATCCGGGCGGTTGCCGCGACCCTGGACGCGGACCGCGCGCTGGATCAGGATCTGGAGCGCGTCGCCACGGTGGCGCGGTCCGGAGATCTGGTGGCGGCCGTCGAGCAGGCTGTCGGTTCCCTGCGATAGCAGCAGCGCCACACCATCCCGGCCTTCGCCCGCACGGAAGGCTGCTTCTGAGAGGGCTCGAGCGATGAGTGTCGGAGCACGCACGATCCGCGCGCCGCGCGGCAGCACCCGCAGTTGCAAGGGATGGGTGCAGGAGGCGGCGCTGCGCATGCTGATGAACAACCTCGACCCCGAGGTCGCCGAGCGGCCGGACGATCTCGTCGTCTACGGCGGCTCCGGCAAGGCGGCCCGCAACTGGGAGAGCTTCGAGGCCATCGTCCGGGCGCTCACAGCCCTCGAGAACGACGAGACGCTGCTGGTGCAATCGGGCAAGCCGGTCGCCGTGTTCCGCACCCACGCCGATGCCCCGCGCGTGCTGCTGGTCAACTCGCTGCTCGTCCCGCGCTGGGCCACCTGGGAGCACTTCCGTGCCCTCGAGGCGAAGGGGCTCACGATGTTCGGGCAGATGACCGCCGGCTCCTGGATCTACATCGGGACGCAGGGGATCCTGCAGGGGACCTACGAGACCTTTGCCGCCGTCGGCCAGCAGCACTTCGGCGGCACCCTTGCCGGGCGCCTGGTGGTCACCGCGGGGCTCGGCGGCATGGGCGGGGCGCAGCCGCTCGCCGCGACCATGAACGGCGCCGCCGTCGTGGTGGCGGAGGTGGACCGCGAGCGAATCGACCGCCGCCTGCAGACCGGCTACTGCGAGGAGGCCACCGACGACATGGACCGGGCTTTGGGCCTCGCGCTCGCGGCGCGCTCACAGCGCAAGCCTCGCTCCATCGCGTTCCACGGCAACGCGGTTGACCTGCTGGTGGAGATGGCGAACCGGCAGATCGCCCCGGACGTGTTGACCGATCAGACCAGCGCCCACGATCCGCTCGACGGCTACGTCCCGCACGGCATCCCGTACGCCGAGGCGCTGAGGCTGCGCCGCACCGATCCGGCGGAGTACCAGACGCGCGCCTTCGCGTCGATGGCGGCGCACGTGCGCGCCATGCTGCGCCTGCAGAAGGGGGGCGCGGTCGTCTTCGACTACGGCAACAACCTGCGCGCTCAGGCGCAGGAGGCCGGGGTCGAGAATGCCTTCGACTTTCCCGGGTTCGTCCCGGCCTACGTCCGGCCGCTGTTCTGCGAGGGGAAAGGCCCGTTCCGCTGGGCCGCGCTGTCGGGGGACCCGGAGGACATCCGCCGCACCGACGACGCGATCCTCGCGACCTTTCCGGACAACGAACCGCTCTGCCGCTGGATCCGGCTGGCGCGCGAGCGGGTGCAGTTCCAGGGGCTGCCGGCGCGGATCTGCTGGCTGGGGTACGGGGAGCGAGCGCGCTTCGGCAAGGTGCTCAACGACCTGGTGCGGAGCGGTGCCGTCTCGGCGCCGATCGTCATCGGCCGGGATCACCTCGACTCGGGATCCGTCGCCTCTCCCAATCGCGAGACGGAGGGGATGCGCGACGGCTCCGACGCGATCGCCGATTGGCCGATCCTGAACGCCCTGCTCAATGCCGTATCCGGCGCGTCCTGGGTCTCCGTGCATCACGGTGGAGGCGTGGGGATCGGGTACTCGCTGCACGCCGGCATGGTGGTTGTGGCCGACGGCACCGACGAGGCGGAACGCCGGCTCGAACGGGTGCTCACCACGGACCCAGGCATGGGGGTGGTGCGCCACGCCGATGCGGGTTACGAGGAGGCGATCCGTTGCGCCGAGGAACGCGGCATCCGGATGCCGATGCTCAGACCCACTTCGACAGGAGACGGACGATGATGCGAAGGGCACTGCTGTTGCTGGTCCTGGCGGTCGGCGCAGCGACCCCCGCGGCGGCGGAGGATTTCATCAGCTTCTACGGCGGCTGGGCATGGCAGGACGAGGACGCCAGGCTGGAGGACGGTACCCGCATGGAGGACGGCGAGGTGTTCGGCATCCGCTTCGGCTCGGTGGCGGGGACGGCCGGCGGGCAGATGACCCTCGACATCAATCGCGACGGCGAGCTCCACCTCGACTCGCTGATGTTCACGGCCATCGTGAACCTCTACGCCCACGGCGGCAAGAGCACCAGCATGTCGTTTTTCGCGACCGCGGGCACCGGACTGCTGCGGCGCGAGCAGCCGATCGACGACACCGACACGTTCTATGCGATGGAGTACGGGCTCGGCACGCAGTTCCGGCTCACGAAGGCATTCGGGCTGCGCTTCGAGGCCCTGGCGATCGACTCCCCGCCGGCCAAGATCCGCACGCTAGAGGGAACCGCCGAGATCGCATTCTACTGGTAGCCAGAGGACCGCGTCTCCGATCCGATTACACCGATCGCCCGCAGATGTGGCATGACGATCTTCATCAGCTGCTCGTGCGTCCTGGTAAGTCCGCGGGCGTTGGCATGGTTGAGATCGAAGAAGTCGTCATCGTCCAGGAGGTGGGAGAGGTCCACGAGCGGGATCGAGCTCGCGGCGCACAGCTTCGTGACCGCGTCTCGATAGGCGTGGATGACTGGCAGCTCGTCGAGGGACCTGCGGTGTGGGAGCAATGCCACGGCCACGGGAACGCCCTGGCGGCGCAGATAGTCGAACAACCGCCCAAGCTCTCCGATCTGCACGGGAAGCTCCTCCTCCCAGTTCCGGTGTATCCGGCGCGTAATCTCCCTCAGTGCTTCGGGATCGTCCACGATCGAGGACTCGACCGAAATGGGGACTCCCAGCTTCTCCGCGACGACCCTGGTGACGCGATTGATGTCCCCGCCCAGGAAGCCGGACCAGCGGGCCTTCCTGACGCGAAGGAACCGGCTGAGGGGCGACATCTCCACCGGGAGGATCCCTTGCTCGGCGTCATAGGCATAGAGGCCATGACGCGGCCACAGGGTTGCGAAATACGCCCGCTCCGCCTCCTGCGCCACGAACACGTTGGTGTGCGCGACTCCGAGCACCACCAGGTTTCGCTCGGCGCCGGCCTGCAGCAGCCCTTCGTGCTCCACGAGGTGCCGGATGAACTGCAGCTCGAACGTGTGGTTCATCCCGCCAAGCCCGAAGTTCCCCACGAACGGACGGACATCCGCAGGCAGCTCCCAGGTCTTCACGGACCATTTGAGATCCGACGACCCGAAGAAATACGCTCCCCCCCTGGAGAAGTCCGCCTTGGGGATCTCGTCGAGGATGAGCCGATCCTCGGACTCCAGGAAGTTGCCGCGGTTCGGGAAGAACGTCTCGTCCCTCTCGAACCTGGCAAGCTCCCACCTCGTGACGGCGTCGAGGAGCGCCTCGCTCAAGGCCAGGCGGTCGACCAGCAGAACCGTGGCGACAACCACGATGAGGAGCAGGATAGACAGGCGGGTTTCGTACTTCTCGGCATCCCCGTTCGGCGTCTCACTCGCGGCCTGCCTCATCTCAGAAAGTCTGATACAGCACGACCGCGCCCTCACTCCTGGCAAGGAGCAGCAGCGTGACGACCATGGCCAGCACGACCAACAGCACGAGCATCCAGCGCGGATGCCGACGTTCGAGGATGTCAAGACGCTCCCAGTAGCCGCTCATCGTCTCCCTCTCCTTTGGGGGCGATTCGCCCCCCACGCCAGGTTCAGTACGCCCGCCCTTGACCGAGCTACACTATCGACTGGAGCACGGCCTTGAACATCCTCCAGGTGCGTTCCAGGTCCGCCGGGAAGAACGCGAGCGTAAAGCAGGTGAAATGCAGGTTCGCCGCGATCGCGAACGCTCGGATCCGACCGGAGCTCAAGTAGAGCTTCAATCCGGAGCGCCCTCGTCGCTTGATGAGGTGGTTCTCCCACACCTTCGCCGCCGACACCGCGACCCCATGCAGTAATCCGAAGATGACGAAGTTCCAGGTGGAGCCGTGCCACAGGCCGGCGAGAAACAGGCCCACGAAGTAACAGAGAAACGCCAGGGAGCCCGCGCGCTGCGGAGCCCGCTCCGCGATGGCCTTGTACATCGGGGTGAAAACGTAGTCGCGGATCCAGAACGTCAGGGTCCGGTGCCAGCGGTTCCAGAAGTCGATCATGTTGCGGGCCAGATACGGCCGGTCGAAGTTCTCGGGAAGCTCCTGTCCCAGCAGGGCGGCGCCGCCGATCACGACATCGCAGTACCCCGAGAAGTTCAGATAGACGTAGGCCGGGTAGAGGTAGAACCTGCCCATGAAGATGAACAGCGTCGAGGCAGCACCGGGATTGTACGCCCCGCCCTCGACTGCGAGCAGCCGCTCGGCGAGCTTGGTCGCGCCGAACTCGCACGCGGCGGCGAGCCCGGCGATCTTGACCACGCCGACCAGGATCCGCAGGTAGGCCCTGCGCAGCTCATGCGGCTCCTTCAGGCGCGGCCGAGGATCCCGCCAGTAACCATCGAAGGCCTGGTACCGCTGGATCGGCCCCGCCACGAGCGCGAAACAGTTGAGCTGGTAGTTCAGATAGCTCCAGAGCGAGCAGCGCTTGATCTGCCCTTGCATCGCGTCCACCGCGAAGTGTATCTGGCGAAACAGCATGTAGCTCAGGCCAACGACGCTGACGGTATGGGCGAGGAATCGTGGCGGCAGGACATAGGAGAGCACGGCGTACTTCTGGGCAATGACGAACGAGGCCAGCAGGATGGCCAGGTAGGCCGCCAGGATGGAGCGGCGCGGCATCGTTCTCAGCAGGAGCCCCAGGCCAAACCCGCCGAGAAGAAAAGCGACGAGGAACAGCCAGGACGCGGCGTTCGGCACCAGCGTCCAGAGCAGGAGAACGTTGCCCGCGGCCAGCACGCCGCGCCGCGCGCCGGCCGGGAGATGGAAGAAGAACGCCGAGATCGCCAGCAGGGCGATCAGGAACTCCAGGCTCGGGATGCTCACGTTCCGTGGGCTGCGCTCAGGCGAGCGCGGGGCAGAGGGGGGTGGGAGCCTGCGCGCCGCACATCGGCAGGTCGGCCGGTTCGGCCGCGGCGGGGTGCGGAATCTGACTCATGCCTCAGGATGCAACTTGCGCGTCAGCAGCTCGAGCAGCGATCCGACGTTCTGGCCGTCCTCCTTGAGCCACGAGATCTCCGCGGTCGCGAATCTGACGGCGAAGCGCTTCTCGATCGCGATGACCAGATTGATGTGCATGAGTGAGTCCCACCCCTCCAGATCGCCGGCAGTCGTGGCATCGTGGAGCACAATCTCGTCGTCGTCGAAGACCTCGCGGAATACCTCCTGCACGCTATCGCGAACCTGCTCCATCGAGGGCTGCCTCCTGAATGTGGTGCGTTCGTGGCTTCCAGTCGTCCACCAGCCTCAGCTCCCACCAGGTGTGCTCGCTCTCATCCCTGATCCGTGCAAACCCCAGCTGCTGGTAATGCTCGCGGGCCAGCGCATTGCGCGCGGTGGGGATGAACTCGCCACGAACGGTCCTCGCGCCGCGCCCGATCGCGGCGGCGCACAGATCGTTCAGCAAGAGGTCCTCGACCCCTCTCTTGAGGACCCGGCAGCTCATCAGCCAGGTGTCGATCTCGACCACGTCCCCCTCGACGCGGGCGAGGAGGACGCTGATCAGCCCATTGTCCCCGAACCGGTCGGCGAGCGACACGGTTCGGGTGATCCACCCCGGGTCCTGCGCCATGGCCTGCACTTCTGCCGACGAATACCGCCGGGTCGTCAGGTTGAACTGGTTCGACTTGTTGATGAGCTGCGTGGTGCGCTCGAGGGTCGCGGACTCGATGGGGGCGATCCGGGCGACCATCTGCAGCGACGCCAGGAACGAATCGATGTCGGTCGCTGACTGCCGCACCTGGAGGCGGGCGACGTTGGCGCGGTAGTAGTCGGTGCGCCGGAGATCCTCCTTGCCCAGGGAGGCGATCTGGAAGTAGCGGTGCGATTCGAGCACGCGCACGAAGTCGGCCGGGTCCGCGGGGATCTCCGGGACTCCAACCTCCGGGACGAACCGCCTCACGATCGCTCGCTCGGCCGGATTGTCATCGACGAACACCAGCGAGTCGAGTCCAATGTTCAGTTGCTCGGCGATCAAGCGCAGGTTGTCAGCCTTGTCGTCCCAGTTCGCGACGAAGCACGAGATGTCCTCGAGCCGAAGGATCATCTCGGTATGCTTCTCGAACGGTTCGCGGGCAGTCCGTTCATCGTTCTTGCTGCAGACGGCGAGGATCACCCCGCGGCTCTGCAGCCCCTTGGCGTAGCGCTGAAAGTCCTGGAACGCCTCGGCCTCGCCATCTCCTTGCCCCAGGCGAATGCCGCCGAGGCCGTCGTCGCCAATAACGCCGCCCCAGAGCGTGTTGTCCAGATCGAGGACCAGGCACTTCTTCGCCTTCCCGAGGAGAGCGGAGATGACCGAGGCGGCGCTGTGAGCGTAGTCCACCAGGTACTCCGGTGCGCATGGGATCTTGGCATGATGGAAGTAGCGCTCATCGCCCCAGCTCCAGCGTCCGGCCGACGCCGCCAGATGGTCGACGTCATGGATCGTCACGTAGGGACTCGCCTGCTCGAAAAAGGACTGGTTGACCAGGGAGATGAAGCGGCCGAGGCTGGAGGGATGCCGCATCTCGTGGTTGCCAAGGACTCGCCACGGCGGCAGGTCGAAGTTGTTCTGGACGATCTGACAGGTCATCCTATCGTGTGCGGTCTGCCAGAGACGCGACCATTCCTCCAGCTCCCGATCCACAAGTTCGCGGACCTGCTGGGTGCTGGCCCCGATCTCGGGACGGTTCGCGAGGTCGCGCCATCCGGTCGCCAGATACAGCAGCTTGGGCCTGAACGCGTGGAGCTGCGAGTCCGGGTCGAGGATCTCCTGGCGGAACACGCCATAGTCTGCCTCGTAGATCTCCACGTCGACGCCGGCCGCGAACAGAAACAGCTCGAGCAGCTCGGTGAGGTACTTGCTGGAGAAACCACTGAGGATCGCGAGCCTCACCGGCGGCGAAACGCGCCGGGTTCCGCTGCGGACGCGCTTCAAGACTCCGTGAAGTGAGCGCGCGGAGGTGTAGTCGAGCGACGGCAGGGCTGCACGGCGGAGCGCCGCGGCAGCGGCATCGAGCTGGTCGTCCTTCACCGCCAGCTTGAGCTGGCTCAACAGCTGCTTGAACGCAATGCCGCGCTCCCCCGCCGCGGCGGCCAGAAAGCGATCGGTCGAGAGCTCCAGCGGCTGCTGCATTCTTCCCCGCTCCCCTGTCGGGTCACCGACAGGCTCCAGCCCACGTGGCCTACCCGCAATCACCAGCTGGAGGAGCCAAAATATACGGATGGATCCACGTAAATGCAACTGCGGAAAGCCCCTTTCCGTGGCCAGGATGGGTTGGGGAGCGACGGGTGCGCGGCGCGCGCGCCTGTCCAGGCTGCCGATTCGTCGCGACGAGGGGGAACCCGGTCGCCGGGCCCAGGACCGCCTCGTCCCTACTCGGGCAGCGGGGTGGCTGGCAGCTCCTGAACGAACTCGATGGGGATCCCGCGGGTGTAGATCGGGCTCAGGAAGTTACACATGAATGGGCCGGCCCCCTTCACGTGCTGCGGCTCCAGCAGCCTCATGCCCTTGTCATCGAGCTGCCGGACGACGTCGTCGAGGCTCTCGACGGCGAGTGCGACGTGATGGATCCCACCGACGCCCCGGTTGTATTTCTTCAGCTCACCGCCATCCGCCACGACGAACTCGATGGGGCTGCCTCCCGCGGGCTTGGTGAAGATACAGAGCGCGTGCCACTGGGTCACGTACCCCCGGTACGACTCCTCGAGTCGCATGAGGGCCATCAGGTCGGCCACCTCCGCCTCGGAGGGAACGACGATTCCAGTGTGGTGCACGTGCGGTCTCACGGAGTCCATCCTTTCCCCGCAGGCGACGGGCGGGCGATGATGGCACACGCGATCGGCATTTTCCGCTTGCGCGCCCGTTCCTCGCTCACACCCACGCCGGTGAAGAGGCGGTGGTCCAGGATCTCCAGACCGGCGGCGGTGACCAGATCCAACACCTGCTCGGGATCCTCGAAGAGGTGGATATGGTCCGGCATCGGAGTGTTGACCGGCGTCGTGACGAAGATCCTGCCGTCCGCGTGCAGCGCGGATACGAGATGGCGCAACGCCAGGCCTGGTGCTTCGAGATGTTCCAGAACCTCACTCGCGACGATGCTGTCCCACGTGCCGAAGTCGGGCGGCAGCTGCGACAGGATGTCATGAGCCACGAGCGTCGGTCGCCGCGGCGCGCCAAGCTGCTCCATGCAGCGGGCAGTCGCCGCCAGGCTCGATTCGCTTACGTCCAGCCCCGCGATCTCCGCACAGCGAGGGTCCAGGCTGGCCAGGTAGAGGAGGAGCCCATGTCCGGGGCCAACCTCCAGATGACGGTAGCCGTCCGGGTTCCCGGGGACGAACTCATCGACGTAGTAGGCGAGCATCTGAAGCTGCTCGAGCCAGCAGATCCGGCCGATGAGCAGCCCGTTCAGATAGCGCTCCATGAACGCGGCGTTGCCGTAGACTCGATCCCGTGCCTCCTGGAAGGTGGCCAGCCGATACTGGCCGGTGCGGGCGAAGTACAGCTGCTCCTCTTGCATCTGGGCGCAGACCCAGGCGTAGTCCTCGCAAAACCGCCTGAGGTCGGTGCCGGCAATGCGCATGACGAGACCCGCGGCGAGATCCGCATGCCGGCGCTCGCCGGAGGTCATCGCGGCGAGGGTGCGATCGAGGTGCCGTTGGTGCTCCGGCCAGACCTCGAGGATGACCGAGAATAACCGTCCCACTCCGTCGGCCGACATTCATCCCTTGGGCTCGCCCGTGCGGCGAATCGCGATACCACCGGCATCCTATGTCGGAGAGGGGGGAGCCCGTCAACCGGACCAGGGGACTCGCGCGGCCGATCCGCATCTGCAATCGCGACGCCGCGGGCGCCGTTCGCCTCGCGGGCGTCCCGGATCGCGAGCGTCGCTCACCCCAGCTCGCCACGGCGATGCAGACCCACGAGGGCGCGCACCACGTCGGGATCGAACTGCCCTCCGCTGGCGCGCCGGATCTCGGCGACAGCATCGGCAGGGCGCATTGCCGGCCGGTGCGGCCGCTCGCTCACCATCCCGTCGTAGGCATCGGCCACCGCCAGGATCCGCGCCGCCGGCGGGAGCGGCTGGCGCAGAGGCGTCGCCGGGTACGACCCCTCGCCGCCGTCGAAGCGGCGGTGGTGGTGCAGCACGGCCGGCAGGAGCTGTTCCACCACCTCGGCCGAGTCGGCCAGCGCCTCGGCCACCGGCTCCAGGATGCGCCTGCCGATCTCCGGGTGTGTCTCCATCTGCCGGCGCTCGGAGGCTCCGAACTCACCGGGATGGCGAAGGACCGGGTCCGGCAGCGCGACCTTGCCGACGTCGTGCAGGAGACCCGCCAGCCGCACCGTCTCGCGATCGGCGGGCGAGAGGTCCATCTCCGCCGCCAGCCGGGCGCTCAGCTCGCTGACCCGCGCGGCGTGACCCCGCAGATACGGATCGCGCGCTTCGATCGCTTCCACCAACGACCGCAGGGTGGCCTCCAGCAGCTCGCGCGAGCGCCTCGCCGCATCGAGGCTGCGCGCCGAGAGCGCCGCCTGCGACGCCAGCGCCGCGATGACGTCCGCCTCGCCGCGGGCGAACGGTTGCGCGCGGCGCGATGTCGCGACCAGGACGCCTGCCTCGCGGCCGGGGGCGCCGAGCCGGACGACCACCGCTCCACGCGTGGTCTCGGAAGTCGCGAACCGGAGCCAGTGGTGCCCCAGGATCTCGGCGCGCCGGAAGGCGCCGTAGCGCTCCCCGCCGAGCAGCGCGTCGAGCCCGCCGTCGCGCCACAGCCGTTCAACCTCTCCCGCCTCGCCGCTGCGGGCGCGCGCCAGGAGGCGCCCGGAGGGGGGATCGACGAGCAGCCCCGACACGCCATCGACCCCGGGCAGCGCGGCGATAAGATCCACCGCCCCCTGGAACAGGCCGGCAAGCGTCGCGGATCGGTCGAGCCCGAGCTGCTCGGACGCCCGTGACAGGGCGGAGAGCTGCCGTTCCCGCTGCTCCAGCGCATCCCCGGCCCGCCGGGAGCGGAGCGCCAGCGCGGCCGTCAGCCCGAGCAGCGCGCTCGCCGCGGGAACCGCGGGGTCGAGCCACCGATCGGCGGCCGCCAGCAGCACCAGGGAAACGCCGCCCAGCGCCATGCTCCCGCCCAGGCTGACGGCCGCTCCGGCCGCCAGCCGGCCGTGGCCCACGAGCAGCGCCGCCCCGAAGACGAGCGTGGCGGCGATCCCGAGCCCGATCGCCGCCGGCGCCGGTTGCGGTTCTCGCCCGCGCAGCAGCGTCATGGCGGCCTGCACCTGGATCTCCACTCCCGGCAGATCCCCGGCCGGCGTCGGCCGGAAGTCCGGCAGCCCCGCGGCCGTTCCTCCGACGAACACCAGGCGATCGCGAATCCACTCCTCACCTTGCTGCGGATGCTCCAGGAGGCCCTGTGCGGAGAGCGTCTGATATCCCGGGTGCAGTCCCCGCTGGTAACGGATGCGTAGGCTGCCTCCTGACCCGGCGGCAGCGAACGCCTCCCCCCGGAACAACTCGGCGGCGCGCAGCGCCAGCGGCCGGAAGACGCGCGCCGCCTCGCCGGGGGACTCGGACGGCAGGCGCAGCTCGAGGTCGAGGGCCCGGCATACGCCCCCCTGGCCGCCCTCGGAGGCTCCCGGCAGCAGCGTGTGCCCCTGCACCGCTCCCGAAGGGACCATGGCGTCCGGCCAGGCGAGCAGCTCCCGCCAGACATCGCCGCCCGTGCGGCCGGAGTTGGCGGCGATCGGGAGCACCAGGCGCGGAGCGGGCGCCAGAGCGTCACGGATCGCCCCGGCATCGCCGTCCTCCACCTCGGGCAGGCCGGCCAGCATCAGATCGACGGCGAGCACCCGCGGCTGCAGGCGCGTGATCGTGGCGAGAAGCTCCGCGACCCGCGACCGCGGCCACGGCCACGGACCGATCCGGCGCAGCGATGGCTCGTCGATCGCAACCAGCGTCACCGGCTGCGGATCGACCGGACCGCGGGAGGTCCACAGGATGGCGCGATCGTAGGCCGCGTCCTGCAGGGGCGCGAGCGGGCCGAATGCAAGGAGCGCGGCGCCGGTGAGGAGCGCAGCGACCGCGGCGGCGAAGGCGAGCGCTAGCCGATTGCGCATCGGCGCGAAGCGGGATCGGGGCGAGGCGCGCTCACGGCTCGCGCTGCCGTCGCTGCGCGCGGCGGACCTCGTCGTGCGCATACTCCTGGGCGGGATCGAGCGCGAGTGCCTGCCGCGCGGCGGCCAGCGCGGCCGCGAAATCCCCCTCGGCGCGCGAGACCGCCGCGAGGCCGGCCCAGGCGTCGGCGTCGCGCCGGTTCACCGCGATCACCTCGTCGAACGCGCGGCGCGCGCCGGCCAGATCACCGGTCCAGTACAGGTCGCGTGCGTAGCGCACGCGAATTCGCGTCGCCCCGGGGTCGAGAGTCAGGCTGCGCTCGAACGCCGCCACCGCCCCGCCCCAGTTCGCCTGCAGGTGGCGTGACCACCCCAGCTCTCCCCAGGGGAGCGGATCGTCCGGGGTGCGTTCCGCCGCGATCGCCAGGCGAGCCTCGGCGGCGGCGGCATCACCTGCCGCCAGCAGACGGATCCCATGGTAGAAGTCGGGATCGAACTCGAGGTGGAACACCCCCCCCGACCTTCCCTCGATGGCATCGGCGTCCGCCGCCCGGACGCGCACGTGGTAGGTGGCGGGTTGGTCGAGCCGCTCCGGATCGTAGCTCGGGTCGGCGCCCTCGAACTCGTCGCACAGCACCGAGAAGTCGCCCAGGCGCGCGACCTCCACCCGCTGGGTCAGAGCGCCTGGAGTCACCACCCAGCGCAAGCGGTAGAAGGCGGCCTCCCAAGGAAGCTCACTCTGGCGGAACAGCGCCTCCGGTCCGCCGAGCAGCGGACGCGGCGTCAGCGGCGCCCCGCCACCCCGTACCGCCGAGCCCGACCCCTCGCCGACGGCGATCGCGGTGCCGTTCGACGAGAACGCCACCTCCCCGCGGTCCACCGCGAGGCGGGCGCCACGCTCCGGGTCGACCGCCTCGCGCAAGCGCGTGCCGCGGATGGCGGCGACGACGCCGCCGGGGGCGACGAGCTCGAGCTGGCGGCGCCCTTCATCGACCTCGGCCGCGACGCGCCCGAGCCTCACCTCGATCACGGTGCGGTAGCTGTCGCGCAGCGGCCGGCGCCCGAGGCGGCGAACCACGATCTCGGTCTGCTCCTGCAACAGCAGTCGATCGCCGTGCGACAGGTCGACTCGCACGCCGCTGTGACGGCCGGTCCGGATCACGTCGCCTCGCCGCACCTCGGCGCCCTGCAACACCGCGGCGAACTCCCCGCGCTCGCCACGCTGCATCAGCACCTGCCCCTCGACCGCCGCCAGCACCGCGGCATCGGGGAGCAAGATCGAGCCGGCCGCGATCAGCGCCAGGAGGCACAGGACGATTACGCCGAGCACCAGCAGGCGAACCCGTCTCATGGCGCCATCCCCTCCGCTCACCGCGACGATAGGGGCCCCTCCAGGGGGTGTCAACCGGGGGGCGCGCCTTGCTCACGTCGGGCCGGAACGCCCCGGGGCCGGCGGCGGGTTCCCCGCCGCGGCCAGTTTCCCCGCGATGCGCTTCGCAATCGTCCCCGCGCGGGCCTCGAGTTCCGGGCCTGGGTCCTGGTCGGTGAGCGCGGCCAGGACATTGCGAACCTGGTGCAGAAGCTCCGGGTCGGGAAGGACCTCGTAGGTCGTCTCGTACGCCTCGGCCAGCCCGAAGTACGATTCCAGATGGTCGGGATGCTGCTCGAGCGCCTCGAGAAACGCCGCGATGGCGAGCGCGAGTTCCCCGTCGCGCAGCAGCGCGCGGGCCCGCACGGCCGTCAACGGTTCGCTCATGGGGTGCGGGGCGCGGCCGGCCGGGGCACGATGCCGGGCCTCAGGCCGCGGCGACGACCCTGCCGTACTCGGAGTAGAACGAGAGCTTGGTGCGTCGGCAGGTCCGGCTCTCGATGTCGTAGACGACGCACGAGTCGATCGGTCGCGAGTAGACATGGATCGTGATCGCCGGTTCCGCGAAGGCGGCGAGGTTGCAGATCTGGTGGATCGTCTCTTTCCGATCGGTCGTGGTGACGGCCCCGATGCCGGCGACGTCGATGCGGGAGATCTCCTCCAGCACGACCGGCTCCGTGTCGAAGCCGGCGCGACAGCGTTTCGGGTCCTGTCCCGGGCCCCCCATCGCGCACGAGATCCGCCGGTAGTTCGTCAGCGACAGCATCCCCTCCTGCACGGTGACCCAGCCGAGCTGGTTGTCGTGGTTGTGGATGGGTGTCGACTGGCCGATCCCCCAGCAGATGAGGATCACTTCGAACAGCTCGTTGCGGAAGACCAGATTGCGCGTGTAGCGCTCGGGGGTGAAATTCACGTAGGGGGCCAGCGAGTCGCGGTCGAGCACCAGCCCCTGGAGTCGCTGGAGGACCCCTTCGCGAGTGAACTCCGCGACCGGGACGGCGCGCATCTCGCCCACGAAGGCGTCCAACTTGACCGGCTGCCGCTCGCGCACTTCGTCGCAACCTCCTTGAAGCACGGGAAGTATACGCGCCAAGGCACGCTCCGGCAACGTGGCGCCGCACGCCCCGGTTGACGCGTCCGGGCCCGCGAGGTGCCGTTCCGCCGGCCGGGTCAGGTCCGGGGCGCTGCGGAGTTGGCGCGTGGGGGTACGCAAGGTTTGGTGGACGGTAAGGGGATCGAACCCTCGACCTCCGCGTTGCGAACGCGGCGCTCTCCCAGCTGAGCTAACCGCCCACTTCCCGATCCGCGTGTCGAGCCGGATGGCTCGCGTCGCCTATGGCGCTAAGTGGTGGGCCGTGTTGGATTTGAACCAACGACTTCTACCGTGTGAGGATAGCACTCTTCCGCTGAGTTAACGGCCCACTCGAACCCACCGCGCGTTACGGGGGGCGGATGATACCGCAAGCCACCGCTCGCTGTCAGCGCGAGCCGAGCCCCCCTGGTCGGCCCTCAGAGCAGGAGCGGCTCGCACGACGACTCCGCCGCCGGGACCACGTCCAGGATCTCCTCGGCCTGGTCGCGGCGCAGCCGCACGCGCACCCGCTCGCGATCGCGCGCGTTGCTGTAGCGCGCGGTGATTGAAGCGATCCGCGACCGGGTCTCCACGTCGGGATCCCCTTCGACCAGCGTCAGGGGTGACGAGCAGTCGAGCGCCTCGGCCGCCCAGCGCCCAGCCTGGTAGCGTCCCAGGAAGTTGCACTCCGGCTCGTCGCGGCCGACGATGATCTTCACCGTCGGCGACAGCCGCAGATGCCGGCCGACCTTCAGGAACACCAGGTCCTCGGGCGCCAGCATGGTCTCGTCGCCGTGGGCGATCTTGTCCTTGAAGCGGCGGCCGAAGTTCATGTCGGTCAGGAAGCAGCAGCCCCCCGAGGGCTGCGGGTAGTCGAGGACCCCGAAGCGCTGCGCCAGCCGCACCTGCTCCTTGCGGCCGCGGCCGTGGATCGCGGGCAGCCGCCCGCGATCGACCCAGCCGCGCTCCTCCGGGATCGTCGCGGGGAGCACCCGCGCGGAGAGCGGCCGCAACAACAACCCCTCGAGTCCGGAGTCGCGCTCGATCTCCTGGAGCGCCCGGCGATGCTGCGACATCGGGCGCTGCCCCAGCACCTCTCCGGTGAAGACGAAGTGCGCCCCGTTCTCCTCCATGTACTGCCTGGCGCGCCGCAACATGAATATCCGGCAGTCGATGCACGGGTTCATCACCTTGCCGTACCCGTGCTTGGGATGGAGCACCATCTTGAGGTACTCCTCCGCGATGTCGATCACCTCGATCGGAATCCCGGCGTCACCGCCGGCCCGGATCCCCTCGTGACGCAGCCGCTTCGGGTCCTCTCCGGGCCGGTTCAGCATGCGCCGCGCGTCGGTCTTGCAGAACCCGGTGGAGAAGTTGAGGCCGACGACGCTCAGCCCCTGCTCCACGAGCAGGCGTGCCGCGAGCGTCGAGTCGAGGCCTCCCGAGATGAGCCCGATGGCGGTGATCGGTGCGCCGTCCAATGTCGCCCCTATTCCGTACGTGCGGCGGCGGGCGTCGCCACCGCGAGGAAGAGCCGTAACTCCCGTCCGTCCGCCGTCCAGCCGAGGAAGCGATGTCCGTGCCCGCGGCACCAGTTCGGCAGGTCCACGCGCGTCACGGGATCATCCGCCCGCAGCTCGAGCACCGCACCCGGCCGCATCCCGCGGACCCGCTCGGCGGTCCGCACGATCGGAAGCGGGCAGAACAGGCCGGTCGCGTCCACTACGGCGTCGGGCCGCGGCAATACATCGGCCGCGAGCCTGCCGCCGTCGTCAGCGCGGGGCGCTGGGCCGGAACCTGAAGAGGGATGCATGTGAGGCGCGCCGCCGTCGCCGCTCCGTGGGGAGCGAGACGTGAATCGTAGTCGAGCGCCCTGGAGGAGGTCAACCTCGAGCCGTCGCGCGCCTCGTCCCAGGCTCTACGGGGACCATCCCGATATCCGGCGCAGGTCACTCGCCGCCTCGACGATCGCGGCGACGGCCAGCGGCATGTCCTCGGCACCATTCGCACTACCGAGCGAAACGCGGATCGAAGCTCCCGCGACCTCCGGCTCGACTCCCATCGCCCGCAGGACATGCGAGGGCTTCCCCGCGACGTCGGCACAGGGGGAGCCGGTCGACACCGACACCCCCTGCCGCAGGAGGCGCAGGACGAGGGCCTCTCCCTCCGCTCCGGGGATCGCCACCGACAGGTGCCCGGGGAGGCGCTCCGCGCCGGGCGCACCGTGCACCTCGAGCCCGGCAACGACGGCGAGGAGTGTCGCCTCGAGGCGATCGCGCAGACCTCGCACCCGCTCCCCCTGCACCGCCATCCGGGGAGAGATCTCCCGCGCCGCGGCGGCGAACGCGGCCACCCCGAGCAGGTTCTCGCCACCCGCCCGCCGCCCGTCCTCCTCGATCCCCCCCTCGAGGAGCGGCAGCAGCTTCACGCCCGCGCGCACGAAAAGTGCGCCGCTTCCCGGGACCCCCCCGAGACGCGATGCCGAGAGCGAGAGGAGATCCACAGGCAGGACGCGCACGTCGATCGGCACGAGCCCCGCGGCGACCGTCGCATCGACGTGGAGCGGCACGCCGTGGCGCCTCGCGATCGAGGCAAGCGCCGGCAGATCCTGCTGCGTGCCGACCTCGCTGTTGCCGAGCTCGAGCGTCACCAGCGCGGCGCCCGGCGCCAGCGCGTCTGCCAGCACGGCGGGATCGAGACGTGCGGCTTCATCGACCGGCAGGATCACCGGCTCGAAGCCGGCCCGGGCCAGCGACCGTACCGGGTGCAGGATGCGAAGCGGGTCGGCGGCCGTGGTGACGACCCGGCGCGACACCGAGGCGCGAGCCGTCGCCGCCCCCTTGATCGCCAGGTTCGCCGCTTCCGTGCCGCCGGAGGTGAAGACGATCTCACCGTCCTGCGCCGAGAGGAGCTGCGCCACGGCCCGGCGCGCTGCCGCAAGCTCCGCCGCGCGTCGCGCGGGAGGCAGCGGTCCGCCGTCGGCAAGCTCGAGGAGGAGGATGCGGATCGCGTCGAGAGCCTGGGGGAGTGGTGGGGATTCGACGGCATGGTCGAGCCATATTCGGGGTGCCGCCATCACGCCGCCCGCCGACGCCGCGGCGACGGCGACCGCGAGGGAGTTCGCGGGACGGCGCCGACCGGGCCTCGCGTTTCCTTGACTTGGGACGAGCCGAATCCTAACATAAGTCCCGACTGGTCAACAGGAAAGCATCGTTGAACATGGACCTCCGGAGAGGCAGAACTTTCCAGCCGGCAATCTCGACAGAGCTCCGGCGCGATCGCCACCTCCCGTTTCCCCCGCGGGCGCTCCCCTTCTCGGCATCGCGATGAGACGATCGGCCCCCGTGACGCTGGCCCTGGCGCTGTTCGTCTGGGGCGAGGCCCGCGCCGGCGTCGAGAACCCGCCCGCGCTCGAGCCGGCGCTGGCGCACTGCCTGGAGACGATCGAGCAGGCGTTCCGCGCGGGCGACAGCAATGCGCTGCGGCCGTTGCTACCGCAGGAGTCGAAGGTCCTGGTCGGGCTCGAGTCGTTTGCTCGCCCGCGCGGCTACTACTCCCGCGATCAGGTGGTTCGCATCCTCCGCCAGATCTTCGAGACGAGCCAGGCCACGCGGTTCCGCTTCGACCGCGAGCGCGGCGAGCTGTCGCGCGGCAGCATCTACTACGTGCCGGCCGCCTGGTCCCTGCGCGGGTCGGGGCCGGTCCAGCAGTGCCGCCTGCAGTTCATGCTGCGCAAGGAAGGACCCGCCTTCGTCATCCGGGAGCTGAAGGAGGTGCGGTAGCCCGCCGGCGCCGCGCACTCCGGAATGATCGCGCGATCCCCGACCCAGGGCAGCCTTGCGACCATCGCGCCGCTGCTCGCCGGGCTCGTCGCCCTCGACCTGGCGACCGGCCTGAGGCTCGGAGGGACCCTCCTGCACGCCGCCTTGTTGGTGACGGCGGTGCTCCTCCTCCCGCTGCTCGCCCGCCATCCGGTGGGCGGCCTGTCCCGCACCCCTCTCGTCGTCGCCTGGATCTTGTTGATTGCCGCGGCGGCGACGGCCTACGCCACCGTCAGGCAGGTGCACCGGGTCGAGACGACCACGGCGGCGGAGGTCCAGGGAAAGGCGCAGCGCGAAAGCGTCTCGCTCCGCGCGGCCGGCCTGGAGGCGGAGTTCCGCCAGGCGCTTCTGCGGCTCGCGGCATCGGGTGAGGCAATCGCGAACGGTCCGGCGGCGGTCCCCGGCGTCGATCCCGCCACGGAGCGATCGGCCGCGTTCGACCGCCTCGAGGCGCTGCGCACCTCGGCCGACCTCGACCCGGAGCGGCTCGGCCTGTCCTTGGTCGATCTCGAAGGGTCGTGCCTCGTCTGGAGCGGACGCAGCGCGCTCGTCCCCGCGGAGATCCTGGACCAGGCCCGCCCGGCGCCCGGCATCTTCCTGGTCGCGGCGACGCCGGCGGCCACTCGCCTGCTCCACCTCACCACCCTGGGGAGCGGCGACGCGATCGCCATCGCGGAGTACCTGGTGCAGGCGCCACTGGAGTCGGCGGCGACCCCCGACCTCCTGCCGAATAGCTCCACGGACAAGGAGCCGTGGGAGATCCAGTTCCAGGACTCGCGCCGCGGGGCGACCGGCTTCGAGGAGTTGTTCCGGCGGGTCCAGGACCGCTACTGGAGCGAGGGACCCACCTCCCGCTCCACCCTCACCCTGCCGCTGCGGGCACCCGACGGGACGATCCTGGGTGTCGCGAAGCTGCTGGCGGGCGACCCGCAGGCGGAGGCGACGGCCCGGCGACGGCGCGGGGTCGCCGCGGCCGGCGCCTGGTTCGCGGCCGCGTTGCTGCTCACCGGGGGCGCGATCGCCCGCCGCTGGCATGCCACGTTGGCGCCTTCGACGAGCGGCGTCCTCCAGCCCTGGCGCCAGCTGGTCGCGGTCTCCGGCCTGGTGTGGCTGGCCCGATTGCTGCTTTCCCGCAGCGGCTTCCCCCAGGAGCTCTGGGATCTGGGACCGTTCGACTTCACCGTCTTTGGCTCGAGCTCGTTCGCGGGGCTCATCCGCTCTCCGGGAGACCTGGCCGCGAGTGCGGTGGCGCTCGTGGCACAGGCGCTGCTTCTCGGCATGGCCGGGCGGTCCGTGCTGGCGCGGCTCGCCGACCGTCCCTCCCCTCCGCCCCCGCGCCTTGCGGCGCTGCGGGTGGCCGCCGCGACCGGATCCGTGGTCGCGCTGGGGTTCGTCCTCGGAACCGCGTACGGGGTGCTGGTCCGGCATGTGGTCGGCAACGCGACGCTCGATGTCGTGCGAGTCGATTTCGCTCGCCTGAGCCTCGACGCGTTCCTGCTGCAAGCGGGGCTGCTGCTGACGCTGATCGCAGGCTTGGCCTTTCTCGGCGCCTGCGCCACCCTGGGGTTCGCCTGGCTGCGCATCGGTCCCACGCCGCGGCTCAGCCCGATCGGGATCGCGGGTGGCTGGCCGCTGGCGGTCGCGCTGCTTCCCACGGTGGCGACCGCCGTCACCCTTTCCTACCCGATCCTGCTGCACGCGCAGACGGCCGCGGTGCGGAACTTCTACGAGGAAAACCTGATGCCCCGGGTGCTGGACCACCGGGAGCTGCGGCGCGCCGCGTTGTCGCGCGCCGCCGAAGCGCTCGAGGCGGATGACACGCTGGCCGAGGCGCTGGCGGCATCCCGGATCCAGGATCCGAAAGAGGTGGCGTTCGACGCCTGGGTCGGCACCCCGCTCGCCGACGAGGGGTTCGACTCCTCGCTCGAGCTGCTCGACAGCGATCGCAATGTCGTCAGTCGCTTCTCGCTCAACATGCCGCTCGCCACCCGCGGGGGGGAGCACAGTCTCCAGGGAGAGCCGGCGATCGAGGAGGAAGTCCTCGAGAGCGGCGGGGAGCGCATTCCCGTCGTGCTCACCTGGTGCCGCATCCGCTACAACGACGAGACCGTCGGCTTTGCCCTGCTGCACGTCCTCGACACCTTCACCAACTTGCCGTTCCTCACCGCGACCGACCCCTACTCGCGCGCCTTTCGCGGCGGCCGCCGCTCCGCCCCCGAGGAACTGGCGGGAGGATGGCCCGTGCTGTTCGTCTACGACGACCACGGCCGGGCGCTCGGCCCTTCCGCGGAGCGCGCCCCCGAGCCGCCGCCGGAGATCGGACGGCCGCTCCTCCCCGGTGAGTGGCGTCGGGTGCAGACGCAGGCGGGAGAACCGCTCGATCTGCTCTTCGCCGCCGGGCCGACGTCTCTCTTCGCACTCGGCCACCCGGCCGCGGATCTGGCCGATCTCCTCGGCGGCTTCGTGCGGCTGCTGCTGCTGCACCTGGGGGCCGCCGCGGTGTTGCTGGCGACAGGCTGGACCCTCGCCGCGTTGCGCACGCCGGGTCGGCTGCATCCGCGCGATCTGGTCGCGGGGCTGGCGCGTTCCTACTACCGGCGCCTGTTCGTCAACTTCGTCGCCGCGTCCCTGCTGCCGCTGCTGCTGCTGGCGTTCTTTCTCGAGCGGTTCGTCAGCCGCGAGATCCGCCAGGAGGTCGTGGCACAGGGGGTCAACGCGCTGGAGATCTCGCGGCGGATCCTGACCCGCGTCACGGCCAGCGGCGACAACATCCCCGAGGCGCCGGACGAGACGCTGGTGCTGCTGCGTGAGCTGGTCGGACAGGAGCTGCATCTGTACGTCGGCGGGGAGCTCGCGTCCACCAGCCGCCGCGATCTCGACTCCGCCGGGCTGCTCGCGCGGCGCCTCGATCCCGAGACGTATCGCGGCATCGTGGTGGAGGGACGCGCACATTCTTCGGTGCCCGCCCGCATCGCCAGGATCGAGCACACCCTGCTTGCCGTGCCTTTGGATCTCCCGGGCGCCGCGGAGCGGGCGGTCCTGGTCCTGCCGATCGGCCTGCGCTCCGCCGAGATCGAGGCGCGGGTGGCCAAGGTCGGCCAGGCGATCCTGATCGCGACCGCCCTGCTCGTGGTGCTGTTCGCGGCGACGGGGTTCGTGGTCTCGCGCCGCATCGCGGCCCCGATCCGAAGTCTCGCCGCCGCGGCGATGCGGCTGGCCCGCGGCGACCTCGATACCCGCGTCGAGGTCCACACGCGCGACGAGACCGCCACGCTGGTCGAGTCGTTCAACACCATGGCTCGCGCGCTGCGCGATCGCGACGCCGAGCTGCGGCAGAACCTCCTCTACATCGAGAAGATCCTCCACAACGCCACCACCGGAGTCGTCAGCCTCGACCCACAGGGGCGGGTGGTCACGTCGAACCCGGCGGCCGCGCGCCTGCTCGACCTCGATGGGACCTCGCTGCCGGGGAGGGACCTGCGGGCGCTGATCGCCGCCACCAGCCGCGCGCCGCTTCTCGCCTGGTACGAGGCGGCGACCGCCATGCCGCGCGACGAGAGGCGCACGGAGGTCGTGCTCGGCGCGGCCGGTGCCGCCGCCGACGCGGAGCCGCGGCGGCTGCGGGCCGCGCTCATCCCGTTTCCGTTCGAGGAAGGAGGGGACGGACAGATCCTGCTCCTCGAGGACGTGACCGAGGTGGCGCGCGCGAACCGCCTCTCCGCCTGGGCGGAGATGGCCCGGCAGATCGCGCACGAGGTCAAGAACCCGCTCACCCCGATCCAGCTCGCCGCCGGTCACCTGCGCCGCGCTTGGGGGCGGCGCGGGGCGGGACCGGCCGGCGTGGAGTCATTCGGGGCCACCCTCGACGAGTGCCTGGAGATCATCCAGGATCAGGTCCGGCGCCTGCGCGAGATCGCCGGCGACTTCTCCACCTATGCACGCATCCCCGAGATTCGCCGCCAGCCGATCCCACCGGAGCAGTTCCTCGAGGAGGTGCTGAGCCCGTACGCGACCTCGCTTCCCGACGGGATCCGCCTCGTGCGTCAGGTCGAATCCGGCCTGCCACCGCTGCCGATCGACGCTCCCCTGCTGCGTCGCGCGCTCGTGAACCTGGTGGAGAACTCGCTGCAGGCCATGCCGGAGGGCGGGACGATCCGGGTCACGGCCGCGGCGCTCCCCCGCGACGGAGCGCCGGGGATCGAGATCGTCGTCGCCGATACGGGGGTCGGGATCGACGACGCGGCCCTGTCGCGCTTGTTCGAGCCGTATTTCTCGACGAAGGCGGGTGGAACCGGGCTGGGGCTCGCCATCGCCCGGCGCGCGGTCCGCGAACACGGGGGGGAGATCCGGGCGGAGAGCCTGCCGGGCGCCGGGACGACGTTCCGGGTCTGGCTCCCCGCCTAGCGCGCGATCCTCTCCCACGAACCGTGGAACATGAGCAGCGCCCAGAGGAGGGCCGCGTGGTCACGCGAGCCGTCGAAATGCTCGCGCACCAGGCGCGCCACCGTCCGCGGCTCGAAGATCCCGGTCTCCGCCAGATCCGGCCCGAGGAGGCGCGTCTCCACCTCCCCGCGCAGCGCACCGCGCAGCCACGCCGCGACAGGGACGGTGAAGCCATGCTTCCGTCGCGCCAGGACCTCGCTCGGGAGCCGCCGCGCGAGCGCGTCTCGCAGCAGGTGCTTGCCGACCCCGCCGCGCAGACGCCACGCGGGTGGGACGGTGGCGGCCCACTCGACCCACTGGTGGTCCAGCAGGGGCACCCGCACCTCGAGCGAGTGCGCCATGCTGGCGCGATCGACCTTCGTGAGGATCTCTCCCGGGAGGTAGGTCTTGAGGTCCACGTACTGCGCGCGCGACAGCGGGTCGTGCGCGGGCGCCTGCGCGAAGCAGGCGCGCAGCCGGTCCTCCGCCCGGTGCCCCTGGAGCTGGCGCCGGAACGACGGCGAGAACAGCGCGGCGCGGTCGGACGCCTCCGAGACCCCCACGAGCCGGAGGTAGATCGACGCCTCGTCGCCGCCGAGCGATGCGACCGCGGCGGCGATCCGCTCCGCCCGGCTCCCCAGCCACGGGGCCACACCTCGCGCCGCCGCGTGCGCGACCGTGCGCAGGGGTCGAGGCAGCCAGGCGCGTGTCCGCAGCGCGGTCCGCTGGCGGATGTAGCGCGAGTACCCCGCCAGCGTCTCGTCTCCCCCATCGCCCGAGAGCACTACCTTCACCTCCTGGCGGGCCAGCTGACAGAGGAGATACGTCGGGATCGCCGAGGAATCCGAGAACGGCTCGTCGTAGGCCGCCAGGATCTGCGGCAACAGGCGGAACCCCTCCGCCGTGGCCCTCTCCTCGCGGTGCCGGGTGCCGAGGAATACGGCGACCTGGCGGGCGAACCTCCCCTCGTCGAACGCCCCCTCCGCGAAAGTGATCGAGTACGTGCGGACCGCCTCGTCGGTGGCCAGCCGCATCGAGCCGACCACTGCGCTCGAGTCGATGCCGCCCGAGAGAAAGGCGCCGATCGGGACATCGGAGACAAGATGGGAGGCGACGGCATCGTCGAGCCGCGCTAGCAGCGCCTCGGTGGCCTCGCCGCGGCTTGCGGGCGCACTCGCCGAGGGGAAGCTCACGTCCCAGTAACGCTCCGGGACGCCCGGGACGTCATCCCCCAGCAGCAGCCGATGTCCCGGCGCCAGCTTCTCGACCCCGGCGAGAATCGAGCGCGGATCGGGGACATACCCGAGCCCGAAGTACTCCTCCACCGCTGCCGGGTCGAGCTGGCGCGAAAGCTGGGGCTCGACCAGGAGCGCCTTCAGCTCGCTCGCGAAGAGCACCCGTCCGTCGGCCAGGCGCGCGAGATGGAGCGGCTTGATCCCCAGGCGATCCCGCCCCAGGAACAGGGTGCGGCGGCGCCGATCCCACACCGCGAAGGCGAACATGCCGCGCAGCCGTTCGGGGAGCTTCGTCCCCCACGACTCCCAGCCGTGGACCAGAACCTCCGAGTCCGCACGGGTCCGGAACTGGTGGCCCAGCTGCTCGAGCTCGCGGCGCAGCTCGCGGAAGTTGTAGATCTCGCCGTTGAACACGACGGCGACCGCGCCGTCCTCGTTGAAGAGCGGCTGGTGCCCTCCCTCGAGGTCGATGATCGACAGGCGGCGGAAGCCGAGCCCGATACCGTCCTCGACGTGGAACCCGTCGTCGTCGGGGCCGCGGTGGCGGATCGAATCGGCCATGCGCCGCAGCACCGCGGGGTCCGCCGGCGCGGCGCCGCGCGGCACGAACATCCCCACGATGCCGCACACGCGGTCGGTCTACCGGCCGGCCGCGGCAAGCGGCAAACACGGGGCTGCGAGGTATGCGGTCACGAGGGCAGGCCACCGACCCAGTTGGCCAGCAACCGCTTCCCGGCGCGGGTCAGGATCGACTCGGGATGGAACTGCAACCCCTCGAGGCTCTGCGTCCGGTGGCGAATCCCCATCACGCTGCCGTCGTCGGTCCAGGCGGACACCGCGAGCGCCGGCGGCAGCGTCTCGCGCTCCGCCATCAGCGAGTGGTAGCGCGCGGCGGGAAACGGCGAGAGGATCCCGGAGAAGATGGCTCCGCCGTCGTGATGGATCGGGCTCGTCTTTCCGTGCACCAGCGTCGGCGACGACACGAGGCGCCCGCCGCACGCCGCGACGATTGCCTGGTGCCCCAGGCAGATGCCGAGGAGGGGGACGCGGCCGGCCGCGGCGGCCACCAGCTCGAGGTAGATCCCGGCCTCCTGCGGTCGCCCCGGCCCGGGGGAAAGGACCAGCGCGCGCGCACCGAAGTCGATCGCCTCGGCCACGGTCAGGTCGTCGCTCCGCCGCACCGCGACCTCCTCGCCCAGCTCCTCGAGGCAGGCCACCAGGTTGAAGGTGAACGAATCGTAGTTGTCGAGCATAAGGATCACGCGCCGACGTATCGCGCGAGCAGCGAGCGCGCCTCGGCGGGGTCCTCGGTCCCACCCACGATGGCACGCCCATCGCGGAACAGGGTGATCTGATGGGCGGCGAGCGAGAGACGCAGCAGGTACGGGTTTGCGGTGAGCGGACCGACGCCTTCGAGACGTTTCGCCAGGGAATCGAGATCCACGGGGGTCGCGGAAGCCGGCGCGATCTGCACCGCGCCGCGCCCGCACATCCGGGTGGCGCTCGCACCAGCGGTCCCGTGCAGGAAGTCTCGCTCCCCGGCCTCGCAGGCAGGACAGGCCGGGTCCCGCTGGACGCGGAGCGACTGCACGGTCCCCTCCCACAGCTCGATGGCCAGCAGATCGCGCCGGACGCGGTCACGCCGCCCGCTCAGGATCTTCAGCGCCTCGGCGGCCTGGAACGACGCCACCGCGGCGGCGGCCGGGCCGATCACTCCCGCGGTGTCGCAGGTAGGGCTGGAACCGGGAGCCGGCAGGTCGCGAATCAGACAGCGAAGGCAGGCGGTCTCCCCAGGGAGGATCGGGAAGACCAGGCCATAGGCGCCGAGCACCGCGCCGTAGATCCAGGGGCGCCCGGTCTCGAGGGCGACGTCGTTCAGGAGGAAGCGGGTCTCGAAGCTGTCGCATCCGTCCAGCAACAGGTCGAACCCGTCGAGCAGAGCGGCGGCGTTTCCCGCCACCAGGTCGGCGACGATTCCCTCGACCTCGACCTCCGAGTTCACCGCTCGCAGGCGCGCGCTGGCGGCCACCGCCTTGGGGAGCGCGCGCTCGGCGTCCGCCTCGCTGAACAGCGTCTGCCGCTGCAGGTTGCTCGCCTCGACCGAGTCCCGGTCGACGACCCGCAGTCGCCCGATCCCGGCGCGCACCAGCAGATCGGCCTGCGACGATCCGAGCGCTCCACAGCCGACCAGGACCGCGCTCGACGCCCGCAGGCGAGCCTGACCGGCTTCGCCCAGTCCGTGGAAGAGCCTCTGGCGCGAGTAGCGGCCCGCGTCAGCCAATGCTCTCCCCTTCCACGGCGAGCGGCGGGGCGCTCCCCGAGTCGAGCGCCGCCAGCGCCGCCTGGCGCATCACCGCGAGCGGCGGCTCGCGATCCGTGAACAGGTGAAACTGCTCCGCGGCCTGGGCGAGGAACATCTCGAGGCCGTCGAGCGTCGGAATCCCCCTGGCCGCGGCCTCGCGGAGGAGACGGGTGGGACGCGGGGTGTAGACCAGATCGTAGATCAGGTCCCCCCGCAGCCAGTCCGACGGCACGGGAAGCTCCGTGATCGCCGGGGACTGCCCGACGGGAGTCGCCTGAACCAGCAGGCGGTACGGCTCGGCCGCCAGCGCAGCGAGCGGCGCGAACTCCACTCCCAGGTCGCGCGCCATCGACTCGACACGCTCCGGGTTGCGCCCGAACACCTTGACGCGCGCCCCCTCCCCGCTGAGCGCCGCGGCCAGCGCGCGTGCCGCCCCTCCGGCGCCGACGATGGCAACCGGCAGGCCGGCGAGCCTGAGGCGCGACCGCAGCGGTTCGATCCCGCCGGACGCATCGGTGTTGAGGCCGAACCGCCGGCCACCATCGCACAGGACCGTGTTCACGGCGCCGATCCGCCTCGCCAGCGGCTCCAGATCGTCGAGATGCTCGACGATCGCCCGCTTGTACGGGCGGGTGACCGAGAGCGCATGGAGCGGCAGCGCGCGCGCCAACTCGCAGGCAGGCAGGATCGCGCTGCTGGCGATCGGCAGGTAGACGAAATCGAGATCCAGCGCCGCGAAGGCGGCATTGTGGACCCGGGGGGAAAGCGAATGGCCGACCGGCCATCCCAGCACGCCGGTCAGCACGGTGTCCGACCCGATCGATCTCACCCGGTAACAGAGATTCAAGTCGGCGACCGGGATCTGGCCGGCGGCGACCGCCTGCCGCCCCCCGCATCCGTAGGTCGCGGCCCCACCCCAGGCGAGCGCGAGGATGCGCGAGATCTGGCCCGCCTCTCCGAGGCAGAAGGCCGCCAGCGGGATCGGCGTGGTCCGGCCCGCGAGCAGCTCCCTGACTTTGAGGTTGTCCCGGACATCGTCGGCCCGCACGGCGACTTTCAGCATCGCCACGCCGGGGGTCATCGCCATCTGTCGCACCAACCCCGCGAGGTCGGCGGGGAAGGCATGGTGGTCATGGTGGGAGAGCAGGAAGCGCACCCCGGGCACCTTCCCGATCAGGGCGCCCGCCGCGGTTCCATGCTCGACATCGATCCACGCGGCGCCGGCCGCGGCGCCCCGCCGCAGGAGCGCCAGCCGGTCCTCCTCCCCCCCTTCGTACAGGCCGCCATCGCCGCGCCTGCGACAGGCCGCGATCCAGGGGCGGGGGAGGCGCGCCGCGAGCTCCGCGAGTCGCGAGCGCCGCTCCTCCGGCAGCAGGTCGAGGCGAATCTCCAGCAGGTCGGCGTGCCGTGACGCCGCGCCGGCCGCCACGCCGAGGTCGGTGACCTCAGGGTCGGGAAGGGTTGCGATCAACATAGGCGGGAGGCTCCCCCCACAGGGCGAGCGGGATGTGGGACGGGTGTGATTCTAGGACTCGCCGCTTCCGCGGTCAACGGAGCGAACGCGGCCGGCGGCGGCAAGCACCGACCGGCGCGGGTGGCCGCCTTGACGTGTCTTTCACCCGGAGTGTACAAGGGCCGCCCATGAAGCTGTCGGTTGTCGTTCCCGCCTACAACGAGGCCCGCTCGGTCACCGAGGTCGTCGGCCGCTTGCTGGCGCTGGACGCGGACCTCGAGATCCTTGCCGTCGACGACGGCTCGACCGACCGGACCTGGGAGGCGCTGCAACAGATAGACTCGCCGCACCTGCGCCTGCTGCGCCACCCTCGGAACCGGGGAAAAGGGGCGGCGATCCGCACCGCGCTGCCCGCGGCGCGTGGCGACTACGTCGTGATCCAGGATGCCGACCTCGAGTACGACCCTCGCGACATCCTGGCGTTGCTCGCCGAGGCGGAGCGCACCGGGGCCGGGGTGGTCTACGGCAACCGGATCCATGGCGAGTTCAGCCGGTCGTATCAACGCTACTATTGGGGCGGGCGCCTGGTGACCCTGATCACGAACCTGCTGTACGGGCTCGGCATCCACGACGAGCCGGTGGGGTACAAGTTGTTCCGACGCGACCTGCTGCAAGCGTTGCCGCTGCGCTGCGAGGGGTTCGAGTTCTGCCCGGAGGTGACGGCACGGGTGGCGCGCGCGGGCCACCGCATCCGGGAGGTGCCGATCTCGTACGCCCCGCGCTCGTTTGCCCAGGGGAAGAAGATCACCTGGAAGGACGGGGCGATCGCCGTCTGGACGCTGCTGCGCCTGCGCTTCCTCCCCGGAGAGCGGCCGTGAGGCTCGCCTGTGTGGTGGGCGCCCGCCCGAACTTCGTGAAGCTCGCGGCGCTGCTGGCGGAGTGCGCTCGCAGGCCGGGGATCGAGGCACGCACCGTGCACACGGGGCAGCACTACGATCGCGCGGTCTCCGGCGCCCTCTTCGAGGAGCTCGAGCTGCCGCCCCCCGACCTGCATCTGGGGGTAGGCGCGGCGCCCCCCCTCGCCCAGCTCGGGCGGATGATCGAGGCGCTCGGGCCGGCGCTGGTGGCGCTCGCACCCGACTGCGTCGTCGTCGTCGGGGACGTGACCTCGACGCTCGCAGGCGCGCTCGCCGCGTCGCGGCTCGGGCTGCCGATCGCCCACGTCGAGGCCGGCCTGCGCAGCTTCGACCCCACCATGCCGGAGGAAATGAATCGCAGGCTCACCGATGCGCTTGCCGACCACCTGTTCGCGAGCGAGGAGAGCGCGGTCGAGAACCTGCTGCGGGAGGGGGTGCCGAGCGCCCGGATCGCGCTGGTCGGCAACGTGATGATCGACACCCTGCTGCGCTTCGAGGCCAGGGCCTCGCGCTCGGCCGTCCTCGATCGTCTCGAACTCGAGCCGCAGGCCTACGCGGTCCTTACCCTCCACCGGCCCGCCACCGTCGATGATCCCGGTCGGCTCGAGGCGCTCCTCGGCGCGATCGCGACCGTGTCCCGGCGGCTGCCGGTAGTCTTCCCGGCGCATCCGCGCACTCGCGGTCGCCTTCACGAGCTCGCGTCCGGCGTCCGCACGATCGAGCCGCTCGGCTACCTCGATTTCCTGCGCCTGCAGTCGCAGGCTCGTCTCGTGCTGACCGACTCCGGTGGCGTGCAGGAGGAGACCACGGTGCTCGGAGTCGCCTGCCTGACGCTGCGCGATCGGACCGAGCGGCCGGTGACCGTGACGCACGGCACGAACCGGGTGATCGGCACCCACCCTCTGGCGGTGGCCGCCGCCTGCGAGGAGGTTCTCGCGGCGCCGCGACCATCCGCCGTACGACCGCCGCTCTGGGACGGTCGCGCGGCCGCACGCATCCTCGATCTACTCGAGAGGGGTTGACAATCCCATGAAGTCACCGCCACCGGTCTTGATCCAACCTGGCCGACCCTCCGCGGCTTCGTCCGGGAAGACGTCACCTCGCTGGCGGTCGATCTTGCTGAACCTGTCCGTCGGGCTGGGTGTCAGCCTCGCCGTCCTGGGTGCGGTCGAGGTGACCTTGCGGATCTCCGGGAAGGTACCAACCGAGCAGATTCGGGGCGCTTCCGCCAGCGAGCAGGCGCGTATCCCGGGCCCGTTTGCCCCCGGTCAGCGCGTGCTCGATCGGAACAAGCCGGCCATCGCCTACACCGCCACGATCAACTCGCTCGGCTTCCGGGTACCGGAGGTAGCGCTGCCTCGCGCTTCTGGAGCGTTCCGGATTCTCTGCCTGGGCGACTCGTACACCTTCGGGGCGGGGGTCCAGGACGATCAGACCTGGCCTTGGCGGCTACAGGAACACCTCGGTCGGGAGGTGCGAGGCACGAGCATCGAGGTGATCAACGGCGGGGTCGCTGGGTTCACCATCCTTGACGAGCGCTTGCTGCTCGAGGAGAAGATCAGCTCAATCGAGCCGACCGGCGTGATCCTGGAGTTCACCGGCAACGACATCAGCGACCTGTCGAAGCCGGTGCCGATCCGGAAGCAGATGCAGGAGCACGCACGCGTGAAATCGCAGCCGATCGTCGGACCGCTGTTGGTGGCGCTCCAGGACACCGCTATCTTCAACGGCCTGCAGATGCTGCTGGCTCGTTACGAGGCGCAGAGGGGAGGCCACGGAGCGGTGCCGACGATTGCTCCCGAAGCTGCCCTCGTCGATCCGGCGGGTGAACCGCTGTGGGCTCTCTACGAGGAGCATCTCGGCGCCATCCGGGACCTGCTCGCTTCCAAGCAGATCCCACTTTTGCTCGTGGCTTTTCCCTCCTCTGCCCAGATCCCGGCAGGCGCGCCGGCAGGCGGGGAGGCCCGCCTGGCGACCATGGCCAACCGACTCGGGGTGCCGTTCCTCGATCTGCTCCCAACCCTCAGGGAGGCAGCCGCCCGCGGCGATAAGCTGTACCTGCTTCCGGCCGACCGGCACCCGGCGGCGGACGCCTACGCCGCCGCCGGCGGGGAGATCGCTAGGTACCTTCGTGGCCACTGGCTTGCCACCGAGCCGCATTGACACGCCCTCCCCGGGCGGCCAATCATGCGGCTCGCCGCCGACGGGTTATGCGGGCGAAATGGCCCATCCGCGGCCTGGATCGAGCGGTTGCGGGGTTGGCGCGGCGCCTCCTCGGTCGTGTAGACTGGGTTTACGTGGAGGGTTGGTTCCCACAAGTCGTGGATTTGGCAGGAGTTCCAGCCCGCCCTTCGGGAACTGGTCGGGGTGCCCGGCGCCACCTCGGAGAGTCCCGGGGGGTGGCCTCGAGCAGTTCCGCGGACCATCTTCAGTTGTTGTCCAGACGCGACGAGTTGACGGCGCGGCACGATCGCGTTCCCTCTCGCCAGGGGGTTTTTCGTGCCCTGAATCGCAAACTCGACCTCGGCGCAGCCACTGCCGCCAGCCTCCATGGCGGCTCGAGCGCCCAGGGGTCCGAGAGCTCGGAGGTCGAAGTTGCCGCTTTCGATAAGCCGTGAGGCACCGGGGACCCAGTTTCTTTCCCGGCGGCGGCTGTTTCCTTTTGTGGCCGCCCTACTTGTGCCGGCGCTCGCCGCCTGCCTCGGCGTGGCCCTGATTGTGCTGCACATCCCGGTGCTCTATGTCTTGGGGGGCGTGGTAGGTGCGATCCTGGCCGGGTTCGCCCTGCTCAACCCGCTCTGGAGTTTCTACCTGCTCGCGGCGACCTTCAGCGCCGAATCCCTCCTTGGATTCACCAGTGGGCTCACTGCGACGAAGCTCCTTGGCGGTCTGACGATATTCAGTTGGCTCATCGCCGTGCTGATGGGCCGCGAGTTCCGGCCTCCCCGTGCGGCGGTGCTCTTCGTCGCACCCGCCTTTCTCCTCTGGGGGCTCGTGTCCCTGCTTGCGGTCGAGCGCCTCAGCCTGGGGATCGGGAAGCTCACGACGATTGCGCTGCTGCTGGTCCTTGTCTTTGTCACCGCCAGCGTCGTCCGCAGTCGCCGGGATGCCGAGCGACTTGCATGGGTGCTCCTGATCACGACTTTGATCTCGGTTCAATACGGCATCTTACACTACAGCGTCGGAGCGTCGGCGAGCCTCGAGGGCCTCTCCAAGAGCCGCAACTCGATCGGGCTTTTCATCGCCATGTGTGTGCCGCTGGTCGTCTATTTCTACGCCCGATCCCGTCTTCCGGTCCGGATCTGCCTCATCGCAGTTGGGGCCATGCTGCTGCTTGGAGAGGTGCTCAGCTACTCGCGAGGAGGGTTCATCCTCTTTCTCACGGCCCTGCTACTGAGTTTTCTGCTCCTGGCGAGAGGAAGTCGAGTGCGCCTCGGCCTGCAGATGGCCGCCCTCGTGATGCTCTCCTTCTACGCGGTTCCCGATAACTACATGACTCGCCTGAAGACGATCGTGCCCTCCGTCGAGACCGGCACAGACACGATGGGGCTGCGCTACCAGCTCTGGGGAATAAGCGTTCGAATGATCCGGGATCACCCGATCCTAGGAGTCGGGCCGGGGAACTACCTCCAGCAGTTCATGCGCTATGGAGGAACGATCGGACTCCGCCGGACACCACTGGTCGCGCACAATTCATACCTGAGCGTCAGCGTTGAGCTGGGGCTCGTAGGGGGCGCGCTGTTCATTATCATCATCCTCGTCTCCCTGCTGACCTTTCTGTCCGTTCGGCGCCGGGCACTCGCCTGCGGCGACCACAGCCTGGCACATCTGAGTTCCTCCTTCGCCATCTCGCTCGTCCTCTTTGCCATCTGCGGAACGAAAGGAAGCCTGGAGGACTTCAAGTACCTGTGGATGCTCTTTGGGCTCTCCGCGGCCATGGCAGGCATTCTGGCGCGTCAGGAGCCGGCGGCTGCGCCGCTGTCGCCCCAGTGATCCCCCTCATCTCGCGATTCGCCCACCGGGCGTACTATCGCGCCAAGGGAACGCATGTTGCGGAGTACCTCCGAGGGCTGGAGGAGAGCCAATGGTACAGCCCGGAGCGCCTGCGGGAGCTTCAGACCGCTCGGCTGCGACGCTTCCTGCTGCACGCAGGCGAGACCGTTCTTTTCTATCGTCGGCGATTCGCCGAGGCCGGCTTCGATCCCCAGCGGTTCAACGGGCCGGAACAGATGGAGCGATTGCCGGTCTTGACCAAGGCGGACATCCGCGGGGCGGCAGAGGAGCTGTTCTCCTCCGGCTGTGACCGCTCGCGCCTGATACCCTTTGCGTCGGGTGGATCCACTGGCGAGCCCGTGACGATCTACCGGGGCCCGGATGATTCGGACATGAGCGACGCAGCGTTGCGCAGGCAGTACCGGTGGTACGGCTTCGACGTCGGCGATCGACTGGCGCTCTTGTGGGGCGCCCTCCGCGACGAGCACTCGACGGCGACCCTCTGGGACCGACTGCGGGCCAGCATGGTCAACCAGCTCTTCCTGAACGCCTACGATCTCAATCAGGACCAGATGCTCGACTACGCTCGTCGAATGCGGCGTTTTCGCCCCCGCGCTCTAAAAGGGTATGTCACCCCTCTCTGGCTCCTGGCGCGGTACTTGCTCGATTCCGGGATCGACTGGGTACGGCCGGGTGTGATCGTGACCGGCGCCGAGCCATTGTTCGAAGCGCAACGCGACCTCATCGCACGGGCGTTCGGTTGTCCGGTTCGCAATGCCTACGGTGGGCGGGAGAGCGGCCACATGGCCGCGGAGTGCGCGGAGGCGGGGCGGCTGCATCTCTTCGAGGATACGATCTACTGTGAGATTCTGCGGGATGGCCTGCCGGTGGGCCCCGGCGGGACCGGGGAACTGGTCGTCACGACCTGGCAGCGGTGGGAGATGCCGCTGATTCGCTACCGGGTCGAGGATCTCGTGACACGTGCGGAGGGTTCCTGCTCGTGCGGGCGCGGCCTCGCGGTCCTGGACCGCATCGAGGGAAGGCTGCAGGACGTCATCGTGACGCCGAACGGCAGAATGCTGCCGGGAGAGTTCTTCACGCACCTCCTGATGGACCAGCCCGTGGAGAGGTTCCAGATCGAGCAGCTCCGCGCCGATTCCCTGATCATCCGGGTCGTCCCGGGCGCGTCCTTCAGCGCTGCGGTCGCCGTTGAGGTCGAGCGTCGCGTGCGAGGATTCGTCGCCAAGGAGATGGAGATCAAGTTCGAGACCGTGGAGCGAATCGATCCCACCGTTACCGGCAAGCACCGGTTCGTGATCTCGCACCTCTCCGCGGGTCAGCGCTCGTGACCAACCCCTCGACGGGCGCTTGGACCGTCGCGGCGGTCGGCGACATCATGCTCGGGAGGGGGCTGCAGAAGATCTACGAGGCGAAAGGGGCCGACCATTTCTTCCGCGCGGCCTCCGGGCTGCTCGGGGGCGCAGATGTTGTATTCGGAAACCTGGAGGCGCCGCTGACCAATGCTTCGCAACCGAATTCGCCGCTGAAGGTGGGCGACGACCCGTTCCTGCGCGCCGACCCGCGAGCGGCAGAGGCCCTCGCCCGGGCAGGGTTCAACGCGATGTCGCTGGCGAATACTCATATCAACGACTTCGGCGGTGAAGGGATCGAGAGCACGCGCGCCGCGCTCCACGCGTCCGGCATCTCCTACACCGGTGCAGGCCAGGGGCACCGGCAGGCGCGCGAGCCTGCGACCTGGACGCGCGGCGCTCAGCGGCTCGCCCTGCTCGCCTACACGGATCATTATGTGCTCGCCGCGAAACAGTGGGGTGTGGCCCCGCTCCGCCTGCCGTTGATGATCCGGGACGTGCGTGCGCTGCGACGTAGAGGCTTTCGGGTGATCGTTTCCATCCATACCGGCATCGACTTCTGCGACTACCCTTTTCCATTCACCATCCGACTGGCGCGTTCGCTCGTGGATGCCGGGGCTGACCTCGTGCTCGGGCACCATCCGCACGTCCTCCAGGGATGGGAGCGCTACCGCGGCGGCGTGATCCTGTACAGCCTCGGGAACTTCGTCTTCGATGAGGCGGATCTCGACCTGGTCGCGGCCGACTTCGCACGATCGGCAAATGCGAAGCGGTTGGGCCTCACGTACCAGCCGACCGACACCCGCCCCGTTGACTCGGTGGTGTTTCGCTGTCGACTCACCGA
>Ga0137429_1000132_pt1 | contig 39843 bp, 36 predicted proteins | sample EasRivERMZT736_2_FD_102304 | JGI IMG/M metagenome (GOLD analysis project Ga0137429, IMG submission 102304) | Soil microbial communities from meander-bound floodplain in the East River, Colorado, USA - East River MetaG ERMZT736_2 | ecosystem: Environmental > Terrestrial > Soil > Floodplain ...
ATCGCGCCGTCGTGCTCGAGGCGGGCCGGGTGGTTCAGCAAGGCACGCCGCTCGAGGTCCTCAACACCCCTCGCTCGCTCACGGTAGCTCGCATCGCGGGATTCGAGAACATCCTCCCGGCGCGAATCGTCGAGCATCGCCGTCAGGAAGGGACCACCACGGTCGAGGCGGAAGGGGTTCGGTTCGAGATGGGGTTCCAGGGGGGGGCGATCGGCTCCGCGATCGAGCTCGCCATTCGCGCCGAGGAGATCCTGATCGCGCGCCGCGAGGTGCGCGACACCAGCGCCCGCAACGTGATCGCCGGAACCGTCGGAGAGGTGCGAGTGGAGCAGGACCGCGCCGAGGTGACGGTCACGACGCCCTTGCCCCTGCGCGTGAGCGTCACGCCGGCCACGGTGCGCCAGCTCGAGCTGACGGTCGGCGCGCAGATCTACTTACTGATCAAGGCGCGGGCGATCCACCGCCTGGAGTAGGCGCGCCGCTGGCCGTTGACCTCAGCCGAACTGCTCCCAGGAGACGATCTGGGGCTCGAGGCCCGGGCTCTCGACGGTGAAGTAGATCGCCACATCCGGATGCTCGCCGCGCAGGAAGCTCAGCGCCGTCATCCCCTGCATCCCGATCCTGCCGGGATCGACGACCAGCGTGTCCACGCGTCCTTGCAACGCCGCCTCGATCCCCTCGTCCGCTTCACACGCCAGCAGCACGCGGGTTCCCGCGGCGGCCGGGAGGCACTGTGTGGAGGATACAAAGCGCTCGGGATGGGGGTGGCAGATGGCCACCCGTCCCAGGGTCGGTGGGATCATCCGGTTCACCGGGGTGGGTTGGGTGGTGGGTCTCATGCTTGCCTCCCGGCCACTGTGGGCCCGTATTCACCCGTTCCAATGGCAAGTTGCGTGCCGCGATTCTGGCCACCTGGCAGATCCTTTGTCTGGTGCGGGATACGAGAGGCGACCGTGCGGAGGCGGCCGCTGGGGGGGGGATTCCTGCCCGCCACCGAGGGCGAACCCTCCCCGCAAGGGGACGCCGTCAGGCGACGGGGGCGGAGGTGGCGTCGCGGGGGGCGAACTCGACCGCGAGGTAGATCTTCCCGAGCCCGCCAGGCTGGATCCGGATCGATCGCAGAGTCGCGCCGAGGAAGCGGCGCACCTCGTCGATCGCATCGGCGTCGATCGCGGGAACCGCGATGAGGGCGCGGGTCCCTCCTTGAGCGATCCGCTCGACCTCGATCTCGGTGCCTTCCAGGTGCAGGACCAGGCTGGAGAGGAGGCTGGTCGCGCTCCCCATCCGCACCTGACGTGCGCCGCGGCGAAGGTGGGACTGCGGGAGCCAGATCGCCCGTTCCGATTCCAGGTCGAGCACGCGACAGTCGGTCCGGCGGATCTCCACGACCAGGCCGGCCACCTCCGGCCCGTCCGATCCGGTATAGCTCACCAGCTCGCCCACCCGCACCGAAGGTCGCATGGCGCCGCTAGTATAATGGTGGCGGGGCGCCCCGACCGCCCTCGCGGGCTCACGTCGAGACCGAGCGGGCGGGGCGGCGAGGGGGAGCGATGCCTGGCCGGTCGCAACAGAAGGGTCCGGTCGTCCGCATCCTGGTCTGCGACGATCACGCGCTGTTCCGCGAGGGGTTGTCCCGCATCCTAAAGGAGGAGCCGGGGTGGGAGGTGGTAGGCACCGCCGCCGACGGCAAGGAGGCGGTGGAGAAGACGGAGGCGCTGCGACCCGACCTCATCCTCCTCGACGTGGTGATGCCGGGAATGGACGGCATCGATGCCGCGCGCCTGCTGCAGAAGCGGAAGGTCCCGGCGCGCATCATCATGCTCAGCGCGTTCGACGAGGAGCGGTTCGTCCTCGACGCGTGGAAGGCGGGGATCCACGGCTACATCCTCAAGGACACCGCCACCGCCGAGTTGATCCGCGCGGTGCGCTGCGTTTCCGAGGGGGAGGTCTGGGTCGGCGAGGGGTTCCTTTCGCGGGTCATGGAGAAGTACCGCGCCGCGGTGGAGGGGAGGCGCGACGTGGCCCCGGCCGCCGTGGTCGGGCTCACGGCTCGCGAGGTCGAGGTGCTGCGGCTGGTCGGCGTGGGATTGCGCAACAAGGAGATTGCCGCCCGTCTGTTCATCAGCGAGAAAACCGTCAAGACTCACCTGACGCACATCTACCAGCGGCTGGGGCTGGAGGACCGGGTCGAGGTCGCCCTGTTCGCAATCCGACACGGCCTCTCCGAGGTCGCCGCCCCGACCCACCCGGTCCCCCCACCCCGCTGAGGCTCGAGCCGTCCCCGGCTCGGGGACAGGCCTCCGGAGGCGGTGATGAGGCCCGAACTACGACCGTGGTCGTAGGACCCCCGCCGCGCCGAATTGCCCTGTGGACCGATTGAACACCCCCGGACCCCCCGTATATTCACCCACGTCTGGCAGGCCGTAAGGCCGCGACAGGTTGGGAACCGGGAGTGGCGGAAAAAGGCTATCCCACACCCCACGCTTTCCGGCCCGTTGCTCCCGTTCCCAACCTGTTCGCTCTTCGCCAGACGCCCGTGGTCGCCTGCAAGTCATCGGGGGCGGCGGGTGCGCGGGCGCGAAATGACGAGTCGTTTCATGGGGGAAGGCGGCCGGGCGCGGAGCCCGGCCGCATGGCCCTCGACGGCGCGTCCTGGAAGCAGGGCGGAATCCACTCGAATCCCGGACACTGGCCAGAGGCGGGGGCAATCCTCGCATGCGAGCAGAATCAATCATGCGCTTCCAGCTCGACAAGCAGAGCAGCACGCCGATCTACCACCAGGTCCGTGAGCAGCTGATCTCCGCGCTCCACGTCGGGCGCGTGAACGAGGGCGCCAAGCTGCCCTCGGTCCGCCATTTTGCGCGGGTTCACAACATCAACCCGAAGACGATCCATCGCATCTACCGCCGGCTGCACGAGGAGGGGTACCTGCACCTGCGCCCTGGAAGCGGGGCCTACATCGCGCCGGTGCAGCGGGGCAGCCTCGACGGCGACCGGCTCCTCAGCCTGCACCGCTTCTTCCGCGCCGCGCTGGCCGAGTGCCAGCGGATCGGGCTGGAGCCGGAGCGCGCGTGTGGACTGTTCGAACGCTTCGTCAACCGCGCCACCCTCCCCCAGACCCGCATCGCCATCGTGGAGTGCACCGCGGAGCAGGCAGATGTCCTCGCCCATGAGATTCGATCGGCGCTGAAGGCGCAGGTGGTTCCCGTCTCCCTTGACGATCTGCGCCGTCGCACGGGTGGCGCGCTCGCCACCATCGACGTCTTCGTCACCACCGCAGCGCACGTGCGAGAAGTGGAGGAGGCGGCGGCCGCGCTCGAGCGCCCCACCCTGGTCGTGCGGCACCACGAACAGTACCTCGCCGGCCTGCGCGAGGCGGCTCAGCACGGCCGGTTCCTCGTGGTGGTGGACCGGTCACCGGCGCACGAGGCCTGCCTGCGCGCGACACTCCGCGGAGAGCATGGCGAGGAGGCGGTGGGGGTGGAGTTCGTCCCTGCCGACGATCCGGCGCGCCTGCGGTCCGCGGCCGGTCGCGCCGAGATGATCTACGTCTCGCCGCCCGTGCCCGAACGGGTCGAGCGCCAGCTGCCGGCGGCGGTCGCGCGTCTCAGAGTCGAGCGACATCTGGCACCGGAGGCGATCGACCTGATCGAGGCCGCGATCCTCTTCGACGGCGACGCCCGCACCGAGAGCTGAGCCACGGACGGGCCGCTCCGGCTCATCCCCCGGGGAGCAGCCGCTCGGCGTTTCCCCACAGGATCGCCTCCTGGATCGGTCGTGGCAGTGGCAGGGCGCGAAACGCCGCCACGTTCGCCGCCATCCCCGGCACGCCGGGCGCGGGCCAGTCGGTCCCCCATAGCGCCTTCGACGCGATCGACTCGAGCCGCGGCAAATACTCGAGGAGCCGGGCAGGCGGGATGCCGGAAAGGTCGAGGTGCACGTTCGCGTACCGCCGTGCCAGGAAGAACGCCTCCTCCATCCACAGCGGGCGCCCCGCATGCGCCAGCACCAGCGGCAAGCGCGGGAAGTCCACCGCGACATCGTCTACCTCGAGCGGGTGCCCGTACTTGTTGCGCGCCCCCGGAAAGATGGACGTGCCGGTGTGGATCATGATCGGCACGCCACGCTCCTCCGCCACGCGGTAGACCGAGGCGAGCCCGGGCCACGGACCCCCGTCGCGATAGCTGTTGGCATGCACGAGCTGGTGCGGCGGGTGCAGCTTCAGCATCCGGATCCCGGCATCGAACAGGCGCGCGGCGTCCCCCCCGGGGTCCTGGCTGAAGCGGGGATGGACCGACCCCACCGCGATGAGGCGATCGCGGTGCGGGCGGCAGTAGTCGGCCACCCACGAGTTGACCGTGTCGGTGAATCCCATCACGTCGGGGCTGACGTAGTTGATGAGCGCGGCGCGCTCGATTCCCTCGGCATCGAGGAGCTGAACCAGAGCCCCAGGGTCCCGCATGCAGGCTTCGACCCGGTCGAGGTCGCGCCGGCCGGCACGCATGGCGAGGGCGACCTCCGGGCGGAGCATCTCCCGCGGGTGGATGTGGATGTGAAGATCGCTGACCCGGGTCAGCGATCCCATCGGAAGAACCCCTCTCCCGACTTCTTCCCGAGCTTCCCCTCCCCCACCAGCCGGCGCAGCATCTCGGGGGCACGGTACTGATCGCCGCCCAGCGTCGTGTGCAGGTAGTCGGCGATGGCCAGGCGCACGTCGAGACCGACGAGGTCGGTCAGGCGCAGCGGCCCCATCGGATGGTTGTACCCCATCTCCATGGCCCGATCGATGTCGGCGGCCGTGGCGACCCCCTGCTCCAGCATCCGGATCGCCTCCAGCCCCAGGATCACGCCCAGGCGGCTCGTCGCGAAACCCGGCGTGTCGCGGACCACAATCGCGGTCTTCCCCATCGCCTCCGCCAGTGCGCGGGCGACGGCGACCGCCTGCGCACTGGTGCGGCTCGAGGCGACGATCTCCACCAGCTTCATGACGTGCACCGGGTTGAAGAAGTGCATCCCGACGATGCGCTCCGGCCTTCGCGCTCCCGCGGCAAGCGCCTCGATGCTGAGCGACGAGGTGTTGCTTGCGACGATCGCGGTCGTGGGCGCGGCGGCTTCGATCTCGGCCACGACGGCGCGCTTGAGCGCCAGGTCCTCGGGTACTGCCTCGATGACGATCTCCGCGTCGCGCACCGCCCGCGACACCTCCGTGGTCGTCTCGATCGCGTCCAGCGCCGCGTCGCGCGCTTCCTCGGTGAGCTTCTGGCGCGACACGCCCCCGTCCAGCGTGGCCCGGATCGCGGCGCGGGCGCGGTCGAGCAGCTCGTCGCTGACGTCTCGCAGGATGACCTCGCACCCTGCCTGCGCCGCGGCCTGTGCGATCCCGCGCCCCATGGTGCCGGCGCCGAGCACGGCGACCCGCCGCGGGGTCAGGGGAGGACCGCTCACGCGCTCCCCGAGCGCGACGATCGCCGCATCTGCCGCAGCCGCTCCTCGACGCGCGGGTCCAGCAACCGCTGCCGCACGTGCTCCAGCTCGATCGCGAGACCCTCCCCGAGCCCGGAACGCAGGCCGCGGACCACCGCATCCTTGGCGGCCGCGAGCGCCTCCGCCGGCCTGGAGGCGATCTGTTGCGCATACACGAGCGCCGCATGGCGCACGGCTTCAGCCTCCGCGACATGCTCCACGAGACCCAGCGCCAGGGCCTCGTCGGCATCGACGCGCCGTCCGGAGAGGATCAGGTCGAGGGCGCGGCCGCGACCGACCCGGCGCGCCAGGCGCTGCGTGCCGCCACTCCCGGGGATCAGGCCGAGCTCGATCTCCGGGAATCCAATCGACGCCGTCCGCAGCGCCATGAAACGAACATCGCAGGCGAGGATGATCTCCGCTCCCCCGCCTACGCACGCCCCTTCGATCAGCGCCACGAACGGCTTCGGGCAGACCTCGATCCAGGTCTGCACCTCGCGGCAGCGCGAGCAGAGGTCGACGCGCCGGGCCGGCTCCATGGCGAGGAAAGCGTCCAGATCCGCCCCGGCGCTGAACACCCCTTGCAGGCGGCTCGCCAGGACGACGACCCGGGTGGCCGGATCGTTCGCCGCCTCCGACGCCAGCCCCTCGAGCGCATCGAGCATCTCCAGGTCATAGGCGTTCACGGGCGGCCGATCGATCTCGGCGAGCAACACCCCCTCCGAGGGAGTCGAGCGATGGATCACGGTGTGCGACATGGTCGGCGTATTCTAGCCCCGCCTCCGGGCACCCGCAACCGCGCGGCGTGGCGTCGGTTGACACCTGTCGCGGGCGGCCGCTACAATCGCGACCTTCGGAACAGTGCCATTCGGCATCCGCCCCATCCGGGCGCAGGCCCCTTTCCCGCAGGAGATCCGGCGATGCCCGCAGCCGATACCCCCCCTTTCCCGCGCCAGCTCTTCATCGACGGCGCCTGGGTCGATGCCGCCGACGGACAGACCTTCGCCACGACCAACCCGGCGACCGAGGAGGTGATCGCCGCGGTGGCGCAGGCCGGCACCGAGGACGTCGATCGCGCCGTCGCCGCCGCGCGCCGCGCCTTCGAGGAGGGACCGTGGCCAAAGATGTCCGCCTCGGAACGCGGACGGATCGTCTGGAAGATCGGGCAGATCCTGATGGACCGGGCCGATGAGGTGGCGCGACTCGAGACGCTCGACAACGGCAAGCCGATCTTCGAGTCACGGCAGATCGACATCCCATCGGCGGCGGACGTGTTCTTCTACTATGCCGGCTTCGCGACCAAGGTCCACGGGGAGACCTTCCCGGTGTCGCCGCGCTCGTTCAACTACACGCTGCGCGAGCCGGTGGGCGTGGTCGCGGCGATCGTGCCGTGGAACTTCCCCTTGCTGCTGGCGTCGTGGAAGGTCGCACCGGCGCTTGCCACCGGCTGCACCGTGGTGCTGAAGCCGTCCTCGAACACGCCGCTCACGGCGCTCCTGCTGGCCGAGATCGCGGCGCAGGCGGGCGTACCGCCCGGCGTTCTGAACGTCCTCCCCGGTCCCGGAGGGGTCGTGGGCGATGCACTGGCGATCCACCCCGCCGTGAACAAGATCGCCTTCACCGGCGAGACCCGCACCGGAATCCAGATCATGCAGAAGGCGGCGGCGACGATGAAGAAGGTCACCCTCGAGCTCGGCGGCAAGAGCCCGAACGTCATCCTCGCCGATGCGGACCTGGAGGCCGCCGCGCGGGGCGCCTACATGGGGATCTTCTACGGCAAGGGGGAGGTCTGCGCCGCGGGCTCGCGCCTCCTGGTCGAGGACTCGATCCACGATCCCTTCATGGAGAAGCTGATCGCCATCACGCGCAAGATGCAGCCCGGCGATCCTCTCGATCCCAAGACGAAGCTCGGGGCGATCGTGTCACGCAAGCAGCAGGACAGCGTGATGTCGTACGTCGAGTCCGGCAAGCGCGAGGGGGCCAGGCTCGTCGCCGGGGGGGAGACGGCAAAGGTCGGCGGCAAGGGATACTTCGTCCTGCCGACCATCTTCGACGACGTGGCGAACTCGATGACGATCGCCCGCGAGGAGATCTTCGGTCCGGTGCTGGCGACCATCCGCTTCAAGGACGAGGAGGCGGCGCTCGCCACCGCCAATGACACCCCGTACGGGCTTGCCGCCGCCATCTGGACCAAGGACGTCAAGCGGGCCCACCGGATCGCCCGCGCGCTCAAGGCCGGGACGGTCTGGATCAACACCTACAATCAGTACAGCGCCGCCGCCGCCTTCGGCGGCTACAAGATGAGCGGCCTCGGGCGCGAGCTGGGGCCGCACGCCATCGATTCGTACACGCAGATCAAGAGTGTGTGGGTGGACCTGGGGTAGGGGGGCGGCGGGCTCCGGCCGGAAGTCAGGAACGCGGCTGAGACCGCTCCTCGATGATGCGGTGGATTGCCAGGCGCTGGAGCTGGGTGGCGAGGTCGAAGAGCTGGTTGCCGGTGAGCGGCTGCTCGCGAGTCACGAGAGTCACGACCTGGCGCACGACATCGGCGAATACCTCATCGCCGGACTGCTCGCGGGATTCCATTCGCTCCCCCTTGCTGCTCAGGCGTCGGCCTCGGCCAGCGCCTCCTGCCCGCAGACCGAGCGTGCGGTGACCTTCGGGGCGAGGGCCAACCCCTCGGCATACGGGAGCATGTCGATCGTCTCCCAGGGACAGTACTTCGCACACAGCTTGCAGCCGATGCAGCGATCGAGGTCGATCTCGACGAGACGGTTCATGGCCGGGTGGATGAGCCCCGGGACGATCTCGATGCAGTCGACCGGGCAGAACGCGATGCAGGCCTCGCAGCCGGTGCACCCCGATTGGTGGACGACCGCCAGCTCCTTCGGCTCCTTCTTGCGCGGCGGCTTGTGGGTCGTGATGTCAACGGCCATGCGGGGTCTCCCTCGGGTGCGTTGGGGAGGTGGAGTGTAGACGAGCCACCGATCCCGTTCAAGCCGCGGTGCTATCCGCCTCGACCTCGATGAAGCAGTCGTAGTAGGCGAACGTGACGCCGTCCCCGGCCGTGTCGGGCGGGGTGAGCAGGTTCACGTCGTTGCTATCGGGGGCCCAGCCGCTCATCGGCAGGACCGCCACTCCCTCGTCCAGCGCCGGGTCCGCGACCGCCACCGCCGCGATGGCTCCGCGCGACGATCGCAGCCGCACCACGCTCCCCGGGAGCAGGCCGCGGCGGGAGAGCGCCGCAGGGTGCAGGCGAACCTGGTAGTGGCTGCGCCGCTTCGCGGGGAGGATCTGGCTCAGGTGGTGCTCGGCGGACTTCGGCGTGATCAGCGTCAGCGGATGCTCCCCCGTCGGGCCCTGCGTTCGCCGCCACCTCAGGGGCCCCGGCTCGAACTCGAACTTGCCCGACGGCGTCGCGAACCTGCCATCGGCCCACGGCACGTCCTCATGCGCGGGATTGAGCGCGAAGCTGTCCCGCTCCAGCGCTCCCCAGCCGCCCGCCGACCCGGGCGCGGGCGTCAGCATGCGGCGGCACCAGCTTTCGGCGTCCCCCGCCATCTCCGGCCCGAACCCCAGTCGCTGCGCCAGCGCCTGGTAGATCGCGAGGTCGTCGCGTGCCTCGCCGACTGCGGGGATCGCGGCGCGCTGACGCGCCAGGTAGCCGTGCCCCCATGACGGGACGACGTCGTCCGACTCCACGAACGACGGAACCGGGAGGACCAGGTCGGCGATCTCGGTGGTCATGGTGCGCTGGAAGTCGGCGACAATCAGAAACGGGATCGAGCGCAGCGCGGCGACCGCGCCGCGGCGGTCGCCGAACGAGTTCGCCGGATTGGCCGACTCGATCCAGCCGACGCGGACTGGCGGGTCGAGGCCGGGGAGCAGCTCCGGCAGCCGCGACACCACGACCTCGCGATTGACCGCTTCCGGGTTCGGGCGCAGGCACGCGAGGTCGAGCCCGCGCGCATGCCGGGCCGCGAAGGTGACGCCACCCCCGCGCCGGCCGATCGTCCCCAGCATCCCCCCCAGCATCGCGACCGCGGCCGACGCCTCGAGGCCAAGCCGGTAGCGCATCGCGCCGGTGCCCAGCAGGATGGCCGTAGGCCCCTCCTCGGAGAGCCGGCGGGCGAGCGAGCGGATGGTCGTCAGCGGCACACCGGCCTCGGCGGCCAGCTCCTCCAGCGGCAGTGCGCCGAGCGAGGTTGCGAACGCGGGAAACCCGACGGTGTGCCGTTCGATCCAGCCACGATCGTCGAGCCCCTCGTCCATCAACACCCTCGCCAGCGCCAGCGCCAGCGCCGTATCCCCCGAGGGGCGGACCCGAACCCAGGTGCCGACGATGTCCGGATGCGCCAGGTCCGTCGGGTTGATCGAGAGGACCGAGGCCCCGGCGGCGATCGCGTCACGCAGCGGCGGAATGAGGTGCGGGCCGGAGGTGAACGGATCGCGCCCCCACAGGACGACCGTGCGGCTGTGGCAAAGGTCGGCGGCGGCGTGAGCGCGATAGTCCCCCAGATGGCGTTCGAGCGCCGCCTTGCCGGCGCCGAGGCAGAAGTCGCCGGTCAGCTCGGTCACGCCGCCGAACAGGTTCCAGAAGCGATCGGCGAGCTTCTTCGCCAGCCCCATCGCTCCGGCCGACCGGTAGTGGAGAACGGCGTGCGGTCCGCCGGCTGCACGCGCCTCCACGAGACGGCGCGCCGCGGTGTCGATCGCCTCGTCCCAGGAGATGGGACGGAGCGCCCCGTCGCGGCGCAGCAGGGGTTGGGTGATCCGGTCGGGGGAGTAGACCCGGTCGAGGTACTTGACCGTGCGGGCGCAGAGGAACCCGCGCGTGATCGGATGCGCCTTGTTTCCCTGCAGGCGGATGGCCCGGCCCTCGCGGACCGTCACGACCACCGAGCAGGCGTCCCAGCAATCGAGCGGGCAGGCGCTGGTGACGGTGGTGTCTGCGGCTGGACCCGCCTCAGTGAACGACCGATTCATCCGGTCCCGGCGATTGCCAGCGATCGGGTGCGATCCCTAGCAGGCGCGCGGCCCAGACCTCGGCCGCACGCCGCGTGCGGAAGCGCTTCTGGCGCAGCCGCCGGCTCTCCCCCGAGAAGATCGCCGCGTGCGGCTCGATCGACCCGTAGACCACGACCCAGCACTCGCTGTCCTCCCCGACCTCGGTGCGGCTCAGACGCCGAACCAGGTGGGCGGCATAGCGCTCATCCGAACCGTAGCGGGCTTGGAACTCCTCAAGGCTGCACTCGAGCACGGTGGTCTCCCGCGGTCGCGGGCCGCCGCAGCGGCCGGGCGCCGTCTCGAAGTTGAGCAACGGCCTGCGAAACATACACCGACTTTCCCGCGCTGACCACCCCGCCGCCACTCCGCCAGGGTCATCCGCGCATCTCCCTGATTCTTCGTATCTTGTTCGCATCGCGCCGCTGTGCTATCGTCCGCCGGTTGCGCGCCCACAGGGTGCGCCGAGGTGTCGCGCCGTGGCGCCGCCTTCGTCCGGCCGACCCGCCGAGACGAGGCAGGGGCGCTTGGCCCGCGGACGCCCTAGGAGAGTCATGGCGAAGGCCATGTTGATCAACGTGACCCATCCGGAAGAAAGCCGGGTGGCGATTGTAAACAACGGAGTGCTCGAAAGCTTCGAGATCGAAACGGTTCAGCACGGCCAGCTCAAAGGGAACATCTACCGCGGGATCGTTCGCAACGTCAACCACTCCTTGCAAGCGGCGTTCATCGAGTTCGGCGGCGAACGCGACGGCTTCCTCCCGCTCGACGAAGTCAACTACCAGGTGCTCCCGGCCCGCTCCGGCAAGGAGAAGGGTCACAAGATCGAGGACCACCTCCGCCCGGGACTCGAGGTCACCGTCCAGGTGGTGAAGGACGGCTTCGGAAGCAAGCCGCCGACGCTGAGCACCTTCATCTCGTTGCCCGGGAGGTTTCTCGTGCTCACCCCGGACTCCGACGCCGGAGGGGTGTCCAGGAAGATCGAGAACGAGGAGCAGCGTGAGCGGCTGCGCCGGGTGCTCTCCGAGCTGAAGTCCCCCGAGGGAGCGGGACTCATCGTCCGCACCGCCGGGATCGACCAGAACAAGACCGAGCTGAACCGCGACCTGCGCTACCTCCTCCGCCTCTGGCTGAACATCCAGGAGGCGGCGAAGAGCCACCCCGCGCCGACCATGCTCTACCGCGAGCGCGACCTCGCCATCCGGACCATTCGCGACTACCTCACCGCCGACATCGAAGAGATCTACATCGACGACGAGGAGGTGCACCGCCGCGCCGACAACTGGTTCAAGGCGGTGATGCCGACGAAGCGCAAGGTGCTGAAGCTGTATACGGGTGCCGCGCCGCTCTTCGCGCGCTCGAACATCGAGGACCAGATCGAGCAGATCTTCAAGCGCAAGGTCAACCTCCGATCGGGAGGCGGGATCATCATCGACTCGACTGAAGCGCTGACGGCCATCGACGTGAACTCAGGCAAGTTCCATCGCTCCGGGAACATCGAGGACACGGCGCTGCAGACGAACCTGGAGGCGGCGGAGGAGATCTGCCGCCAGCTCCGGCTCCGCGACCTCGGCGGGATCATCGTCATCGACTTCATCGACATGCGCTCGCGACGCAACACCCGCTCTATCGAGAAGGTGGTCCGCGACGCAATGAAGGCCGACAAGGCGCGCCACGACATCACCGGCATCTCGAAGCTCGGCCTGATGGAGATCTCCCGGCAGAGGCTCAAGCCCACCAAGGTCGCCTCCACCTTCGTCGACTGCGACGTCTGTGGCGGTGACGGGGTGGTGCGGGCGGTGGAGTCGGCGTCGCTCTCGGCGCTGCGCAAGCTCCATACCCTGGCCGCGCGGGGGGAGGCGGAGAGCATCCGGCTGGGTCTCCCTGCCGACGTCGCCATCCATCTCCTCAACTTCAAGCGCGAGGAGATCTTCGAGTTGGAGCAACGGCATCGCTGCACCATCCTCGTGGTCGCCCAGGAGGGGCTGAAGCGCCCCGACGCGGACCTGAGCGAGACCAAGCGCGGAGCCCTTCCGGCCGCGGAGGTGATGCCGACCGCCCGCGTGGAAGCCCGCACAGACGATGGGAAGAGAAAGAAGCGCTCGCGGCGCGGTGAGCGCGACCGCACGCCGCGACCCCTGTCGGCCCAGGCGACCACGCCCGCGGTGAGCGATGACGACCTGGTCGAGGAGCCGGCCCCGGAGGTTCTCGAGGCCGAGGGTGCGGACGAGGGAGATGGCGCGACGGGGGAGGCCGGCAAGCGCCGTCGCCGCCGTCGCCGTGGTGGGCGCGGCCGTCGCGGTCGCGGTGGGGTCGTCGCCGAGACTCCTGCGCCCGCTCCGTCGGCCGCCCCGGCCCCTGCCGCCCCACCTCCGGCGATGGAGATCCTCGTTCCCCCCAAGGGAACCACCGAGGTGTACTTTCCACCGTCCATGACCGGCCGAGCGCAGGAAGCCCCCGATGGAGAGCCGGGTGACAAGACCAGCAGTTGGTGGCAGCGATTCCGCCGCGTCCTCAAGACGGACGAGCCGGCCCCGGGCGGGGGCGGACAGGGCTCGGGCGTGCGGTGAGTTAAAGGCGGGACGCGGCCTGCACGGCGCCCCGTTTCGGGTGGCGAATGGGACCTGGCGACCCGCGGTATCGGGAGTTCGTGAGGTTGTTCAACCGCGAGGAGTTCTTCGAGGCACACGACGTCCTGGAAGACCTGTGGCGTGAGTCCGGTGGCAGCGACCGCGAGTTCTACCAGGGGTTGATCCAGATCGCCGCGGCCCTCGAGCACCGCCGGCGGGGAAACCTCCGGGGGGCCGCCGGGGTCGTGGAGTCGGCGCGCCGCCACCTGCTGCCGTATGGGCCCACCCACCTCGGCGTGGAACTCGCGTGCCTGCTCGCCGACACCGCCAGGTTCCTCGACCAGCCGAATGGCGCGACGCCCCCCCGCCTCGAATAACGCGGGCTCGGGAAGGATCTACCCCCCGCAGCGTTAGCCTGTTGGGGAATGATGCGTACGGGGCAGCCGCCAGGGGATGCAGCAACGCGGCTGTCCTGCCAAACGGAGGAGAGAGCAGTGCTCAACCCGCAGGGGGAGTCCGCCCGCCAGCGCCTCATCGAGAGCGCCGCCGAGCTGATGGCGGTGCAGGGGTACGGCCGCACCTGTATCGAGGCGATCCTGGAGGCATCGGGGGCCTCCAAGGGGAACTTCTACCATCACTTTGCCTCGAAGGAGGAGCTGGGGCTGGCCGTGCTCGAGCACCTGGGGACCGAGGTACAGGCCTACGTCCGGGCAGCGATGGGTGACCACGAAGATCCTCTCGATCGGATCGACGCCATGTTCGACTCGCTCCTGGCGACCGCCGCCGAACGGGGGTGCCGGGGGGGCTGCCCGCTCGGCAACCTTGCCGCGGAGATGAGCGACGTCAACGAAGCGTTCCGGGAGCAGCTCAAGCAGGTTTTCGGGAGCTGGCGCTCGCTGCTTGCGGAGACGCTGGCTGAGGCCGGCCGTGGCCGCCGCCTGGTCCCGCTGAATACCCAGGGCTTGGCCCAGCACATCGTCTCGTCGGTTGAAGGGGCGATCCTGATGGCCAAGCTCAGCCGGGATCCGGACGAGCTCGGAAACACCGTAACCCACCTGAAAACATACATTCGTCAACAATTTACGAAATAATTACAATTATTGTGGACCTTTGGACCGACTGGTCGGTTTATATTAGGTGCGGGCGGAGCATCCCCGGCCGGACAGGGTCCAATCCAGGTGCCGGGAGTCCGCCTCCGGGAGGTCCCGATGCATTCCAACACCCAGGCACTTCGACTCGTCGAGTTCGAGGCGGATGCCACCCAGTTCCGACCGTATCTTGAACGGCTCGCCCAGAGCCTTACCCACAACCACTACGACGCGGACGACCTGGTGCAGGAGACGCTCACCCGGGCCTACCGCTTCCGGGGCCGGTTCACGCCGGGCACGAACATGCGCGCCTGGCTCACCCGGATCCTCAAGAACAGCTTCATCAACACCCGACGCATGGCGGCCCGCGAGCGCCGCGTGCTGGATCCGATATCGCTCGACCAGGCGGAGTTCGAGAATCAGCCGATCGAACCGCGCGATGGCGACCCGAGCCCCGAGGAGCAGGTCATCCAGGGGATGCTCGCCGACCGGGTCGAGGACCTGCTCGAGAGCCTGCCGGAACCGTACCGCTCGACCTTGCTCCTGCACCTGGGGGACCGGACCTACCGGGAGATCTCACGGGAGCTCGGCGTGCCTATGGGCACGGTGATGTCGCGACTGCACCGGGCGCGGAACCTGCTCCGCGCCGGCCTGGCGAGCCAGAGCTGAGTCCGGAATGGTTTCATGGCCTCCTGCCGGGGCCATGAAGCCAGCTCCGTCAGCCTCGAATCAGCTCGACTTCCTGGAGGTACTGGGCGACCTCGGCGTGCCAGTGGAGGCGCTGGCGCAGCGTCTGGGCGAGCGCCGCGGAGGCCGCGGGCTCGCCGTGGACGAGGTAGGTCGTGCCTGGTGGCCGCTCGAACCCGCCGAGCCACTCCAGCGTCTCCTCCACGTCGGCGTGCGCCGAGAGTCCCGAGAGCGTGTGAATCCGTGCTCGCACGCTGACGTCCTGCCCGTAGATCGGCACGGAGCGCGCGCCATCCTGCAGGATGCGGCCGCGCGTCCCCTGCGCCTGATACCCGACGAACACGATGGCGCTCTTGGGGTCGGGCAGCCGGTTGCGCAGGTGATGCACGACGCGCCCCCCGGTCGCCATCCCCGACGCCGACAGGACGATCGCGGGAACGCGCAGGTTGTTCAGCTCCTTCGACTCCTCGCGCGTGCGCGTCATCTTCAGGTTTGGCAGCAGGATCGGGCACCCCTCCTCGCGGGTGAGCGCCAGCATGTCCAGGTCGTGGTCCTCGGTGTGGCGACAATAGAACGGGACCGCGTTGATCGCCATCGGCGAGTCGAGGAAGACTGGAAGGAACGGGATCCGCTTCTCCTCCTGGAGCTCCCGCAGCAGGTAGAGGAGGAGCTGGATGCGGCCGATCGCGAACGCCGGGATCACCACCACTCCCCCGAGGCGCGCGGTCTGGTTCACGATCTTCTGCAGCTCCTCTTTCGAGTCGTCAGAGGGGTGAGAACGATCTCCGTAGGTGGACTCCAGCACCAGCACGTCGGCTCCGGCCACCCGCGTCGGGTCCTTCAGGATCGGCTGGCCCGGACGCCCTAGATCGCCGCTGAACAGGATCGTGCGCTCCCCGTCCGGCGCCGGCAACCGGAACTCCACGAAGGAGGAGCCGAGGATGTGTCCGGCCCGCAGGAGCCGCAGCGACGCCCCCTCGCCGAGATCGAGGACCCGGTCGTAAGGGAGCGGACGCAGCAGATCGAGCGCCCGCCGAGCGTCCTCCTCGGTGAACAGCGGCAGCGCGGGGTCGTGCCGGGCGGTGCGGTGCCGGTTGTGCCAGCCCGCTTCCTCCTCCTGGAGGTGACCCGCATCGGGCAGCATGAGCTGCAGCAGATCGACCGTCGCGGGGGTCGCCCAGACCGGCCGCTTGTACCCCTCCCGGACCAGGCGTGGAAGGAACCCGGAGTGGTCGATATGGGCGTGGGTCAGGACGATTCGCGTGATGCGGGAGAGCGCCTCGGGGAACGGCTCCCAGTTCCGCTCACGAAGCTCCCGCGGTCCCTGAAAGAGGCCGCAATCGACCAGCGTCTCCTGTGACCCATGGGTGAGCAGGAGGCGGCTGCCGGTGACGGTGCCCGCGGCGCCAAGGAACTTCAGCCTCGCGCGCACCGGATCCCGCCGCTCGACCACGACGTGGCTGGCCGCAGTGCGGGGGTCATCCCCTGCCGCCGACCACGATCGCCGCGGCGCCGTCGGAGGAGGGCAACGGCGGAGCGCAGGTGCGCGGATGCGGCCCGCCGGATCGCGCGAGGAGATCGAGCACGAAGCGCTCCTCGGAGCGCCGCGCGAGGTGAAGGTAGCGCCCCGAATTGGGCGCGGCGACACAGAACACGAGATCCCCGCGCCCCGTGTTCACGAATCCCGCGAGCACCGAGACGCCGCCGTCGGTGGCAGTGAGCGTCCCGGTCTTGCCGACCATCGCCGTCGCATTCGCTCCACCCGCGAGGAGCGGGAAAAAGTGGCTCACGGTCCCCGGATCGCACCCGGCGACGGGGAGCAGTTCCTCCACGCCGAGCCCAAGCCGCTCGCTGGTCTGGCGGAACTGTCGTAGCAGGTTCACGACCTGGCGCGGGGACAGCCGGTTGCTCCCCAGTCCGGACGTGGTTTCGAGGCGCACCGTGTCCGGCGCCGCGCCGAGACGCGCCGCGAGAATCCCGGCAAGGTCCGCGGGCTGCCCGAGGACGACGCCGACCCGCTCGATGTCGTTGTTCGAGTAGCAATTGAAGCGCCGCAGGGAGTCCACCAGCGGATTGCCGCGGTGCACCAGCAGCAGATCGTCGGGAGGATCGGCGAGGGAGTACTTCACGCCGCCCAGCACCTCGACCCGAAACGGCCGATTGCGGGGCAGGCCGCGGCGGGCGGCGAACTCGGCCCAGGCGCTCCGGATCTCGGAGTTCCAGCGGTTCGGGTCGAGCGCCTGGCGCAGGCGCGTCGCCATCTTGAGCGCCCGGCGGTTGGCATCCGCATCGGTCCCGGCGGAGCCCCCCTCCCACCCCATCCAGAATCGCGCGTTCACGACCACCGCGCCGGTGACCCGGCGCACGCTGCGCCGGTTCAACGCCTCGGCGACGAGGAACGCGTTCTCGGCGTGGAAATCGGGATCGCCCGTCCCCTCGACCACGAGATCGCCGCGCAGCAGCCCCTTCCCGGCATCCACTGTCCCGCCGGTGTAGAAGCGGCTCTCGAACCGGTAGTCCGGCCCCAGGCGCTCCAGCGCCCAGAGGCTGGTCGCGACCTTGACCACCGAGGCGGGGTTGAGGAAGTCGTCGGCATGACTCGAGTCGACCACCTCACCATCCAGCGTCTCGACATGCCACATCAGGTCAATCGGCTTCGGCGCGGGCCTGGCGGTCTTCCGCGAGGAAGGCTTGCCGGACGGGGTCGCAGGAACGGTCCTCGACGCGCCGACCACGGGGAGGGAGAGCAACAGGGAAGCGGCGGCGGCGAGCAGGAATGCAGAAGCGCGCGTCATCATCGAGGTATTCTATAGGCCGCCAGCCCGGCGTGCTACCTGCGACGGCCCCCGCTCGCCTTGGGCGGCCTGCCGCCCGCCGCCGGATGTGCGCGCGGCCGCTTCACTGCGGCGAGGGGTGGCGACGGCGCACGCAGCTCCGGCGCGGCGAGCCGCTCCGTCCCGTGCCACTCGGCACTTACCGCGATTGCCGGCGCGACCGCCGTGAGCGGCGGCTCCCCCTCGTAGCGGATCCGCTCGAGGAAGAGCCCCGACGGTGGCGCGGTCCACTCGGCCGGAGTGCCGGACCCGGCCGGCAGCTCCTCGCCCGCGAGCAGCGAGCGGAACCCGTCGAGCTGCAGCTCGCCTCCGCCGACGGCGACCAGGCTGCCGACCACCCGCCGCACCATCTTCCAGAGGAAGTGCGACGCTTCGAGCCGCACGATGAGGAGCGCCTCGAAGCGGGTGATCGAAGCGCTCGTCACCTCCACGAGCGTGCTCGCCTGATCGGAGCGGTGCTCGCAGAAGCGGACGAAGTCATGCCGCCCGGGGATGAGCGCGGCAGCCCGCTGCATCCTGGCGACGTCGAGCGGGCGCTTGACCCACCAGACATAGCGCTTGCCGAAGGCGGTGCGCCGCTGGCTGATCTGGTAGAGGTAGCTGCGGGAGACCGCCGAGTGGCGCGCGTGGAAGCGGTTGTCGATGAGCCGCACGCCGAGCAGGTGGATGTCCGCGGGGAGCAGCTCGTTCACCTCGCGGCGGAATCGCTCGGGGTCGAGATCGACCGGGACCCGCAGGTGGGCGCTCTGGGCCAGCGCGTGCACGCCCGCATCGGTCCGGCCAGAGCCGCCGAGCTCCTGCACCCTCCCCGCGACCTTCTCGATCGCCCGGCGTAGCTCCCCGGCCACGGTCTTGGCGTTCTGCTGCTCCTGCCAGCCATGGTACCGGGTCCCTTCGTACTCGATCACGAGTCGATAAGTGGGCATGGTCCGCTCATGTTGCGCTCGTGGTTGCGGCAGGTCAACCGCGCGCCGCCGCCCGGCAGCTTGCGCCGGTGTTTCGTTACGCCGAGAATGCGGCCATGTGCGAGAGGCCGCGGCCGACGTGAACCCGATCCTGGCCTGCGGCGTGCTGCTGCTCGTCGGCTGCGCGAGCGCCGTGGTGAACACGCTGGCCGGCGGGGGCACGTTTCTCACGGTCCCGGTGATGATCCTGCTGGGATACTCCCCGCTCGTCGCGAACGCGACGAACCGCCTCGCTCTGACCGTGCAGGGAGTCGGCGCGACCGCGCTCTACCGGCGCCGGGGGCGGATCGACCTGCGGCTCGGGCTCCGGCTCTCGCTGCTCGCCTGTCTCGGTTCGGGAGGCGGCGCCTACCTGGCGACGCGGCTCGACGAGGAGGCGTTCAACCTCACCATCGCCTGTCTGATGGTGGTCACGCTCGGCGTGCTCCTGTGGCTGCCGGCCGACTGGTTCACGCGGCGGCCGGCGAGCGGCCCGCCTCGTCCGCTGCTGACCGCCGTCGGCTTCCTCCTGGCGGGGGTTTACGGAGGATTCTTCGGCGCCGGGCTCGGTGTCTTCATCCTGCTGCTGCTGGCCGCGACGCAGCGCCTCGACCTGGTGGCCGGCAACGCGATCAAGTCGCTCGTGGTCCTCTTCCTGAGCCTGGTCGCGTCCGTCGTCTTTCTCTGGCTTGGCCACGTCGATCTCCTCGCCGCCGCACCCCTCGCCATCGGCAACGGCATCGGCGGCTGGTTCGGCGCGCGCTGGTCGCTCTCGGGCGGGGACGTCTGGATCCGTCGGCTGCTGATCCTCGTCGTCGCCGCGAGCGTTTACAAGCTGCTGCGATAGTCCTAACATCCCCGCGGTTGGGAGACGGGGAACCGGGGAACCGATGCTGCTAGCGGGCGACATCATGAATCGGGAGGCGATCACCGTGCCGGCGACCATGGCGGTCGGCGACCTCGCCGACCTGTTCCAGCGCCTGAACATCCATGCCGCGCCGGTGCTCGCGCCCAATGGCAACCTCGTCGGGATGGTGGCGCTCGACGACATCCTGTACGGAACGATGGGCGGCAACGACTCTCCGGCGAGCGGCCCCGGCGTGACCTCGGAGGAGGGGATGCTCGAGATCGACGAGCTGAGCGCCGAAGGTGCTGGACAGGTCGATCCCTGGGCGAGGCCGGTGAGCGACGTGATGACCTCGTCGACGATCTCGGTCGGGCCCGAGACTCCCGTGGCGGAGGCCTGCCGCCTCATGTGGACCCTGCGCATCCACCATCTGCCGATCGTCGAGGAGGACAGGGTCGTCGGGTTGATCTCGTCGCTCGACGTTTGCCGCGCGGTCGCCGAGGAGCGGCTGGGGGGGTGATTTCCCCTCACCGCGCCCCGACCGGACCGGGGGCGGGGTGCGCGAGATGAGAGGCAGGGTCATCCCGATCGTGCTGGCCGCCGGGGCCTCGACCCGCGCCGGGCAGGCCAAGCCGCTGCTCCCGTTCGACGGCGAGACCTGCCTCTCCCTGGTGCTGCGCGCCTGTCGCGGCGGCGGCGCGTGGCCGCCCGTGGTGGTGCTCGGCCGGGAAGCCACGGCGGTTCGAGCCGTGCTTCCGGAGGAGGCGATCCCCTGCGTCAACCCCGGGTTCGAGACATCCGGCCCGGCGCGCTCCCTGCAGATCGGGCTCGACCATCTGCCGGAGGCCGCCGCCCCGATCCTGGTCTTTCCGGTCGACTTCCCGCTCGTCACGGCAGACGACGTCGCGGCGCTCCTGGCGCGGTGGGACGACGCGCACCGAAGAGGGATGCGCATCATCGCTCCCTCGCACGCCATGCGGCGCGGCCACCCGGTGCTGCTCGATCGCTCCCTGGTGCCGGAGCTGCGCGCGCTGGCGCTGGATGAGCCAATCCATCACGTCATCCGGGCCCACGCCACGGAGATTGAACACGTGGTTCGCCCGGACGCCTGGGTGCTGACCGACATGGACACGCCGGCGGACTACGAGCGCTGCCTCGCCGCATTCCGGAGTCGTCCCCGGTGAACCCGGAGGTGTTCCGCCGGATCGTCGCCCTGATCGAGGGCCGGGTGCCGTTCGCCGTCGCGACCATCGTGGAGGCGCGCGGATCGGTGCCGGGGAAGCTCGGGGCGCGAATGATCGTCCTCGCCGACGGGACGCAGGACGGGACGGTCGGTGGTGCGGGCCTCGAGTCCCAGGTAACGGAGATCGCCCTGCAGGCGATCGCAACCCGACGCAGCGGCACGCATCGGTTCGAACTCGCCCGCCAGAAGCCGGGAGGGCTCGACAGCGTGTGCGGCGGCGGCGTGGAGGTCTTCGTGGAATACATCGCTCCCCGTCCGCACCTGCTGATCTACGGCGGCGGTCATGTCGGCCTCGCCATCGCGCGCCTGTGTGACCAGCTCGATTACGCCTACTCCATCGGGGACGTCCGCCCGGAGTTCGCTTCGGCCGAGCGCTTCCCGAACGCGCGCGCCCGCTTCCCGCTCGAGCCGGCGGCGGTCCTCGCCCAGGCCGACCTCGCGCTGTACTCGCATCTGCTGATCGTCGGGCACAGCCATCAGATCGACGGTGAGCTGTTGTGCGGCGCCCTCGAGCGCGGGTTCACCGGCTACCTTGGGGTGATCGGCTCCGAGACGAAGCGGCGCGAGTTCCGGGGTCGCTGCGCGGCACGGGGGATCCCGGAGGCGACCTTCGACGCGCGGGTTGACTGCCCGATCGGGCTCGCGATCGACGCCGAGACCCCCGCGGAGATTGCGGTGGCGGTCCTGGCGCAGGTGATCCAGGGGTACCGGGCGACCACGCCGCGGGTGTCGCCGGGCTGATCCTGCCGCCCCCCTGGGGGGCGTGCGACCGGAACCCGAACCAGCGCGTGCCTTGACCCCCCAGGAACTGGGTCCTTATAATGACCACGACCCGCCGCGGTTTTCGAGCCTAATCGTCTGAGCAGCGGAGGCTTGTCCCGAATTCACCGCGCTCGGGACCGGGCCCGTGCCGCGCATCCCGAGGACCTGCTTGCCGAAACGCCTGATCACGCTCGACGTCAACGGCGCCCCGCGCGAGGTGGCGGTGCGACCGCACGACGTGCTCCTGGATGTGCTGCGCGAGAACCTGAACCTGATCGGCACCAAGCGCGGGTGCGACATGGGCACGTGCGGCTGCTGCACCGTCCTCAAGGACGGGCGTCCGACCCTCTCCTGCCTGACGCTGGTGCTGGACTGCACCGAGTCGCGGATCGAGACGATTGAAAGCGTCGCACGGGGCACCGACCTCGACCCGATCCAGAAGCACTGGGGATCGGAGGGGGGATCCCAATGCGGCTTCTGCACGCCGGGGTTCGTGATGACGACGCGCGCGCTGCTGCGCCACAACCCCAGTCCCAATGACGACGAGATCTGCAGCGCCATCGCGGGAAATATCTGCCGGTGCACCGGTTACGTGAAGATCCTGGCCGCCATCCGCGCTGCGGCCGCGGAGATTCGTGGGACTGCCCCGGTGGAGCCGACTCGTGGCTGACGACGTGCGCGACGACGCGCCCCGCCGCGACTACCAGGTGATCGGCCGGCGGATCCCGCTGATCGACTCGTGGCGCAAGGTGACGGGCCAGGGCCCCTACACCGACGACCTGAAGCTCCCCGGAATGCTGGTAGGGAAGATCCTGCGCAGCCCGCACCCTCATGCCCGGATCCTGGCGATCGACACCAGCGCGGCGCGCCGGCTTCCCGGCGTGCACGCGGTCGTCACCGGCGCGGAGGCCCCCGCGAAGTTCGGCGTCCTGCCGGTCAGCCAGGACGAGACCGCGATGGCCGTCGACAAGGTCCGCTACATCGGCGACTGCGTCGCGGGCGTCGCCGCCGACGACGAGGAGACGGCGCTTGCGGCGCTGCGCCTGATCCGCGTCGACTACCAGCCGCTCCACCCGATCCTCTCGATCGACGACGCGCTGCAGCCGACCACCGACCCGATCCACCGGCACAGCAAGAAGGCGAACATCCACAAGCAGGTGGACCAGGAGTTCGGCGACGTGGACGAGGCGTTCCGGGCCTCGGCGTTCGTCGAGCGCGAACGGTTCGAGTTCATCGGGGTGACGCACGCGATGACCGAGCCGCACGCGGTGATCGCGCACTACACCGCGGACGGCCGCCTGACGATCTGGTCGGCGCAGCAGGTGCCACACTACCTGCACCGCGCGCTGGCGGACGTGATGCAGATGGAGATGCACCGCATCCGCGTCATCCGCCCGATGGTCGGCGGCGCGTTCGGCGGCAAGTCCGACCCCTTCCCGCACGAGATGATCGCCGCGCTCCTGTCGCGGGGATGCGGGAGGCCCGTGAAGATCCTGTTCGACCGCGAGGAGGTGTTCCTCACGAACCACGGCCGTCATCCCACCCGCACCGAGATGGCGCTGGGCGTGGATGCGGACGGCAAGCTGACCGGGCTCGACCTCGACGCCAAGATCGACGGCGGCGCCTGGGGCTCGTTCGGCGTGGTCACGACTTATTACAACGGCGTGCTGTCGATGGGGCCCTACCGGATACCGCGCTTCCGCTACCACGGCACGCGCGTCTACACCAACAAGGCTCCTTGCGGCGCCATGCGCGGACACGGTGCGGTCAACTCCCGCTTCGCGATGGAGACGCTCGTCGATCGTCTGGCGGAGAAGGCGAGGCTCGACCCGTTGCAGTTCCGCCTCGACAACCTGCTGCCGGCGCACACCACCACCGTGAACGGGTTCCGCATCACCTCGAACGGCACCCGCGAGTGCCTGGAGAAGGTCCGTGAGCGCTCGCGCTGGGACGAGCAGCACGGCAAGCTGCCGTACGGCGAGGGGCTGGGGGTTGCATGCGGCTTCTACATTTCCGGCTCTGCGCACCGGATCCACCGCAACCGCTTCCCGCATTCGACCGTGCACGTCAAGATCGACATGGACGGCGGGATCACCGTGCACAACCTGGCCGCCGAGATCGGCCAGGGCTCCGACACGATGCTGGCGCAGTGCGTCGCCGAGCCGCTCGGGGTGAAGCTCGACCGGGTGCACGTGTATGCCCGCAACACCGACACGGCGCCGTTCGACCTCGGCTCCTACTCGAGCCGCGTCACCTTCATGGCCGGCAATGCCGCCCTGCGAGCTGGGGAGGTGATCGCGGCGAAGCTGGTGCAGGCGGCGGCGCGCCTCACCGGCCGCCCGGCCGAGGGGTTCGTGCTGCGCGACGAGCAGGCAATCTACGCCCCCGACCCGACCGTCGTGGTCTCCTACATGGACGCGCTGCACGAGGCGATGGCGGAGAACGGGGCGCTGGTCGCCAAGGGGATCTACCAGCAACCCCCACCCATGGGAGGGAACTTCAAGGGGGCGGCCGCGGGGCTGGCGCCGTCGTACTCGTTCCAGGCCTACGTGGCCAGGGTCGAGGTCGATGCCGAGACCGGCTTCGTGCGCGTCGCGAAGGTATGGGCGGCGCACGACTGCGGCCGCGCGCTCAACCCGCTCGCCGTCGAGGGACAGATCGAAGGGTGCATCCACATGGGGCTCGGGCAGGCGCTGGTCGAGGAGTTCCCGTACGTGCGCGGCGGCTACATCCTGAACGCGAACCTCCTCGACTACCGCACGCTGACGGCGCGCCAGATGCCGGAGGTCGAGGTGATCCTGGTGGAGTCGAACGATCCGGAGGGGCCGTTCGGGGCCAAGGAATGCGGCGAGGGACCGCTCCTGCCGATCCTCCCCGCGGTGGCGAACGCCGTCTACGACGCCATCGGCATTCGCATGACGTCGCTGCCGATGACCCCCGACAAGATCCTGTCCGCGCTCGAGCGCCGGGCGGCCGGCCGGCCACGCCCGGTCCTGCAACCGGCCTGAGGCGCGCGCCGCGATGATCCTCCCTCCCTTCGAGCACCACCGTCCCCGCACGGTCGCGGAGGCCCTGGCGATCGCGCGCCAGTGCGACGGCGGCTTCGACTACGTGGCCGGCGGCTCCGACCTGCTGCAGAACTACAAGAACCGGTTGAACCCGCGCCCCCATCTGATCGCGCTCGGTGCGATCGAGGAGATGCGGGGGTGCAGCGACGAGCGGATCGGCGGGCTGACGCTCCTCGCCGATCTCGAGGCGGACGCCTCACTCATCCCCGCCTACCCGGGCGTCCGGAACGCCGCCGCGCAGGTGGCCTCGCCCCTGGTGCGCCAGCAGGCGACGGTCGGCGGCAACCTGCTGGTGGAAACGCGCTGCTTCTACTTCAATCAATCCGAGTTCTGGCGGCAGAGCATCGGCTACTGCATGAAGGCGGACGGCGACGTCTGTCTGGTGGTGCCGCAGAAGGAGAAGTGCTACGCGACCTACTCGGGCGATCTCGCGCCCGTGCTGATGACGCTCGACGCGTCGTTCCACCTCGCCGGATTCGCCGGCGTCCGCGCGGTGCGGGCGCGAGAGTTCTTCGCCGGGGACGGCATCGCGAAGAATCTGAAGCGGCCGGAGGAGATCGTCACGCATGTGACCATTCCGCGCCTCTCGCGCGGCATGCTGGCGGACTACGCGAAGCTCCGCGTGCGCGACTCGTTCGACTACCCGATGGTCGGCGTCGCGGCCTCGCTGCGCCTCGATGGGGAGCGCGTGGCCGAGCTGCACGTGGTCGTGAACGCGGTGGACACGCGGCCGCTCCCGTTCGAGGAGTACACCGACACCCTCACCGGGCGGCAGTTCACCGCGGCTCTGATCGACGAGGTGGCACACGAGGTGATGGTCCAGTCGCGCCCGGTCAAGAATCTGGTGCTATCGACCTCCTACCGCAAGAAGATGATCGGCGTCCTGCTCTCCCGGCTGTTGCGCGGCTTCGCCGGCGATCGCCAGCTCGCGGCCGCCGGCGTCTGAATCGCCCCACCGCGCCCTCCGCGCGTCGTCTCCCGCACACCCTGTCCACGAACCGGTTCCGCGCGGATGTCCGATCCGCGCCAGGAGAGAGATTCCCGTTGCCCCGCGTTACGATTGTTCTAGATTGAAGGGTGGGGAGTGGGCCTCGAGCCAGCCGGCGGAGAGCCCTCGTTGTCTCTTGAACGCGGCACCATCGTGGCGGGGCGGTATCGGATTCTGGAGCGAGTTGCCCAGGGTTCCTTCGCGGAGATCTATCGAGCGGAGGAGACCGACGGCTCGAGCCGGCCCGTCGCCCTGAAGCTCCTGCGCGGCGACCTGCCGGCGGAGGAGGAGGCGCGCCAGTGCGCGCGGCTCCAGGCGCTCGAGGATCCGGCGCTCACGCGCGTCCTGGGGCATGGACGCCTCGACGGCGGTGGGGCCGCGTACCTCGCCCTCGAGTGGGTGGGCGGGGTCGACTTCCTCGAGGCGGCCCGGCTCCTCTCCTCTTCCGAGCTGTGCGTGGTTTTGCAGCAGCTCTGTCGCGGCCTCGACACCCTCCATCGCAACGGCATCGTCCACGGCGACCTGAAGCCTGCGAACCTGCGCGTGACTCGCCGCAAGGGGACGGGCGACGACGCGTTGCAGGTCCGCATCCTCGGTTTCGGCCTGGGGCGATGGCGCGACGCCGAGGTGGATCGAGGCGGCGACACCCTCATCTACGCCGCCCCCGAAATGCTGCGCCGTGGTCCGGTGGACGGCCGGGCGGACCTGTATGCGCTCGGAGTGCTTCTCTATCAGGCGGTGACCGGCATGCTGCCGTTCGATGCCTCGGACGCGGCCGCCGTGCTGCGCGGCCACCTGGAGGAGACGCCCCGCCCCATCGACCCCGCGCGCGCCGGGGTCCCGGCCGAGATTGCCGCGCTGGTGACGCGGCTCCTGATGAAGGACCCTGCCGATCGGCTTGCCTCCGCGACGGAGGTGGCGAACGTCGTCGCGGCGCTCGAGCCCGGCGGCGCAGCCGCGCCCGCCTCGGGTGCGCTCTCGGCACGCGAGCTCGGCTCCCCCGCTCTCGTCGGCCGCGAACACGACCTCGAAGCGCTCGCGGCGTTCGTAGATTGCCATCACCGCGGCGGTGGCGGCGCGGGCATGGCGCTGCTGCTGGGTGAAGGCGGAATCGGCAAGTCGCGGCTCCTCGCCGAGCTGGCGGACCTGGCGGTGGCGCGGGATCTTCTCGTCCATCGAGGCTTCTGCCACGAGACCGGCGGCGCCCCTTTCGGGGCCTTCCTAGAGGTGCTGCAGTGGGCCGTGCGCACGGCGGAGCGCGAAGGGCTGCGTCCCTCGAGCGAGGACGAGCGCAGCGGCGGCGACCTGATCGCCCGCTACGGTCCGGAGGTCGTCAAGGTAGTGCCGGGGGCCTTCGCCTGCCGGGCGGTGGTGCCGTCCGAGCAACTGCTGCCGCGCCACGAGCGGCTGCGCCTCATCGACGCGATCGGCACGTTCCTGCTCGAGGTGAGCCTCGCCAAGCCGCTCGTGCTCGCGATCGAGGACCTGCACTGGGCGGACGACGCCAGCGCCGACCTGGTCGACTACCTGCTCCGTAACCGGGCCCGCGGGCGGCTCGCGCTGGCCGCGTCGGCGCGGCCATCCGACAACCGCGCCTCATGGCTCAGGGAAGGTCTCGAGCGGGAGGCTGGACCGGGGGCGGTGCTGCGGCTGGCCCTCGGCCGGCTGAGCGAGGAGCAGGTCGTGACGCTCCTCCGGGGATCGTTAGGTTTCACCGAGCCACCGCCGGAGCTGGCCGCGCGCGTCCAGAAGGACGCCGCCGGCAATCCCTTCTTCGTCGTCGAGATGCTGCGCGACCTCGCCGAGGACGGCGTCCTTGCCTGGCGCGCGGGCAAGTGGGTCTGTGACGAGCCTGCACTGCGCAAGCGCGCGGCATCGTCCAGCATCACGCAGGCGCTCGAGCGGCGCGTCGCGCGAGCCTCGGCGGAGGAGCTGGCGGTCCTGCGCGCGCTGGCGATCCTGGATCGGAACATCGATCTGGAGATTCTCGCACGCGTCGTCGCCGCGCCAGCTCCGGAGGTGGTGGCGGGCACCGGCACGACTGCCTCGGTGTCGGCAATGCTGGAATCGGTGATCGACCGCGGGCTCGTGGCGCGCTGCGGGGGAGACTCCGCTCCGCTCTACACCATCGCCCACGACTCCGCTCGCGACCTGCTCGTCCGTGGAATCGACGAAGCTGCCCGCCATCTCCTCCACCGCGCCGCCGGCCTCGCGCTCGAGAGCCGTCACGGGACGGACAGCGAGGATGGGATCGAGCGGATTGCGTACCACTTCATCCAGGCCGGGGACGACGAGCGTTCCGCCCGCTACTGCATGCGTGCGGCGCAGAAGGCGCGGCGGCTGTATGCGAATGAGGATGCGACGTACTTCTATCTCCAGGCGCTGAAGTACCACGCGGCCGAGGACGACCCGGTTCGGTGGGAGGCGCTGGGATGCCTGGGAGACGTGTACCTGGTGCAGGGGAAGGTGCCGCACGCGCGAACACGCTACGACGAGATGCGACGTCTGGCCGAAGCCGCCAACGATCCGCAAGCGATGGCAGCATCGTATCTCGGGCTCGCGGAGATCGCGCGACGGCTCTCGGACTATGCAGAGCAGATGCGTCTGGCACGGGCAGCGTTTGGGGTTGGACGCGTCTGTGCGCTTCCGAGCGTACAGGCCGACGCGCTCCAGGTCTTGGGGTTGGCGCATTTTGACCTCGGCCACATCCACAAGTCGACGCGCTGCTACGCGATTGCGCTTACTTGGCTTCCGGCCGCTGGCAGCGAGAAGACACGTGCCATGGTGCTTAACCGACTGGGTCTTGCGCTCCTGGCTCAAGGAAGGGTCGAGCAAGCCCGTGAGCACTTCTCCGAGGCACTCGCCCTTGCCGTCGACCACAATCTTCCGATTCTCGCATCGCTCCATAACAACCTCGGCTGCCTCGCCGAACAGGAGGGGCTGTACCAAGATGCACTCGCGTGCTACAGCCGCAACGAGACGATCGCAACTCAGAGAGGTCAGCGCTACAACGTTGCGCTCTCGTGGCTCAACCAGTCGGGTGTCCTGGTCAAACTGAATGCCCTTGCGCAAGCGGAGCAACTCGCAAGGAAGGCAATTCGGTTGGCGGTTGAACTAGGCGATCGGCTGCTTCAGGGCTATCCCACTGTCTACCGAGCGCAGATCCACCGATTGCGCGGCGAACTTGAGGCTGCAGCCGAGCATGTCGCGGAGGCCTCGCTCAGCGCATCTCGCGTCGGCCTTCGAGAGATTCGCCTCCTAGCCGATCTGGAGCGCGCTCATATCCTGATGGACCAAGGCGAGCTCACAGCAGCGGCAGAGCTTGCGGCCATTGTCTGGAACGAGGCGCGTTCGCATGACCTGCGCGAAAGCGCCGCCTATGCAAGTGTGATGTCAGCCGAGGCACATGGAAGACGAGGCTCACAGGGGGACACGACGGCCGCACTTGCACATGCTTGGCAGGCGCTTTCTGGCCGAACGTTTCCAGAGGCGGAATGGCGCACACACCTCGTCGCCGGGAAGCTGCTAGATTCACAGGGGTCTCCAACCGAAGCAGCCGTGCATTATCGCGCGGGCGCGGCGATCGTCGAGTCCATCGCGGGGACGATTAGCGATGAGGAGTTGCGAGCGAGCTACCTCCGGGAGCCGCAGCGGATGGAGATGCGTCTCAAGGGCGCGCGCGCGCTGACTCGCCTGCAACACGTCGCGAGCCGCACGGGGGAAAGCTGCGCCCCAGAGCAACGCCCGACTCCCGCGCGCGTCGCTGCCGAGCTATGTCGTACTCTCGCGACGGCGGCCTCGGTCGAGGAATACTCGGAGGCGCTGCTCGCAGTAGCAATACCAGCAGTGAAGGCTTCGCGAGGGACGGTGATCTGCCTCGTCGCGGAGGACAGCTATCGCGTCATCGCCACCGTCGGCATTGCTGGGAGCACGGCCGATCAGACAGTAGGCCCGAACGCTCCTCTCATCGACCTGGCGCGCGCAAGGAACGAGGCAGTTCGGGCGAGCGTAGGGATTGAGTCCCCGGGAACTCGAGCTGATGACTCCACGCGGAGGGGGATCGCGTCCGCCGCTGCAGTGCCCATCCCCGGAAGCGATCGAATATGGGGAGTGCTTTATGTTGACTCACCGGAGACCGTTCAGTTCGAGCGAGGCGACCTGGATCTTCTGCAGCTTCTCGCGGCGCAGGTCGGAGTAGCGCTCGAAGCGGCGTCGACAACTTGCCAGGTTCGGACGGAGCCCGGGTACGAGGCATCGCCGATGGAGGCGTTTGGGGAGTTGGTTGCAGCAAGCGCTACGATGCGGTCAGCGTTCGCGCGCCTACGCGACGCCGCCCGGGGACCCGCACCGGTGCTGATTGAGGGGGAGAGCGGCACGGGAAAGGAGCTCGCAGCGCGTGGGCTACACGCACTGTCAGCGCACCGCTCAGGCGCATTCGTGGCACTCGACTGTGGTGCGATCCCCGAGACTTTGGCCGAGGCGGAGCTCTTCGGCTGTGTACGAGGAGCTTTCTCCGGGGCGGCCGAGGCACGAGCTGGGCTTATTGCATCTGCCCACGGAGGAACACTGTTCCTCGACGAGGTTGGCAACATGCCGCCATCGCTTCAAGCGAAGTTCTTGCGGGTCCTCCAGACTGGAGAGGTGCGCGCGCTGGGAGGGAGCATCGCGAGAAGGGTGACCTTTCGCCTCGTCGCGGCGACGAACATTGACCTCGCCGCCGAGGTGAAGGCTGGGCGGTTCCGGCGGGATCTGTACTACCGAGTCGCGGGTCTTGTCGTTCGCCTTCCACCGCTTCGGGAGCGGCCGGAGGACATCATCCCGATCGCCGCGCAAGTGCTCCATGCAATCGCGCCGCCCGACAACGAACAAGCAAGGGTATTATCCTCCCCTGCAGCTGCAGCATTGTGTGTCCACGACTGGCCAGGTAACGTCCGAGAACTGCGACACGTCCTCGAGACCGCGAGCGCTTGCGCTCGGGGCGACTCGATCCAGCGGGCGGATATCGAAGGGGTGCTACGGCCGTCGATGGTGGTGACTTCACGCTCTCAGATGCGATCTCAACTGACCGAGGATTCCCAGCGGCTCCACCAGACGTTGATTGCCACATGCGGTGACAAGAGCGCTGCGGCGCGCCAGTTGGGGTGGAGCCGGATGCGGATCTACCGTGTTCTGAAACGTACTCCCGCCACGCCGGTCCTCGCACCCGATTGAGGAACCGCACACGCTTGGCGGGTTGCCTTCCTAGGGGATGGCCGGGTCGATCAAGATCACTTCAGCCACTGCCGCAGACGAATCCCGCCACATTCTATTCTCCGCCGGCACGCGCCCGAGCGAGCCGGATGCTACTCCTTGCTGCCCACACCCTTCAGCGACTGCGGAGCAATCTTCACATCCCCGCTCCCCGCCGTGACGCTCTCCTGGTTCCGCAGAGCCTCCGCGGCAGCGGCCAGCGCGCGCTTCACCTGGTCCGCGAGCTTTCCGGCGCCATCGACGATCGAGCTCCAGCGGGGAGCCTTCGTGTCGGCAACCTTGAATGCTCCGCCCACGCCCTCGGTCCGCATCGGACGTTCCGCGGCTACGGCCGAGCCCGTCACCAGAACCGCCATGATCACCAGCGCTGCCCCGCTTAGCTTCCTCAACATCGCGCCACCCCCCCACACGAAAAAGGCCCGGGCGAACGTGCCCAGACGCGCCGAAGTAGGGCAGGATCAGTGCCAAAGAGCACATCCTTGAGTTCAGATCGAGCTAAGCTGCTGAAATAAAGCCCCTTGCATGACGCCCTGGGCGCTCTGATGACGGCATCTCACTGGGTCGATGCGGCGAAGTGAGACTCGCGCGACTCCCTACCCACTGCAAGGCAATTGAAATGAACGCATTACGTTGAAGCCACCCACGCGACTTTGGCCAGTGACGAATCTCATTCTGAAACGTGCTGGCGGGGATGCTCGGGCGGCGTGGCTCGCCAGATGAGCCGTCGAGGCGCCAGTCTCGGCGAGCGGGCTGTGGCGAACGGCTGGTGGGTCAGGGGATCACGACGCCACCGGTGGACCGGCCTTCGCCGGGGTGACGGAGGGGGGGGCCGCGTGGCGGAGGAGGGCAGGGGCGGCGGAGGTCGAGGACTACGGAGGTGGAGGACAACGGAGGTGGAGGACGACGGAGGTGGAGGAGGATGGAGGTTGAGGACGGCGGAGGTGGAGGACGAGGAGGTGGAGGCGAGGAGAGCCTTGCCCCGCCGTTACTGCGACGCCCTCGAGACCGGCAGCGACTGCCGCGGCTCGTTCCGCCAGGAGGCGCCGGTCACCGCACCGCCTTGGTGCGTGCCCTTCTCCCCGCCGCCACCACGTTGACGGCTCCGTGGCCGTCGCATAGCATCCGGAGCACCGGAAAGGTCACTGCACTTCCCCGTCCGCGCGCCCGAGGCCGCGAGCGCGTGACGCCACTTCAATTCCCCATGGAGGAATCCGCCGATGCCCTGCCGCTCGCTGCTGTGCCGATTGCTGATCTGCGCTGTATTTGGATGCTGCGCCACCCTCCCCGCTCCTGCTGCCGACAAGGCGGCGGAGGCCCCCAAGGTCGATCCGGCGACAGAGGCCATGATGAAGGCGGCCACCCCCGGCGCGATGCACGAGAAACTCAAGCCGTTGATCGGCACCTGGAAGACCACGGTGAAGATGTACTCGGGCCCCGGCGAGCCGGAGGTCAGCGAGGGGACGTCGACCTCCGAGTGGATCCTGGGGGGGCGATTCGTGCGGGAGACGGTCAAAGGGACGTACGCCGGGATGCCCTTCGAAGGGCGCGGCCTGACCGGATACGACAACGTCTCCAAGGAGTTTGTCGGTGTCTGGGTCGACAACTTCGGCACCGGGATCGCCACCTCGGTCGGCAAGCTGGATCCGAACGGAAAGGTGATCAACTGGCAGACGACCTTCAACAATCCCATGCCGGGAATGCCAAACACCATGCGCTCCGTCGTCGAGTTCGGGAACGACAAGACGCACACCTTCACGGCGTACGCCATGGTTGACGGGAAGGAAGTGAAGCAGATGGAGATCACCTACACCCGATAGGAGCCTTACGGGAGCGAGGTGCTCACTCCGCGTGCTCGGCCAGTCCGGCCCCTCCAAGGAGCTCGAGGTGGGCGGTGTCGTTGAAGCGGAGGAGCTTCGTGATGCCGCCCAGACGCAGCACCGTGAGCGACGCGTTGTCGATCGGGAAGCGGCGGTAGGCGACGCTCGGTAGCGCGATCGCGTGCAGCACCGTGGTCGCGACGCAGGCGTAGTGGGTCACGATGATGACGTGACCGCCCGGGTGGGCTGCGGCGAGGCGATCGAACGCCTCGCCGACCCGGCCGCGCAGCACGTCGATCGACTCCATCCCGGGCACGTGCACCTGCGTGGGGTCGGTGAGCCAGACCTTCCAGCGGACGGGGTCCTCCGCGGCGACCTCGGCGCGGTCGCGCCCCTCCCAGGGCCCCATGTCGATCTCGACGAAACCGGGCTCCGGCCGCGCCTCGAGCCCCATCGCCTCCGAGAGGAATGCCGCCGTCTCGCGCGTGCGCTCGAGCGGCGAGGTGTAGAGGGCATCAGCGCCGTCCTGGGCCAAGCGGCGTCCGGTACGCTCCGCCTGCATCCGTCCCTCCGGAGTCAGGCCGCCGGCGAGCCGCCCCATGTAACGGTTCGTGCGGTTGTAGTCGGTCTCGCCATGACGGACCAACGTCACACGCGTCACCGATGGCTTGCCAGCCACAATCTCCCCCCTCACCCCCAATCGAGATGATGCTCCCAGTCTACCCGTCGGGAGGTTGGCCCTCAATCCGCCGCCTGAGTGGTACGCTCGGCCCTGGGCGTCATCCGTGGGGACCGGTGTGGGACGCGCCCCGGGAGGTACCGATGCGACGATCGACATTCCTACCTGTTATTGGCCTGCTCTGCCTCGCACTCACCCCTTGGCTGCCCGCTGCCGGGGAGGCTCCGCTCCCGGCCCCTGGCCTGCCCGCTGACGCCGCGCCCGGCTCGGATGTGCCACTGGCCACGGCCGCGGCGCTGGTGGGGAGACCTGGTGTGTATATCGTGGACGTTCGCACCGAGGCGGAGTTCGCGTTCGTCGGGCATCCGGTGGGAGCCGTCAACGTCCCCCTGCTGAGGTTCGACCCCAAGACGTACGGGATGGCGCCCAACCCCAAGTTCCTCGACGAGATCCGGGCACGCTTCACGCCGGAGGACACCCTCCTGACGATCTGCCGGAGCGGCAGCCGGTCGTCCAAGGCCGCGAAGCTGCTGGCGGAGGCCGGCTATCGCAAGTCCTTCAACGTGCTGGAGGGCGTCGAAGGAGATACCGACGCCGACGGCCACCGGACGGTCAACGGCTGGAAGGTCCGCGGGCTCCCCTACGAGTACGCGGTCGACCCGGCGAAGGTGACCCCCCCCGCGCCGTAGCTCCGGCCCAGGACCCCGCCGGACACCTGGGGCTTGATGCCGCGCCCAAGGGCGTCTAGGATGAACCCCGGCCGACGCTCGACCCGGAAGCTCTCATGCGCAAAAAAACAACACCCGCGAACCCCCGGATCTCCGGGCCCTCTCCCGACAAGGTGCAGATCCGTCCGCAGCTCGGGCCGACGCCTGCCGCCAGCTACATCCGCCCGATCGACGCCGTGGTCCTCGCCGGCAGCCCCAGGAACGATCGGCACCACGTGCGCGGGCGCAACAAGGCGTTCCTCGAGGTGGATGGGAAGCCGCTGGTCCGGAGGGTCGTGGACGCCCTGCTCCGGGCGGGATCGATCGATCGAATCTTCGTGGTCGGCCCGGTGCCCGAGCTGGTCGAGGCCACCGGGGGGCAGACGAACCGGCTGCGGCTGGTGGAGCAGGCAGGGGCGATGCTCAAGAACGCCTGGGCCGGCTTCCAGGCCTCGGAGCGGCTGCGGGCCTCTGAGCCCGCGGATCCGGTCCGGCCCGTGCTGTTCACCTCCTGCGACCTGCCGTTCATCACCGGCCAAGCCGTTGACGACTTCGTCGCCCGCTGCGCCGCGGAGGATGCGCGCGACCCGGCGCACCCGTTCGCGTTCCTCGCGGGGGCGACGGAGGAGGCCTCGCTCATCCCGTACTACCCGCACGGGGACCGGCTCGGGATCGTCCGCCCGTACGTCGAGGTGCTGACCGGCCGCTATCGTCTCGCGAACATCTACGTCGCGCGGCCGCACGCGATGGCGAACCGCGAGATCCTCCAGGCCGGCTTCTCGCATCGCAAGGCGAAGGACTGGACGCACGTCTTCGGTCTTGCCTGGACCTTCTTCCGTCAGCCCGGCGGCTGGCGCGGGGCCCGCACCGTCCTGAGCCTGCAGGCGGCCCGCCTCGCCTCGCGCTACCCCGGCCGCATCTACCGGGCCCTGCGTCGGCGCAATAACCGCGAGCAGATCGAGTCGATCGCCACCCTCATCCTCGGCGGCTCGCTGCGCTTCGTCGATACGCCGTTCGGCGGCCTGAGCATCGATATCGACGACGAGCAGGACTACCGGGTGGTGGTCCAGCGGTTCGCCGAGTGGGCGGACGCCGAGGCGACTGCGGCCGGCTCGCTTCTCGCCTGATCGCTGTCCACTTCCCCCTCACTTGGCGGCCTCCGAGCTCCTCGGCACCCACCTGGCTATGCAAATTTCCGGTGGGTCAAATGCGTTTTCTATGTTCTAACTTGACGTGTTTTCGATCCTAACTATATTGAAGCCCCGCCATGACGGCCGGAAATGGTTTCCGGTCAACATCAATCGAGGCGGAGGTGCCGCAGTGAACAAGAGCCAGATGGTCAACCGGATCGCGCACAACCACAAGCTCAGCAAGCGGGAGGCCACCCGCGTCGTGACGACGTTCTGCGACGGCGTGTCGAACAGCCTGAAGCGCGGCGCCACGGTCCAGCTCGCCGGATTCGGGTCGTTCGCGATCCGTCAGGGCGGCGGCTTCACGGCCCGCAACCCGCGCACCGGTGTGGGCCGGAAGGTGGCCCCGTACAAGCAGGTCGTCTTCACGCCTGCGTCGAGCTGGAACCCGAACCGGATGAAGAAGCGCTCCAAGTCGGGCCGCAGCAAGTCGTACAAGTACTAGAGCGCTCCCCCCTTCGCGATTGGAACGGGCGGCCCACGGGCCGCCCTTTTCTTTTGCGCGCCGATCAACGACGAGCGGACCGAAGCTCGCCATTCGCCACAGCGAGGCAGAGCACGGGCGTCGGCCGGTGAGTCAGCCTTGCCCGGCCGCCCCGTTCCTGCGCGTGCGGCACCCAGCCGCTTGCAGCCCTGACCCTCGGAACTAGATTGGAGGTGACCGGCCGCGACTTGGTGTCGTCACCGGGTTCGCATAGGTGGACGAGTCCATGAACTGGACACCAAGCGCCGAGAACATCCGCTGCGCTGCCCTCCTGATGCTCCTGATCCTGGCGCTCCCGCCGGGATGCGCCCGCAAGCAACCACCCGGCCTGAGGCTCGAGGAGAATCTCATGCGAGTCTCGCTCGCCGTAGCACGGGACGGCACCGTGAGCCTCTCCGACGATCCTCCGCGCTTCGGGCGCCTCGACGTTGGGCCCATTCTCGCAGAGGAGGGCGTTGTCGTCTCCGCCGTGCAGGTGCTGGAGCGCGCCGGACAGTACTACCTCTGGGCCGACGGTTTCCGGAACGTCTGGGAGGTCACGCCGAGGCCGGGTTCCTCTGAGGCTGGGTACCGTGCGTTGCCGCTCTCCGCCCGGCCGCTCTCCGGAGTGCGACTCGCCCACTTCGGCACCGCAGAGTCAATCTGTGTGCGACTGGACGCGCCGGATCATGAGCCGTGGTTCATCTCGCCGGAGGGCAAGCTGCATGCGAGATGCCCATAAGACTGACTCTGCCGCCCCGGCACGTCGGTGCCGGCCAGGACGCCTCCGAAAACCCGAAGCCGCCTCATCCCTTTTGCTGGCCGCCGTGCTGTTCGCGGGTCGCGGCGCGTTCGCGGCAGAACTCGCGCCCGACCCGCAGGCGAGGTATTCCGAGGCTGCGGAGGCGTTGGCGAGCGGGGCGCTCGATCGTGCCGAGACGCAGGTAAAGGAGCTCGAGCGACAGCTCACGGAGGAACCGGGCTGGGACCCGGCGGGCCTGTTCCGGGATCAACTGCTCCCCCGGCTTCGCGAGCGCCTCGAACACTTGGGCCACGCGGAGCACGCCCTCCAGCTCTTCCTTGATTCGGCCGCAGCCGACCTGCACGTGCCGGAGAGGTCCGAGACTCGCCGGACAGGCGGCGCCCTGATCCTCTGGGGCGAGACGATGATCCGGCAACTCCAGGCCGACCGCGAGGCAATCGTCGCGACGCTCCCGGAGGAGGCCGATCGCGCCTCCCTCCGCAATACCAGGATCTTCGGTGCGACCGAGGATTTCCTCGCGCTCGAGATTCCCAGGAGGATGGCCGCCGCGATGGACACCGAGATCTCCCGGTTCCTGGGCGCCGACGAGCGTGCCCAGATCCTCAAGGCCCGCCTGGATTGCGTCAAGCGAGACTCCATCGGCAAGTCCGACGAGGTGCAGCGCGTCCAGGCCGAGGCGGAGGCGTGGCGCGGGGCGAGCCAACGCCTGTTCACGCTCCTGCTGGACCTGACCGGTGATGGTGGCGACGTGCTTCTCCCCGTGCAGGCCGACACGGGACCCGAGAAGGTGGGCTTCGCCTTCGCGCGGCGGCTTCGCCACCAGATCGTGTTCCTGCGCACCGTGCCGGGGCAGACTCCCGCGGAGAAGGCGCTGCGAATGGAGAAGATCCGACGACTGCGGCAGGTCAATGCCGTTGGCGTCGACACTCGTCTCGCCACCGATCAGGACGCCCTGATCGACGAGCTGGAGGGCGTCGTCGAGAACGTCCCACTGCGGTCACCCACCCCGGCCGGTGGGGCGCCACCGACCGTGAGCCAGGGAAGGCCCGGAGCGCCTCCGTGAAAAACGCGAGCCGACCGCGGGCGGGCCGTCTCCCGCCTCCGGGGTTGCGACTCCCGTCGCGAACGAGCCTCTACGTCGTGCTGGGTCTCCTCCTGGGGCTGTCCCTCACCCTCAGCGGCTACGTGGTGGACTACTACGCGCTCTACGGCACCCTTCCGGAACGATGGAGCCTGGGCTTGCTGCAGGGCCTGCACGACGTGACGCCGGTGCACTACTTCACCGACCTGTTCGGTCTGCTGTTTGCCCTCGCCGGTGCGGGCCTCGGAAGACTGCATGATCGCGTCCGCCTGTACTCCGAGAACCTCGAGACCATCGTCGAACAGCGGACGAGCGCGCTCCGTTTGAGCGAGGGTCGCTACGCTCTGGCCGCCGCAGGTGCGAACGACGCGCTGTGGGACTGGGACTTGGTGACCGGGGAGATGTACTACTCTCCGCGCTGGCACCGCCTCGTGTGCGCGAAGGACGGAGAGCTGTCGAAGTCCCAGGGCGAGTGGTTCGACCGGGTCCACCCGGAAGACCTGCCGGAGCTTCGGGAGCGGTTGCGGTCACATCTGGACGGCAGCACACCGCGCTTCTTCGCCGAGTACCGCCTGAGGGTGCAAGCGGGATCGTTCCGCTGGATGAGGGCCCGCGGTCTCGCAGAACGTGACGTTGCCGGACGCGCGCTCCGGATCGCAGGCTCGCAGCGGGACATCCACGCCGCCCGGGCCGCTGAGGATCAGCTGCGCTTCCGCGCTCTCCACGACGTGGAGACGAAGCTCCCCAACCGGAGCCTCTTCCTCGAACGCGTTCGCCATGCCATGGAGCGCGGCCGGGTACGCCACCGTAAATCCGCCGTCCTTTACCTCGGTCTGGAGCGGATCGAGCAGGTTCACCAGACGCTCGGGCAGGAAGTGGGCGACCTCTTGATCCAGCAGGTGGCGGAGCGGCTGGACGCCTGCCGACAGGCCTTCCCGAGCTCCATCAACCTCCCAGCCGGCGCAGCCGCGGGACTCGGGGACACGCTGGCCCGCATCCGCAACGACGAGTTCGCCATTCTCCTCTACGAGGTGCGCTCGGCGCGGGATGCGATTCGCCTCGCGACGCGGATCCTCGAACAGATGGAACGCCCGTTGGAGGCCAGGGGACGTGATTTTCGCCTGGGACTCAGCGTTGGCATCGCCCTCGGCCCCGGCGAGTACGCCCATCACGAGCACCTGTTTCGTGATGCGCATGTGGCGATGAACCGCGCCAGGGAGTCCGGGGGATCGCGGTTCGAGGTGTTCGATGAGGAGATGAAGCTGAGCGCGTGCGAGAGGCTGGCGCTCGAGATGGAGCTCCACCGGGCCCTCGATCGCGATGACCTCGCCATGTGGTACCAGCCCATCTTCGACCTGCGGAGCGGCGAGGTCGACGGGTTCGAGGCGCTGATCCGCTGGCGCCACGCAGAGCGCGGCTGGATCACTCCTGGCGTGTTCATCCCGCTCGCCGAGGAGAGCGAACTGATCATCCGGATCGGCCGCTTCGCTCTGGATGGTGCCTTCCACGCGCTGCACGACTGGACGCAGCGCTTCCCCGCTCATACGAACGTGAGCGTGAACGTCAACGTCTCCGCCAGGTATCTTGCGCATCCCAACCTTCTGGAAGACATCAGCGCACTTCTCAGGCGGTTCACCATCGACGCGTCGAGGGTTCACCTCGAGATCACGGAGAGCGCCTTCATCGATCGGCCCAAGGAGGCCGCCGAGATACTGCACGAACTGAAGAAATGGGGATTCCAGATCGCCCTCGACGACTTCGGGACGGGGTATTCCTCGCTCTCCATCCTGCACGAGCTTCCCATCGATATCCTGAAGATCGACGGCCGGTTCGTCGGGCGGCTCGGCGAGGCGGCTGACGGCGGTCAGGTCGTGGCGATCATCGTCGGGCTCGCCCGCACGCTCGGACAGCGGGTGGTCGCGGAGGGGATCGAGACCGGCGTCCAGCTTCATGAACTCCAGAATCTACGCTGCGGCTTCGGGCAGGGCTTCTTCCTCGGACGGCCGGCACCGCAGCAGGAGGTCGAAGCCGAGTACCTGGCCGCCGCTCGCGAGCAGCTCATGGCCCTCGGCGGCTAGAAGCGGTCCCGGGGGGGGCCTCACGCCACCTGGGGAGCACGGGCCGAAGCGAGATAGTCGCCCGGCAACGCGAGCTCCAGGGCGCGGGCGGCTGGTAGTCCGGCGCCTGATTTCGAATCGCTGGGACGCTCCGCAGGCGGCGGAGCCTACCGATTGCGAAAGCCCCGTGCCTCGAGGCGGGTGGTCACGCGCTTGCAAGCCTCCTCGCCGAAGAGTCGATCTACGAGTGCGAGCAGGTTCAGGTCAAAGCGACGAGGTTCGCCGACGCACTGGCTCATCTCCTCCATGTACCGAACCACCAGGATCTCGAGGTCGAG
>Ga0137429_1000134_pt1 | contig 39549 bp, 60 predicted proteins | sample EasRivERMZT736_2_FD_102304 | JGI IMG/M metagenome (GOLD analysis project Ga0137429, IMG submission 102304) | Soil microbial communities from meander-bound floodplain in the East River, Colorado, USA - East River MetaG ERMZT736_2 | ecosystem: Environmental > Terrestrial > Soil > Floodplain ...
GTCCGAACTACCCGCCCTTAACGGAGTGCCGGAAGGACCCGTAGAATCAATGACTTACGCATGGTGCGAGGCGTTGATCATCGAGACTGGGCTGCGTTGCGCGCTTGCAATCTGCCGAGGCTGGCCTCGTAGGCTATGTCGTATTGACGCTGCAGTTCGCGGTCTGCGACGCGCTGTGCGATGGTGAAGAGCGGCAGCTTGCGCTGGTAGTGCGGCTTGCCCATCACGATCTTTAACACCATGCGTGTCTGCCACTGGGCGCCTACACGCTTGCGCGCGTAGATGCCTCGAGGTAGACCACTGCCTGGCCGTGGTACGAAGTACGTGCCTGCCTTCGAGACTGCGCGCCTGGATCTGACGCTTGCCGTCTTGTTGGCTGTGTATCCCGCCGATGTCTCTGCTGCCTTCAGTTGGGACAGGATCTGCCTGATCACACCCACTGGCACATTGCCATAGGCGTCTAGCGCTGATCCCTCTGCGGGTACGGTGAACTCATTGCTGCGCAGCACGCCTGCCCGCAGCAGTGCAGTCTCATACGCCTTGCGGTCACGCCTGCCACCTAACACCTGCGGGTACATATACGCCGCTGGGTTGGATGCGGCCTCTCCCTTGCGATCCTTGAGCCAGACGTGTGCTACCAGTTTGTCTTTGGTCGCAGGCACCAGGCGCGTCGAGTTGAGCGCCCAGCGTGTGGGCCGATCAAATGCGGTGCGGATCTCATTGATCACCTCTTTCTGCGCGATCTGCGCCGTCTTGGTCAGGGCGATGGCAATGGTGGTGCTGTGCCTGCGCTCGGAGAATCCGTCGAGCAACGCCTTGAACGGCTTGAAATCAGCCCTGACGCTGATGGTCATCATCGGGAAGAAGAGCCGCCACAGGGGAGGTTATGGCGGCCAAGACCAAGGAGAGGAGACGCCTTGTCAGGGTGTAGCTCTGCCAAGGCTGCCGCATTTAAGCAGCTTTCTCGTAACCGTCTAAATTGTTTTTGCGCATGGCGGCCAAGTGGTGGGCGTCCCACATGCCTTCGATCAACGCGTAGGCGGTTTCCAGGTGCAGGTCGAGCGTGTGCACGCTGATGCGCAGCTTGGCTGCATAGCCTTCGCGGCTGTTGCCGATGCGGTCGAGATAGAACATGCGCACGCTGCGCAGGATGTGCTTGGGCAGCTGGCAGACAAAACCGTCGGTGATCAGCGCCTCGAGGTCGCTAGCGGCTAGACCGTCACCGACCAGCCTGGCGTTATCCACACGCTCCATGTAGTACGCGCAGGTCGACCAGCCGCCGGAGAATTGCCAAGCCTGCCAGCGTTCAAGCTTTTCCTGACCAGGCCGCACGCGCTTTGATGTTGCCACCGTTTCCCCTACCCTTGAACCAGGTTTTAAACCCTCATCGCCCTGAGCCTGAGCATGCCCCGTCCTAACCGGCCGCAAGTGCAGTCGGTTCGCTTCAGCATCGCCCGTCGCCGTCGATAGCCTCCTGCCAGACTTGTGCACGCGCAGGGTCTAGCTTTCGCCCTCCTGCTGGCCTGTTGCAGCGTGTCTCACCCGTTCTCCGGTGGGCCGTCACCGCCATGCGCGCCGTCGTTTGCATCCCCCGCGCCGGCTGACTTTGCGTTTACGTCATGGGCGCGCTCGTGTTCGCTTGCGTGCGCCTTGGCGGCCGTGCTGGTGTCGAAGCATTGATGCACCAGGCGCCCGTCGAGCCAGAGGAGATAGCCGGGCTGGCCGTTGCTGAGCAGCTTGGCGACGTGGTGCCGGCCGTTGGTGATTGCATAGGGGCTGAGTCGGTGCCAGGGCTCTAGATCGCCCACGGCGACGGCTCGCGCCAGGTTCGGTTCTGGGCGATGTAGCTGATGTTCTGCGGTGTGCAGTTGTAATCGGCTGCAATGGCGGCGTACTTGTCACCCAGCGCGATGCGGGCGCGGATCTGGCGGGCGGCCACCAGCGTGAGCTTGGTGTCAGCCCGCCGCCGCTGGGCCGCGGTCACGCGCACGAGGATGTCGGCGCGGCGCGGCCTGCCTCCCACGGCCTTGTGCATGTACTGCGAGCGCGTCACGGCGCGCATGTGGGCCGGGTTGAGGCACGAGACGCAGCCACAGATCAACGAGACAAACCGGTCGGCCGGTATTTCGCCAATGGCCGCCACGTATAGCGGCCGCCGCACGCCGAAGCGCACGCCGGTGCCGTAGGCGATCGGGTAGCCCTTGTCGTTGTGGCTACGCTGGTACAGCCAACAGCCGCTGTCTTCGTCGATGAAACAGCAGAGCCGCACCCATTCGACGAACTCGGCAGGCGACAGGCCGTCGATCATGCAACGCTCCGGCGCTTGACCAGGCCGAGCGTGGCGCCGTGCTCGGCGCAGTAATAGTGGCCGCGCTCGTTCACGTAATAGGCGCGCGCCTCGCAGCGCGGCCCAGCGGGATCACGCAGGCCGTTCTTGTTCCATTCGCACTGGCCGTAATCCACCAGCGGCACGGCCTCGCCCTCGATCTCGTCTTCCCAGCGGCGCCCGTTGAGGAAGGAGGCCGGGTGCAGGATGAACTGCTTGCTGCTGCGCGTGATGCGCCAGCTATCGACGAACAACGGCAGGCGGCGCAGCACTTCAGCACGCTCCTGCGCATCGAGCCGGGCCCAGGCGCGCTGTGCGTCCATCTTGGCCACGCGCCGCGGGTAGAGTTGCCAAAAGGCGTCGAAGTTGTTGGCCGAAAGCTGCGGCCACGGGAATAGTGAAACGACTTTCGAACTCATGCGCCGTTACACCGTGCGCCAGATCGTGCGCAGCTCGTCATTGCAGGCGCTGGGCTGTGCTTCAGCAGAAGACTGCACCAGCCGCGCCGGACGCCCGCCGGTGTTGCGTATCAATTCACCATAGTGAACGTGGCCGCCCTGCACCAGCCGCCGCACTGTTTGTTCGGCGTCGCTGTAGGACAGCTGCAGGCTGGCCGCGAGTGCCGACACCGTGGTCGGCCCACTGCTTACCGTCCGCAATACCGCGAACGCCTTGACGCCCAGCGGGCGCCCCCGCTTGATGCTCGTCATAGTCCCGCCGCCTTGAGATCGTCAACCACATCCTTGACCACCGCACCCACCGTGTAGACCCCCACGATCGGGTGATCCTTGCTCAGCAATTCGTACAGGCGCTCGGCGCAGCTCACCAGTGCCGGTCGGCCGTGCTCTTCGATCACCGCGATGCGCGCGCCGGGAGTGATCAGGCGCCGTACCACCAGGTTGGCGAAGTCGTGCCGCATGGCTTCGGGTGACGGCGGGCGGCGGCGCAGTGGAACTGGATGCACCGGCCGGCATTCCTCGCCCGGTTGGTCTGCGTGCGCCGCTGGGATGCGCTGCCAGCGGGCGGTCATGGTGCGCGGTTTCCGCTGTGCTTCCGCTCAAGTTCCGCAACGTTTCCATTGCCGCGCGCCACCCGCTGGACCAAAGTGGAGCGATGCAACTCGCGTTCAACCCACTCGGCCACGATCTCACGCATGACGCTGGTGCGGCTGGCGCCAGGTATCGCCTGGGCAACGGCATCCATTACTGCAACGTGTTCGGCGAGCACGTCGCCACGCAGTTCAACGTAGGGATCACTCATCCGCGGGGCCATGTTGTTGTCTGTTGGACGTGCATGAGTCACGTGTCGCATGCAGATGGCGGGTTGATTCGAGCCGCAACGCGCCGGTACAAGGTGGGGTTGCGGTCGCGCAGGCGGTATTCCTGCAGCTCGGGGATGAACTCGCCCCACTGGCTCACCGCGCTGCGCGTGATGCCCAGCACCTGCGCCACCGCGACGTGTGTGCCCAGTATTTCGATTAAATCCGCTTTGCGAATGCTCATAGCGGATAGAAGGTTAACATGCTAACCGCAGAAAACGCAAGCATCCTCACCGCAGATTTACGGACAATCCCGCCCACCATGGGCGGGAACCTGAGTAAGCGATTGGCAGAGCTGCGGGAGCGGCAGGGAATGTCGCAAGCACACGTTGCGAAATTGATCGGCGTCACACGTTCGACGATCAGTCAGCTCGAAAGCGGCATGACCAAGGGACCCAAGCCGCAGCATCTGCTAGCCTTGGCGAAGGTCTTCAACACGACCGTCGACTATATCGTCCACGGCACGATGGCTACGCCGCGCGCCGCGGAAAACGGCACGACCATGCGAGAACCGGAAGCGGAGCCTTACATGGTGCCGCTTGTTTCGGATGAGGTTGAGCTGTTGAACTTTATTCGCATGAGAGGCACCGCCCCAGAGCAGCGTGCCGCCTTGGCACGCAAGGTGCTCGCAATCCTGCGCGCCATGCACGACTCACCGGGCGATGACGCGCGCCCCGCCAGGCATTGACAATGATCAAGTTTTTCTGGGTTATTACTTTGCTCTGCGCCATCCTCGCCGGCCTCGTGCTTGGCTTCACCGTCCTCGCAGCTGCCGGCGCCCCACAGCAAGCCGCTGGTGCGGCGATCGCGCTGGGGTTGGCCGTTATTCCCTACATCGCAACGCGCGCCATTCAGGAACTAGAGAAGTAGCGTTTTCACGTCACCGCGCCCTGACGGGCGCTTTTTTTCGCCTTGTTGCGTCAGTATGCTTGACAGCCGTTTCGGGTGCGGTTAGAGTGCTAACCGTCAACCGAAGGAGGCCCATGAACTACCAAGAGCAACGCGCCAGCGACCTCGCCTACACGCGGCTGATCGCGGCTGAACTGCGCCTGCGCTTCTTCCTTGCGCGCCTGCGCTTCGCAACGGGGCAGCGGTCATGACGAAACCCGATGACCGCTATGGATTGAACAGCCAGCTCGAGCGCGTCGTCAAGGCGGCGCGCGAGTGCAACGGCGCCGACTTCCTGCGCGATGCCGATGACCTGATCCCGGCCCGGCCCAATGTGTGGCTGGTGTTCGCGTGGCTCGCCATCGTCGCCGCACTGGTCATGCTGCTGGGCGGCTGCGGCGGCGGCATCGACACGATGGATGAATTCATGGGGCCGCCCGCGCCGTGCCCGGTCGACGTCACCGCATGCCATCCACAACCCACACCAGGTGCCAAATGACCGAAGACACCCACACCGCCGAACGCCAGGCCTGGCTGCGCGAACAGCAAGGCCATGGCCGCCGCATCGACCCACCGCGCGAGGTGCACATCCTGCACCGCAAGCGTTACGTCAACGCCGCGAACACCGACATCCGCAAGACCTTCGCGCGGGCGCGCAAGGCGCTGGAAACCGCGTGAACGTCGACACACCACTGGCCCACCGCCTGCTGCTGACCAGCGACCTCATGCTGTACCTGCAGTGCTATGCCGATGAGGCCACGCGCGCCGAACCGTCGCGCGCCATGCTCGAGGCGAATGCCAGCCGCATCCTGAAGCGCGCCGCGGAGTTGTATGCGCGCACGCTGCCGAGCGCTGAAGCCGTGCCATGACCGACCCGCAAGCCAAAGCCGTATCCGATGAATGGGACAAGAGGCCGAGAGCCATGAGGAGAGAAGGCATGAGTTACGTTTACATTCAAAGCGAACCGAGACTATGGACGGTCGGCTTCTACGATCCGGCTGGAAATTGGCACGCTGAAAGTGACCACGGAGATACAGGCTCTGCATCGGAGCGCGTGCACTATCTGAATGGGGGTGGCGTCAATTCGTCGCTTGATGAGGCCCTGAATTCTGGCGATGGAACGTATCGGCCATGACCACCGCAGACCGTATCGCACGGATAAAGGAACTGGCGGTCGCGTTTCTGGCGACTGAATGTAAGGGCAAGCCATGAAGGCGTGGCACGTTGACGATGGCGATTGCGAAGCTAATCTACTGATCTTCGCTGCCAGTCGCAACCGAGCGCGCTACATCGCGTTGACTCATGGCCTTTGGGAGTTCGACAGCTACCACCTGATACGAGCCCGCCGCGCAAAGAAGTGGGATGGACTATTTGAAGCCGAGAAGGTGATTGACACGAACGAGGATTTGCCGGCAGGGGCCGAGCCGTTCTATGCCGATGATGGCGAGTGGGGGAATGATGACTGAGCGCGAACAGTTCGAGGCGTTACCGCGCGACCTAAAGCTATTCGTTGTGCTAATGCTTGGCATTGATAACCACGACGAGGCCAAGGCATTGCTTGTGCAAATCATCCAAGCCGCCCGAGCAGCGCCAGCACGCGATCAGGAAGCGTTGATGGCGTTGAACATTGCGCGGTATATGCAAGAGCGTTTCTACCCGGAAGCAAAAGACTTTGAGCCACTTAATGATCTGATGGGATTGCTGACGCAGATCAGCAACATGGCCACAGGATTAGCCCGAGCAGCGCCAGCGCAGCCAGCAGGGGAGCGTTTTCTAGTTAAACGCAGATCGGAGCGGGAAAAGTGGGAGCGGTCGATGCACGACTCGCCTGACACTCTTAGCGCATGGGACCGCCAAGAAAATGAATACGCATGGGCCACGATTGAGAGGGAGCCATGACTGAACGCGAACAGTTCTCGTATCTCTGTAAAAATTGTGGTGAGCCCCACGTGGCACATACGCCCGCTGGCAGTTGCACGGCATCGTCAGAACAGCTATCTAAGTGGCAAGCCGCCCGAGCAGCGCCAGCGCAGGACGTAAAGATCCAAAGGATCGCACAGAGAAATTCAAACTTGAACAAACGTCCAACCTATCAAAAGCCAGCAGCACCGCCGGCGCCGCCCGGATCGCCATTTAGAGCAGCGCCAGCGCAGCCAGCAGGCAAGACCGCACTGGAACGCTTCAACGAGTTAAAGGTGGCACAAGATGAGTCCGATCCAGTCGAGCAGCTACGCGCCTTCTGTTCGCTCGCAATGACAGGGCAGGACTGGCTGGACGTGGAGCCGTTCTTTGATGCCGTGTTAGCCGCCCGAGCAGCGCAAGCGCAGCCGAGTAATGAATGGCTGAGCGAAGCACTCCGATGGCAAGCTGCCACAGCAGAGGCAGCGCATCTTCTAACAGATCGCGGCGGTGGGTATATTTTTATCGCACCAGACGGGACGACGATAGAGAGTAGTGACGCGCAGGACTTTGTGGCGCGCGTGCGGGCAGCGCTGAAGAATGCTGACCATAGCTGACGCCGCCCGCTTGCTCAAAGTCAGTGAGCGCACCATCCGCCGCGAGATTGCAGACGGTCAGCTGGTCGCGCTGCAGGTGCGCGGCGCAATCCGCATCGAGCCTACCGAGCTGGCGCGCTATATTGCAGCGGCTCGGGGGAGCGCATGTCCATCCGCAAAGTCGGCAACCGATGGCAAGTTCGACTGCGTGTTGGCGGTGGCCGACGCATTGAGCGCACGCTACCGCCAGGCGCCACCCGCAGCGACGCGCAAGCCCTCGAAAATTCGCTCCGGCGTGCGCAAATCGACCTTGCGGCTGGTCGCCGGCCCGCAACGCCCATAGACGCCATGCTCGATCGTTGGCTGGCCGAAGAAGTGCAGCACCAGAAAAGCGCCGCCCGCACTCGCCAGCGCGTCAACGTGCTGCGTGACTTCACCGCGGGCAAGACACTGGGCCAGCTGCCTGAGGTCGCCGGCCAGATCAAGACCGCCCAGGCAGCGCCTGCCACAATCAACCGATACCTGTCAGTCCTGCGCCGCATCGGTAACCTGGCCGAACAGTGGGGCCTGCTCGAGCGCGCGCCGCGCATCACGCTGCTGCCGGAACGCAACGAGCGGCACGTCTACCTGACCCCGGCCGAAGTGCAGCGCCTGGCGCGCCATTGCCCGGCCGAGGTGGGTGACATCATCCGCTTCGCCGCCCTGACCGGCCTGCGCCGCAGCGAACTGCTGCGCCTGCAACCCGCCGACGTGCGCAATGGTGTGATTTTGCTCGATGCGCGCACCAAGTCAGGCCGGGCGCGGATCATTCCCCTGCCGCCAGAAGCCGCCAGGATCGCGCAGGCGCGGCTGCCGTGGCGCGTCGATGTATGGGCCCTGCGCCGCGACTTTGAGGCCGCCAGGGTGGCAGCCGGCCTGCCGCATGTGCACTTTCATGATCTTCGGCACACCTACGCCAGCTGGCTGGTGCAATCCGGGCAGAGCATGAAAGCCGTGAAGGATCTGCTCGGCCATTCCACGATGGCGATGACCGACAGGTATGCTCACCTGGCCGCGCCCCACCTGGTCAAGGCTGTAAGCGGTCTAAGGATCAAAAAACGGAGGGCTGGTTGAAGTTTAAGACCAATTCGTGGCCGATCCCGAAGCCCGGCGCCGAAGTGCAGAAGTTTTCCGCAAAGTGCCGACGCTGCGGATCGGAGGCTATCACCCTACGATACGAATTCAATTACTACGGCGGCATGACCGGATACGATCAGAGCCTCGAATTTGTTTGTGATGCCTGCGGAGCCAGAGAACCCTTAAGCCTTTAGATTAGTGAACATGGGGAAAAGGCGGGGAAAAAATCTCTGAATTTCCACAGCATTACCACAGTGAAAAGCCGGGATGGCGGAACTGGTAGACGCACGGGACTCAAAAACTCGTGTCCAGTGCTGGCACAAGTCGGCCCCAGAGGCTAAATCGGACTAAACCGGCCTAAATTGCCTATACATGGGGCAAGGGTGGGGAAAAATTGAAGTCGGTCAGCGCTTGAAATTGAGCCCCGGCAGGCTTGAACCAGTCAGGCCGAGCAGGATGTTGATGACGAGGATGAGCGCCACCAGGCCCACCACCACGCGCAGCACCTTGTTGAACGGCTCGGGAATGCCCACGTAGCCGATAAACCACCAGATGACCCAGAAGATCAGGCCGAGGATCACCAGTTGAATCAATAGTTCGATCATGACGTTCTCCATGTCTGGACGAAAAAAAAGAGCCGCCCCAGCAGGCTTGCGCCCGCCGAGGCGTTCGGCTTACCACGACAGCAGGTGCACCGGCATAGGTTCCCACCCCATCACCGGCCACAGCACTCGGGCTGATATGCCCGCAGGTTTTCTGTAATCGTCAAGCTCGCGGGTCAAGGCTTCGATCTGGGCAGTGAGCGCGGCAACCAAGGCCGTCTGGTCAACCGGTGGGGCGCGATTGAGCGCCTGAATGGTCAGGCCAGACGGTTTGATGATCACGTACTGCCCGTCAACGAGGCGAACGGTGACCGTTGCTGGCTTGTAAATCGTAATGTCAGTCATACAGCCAGCGCAGGAACCGCCGCCACCATCGAGCGATCAGTCCGTAGGGCCTGTCGTCGAGACGGAGCCGTCGGCCGAGTGCGAGAAGTAATCGAGGCTCGGGGCGGTACCCGCCTTGACCTCGATGCCGTCTTTCGTGACCGCTTCCGGCCCCGTGTAGGCAGCGACGGCAGCGTCGAACTCGGCGCTCGTTGCGTACGATTGCAGCAGCGGCTCGCCACCGACCGGAGGAACTCCGGGCAGGCCCGCGCGCATCTTGTCTTCGACCGCTTGCGACTTCGCGAAGGCAGCGTCCACCTTGCCAGCGACAACAGCGTTGCCAGCTACCAGTGTTGCAACTTCCGCGCGAAGGGCGGCTTGTACACCATCCGCCGCGACGATGAACTCGATCAGCTGGTCGGCCAGCGTGCTCATGTCATCCAGGTTTTGGGCCAGGGCGTCTACTACGTCTTGTGTTGCCATTGAGAAACTCCTAAAGGGTTAAGGGCTAACGGCCTACGGTGGCGGCGCGCATCTTTGCTTCAACCGCTTCCGATCTGTTGAAAGCTTCCGTGACCTTCGCTGCCACTGCGGCATCGCCGGCCACCAGCTCTAGAACTTGCTGCTTCAAACTGTCTCGCTCGATGCGCAGGGCCGCTAGTTCCGCTCTGCTATCGAGGATCTGAAACAGCTCCGTGAGGGTAATTTTCATGTCATTTCGTACCTCCTTTTTGCGCTCAATGGATGAGCGCCGGTCCGGTCTTGCTCATTGCTGCACCTCAGGTGCACTGCACGTCTGGTGCAGGCTTATTGCGTATTTCTGACAGGCGCCGAGCTGCTCGGCGACGCCGTCGGCTTCGGCTCCGAGCCGGACAAGAAACTCTCGATGCGGCTCAGATAGCTGCTCGGGGCCGGCTTCATAATCTCGGCAGGGGGCGGGGGCAGCGCTGGCCGGGGCGAGGGCACGTACACGGGTGGCACCGCGCACCCGCTCAAGAGCAGCAGCAAGGGCATCATCTTTCGCATGGAGTCGCTCCTGTAGGTGGGCGACGATGGCGTCGCGCTCGGTGACGTGCTGTGCTTTCTCGGCCTCGCGCTGCTGCATGGCGAGCGCGCTGGCGGCGGCGTGCGCGGCCTGCAGCGCTTCGAGCCGCGGCTTCCACACGGCGATCGCGTCGCTGCGTCCGCGACCGTAGGCTATGGCGAGCACGGCCACGACGATGGCGACGATGGCGAGCGGCTTCCAGTATTGCGCAATGAACCCGCCGGCGAGCTTGGCGACACCGAACAACGGCAGCAGCGGCAACGGCATCAGTCCGCCCCGCCGAGGCGTAGGCTCAGGATTGGGCGCGCATCCATGTTGATGGAGCGGAACGGCACCGGCTCCATGCCGACCGCCGCGCGGCGCGCGTTTTCGTGGATCTCGTTGTAAATCGGCGTGACGCGGTAGCCGAACAGCAGGTGACACCAGCCGAAGTCGATGGCGCGTTCGCTGTAGCCGTCGACCACGGTGTAGCGGCTGCGGCCATCGAGCCCACGCCAGCATCTGCAGTCGTCGTAGGTGGTCAGGTCGCGGAAGTGCGCCGGCTTGAGCGCGTAGGCGAGCCCGTAAGCACGATTACGCACGCCGAGCCACCACCAGTCAGCCACGCGCGCCCCGAAGCGGCGATGCAGGCCGCGCATCTTGGGCTCGTACAGGCCATGCGGGCTGGCGGGGTCGTCGGGCGTGTTGAACCAGCCAGCGCGATAGAAGATGCACACCAGCGGCGCGGCGAGCTTGACCAGCTCGAGCAGCACCAGCCGTGCGGCCAGCGGCAGTCGGTCCATAGTGCCTACCCCAGGTTGGTTTCAGCGACGAAGCGGTTGAACAGCGCCAGCATGTCGGGATCATCGGCCAGCACCTGGCGGATGCCGTCGTTGAAATCCGCCTGCTCGGCATTGCGCCGATTGACCAGCCCCGCCACCGGTTCACCGCCGGCATTGACCCAGCGGTCGAACTCGATCTGCGCCTCGATGTAGCGGCCCTCGTTGAGCATGCGCGCCAGCGTGCTGCGCTTGAACGCCGCGCCGCCGATGTTGTAAGCCAGGCTCACCAGCGCGTCGAACATCGGCTGATTCAGTGGCACCGCGGGCAGTGCCCCGAGCACGGCCTGCTCGAACTCGCTCACCTTGTAGCGCAGCCAGGCTTCGGCCTCGGCCAGCGTGGCCAGGTCATCCCAGCGCACATGGCGGCCGTCGGGGTAGGTGGTGGTGCCGTAGCCGATAGTCCACTTGCCGACGCTGTCGCGGTAGGCGCGCAGGCGCAATGCCTCGCGGTCGCGGATGCGCTGCAGTCCGGCCTCGGAAATCTTCATGGCGTGGGGACGATCACAATCACCAGCAGAATGCCCAGCACCATCAGCCAGGCGACCACCCCGGCGATCACTTCCAGCTCGTCGTCATCCATGGGCGCCCTACTTCTTGTTCGTCCTGGTGGTTGTTTCCAACGTCGCCGTGGTGGTCGATTCGCCCGCCTTGTTGGCGGCGCGATCGCGGAATAATTGAACGCCACCAATAACGGCGAGATTCGCGGTGGCCACGGCGAGTTGTTCCCATGGCACCAGAGGGGGTCCTGGCCACTGGCGCCCGGAAAATTCAGTCATCAAGGTCGTGCCCCAAAACAGCAGGGGCCAGCCAATCACGTCATAGGCATAGCCGTAGACAACCACCCACGCAAAAACGCGCTTCCACTCATCTGACGCGAACATCTTGCCGAGGTTCATGGATTAACGCCCTCTCAGTCCGTTCAGCGTCAAGGTGTTGTGATCACGCAGGAAGCGGTTGATCTCGTCGATCTTGCCGTTGATGTTGTCCAGCTTGTTGTCGCACTTCAGGCGGTCTATGCCTGCGTCCTGGATCAGGTCCGAGATGCGGGTGAACACCAATTCGTCATTCTTGGTGTTGTTGGCGATTGCGGAGTCCAACTGGTAGTACGCCTTCCATCCGACACCGACCGCCCCGGCAATGACCAGAAAGTTGATGATCAGCCACTTGGCAGCCTTGGCGACCAGTCGCTCTTCGACTCGTTCGGCGATCTCTTCAATGAGCTTGTGATGCGATGACTCATGGGTGATAACAGTTTCGACAGTCTTGGTGTCGGTAGTAGTTTCCATGTCATCTCACGGTCCGGGCGCGGGCGCTCATAACGTTCACCTCAGGTTTGCACGAAGGGCAGCAATCTTGTCGTCGATGTCTTCGAGGCGCTTTTTCAGTTCGGCCGGCGTGCCACCGCGGCCAATGGTCTGTTCGCGGATCGCGCGGGCCTGCGACTTTTCCAGAGCATCGATCTCGGTCATCACGTAGCGGCGCAGGTATTGCGCAATTTCCTCAGTGGTGAAGTCGCTCATTTGCGAATGCCCTGCAGGTTGAGCTGCGTGTCTTTCCAGTAGATCGTCGTGCTGGTCGTGCCCGGCGCGAAGCGCGCGCCAAAGAACTCGACGGCCGCCGACAGCGCCTGCCCGGCCGGAACGATTACGGAGAACGTGCCGGCGAACAGCGCCCGCGTCGGCGTGCCCTCGTTGGTAAAGAAGATGTCGACCCCGGTGGGCACCGTGGTCACGCCATTGAGCACGGTCTTGAGGCGCACCCCGCCGGCCTGCAGACCGGTATTACCCCAGCTCGCCAGGCAGGAGTAGGTCACCACCACGAACACTGACGCCGGCGTCGTGTTGGTGTAGGTCACCGTCGCCGGGCTGTGCGTGAAGTTCGGCGTGAGCGCCGGGTTGTTGTTGACCCAGCCGGTTGATGAATTTGCCGGCCGGCTGTCGGTCACATCGGTCACCGATCCCGGTGTCAGGATGCCGCCGTCGATGGTGTTGATGCTGTCGTCCAGCCACGGCGTGGCCGTCTCGCGCGTGACGCCGTCGGGCGCGAGGCACGCCAGCGCTTGACTCCAGAATGCAAAGCTTTCACTCTGCCCGCTGGTGGTCGGTGACTTGATGAGGAGGATCTCTGCGTAGGCCGTGTTCGCCGGCGCCGTACCCGTGCGCCATAGGCGCGCTTCGGTCTGCGGGGTGTGCGGGTCACCGATGACGCCCGTGTCGGCATCCACCGCATCTGGCCCGCCCATCGCATCGGACAGGTAGCCCAGGCCGGCGTCCACCCAGCGCAGGTAGAACGCCACCTGGCAGCGGTGCACGCTGACATAGACGCTGGCCTCGAGCGCCACCCCTGCCTGGATCGGAATGCGCTGGTACAACAGCGCAAAACCGCTGGCCGTCGGCGTGCCCTCCTGGGTCCACGCGCCACCATTGCCGAGGTTCCAGTAGGCATAGTTGCGGCCGTACTGGAACGTGCCGAGATGCGAAAACGCGGTCCAGTGCCGCAGCGCCCGCGCGTCGGGGTAGCCGCTCGAACCGTAGCCCAGGTCCTGCGTGAAATTTGAATTCAACAGTAGATTGGTGATGACCCCAACCCGCCCAATGCAGGTGTGGGCCCACATCGGCGTCCACAAACTGACGAACCCGGCGCTGTTCTTGGCGCGCACACGGATCAGGTAGTTCTGGCTGTCGAACGCCGGGTCGATCCAGATCTCAGTGGCACTGCCGTCGGCTTCTATCAGCGACCAGTCGTCAGTCCAGTCGCCGCGCCTGTAATGCAGCTGCAGCTTGCCGCCACGCTGAACGTATTCATCGTCGGGCGGCGTCACCGCCACGCGAATGCGCGCCACGAAGGTGCCGTCGCCGGCCTTGTACAACCACTGCGCGCTGGTGATGCCGGTGATGGTCGGCGCCGCCACCGTGCCGGGGCTCGGCAGCGTGGTATTGGCCGCGCCGGTCAGGATGCTGGCTTCGCCGAGGTTCCAGTCATAGATGCCGTTAGGCTCCTCGCGCAGCAGAAAGCTCATGCCGCCTTCGACACTGAAGCCGCGCTGCTGGATGCGGAATGGCTTGGCGCTGAAGCCGTAGCGCGCCAGCGTCACGCTGACCATGTCGCCCACCTGCCAGGTGTAGGTGCTGAAGTTGCACGCCACCTGCAGCGTCAACTGCTCGCGTGCGCGGTAGACGGCGATTTTCGCCAGCCGCTGCGCGCGCGAAACATCCGTCACCTGCGGCAGCGTCAGGCTGGTGGTGAGCGGCGCCCCGCCGTCCTCGGTGATGAACGTGGCGCTCGACCAGACCGGGAACTGGTCTTCGATCCAGCCGCCGTCGGCATTGAAGTAGGTGCCCTTGGCGCCGTTGATCAGGTCGCGCCGCGTGTTGAACGGCACGATCCGCACCGCGCCCGCGCCCGATAGCTTGTTCTCGTCCAGCGTGAGGGCCGGGGCGGTGTAGGCGCCCGCGCGAATGCGCCACTTGCCCTGCGAATAGTTGATCGAGCCGCCCATCGACTGGGCGAACAGTTCCAGATTGCTGAGCCGGTCGTCGCCGGTGCTGACCGCGCCATCAAACGCGTAGCGGTCCTGGTAGGTGGGCGTGGCGGTAAGCTGCACGTCCTCGTCGCAGATATTGGCGGCGGCGATGGTGGCGGTATCGTCAATGCGCCCACTGGCGGCGTTGACACCGTACTGAAACGTCAGGTAATCGCGCGCGCACAGCGCGGCGTTGCTGGTCCAGACGGTGGTGCTAGTGCGCGGGTCATAGCACTTGCGCCCGCGCACTACGGCCTTGATGTTCGGGATGCCGGCTTCCCAGATGTTCTCCGCGTAGGTCAGGCGCACGATCAGTGCCGCCATGTCCTGGCACTTGTCGGCCGAGGTCCAGCTCGGCGCGCCCAGTGCCGCCATGGTCGACGACAGATCCTGCCCGGTGGCGCCGGTGTAGCGCCCGACCCACGCGTAACTGGCGCTGACGGCGTACTCGTAAGTGATCTGCACCGTGTGCCCGGCGAAGGTGGACGCGAACGTCACCACGTTGCCGGCCACGGTGTAATCGGTGCCGGCGTTCAGCAGCGGCGGGCTGCCGCTGTCGCCGCCGCCCCACACCACATTGCTGGCGCCGTCCTGGATGCCGCGGATCGCCGTCGGCGTGTGCGGCAGCGTCACCTGGTACGGCGCGCCTGGCACGGCAACCTGGTGCACATACGGGTCCTGGCCGCTGAGGTAGTACGGCGCATTGGTCACGCTGCCACTGCCGTCGAGCGTCAGCGCAATGTCGTTGAAGTACACCGTCTCGATCGCGTCGACCTCGCCGTGGGCGAGCGCGATCACCATCAGCAGGTTTTCCTTGCGGCTGCCGGTGGTTTCGGCGTAGATCAGCTGGCCGCCGACGCAGGTGCGGCCGTACAGCAGCGGGCGCGGGTTGACGCCGCCCTTGAGCGTGACCATCTGGTCGCGCAGCGAGCGGTTGTATTCGTCAATCGCGCGGCGCTTGGCGCGGCGCTGCTGGCTTTGCGAGACGGCGATCGACGCCGCCACCACCCCCACCTGGACCACGGTGGCGATGGTTCCGGCGAGGGCCGCCTCAACCCCGGCGGCAATCAGCAGCTCAGCCATCAGACCCGCCAGGCGGCCGTGGCGTGGTACATCGGCACCAGCTCGAGCCCCGTGGTGCCGGGGCCGGCGGCGGCATCGCCGACGCACAGCGCCAGGCACTCGCGCCGGTTGATCTCGACCAGCACCACGTCACCGCGCTGCGCGAACGCCGGCTGAATGCGTGGCAGCTCGCCCCAGCCTTCCACCAGGTCGGTCAGCGAACCGCCGTGGATGATGCGGGCGGCCTCGGCCGCGGTGCTGTAGCCTAGCGCAGCGGCCAGGTCTTCGCGTGGCGCCAGGTCTTCGCGCACAGTTTCAACCCAGCCGATGGCGAACTGGGCGCAATCGTGCAGGCCCCAGGCGAAGCGCGTGCTGCGGTGCCGTTCGACATAGACCTCGAGCAATAGGGTCCAGTCGGCGCGGCGCAGGCCGGAACCGTTGAGCTTCATGCGGTCACCGGCGGAAGAATTCAGCGGCGGGCCAGACGATCGGCCGGTCGTTCAGTTGCTTGGCAAAGCGCAGGCCGGTGTCACCGGGGTGCAGCTTCTGCTGGTCCTCGTCGGTCCAGTACAGCGGCGACGGCCGGGCGAAGTCGTAAAGTTCGTTCTCGGCCGTGACGCGAATGGTGGACTTGGCACCGTCATCGACCACCGCCATCGTGTCGAGCAGGCCCGACCATTCCAGCACCGGATCGGCCAGTACGGCGTGGCTCGGCAGGTCGAGAAAACCGACGTAGACGTTGACGATGCGGCGCTGGTAGTTCTCACCCAGCGCCAGCGCGATGTGCGACGACGGCACGCCGGAGAGCACGAACGCCAGCCCGGTGACCTCACCGCCCTCGCCTTCCTTGACTTCCTCGATCGCGCCGAGCTGGCCCACGCCCTGCCAGACGTTGCCGCTGTAGGTAACGTCATAGCCGGCGCTGCAGGTGCGCAGCGTGCCGCTGTCGAACAGCAACTCGACGAACGTGAGCATGCCGACATTGCCCTGCGTGATGGCGCTGTCGACCGCGCCAGTGACGGAGCGGGTCATGAGAAATCTTCCACGCCGTCGAGCGTGACGTCACCGTAACGCGGCGCGCTGTGCGCCATGCGCCACGGGTCTTCGGTGCGGATGAACTTGGCGGTCGGTTTGTTCCACGTGACTGCGGCGCCACCGCTGGCTGCCGCGCGGAACGGCGGCTCGACCGTAAGCGCAATCACGCCGCTGCCGTTGGCGGTGGCATCGGCGGTGATGAGCTTAAGTTCGCCGTTGATGGAAAGCTTGTCGCCCTTCAGCAGCGTGGTGCCCGCCTGGCCGGCGCCGCCGGTGACGGAGCACGTCACCGCCCCCGCGGTGATCGAGCCCGATACGGTCAACGTACCGCGCATGGTGCCGCGCGGCGTCGGGTTGATGACGTCGTGCAGCGTGTAGCGGTTGGCGCGGCCGCGCAGCTGCGCAAAGAACGTATTCATCAGGTGCCGTTCATCGACCGACAACCCCTCCAGCCGCAGCGAATGGGCCCAGCGGCTGCCGGGCATTTCCACCGTCTGGATGGCGCCACTGAGCGGCGAGGCGTGCGTGAACGTCATCGGGATCTGGCCGAACTCCCACTGCGTGTAGGGCAGCAGGCGACTGAAGGTGGGGAAGACGATGGTGCTCATCCGATCACCCCAGAGCCGCCGCGCAGCGTGCTGTCAACGCTGGCGGCAATGCCAGCGGATACGCCCTGCTCGACATACGACGTGATCAGCGCGCGGTCGGTGGCGCCGTCGATGTACACATTGATCGGGGCCGACATCGCCGCGCCCATGCCCGTACCGACCCCGGTACTGACGCCGAAGCCGGTACCCATGCCGGCGCCGCCGGCGAAGGCCGTGGCACCGCCGCTGCCGCTCGCCGCGCCGGCCAGGCCGAGCAGGGCGCCGAAGAAGCTGGTCCCGCCGCTGCCGCCGCTGCTGGATCCGCCCTTGAACAATTTGCCGATCTCTTCGGCCAGCGGCTTCAGGATCAGCAACTGCGTAATCATCTTTAGGATGTCCTGGCCGAGCGCCTTGAACACGTCGCCCGCCTTGCCGCCGGTGGTGATCAGCTCACCCAGTGAGCTGGAGATCTGCAGCCCGAGTTGATCGGCCAGCTCGCCCTGCTTTTCAAGCTCGTTGTTCACGCCCTGCGTGACGCCGAAGATCGAGGCTTCGGCAATGGCGATCTCTTCGCGGCTGGCCGCGATCTCGCCCGACTTCATCTTGTTCAGCAGGTCGATGCGGCGCTGGATCTCGCCCTCGCTGGTGCGGCCGGTCATCTGGTCAACCAGGTCCTGCTGGCGGCGCGCCGCTTCTTCGGCATCGCGCTCGATCTCGTCCTGCGCGCGGGCACGGTTGGCGCGAATGCGCGCAATGTCGGCGAACTCCTTGGCGTAGGCGTTGCTCGACTCGTTGGTCGCCTTGGCTTTCTTGCTGCTCGCGCGCGCCGCGGCCTCGTCGGCGGCGGCCTTGTCGCGCACCGACTGCGCGCCCTGCAGCGCGGCGCGGCCCTCGTTGCTGTAGGCGCCCGCACCAAGGGCCAGCGCATCGCGCAGCTGCTTCTGCTTGACGGCTGCCGCGTCCACCTGGCGCGTGTACTCGCGGAACGCCGCGCCGAAGTTGCCGAGCGGAAAGGTATTGAACTCGTCACGTATCTTGCCGAGGTCCAGCCGGCCGAGCACCGCGATGACGTCATTGATCGCCGGGATCAAAACTCCAGACGCCTGGAACTTGATCCGCTCCCAGGTCTGCCCCAGCGCGTCGAACTCGGCCGTCAGTCGTCGGGATTCTTCCACTGTCTTGGCGGTCAGCCCGGTAAAGCGGTCGAGCGCATCGGCGCCGCCGTTGAGCATCGGTATCAGCGCGGCGCCGGCCTTGCCGAACAGATCCACCGCCAGCGCGGCCTTGGCGGGGCCATCCTGCAGTTTCGCGAACTCGTCGGCCAGCGCGCGCAGTACCTGGCGGGAGTCGCCCGCCTTGACGGCGGCGTCCAGCGCCGCGCTGCCGAACGCGCTGAACAATGCGGCGGCCTTGGGGTCGCCCGCCGCCGCCTGGCTGATGTTGACGTTGAGCTTGGTCAGCGCCGTGTTGAGTTTTTCAACGCCGACGCCGGCCTCGGTTCCGGCCTGGCGAAAAGACGCCAGGTCCATCGCGGTGGTGCCCAGCGCCTGCGCCTCTTCATCGAGGTCGTCGATCGCCTTGGTCAGGTTGACGATGCCGCCAATGATGGCTCCGCCCGCCAGGCTGACCCACAGCGACTGCGCCCGCAGCAACGGCGCCTGCAGACGCGTGAACGTGCTCTCGAGCTTGTCGGCGCTGCTGCCGATCTGCCGCATCACGGCGCTGGCGCGGTCCTGCGCGGTGAAGATGGCGTCGATGCGTGTGGCCATGGTTCAGCGGGTCCGGTTCAGTTCGTTGCGGATCAGTTCGAGCAGAAGCAGCAAGGCTTCCCAGTCGTCAATGCCATGCACGGCGTCATAGAGCGGCAGCACGGACGGCGCCCAGCCGTCGCAGAAGCGCCAGCAGTGCACGGCGCGCACGACTTCGGGCAGCAGCGCACCGGGCCGCTCGAACACGCCGCCGAGGCCGAGCTTTTCAGCTTCGCGCACCTCATCCTGGCCGAGCTGCCAGTCGAGGTGCGCCTTCAGTTTCCCGCCTGCTCCTCGAGCGCCTTGCGGCGCGCGGCGATGCGGTCGGCCAGCGCTTCCATCAGTGCGCTTTCCCAGTCCGGGCGCTGGTTGAACAGCAGCTCCACCGACTCGGGCGTAAAGGCCAGCGGCTCGTCCGGCAGGTCAGCGTCGTCGACCTTGAGGTCGCGGACGCTCACCTGCTGCCAGCCGCGCAGGCTGGTAGCAAGCATCTGGCGCTGCATGCGCGGAAAGTGTTTCTGCTCCGCGCTGATGCAGTCGATCGCGAACTGGGTCGGCAGCACCAGGTCGAAACGGTGGCCGGCCAGTTCGTGGCTAAAACGCCGCGACCTTTCGATCGCGGTGCGCAGCTCGTCGGGGCTCATGCGTTAGGTCGAGTACGGCGTGACCATCGGCACCGCCAGCGAAACGCTGACACGGCGGGCGACGTTGCTGTTGCCCTGGAAGTCGGGCGACACCCCCATCGAGAACCGCCCGGCGCCATACCACTTGGCACCGGTGCGCGCGACCATCGAGAACGGCGTCACCACCTTGGACGATGACAGCGACTCCAGCAGCACCTGCCCGGCCGAGGAGATGTCGTCATGGATGGTGAACTCGAGACGGCCCGGCGCGCGGCCGATCGGCTCTTCGATCTGGTCATCCTGGTCCAGGTACTGGAATGTGTTGTATTGCTGCTCGCCACCGCTGGAGGCAAACGAGCCATTGAGGATCTGGCCGATCGGGGTCCAGGTGGTGATCTCGCGCACCGTGCCAGCGCCGGAGCCGGTGGGGTAATCACTGGTGTTGGCGCTGTCGAGGTTTTCCAGCGTGATGTCGTTGGTGGCGACGTTGCTGGCGCGCGCCACGCGGCCGGCAATCTTGGGCCAGCCCGAGGTGACGATCTGCAGTATGTCACTGACGATGATGCCGTGCGCGGCCTCCAGCGTGGCGATCGCGCTGGTGGCATTGGTAATGGCGCTCATGCTCTTGGTGGCCCCGAATGCCGACGCGATCGAGATCACCAGACCGTTTACTGGTGTACGTGCCATTTATTGCTCCTGATGATGGTGATGCGGGGCCGCTCAGTCGAGCAGCGTGTCTGGCGAGGTCGCCAAGGTGAAAAACGATCTGACGACGAAGCTGACGCTGCGCCGTGCCACAGGTTGGTCGCCATCGCCAGAGACGATGGCCGGTTCAAAGCTGAGCGGCACCACTTCGACACTGCGCCCGCCGATGGTGGCGAGTGCACAGTAGGCGGCCTGCAGTTCGGTGGTGATCTGGTCCAGCAGCGCCATCAGGTCGCCGGTGCCCTTGACGATGGCAGTGACGTTGACGGCCACATCCCAGCGCAGCACTACCGGCACGTCGAGCTGTTCGACCACCGGGTCGGCCGAGGTGGTCACGATCAGGGCCGGCAGCTGGTCGGCCTGCCACGGGTACGGCTCCTGCACGTAGACGTGCGTGCCGGTAGTGGGCAGGCCGGTCAACGCGGTGACCGTGGCGTCACGCACGATCTGCAGCACGTGCGGCATTTACTGTTTCTCCAGCCGCAGCAGCGTGACGCCGGTGCCGTCTGGCTGGGCGTCGATGATGCGATAGTTGACGACGTTGCGCACCAGCGTGGTGGTGTTGACGGTGTAGGCCGGCAGGTCGAGATCGAAGCCGAGCGCGGCGGGGCCGGTGGTGGCCACGCCGAGCGCATCGACATAGGCGTCATAAAAGATGACCCGCGCCGGCGCGGGGCCGATGGTCACGTCCTCGCCAAAGTCAGCCAGGAACGCGGCGCGGTTCTCAGTGAACATCAGTCGACGTACTTCGGATGCGCGTGCAGCGTGACGCCGACGATCGACGGCCCGGTGGCGATGGTGCCGACATAGCGCAGGAACGGCTTGGACAATGAGCCGGCCGGCACCGTGATTTTCTGCACGTTGGGCGCGTCGTTCGACGTGGTGACCTGCCCGAACAGCGCGCCGGAGATGTCCGCGGCGCCGGTACCGCCGGAGTCGTCACACTCCTGCAGCTTGCCGTCGATCGTGCCGGTGATGGTGCCGACCACCTGGGTCACCATCAGGTCACCCTCGTACTTGAGGATGCTGACCGCGGTGCCGGTGGCGGCGGCGGTGTTGGCCGCGCTGGCGGCCGTGAGCAGGCTGACAAGTTCGCAGGCCTGCGCTTGGTTGGCGAGCATGGGTTACTCCTTTGCGGCGCGGCGGCTGGGCTTGGCGCCCTTCACCAGTCCGCTCGTTGATTCGGTTGTCATGGGACCAGTGACAGCCGGCACGGGGCCGACCGCCACTGCCTTGCCCATCTGGATCAGTTCAAGAGCCCACGCGTCGGCGAGCTCCAGCACTGAACCGGGCTCCTGGCGCGCGCCCCCCTTGATGAGGAACGCGCGCAAGACCCGGAGCTTCATTACGTGATCGACGACGCCACGCTGAACGCCCCGGCGTAACGTACGCCGACGTCCATCGTGTACATCGCGCGGAAACCGACCACGCCCATCGGGAAGTTGGCCGCCTCGTTGACCGCAATCTCGAGCACGCCCCATTCGCCGATCACCACCTGGCTCCAGTCGCCGAAGATCATGACGTCGGCGCTGATCTGGTTCGACGACATCGAGGGGAAACCGGCCATGCGGCCCTCCCACAGGTTGCCTTCCCACAGTGGCGTGTCGGTGTTGGTGAAGCGCGAACGGGCCATCAGCTTGGCCGCTACCGCCGGCGTCGTGACGTAGCCGCCCGCGTTCGGGCGCACATTGGCCCCCGCGACATCGCTCTGGAATTCGAGGATGTCGGCATAGTCCATCGAGGTGCCGGTGACCGAACCGACGCCGCCGGTGCCGACGATGCCCTGCGGCTGGCCGGAACCGCCCGAGCCGTGGGCCACCGCGAGATCGCCAGCGCGCGCGACTTGCGCGGCCAGGTCACCCGTGACGATGCCCTCGGCCGCCGGGCTCGATTGCAGCAGCAGCTGGCGGCTGACTTCGACATACGCGCCGACGGTCTTGGGCGTGAGCGCCAACTGGCCGAACGTGAGCGCACCCTCGGTGATGGCGGTGGCCTCGTTCGCCAGCCAGTAGGCGGTGGCGCCGGCCGTTTGCTTGGGAATGGTCGGGTTGCCGACCAGTCCCGGCATGCGGGTGGCGCCCATGCGCATGGCAACCATCTGGTTGCGCAGCAGCTCGATGAACGACATATTGTCGGTGGCCACCAGGTAGCCGCCGCCGGAGGCCGAGGCCGCCGTCTGGTCGCGTTGTTGCATCGGCAACTGGCGTTCCTGCACGTCGAGCGGCACGAAAAAGCCCTTGCTGTTGTGCATGCGCTGCGTGCGGTTGGCGATCTCACGCGAGGCTTCCATCTCGAGGCCGGCGTGCTTCCAGTCGCCCGACAGCACGGCGTTCATCGCGCGCCACAGTGAGTAGCGCTGCAGGTCACGGCTCGGCAGGTCAAGGAAGGTCGCGGCCGACTTGCTGTTCTCCTGGCGGATCTTCAGCAGGTCGTCGGCGATCGCGTCCCAGTCTTTGCCGGAGCGGATCCAGTGCTCGATCGTGCGCTGGTCACTGATGCTCGACGCGCGCGCGAACTTTTCGATCGCTTCGCGGCGGCGCTTGGCTTCGCCGGCCGGGTCGATCTGGTTGTAGTCGATGTCATTCGACCGGGTTTGAACGTCCGCGTTTGCGCCCGCGGCGGCTTGTTGCTCGCTCATTGCTGAGACTCCTGGAGAAGCGGCGGGAGCCGCGGGGTGAAGTTCTTGCTGCTCGGTTTCGATCTCGAACTCTGGCGCAGCGTCCATAGCCCGAAAAAATCCAGCGTTGATGTCGGCCGGCTCGGCGACCAGCGCCGTGTGCGTGGGCATCCACCGGGTGGTGACCAGTACGCCGTCATTACGCAGCCGGCCCTTGATACGGGCATATCCGACACTGACCGAGCGAATCACCCGGTTGAGCACGTCCTGCTTGTAGTCGGAAGCCTCGCGCCGCGAGCCGAAGCGCGCCACGCCGCGCAGCTGGCCGCCGACGGTGGTGAGGTTTTCGACAACGCCGATGTTGACCTGGCCGGCACGGTGCGAGGCGATGATCGGCAGCGGCGCGCGCGACAGATCGACCGCCTCGGGCGTGTGCAACAGCATCTCGGGCCCGTCGGGCATGTTGACGATTACGTCGGTCGACACCACCACCGGAATGGTGTCGTCGCTGGCGCGGGCTTCGAGGTCGAAGACCAGCGTGCGCGTTTGTGTGTTCGTTCGCGTCATGCGCGACCCTCCAAAGAAAACGGCCCGCGGGCGTGAACCCGGCGGGCCGTGGCTGTGTTCGGTGACTGCCTACGACGTCATCATGGCGATGACTTCTTCATCCTGCACACGACGGCGCGCGCGTGCCGCTGCTAACGGCAGCGCGCGGTCCTCGTAATAGGTGACACGACCGCCGCCGCGCTTCACCACGCTCGGCGGCGCCTCACCGTCGCTCAGCGCACCAGCGGCACCCAGGCTGACCGCTGCCGACGCCGCGATCCAGCCAATCGCGCCGGCCGTTCCAGAGGCGTCGAGGCGGATTGTTGCGGATGCAACAGCCGCATTCGGATCTGATTCGCCGGCCAGTCCGAACCATGCGCCCGCCCATTGGCCGAGCCATTGGCCGAGCGATGACATGGCCTATTCCCCGTCGAGCGCGTCAATCGTCCGCGTGCCGGCGCTGTAGGTGCCGTCAATGCGCAGGGTGGCTCCATCCAGCCCGGTGAACTGCGGATTCGATCCCTCCAGCCCGGTGGCCGACCCCGCAGCGTGGGCCGCCAGGATCCGCAGGATCGATTCAGCCGTGAAGCCGGCCTCGATCGCACGCTGCCAGACCGCGTTGGCCAGCGATACCGGCGACAACTCATCGCCGAAATCGGTGGTTGCGACCATGCTGCCTATCGCATACGGAACCACCGAACCGCTGATCGTCAGCACGCCGGCCGCAGAAAAATGCCCTTGTGCCGCTGCAGTACCCGTCCCTGAAATCGTGATCGAACCGCTGGCATTGCCGACAATGCCGGCGAAGATGTCAGCCGTGCCGCTGATGCTGATGGTTCCGCTACCGACCCCGCCGGCGATCAGTCCGCCAACCGCCACCCCGTTGATGGTGATGGTGGCGGCAGCACTTCCGCCCAACCCCTTCGCGCCGATCGCCAGCCCTGACAGCGTCAGGTAGCCCTCGTTGCGTGAGGTGATGGCCCCGGCCTTCTGCGGCAGCATCCACGCCACCGGGTGCCGGTAGCCGTTCGGCAGGCCCGACTTATCGGTGACATCGGTAATGTGATGCCAGCCGTTCTGCCAGTTGCGCTTGGCCCCGCCGCCGTCCAGCGTGGACCCGCGTCCGTACTGCCCGGTTGCTGACAAATATCGGTTTGTGTTCCGGTACAGCAGTGCGCCGTTGCAGATCAACGCCACGTCAGTTCCAGGCGTAGTCAGCGGTAACGATCAGTGGCGATGCGTTCGTCGTCGCGCCGGTCTGGAATATCAGGAACCGCAGGCAAGCCCCGTCGGGGATCTTCGGCAGGCTCGGAAGTTGATTGACGAAATCCCGTTCGGTCAGGATGCCCGATGCCGGGATCGGCAGTTGCCACAGCGGCTTGACCAGGTGCAGCACCAGCGCACCGGAGCCGGTATAGGCGGTACCGCCCGAAAACGTGAATGCTTCCAGATCGCGGATGCCATAGTCGCCCACCAGCAGCGGCAGGAATGGCGCGTACCGCGTGGCCGCATTGCCTGAATGCGGAATCATGCCCGTCACTGCACCCGCCGCAGCGGCCATACCGACCGCGACCGTCACGTTCTGCGCGGTGTTGCCATCCTGGTCGGTGTACTTGAACGAGGTCAGGTTCGGGCCGCCAGTCGATGGGGCGACTTCGGACGAAAAGTACGCCCGCAGTCCTTTGCCATCCGGCCAGCGCGAGCCGCTGTTCAATGCCGTCATCGTGATGGTGCGTTCCGATGTACTCGTCACGTCCGCGCCGGTGATCGGGACATAGCCGACCTGATCGACGCACATCAGAATCCACGGCGCTCCGGCCGCCGCGAACACGGACGCACTGGCGCTGAGGAAATGCTTGGTCGCCGTGCTGACGTTGCCGCCGTGATAGACCGCGCCCTCCCCCCATGTGTCATCCGTAGCCACGAACGTTAGCGATGTGCCGGCGTAAGTGTTGGCCGGAACTGAACCGGTTGCCGTGCCCAAGTCGGTCCACGTTCCCGCTACGCCGGCAACGGCGGTGACCTTGTTGTAATCGATCCGGCCGATTTTCCCGCCGGTCGTGATCTGTGTGATCAGGTCGTCCTGCGAACTGAAGCCAGCCATGCGCTACCTCCAAACCGTTTCGATTGTGCCGACCAGCGGGGACGAAGCCAGCGAGCCAGCGACGCCCTGCCCCAGCAACCCGAGGAATGCGCCGTCCTGAATCTGGATCATTCCCGGCCGCCCTCTGACCGCTTCTTTTTCTATGGCCGTGCCGATGCCAGCAACCGCGCACGACTCCAGCGTCTGGGTTTGCTCCAGCGGCTTGACCAGCACAACACAACACAGCCCGCCATTGGCGACCGAAAAGTTAACGGAGTCCACTTGCTTCACGCCTTTGACGCCGGCCTGAAGCGGAACAAATGGAGTCAGCCCGCCCGTTCCAAGCACCGCACTAACCACGGTTCCAGCCGGTTGCGCCGTACCGCAGAACATCGACGTCGTGGTCTGTTGCGTATCGGTCGTATCGGTGTAGGTGATGGTGAACCGGCCGCCGCCTACCGTGGGCGACTGCGAGATGACCATCATCTGCACGCCCACTCCGTCCACATAACGCTGCAGAGTAGTGCTTTGCGTCATGGTCTGGTCTTCGCCCGCTGCATCCATGTCAACGAACGGGTAATAGAGCAGGTAGTCCAGCAGGTACATCGGTTGCGTGCTCGACGTGGCTCCGGCGGACATCACGGTCAATCGGTGCAGGAACTGCCTTTGCCCGCTGGCCATGCGCGGGACGATGATGCCTTTGTCGTATTCGAGCCGCGCCGCCTCGAGCGGTGAAGCAGCGTAGTAATTCGGGATCGGGTTACCACTCGCGTAGCTGTAGTCCAGCCACTGCCCGGTGACCGTCGCCGCGGCGGATGGCACCTTGCGGAACGTGCTGATCCAGGTGCGGCCGTCATCCACCAATGACAAACCCAACTCGCGCAGGTTGGCAAACCCGGCCATTACTCGGCCGTGATCGTCAGGTCGCCAATGGCGAACTGCGGCTGGATGTTCTGCGATACATCGAGATTCGCCGACAGTGCCGCAATGATGCCAAGAGCAATCGCTCCGTTTGCCGTATCTACCACGACTGCGGTGGTGACGGTCTGCGTGGCGCCAGCATCAGTTCGCTTGCCGAACTGGATCAGTCCTGAATTGGTGAAGCTCGACCCGCCATCGGTCCATGCCGTGGCCTTGGTCAGCGCCACCCTGGCATAGCCGGTGTAGGTGCACTCGTTGGCGATCGGTGCCGCTTCGCTGACGGACCCGGTACAGAGTGCCAGGTACTGCGTTGCGCCCGCGCGCCAGGAGGGGTCTACACCCTTCAGGGCCATTTCAAGGACATCGTTTTCCGTTGCGTCGCTCATGCTCATGGTGCTGGGCTCCTAGCTGTACGTTGTGACGCTCTCGACCAGATCGCCGGCCGGGTTGCGCTTGTGCGTGGTCTTGCTGTCTTGCTGGTTGAGGGTGGCCTCGATCGTCGGCGCGATATTCACCTCGGGCGCGGCGACGTTGACTACCGGGGCAGCCACATTGATGACGGGCGCCAGCTGCTCGGCCGCGCGCACGTTGACCACCGGCGACGGCAGGGTCGCCTCGAACGTGACGTGCGACTCGGGCACGTTGACGGTGAACTCGGCCGGTGGCACGTTGACGGTGATCGGTGTGGCTTCGATCCGCACTTCGGGCGCGGCCACATTGACCACCGCCGGGGCCTGCTCGATGCGCACTTCGGCCGGGGCGACGTTGACGATGGTGCGCTCGACGGTGACAGCGGGCGGGCTGTTGTGCACGGCGATGGCGCCGGGCTCGATCACCATGCTCACCGGCTGGGCCGGCGGCACCATGCGCAGCACCGACTGCAGGTCAAGCTGCCGCTCGAGGCGGCTGACCTGGTCGCGCAGCGCCTTGCGCTCGGCGGCGACTTCGGGGTCTTCGGCTGGCGCGGGGTCTTCGGGCTCCGGCGCGGGCTCGGCCGGCGCCGCGGCGGCGGGCTCGGGCTTGTTGTAGACCTCGGGGTCGGTGTCGAACACCAGGCCTTTTTCCTTGGCGGCGGCCAGTTCGCGCTCGCGAGTTTCGTCAATGTCTTCGACATCCAGCCCGCCGGCGGTGGCGGCGATGACATCCGTGCGGGTGGTCAGCCCAGCCATGATGGCGGCCTTGTAGGCTTCGACCTCTTTGGTCGGGTCGACCCAGCCCCAGCCGCGCGGCTTGAACTTGACGGCCTCGTGGCGCTCGGTGTCGGTGGCGTAGGCCTCGACGCCGATGGTGCTGACGGCGCGCGACAGCACGGCGGCCTGCAGCCACTGCCGATGCAGCGGTTCGCGGAAGCTGCGCAGCCACCAACTCTGCAGCACGCGCCATAGGTCGCGGTCGTCCAGCAGCGCCAGGCGGCTGGAACTGTAGTTGCTCTGCGAGTAATCGCGCGACAGGCTCTCGTAACTCGGGCCGGTGCCGGCGGCGACTTCGCGCAGCATGTAACGCATGAACGGGTCGAGCGCGGTATTGGGCCGCGTCGGGTTGGCCATGTTCAGCTTCTGGCCGGGGTCGAGCTTCATGCCGAGGCCGGGCTCGACGGTGAACTGGTCGCCGCCGTCGGGCTGGGTGGTGCCCACCGGCGCGGCGGCGTTGTCGAGCGGCGCGTCGGGATTGGCCGGGTCTTGCTCGATGGCAAACAGCACATTGGCGGCGGCGCGGGCGGCGTAGATCTCGGCCTCGCTGTAACCGTCCATGTCGTTCAGCTTGCGCAGCACGGCGTGCAGCCACGGCTCGCCGCGCGTCTGCGGCCAGCGCTCGACAATGCGCAGGTGGAAGATCTGGTCGGCGGGCACGCGCTCGTAACGGTCACTGCCGCCGGCGTTGTCGCGGATGTCGCCCGGATGGCGCTCGCGAATCCAGTAGGCCACCGGACGAAAGAAGCGATCGACCTCCACGCCCATCCGCACCATGGTGCTGGCGTTGAGCGGGCCGGGCTGCGCGAACTCATCGGCCAGGCGTTCGGCCTCGATCAGCTCGAGCGCGAACGGCACGCGCGAGGCGCCGAAGGCCCGGTAGTGCTTGCGGATGATGACCTCGCCGGCCTCGAACACCTGGCGCATGGCGGCGCGTTCCATGTCGGCAAAATGGAAAGTCCCGCCGGTGTGGCAGTTCTCGGCGCGCGACCAGAGGCCCCACTGGCTTTCGATCTCGGCGTTGATGCGCTCGGAAAAATCCTCGCGCGTGGTCTTGACCTGCGCCTGCATGCCAACGCCCTGGCCGATGACGTTGTTGACGACGATCTGGCAGGCGCGCTTGGCATAGGGCGCATCACGCAGCAGCTGGCGGCTGCGTGAACGCAGGGAAGTGAGCGAGAGGTGCAGCTCGGCATCGGCGCTGCTGTTGCCGGTGCCGAAGCCGGCGGTCATGTACGAGCCGCGCGCACCCTGGTAGGTGCGCATGCCGTTGCCGGGCGCAGCACGCCGGGCCACCGACGCGCCACTGCCCAGCAGCCAGCGGCCGAGGCGCGCGCGCAGCGAAGTGGGATCAGACACGGTTGATCCTCGTATGGATGATGCGCGGATCGGGCAGGCCGGTTTCAGCGCACTGCTTGCGATACTCGCGGTTGACGATCAACTGCCAGGCGTTGCGCGCGGTGAGCAGCGACTGCTGCGCCTCGTTCGCGGTGTCGTACTTCATCATGCGATCGCCGATGCGGTACTCCACTGGTACCGACGAAGTGCCGGCATTGGCGGCCCGCACGGCGGCATTGGCGAGCGCGGCGGTGCAGTCGTCCAGCGCCTTCTGCGCCACGCTGCGGGTATCCGCCCCCTGGGCGATGGTGGCCGGGTCGGGCAGTACGGTCAGCTCGCCCTGGAACTGCGTGCCCTGCAGCACCTGGCGCGCGCCGGATTTTTCAACCCAGCTGGCCCAGCCGTACAGGCCGGGAATCCAGTCGGCGGTGGTGGTGGGCGCGGCCTGGATGGCGTAGTCGTAGAGCTCGCCGTCGACGTCGATCGGGCCGAGCTGCGCGACGATGGTGATGGGCGTTTGCACCGGCGCGGTGAAGCGCGGCGTGTAGCGCATTTTCAGCGTCCAGCCGTCGGCCGGTGGATAGTCCGGCACGTTGACGCCGAAGTTGAGCGTGTCACCGACGTACAGGCGATTGGTGATCATGGATCAGTGCTTCCGATCTTGGTCTTGCCGTTACCCAGCAACACACTGCCAACGCGCCGCTTGGCAGTCGCGACATTGACTGAGCCGACACGCCGCCGACCGAAGCCGATCAGAATGCTGCCCACCGCGGCGTTGACGCCGCGCACCGACGCCATCGACGAGGCCGAGGCTTCGGCGATCGCCAGCGAGGTCTGCATCGCCGCCAGCGCCGACAGCGCGCTGATCTCGGCAGTGCGCACGACTTCGGCGACGGCTTCGCCGGCAACGTCGGCGGCGGTGGACGAACTACCGGCCGGGGCCGCCAGCGGGTAGCCGGAGGCATCGACCGCGTAGACGGCCGCTGCGGCACTGGCAGCGCCGGCCTGCGTGAACTGCGCGCTGCCGACAGCCTGGGCGTTGCTGGTGGCATCGGCAATGCCGAGCGCCGCGCCGGGGCTGAGCGAACGGTCCTGGCCGGCGACCTGCGCGCCGGCCAACGCTGCGCCGGTTTCGGCCAGTGTGATGACGCCGACGGCCGTGCCGGTGACGCGCGCGCCAGCGCTGGCGGCGGCGGCGAAGACAACGACAGCGCGCAGCTGGCCGGTGATGACCGCGGCAGCAGCGGAACCCGCCGTAAAGCTCCACGCCAGCCGGCGCTCGCCGGTGGCTGCGCTGGTGGCGATGATCTCGCCCTGCAGCGTGGCCGCAGCACGCAGCGACAGCGGGATGCCGTAGTCGAGCGTAATGCCGGGCGGCTTGAAGTCGACCGGCGGCGGCAGATCGAACACGCTGCGCGGCGGCGTGGCGTAGTCGCCAGCAATGCTGTAAACGCCAACACCACTGACCGCAGCGGTTGCGCTCGACAGGCCGTAGGGCACCGGGGTGGTGGAGCCCTCCAGCGCGAACCACGGCCGCCAGCTGCGGAACGCAGCCTCGCCACCGCTGGCGGCATTGCGGCCGGTGACCTCGGCCGCGGCGCGTGCGGCACCGACACGCACGATGGTCTGCGTGCCGTAGCCGGTGACATCAGCGGCCGACTGCGACACGCCGACGAAAGCGCCCATGCCCTGCACCGCGAAATGGAAGCGGTACGAAACAATGGCGTCATTCAGCGACGCCGGGCCCTGGCCGGCGGCGAACGACTGGGCGAGCGCGGCGCCACTATTGACGGCGGTGCTCGCGTTGACGGCGCTGGCGCTCGACGCCGCCGCTGCCGCGCCGTAGGGAGTGGGCGCGCCATCGAGGGCAATGAACGGCCAGTAGCCGCGAAAGCCCTCGGCCATGACTTACCTTTCGATCAGGCCGGGTCGATGCCGACGATGGGGTCGGCCGAGGCGTTGGTCGTGACGGCGGCGGTCCAGGCCGACGCGGTGTCGTCTTCCTTGGTGACCGTGAGCGTGCCAGCGGCCACCGATGTCTTGTTGCGCAGTACGCGCAGGGCGTTGCGTGGCGAGCGGGCGTTAGTATCGGGCCCGGCCTCCATGCTCCTGTCTAGGTGATCGTCTGCGAATGCGTTGGTGTCGCCGGCCTCGAGCGGGTACAGCGTCAACACCGTGGTCTTGGCGCCGCTGGTGGTGGTCTTGACGATGACGGCGACACAGTCGGCGTTCATTTCGGCCGCCGTCAGGTCAAGGTAATACAGGCCGGAGGCCGTGGCGATCTCAGTGGCCTCGTTGGTGCAGTCGGCGAACGTGCCCTGGTCTTTGCTGACTTCGGAGTCGAGCGCGGCAGCGCCGGTGACCAGGTCGCCATCGGCATCGAGGATCGGGAAGACGACGCGATAAGCGATGTTCTTGGCCGGGAAGTACTTTGCGTCAGAGGATGCCATTTACCAGACTCCACGATTGAGTGTTGCATAGCGAACGCCGCCGAGGCGCTTGCCGATGGGGTGGCCGGCGGCGCCGCCATAGTCCACATACGAATCATTGGCACCTGCAACCAACCCGACGCCAAGCGTCCAGCTATTCCCAGATCCATCGGCGGTGTCATTGCCAGCGAGCACGCTGGCATCGCCCATCGGGCTGCCGCTGAACTTGTTGGCGGTGACGATGAAGGATGTCGCGGCGTGCTCTGCGTCAATTTCAGCAGTGCTGAGCACAGCCGACCATGACTTATAATTCGAGATCCGCATGCCGGCCGTCGCGCCACCACCGGCGTTGTCGTCGTAGAAGATGACCTCGTTGTAGACGGCCTCCCGGGCGCTCACATCCAGGGATGACGTTGCAATGTCGGTGCCGTTGACCCGCAGAATCAGACTGGTATCTGAGGTTCTCCGCGCTGAAACTCGATACCAGGTCGAAGCGCTTGGAGTCACGCTGGAAACCGCATCCGATGGCCCACCCGTAGAACTGACGGCCAACTTCCACAGACCACCGCTGCTGCCGCGGATGGAGTCATACCGCGAGCCCAGTGAGGCACCGCTTCCCGCGCTGGTGGACCCGCTGATGCCCCACACGACATCGTTAGTGATGTTGGCATCGACGTAGATACTGAACAGCACGGTATAAGTGGCGTTGAAATCCAGTGTCGTGAGCCTTCGCCCCTCGCTGGTAGCGCCACCGCCTGCTTGGATCGACATAATCTATACCCACGAAGATGAACGGATGGCCTGGACCGGAAGGCTCGGGCTGTCACTCATGATGATCGACTTTAGCGAGTGGACGTAGCGCGCCCGCCCGCCCCATGTCGGCTCGATGCGCCCACCGCGGCAGGCAAACGTGGTCGAACCGTCATGCTGGTTGATCGGCTCGCTGCTCCACGTCCACGTTCCGGTTGACTCGCTGCCAACCGCTGGAGGCGTCAGCTTGTACAGTGTGCAAGCAGTGCCACCAGTGGCCCGCAGCAGGTAATACAGGCAGCCGTCATAGTCACAGTAGTCGAGCTTGTCGTTAGCGCCGTTTGCATTGATGAGCATCGACACCGGAGCCGACCCGGTGATGTTTCCTGAACTGACCGTCGTCAGCGTGACACTGGTTCCTGGTGGAGAACTGGTGCCGTGCGTGTATCCATTCAGGTCAAGGTATCGAATCGTCACGGTAGACGGTGGAGTGGCCGCCAGCGTGACCATGATCTTGCGCAGCGGCATGTAGACCAGGTTGCCGTAATTGTTCGAGTTGTTGATCGTCGGGTTGTTCAGCACCCCGCCCGAATTGGTCAGGTAGCTCCACACAAAAGGACGGTTGCTGCCGGAGTTGGAAACCCATAGCAACTTGTTGAACGAGTCGTACTCGGCCGCCACTTCGATCTGGAACTGGTAGAAGGGAAAATTGATCGCGCTCCACACATGCGTCTCAAGGTCGAACCTGAATATCTTGCCGTTGGCCGACAGCACGCGGATGCCGTTCATGTCGTGCCCCACCACGATCAGCGAGCCGTAAGTACCGCCCCCGGCATCCGGCGGCAGATAGGTGATGCCGCAGAGTGAATGAATTGGAAAAGGCTTCCACACCGTGGTCGAATTGCCAGTGACTTCGGTGCCGGCGTAGGCGTTGCCGAAACCGTCTTTAATGTAGTGGCCGGACAATCCCACCCGGTCGCTGACCGCGTCAGAATCCAGCGAATGCGTGCTATTCGATGAGGTTGGCCCGGTACTGGTTCGGTAGACGCCAGTGTTGTCTGGCTGCGAAAGCATTGCCCAGGTTCGATCGGCGATGTCATAGGCTACGACCCCGTTCCCATCGTAGGCACCATTGCCGCCGCTGAAGAAAACCATGGAGCCCAACGCCCCAAGCGCGGAGGCGAAGGCGCCGCCGGCATAGGCAATCCAGGTGCCATCAAATCCATTGTTGGCGTGATAGACCTGATCGCCCAATCCATTCTCAGGATTGATCGTGCTGGCATTGGCCAGGCTGACATTCCTGAAAAACGCCGGCGCCGGCAGCCATGACGCCACAGAAGCATCGACCACCACGGTCGTTGCCGTGCTGGTGGCGCGACGCGGGCCGGTATAGGCAGCCATCAGACGTTGCGCGGTAAGTGATGCAGGCGACAATCCTTGCCGCCGTTGGCCTTGAACGTGGCCAGGTTGGTGACGTTGGCGTTGACCGTGGCCCACGCCGACGCGGCCCCTGATACATCGCGCTCGACCGCGGCCACCAGGGCATGCCACAGTTGCCCGGTGTAGGTGTTCTCGGCGTCGGCTTCGACGTCGCCGTTGTTGACCGACCACCCGCTGGCGTAGGCGTTGACCTCGGGCGTACCGGCGGCCATGAACGGACCGCTCAGTGCGGGCGGGCCGTCGGTCTTGTTCCAGGCGCGCTGCGCGCCCCACGTTGACGAGGCCCCGATGCTGGTCAGGTTGTCGTTGCTGGTGGCCCCGCCGGTGGTGCCGGCGTTGAGTTTGTAGGCGATGTAGCGCCACTCACCTAGTGTCGACTCATTGACGAAACGCACCGGTTGCAGCGTTGCCCAGTCGGCGTGTGCGGCAAGTTCCGTTTGCTCTGAACCGGTAAGGATCTTCGCCGCAGCCAACTTGTGCACCACGACAGCAAAGAAGTGGTGCATCCATGTCGACACCTGGAAGCCGGCCGGCGTTCCATCCTCGTCGCGGTAGTGAATTCCGCCGGGCTGGAAACCCCACATCAAATTGAGCTTTTGCTCTGGGTCGGTTTCCCATGTGCGGAAGTACGACACATTGCTGGCAAGACTCGACCGGGCCGTCGGCTTCCACGGGTGCGACTCGGGCGTCAGGAAAATCGCGAACCCGAGATTGCGAGCGCACCAGGCGCGTCCGCGCGTTTCGTACCAGTACCCAAACTGATGATTTGATTGGCCGAGGCCATTGAAGATCGCAGCCTTTTGCGAGATCTCTAAAAAACACGGCGATGGACGGCACAGGAACGCCACCATCCCAACCGCCGGGCAGTGCGCGTAGTCCCAGCCATAGGCCGCGTAGTTTGCAAACGGCGAGCCACCGCTGTATGGAAAACTGGCGCCTATGTGCTGTGCGCCGAGTTGCCCGAAGGTCGGGACATCGCCACTCGCGTCGCGGTAGTTGATCGGAAACGACAATAGGGCGAGCCCACTGGCAAGCACCGCGTTTCTGACGTGCTTGCTGCCGGTCTGAACGTAGGAGCACTCCCATTGCGGCAGATAGGCGATGGTGCGGCTGTCGCCAGGGTTGCCCATGCCATTCCACCGATGCCGCCCGAAATTCCATGGCACATAGGTGTCGTCGCCGTACTTCTGCGCCGTTCCAAAAAACTGTGTTCCTGCTGGAACGTAGCTGGAAAAGTCATAGACCGCCGATGCGGTGGGCTTGAACAGCAACGGGTGCGCCTGGATCGACGCGGTGTCGTGCGTGACCTGGATTTGCGGATCACCTCCCACCCAGCCAGAGCAGTACCACGCGCGGAATGCCTCGTGTGTCGCTCCGCCCGCCCACGCGCTGCCCGTACCGCTGCCGTTGATCTGCGTGCCGTTGATGACGACTGACGCACTGGCGTAGGTCTGGGCGGCTGGCTTGCTTGGGCTCGCCGTCGTCATGCTGCTGTTCTCGACCACCACTTCGACGAACACTCGCCCGCCGACAAAAGCGTGAACATCGATCACCGCTTCCAGCACGCCAAGCCCGCAGCTGCGCCGATAGCGGGCGCAGATCACCTGGCTGTTGGCCCACCACGTGCGATCGTGGCCGCTGGTCCAGTTGTTGAACGTTTGCGCACCACCGCCGAAGTTGACCACCAGGTCGCCGAGCAGGCTGTCAATGTATGCGGTGGTGAGCGCCGTATCACTGACGACGGCGGGCCGCAGCCGAATGCTGGTCTGCGTGAACGCGCTGAGGCTCTTTGCTCCAGCCAGCACCATCACCTGCGCGCTGTTGTCGGGCCAGCGGCTCAACACGCTGCTGCGCAGGCTGGCGTCGTCCGGGCTAACCAGCATCGCGCCCTGCGGCACGGTGCCCTCGAGCGGGTACACGGTGGCCATGTATGGCAACACGCCTGACGCCGCGCCGGTGTTCAGCGTCATCGTGGGCAGCGCGCCGGGCTCGAAGTAACTGAACACGACGCCGGGCTGGTTCGCCGCGGTGGCGCTGCCGACGGTGAGGCTGCCGGCATCAGTGAGCACCATGCCAGACGGCAACGCCGCACCGCTGACGTCAACACCGTAGACGCCGCCAGCGACATAGCTGCTCGGCCCAGTAGCGGCGACGTTGAACGGCGTGCTACTGCCTTCAGTAAAACTCAGCGCTCCGCCGTTGACGATCCAGCCCAGGTCGGGCGCGGGACTTGCGCCGCGCGCGAACTCGCGCCGCCGCTTTGGCAACGACGGCACGCGCACCTGGTGCAGGATCGGACGCATGCGCCAGGCTTAGCCCAATTCCTCGATCAACCAGGTCTGGTCGACCTGGTGCGTGCCGACCAGCACGCGCAGGCTGACCTGGCCACTGGCGGGCACTGGGATCGGTTGCGGGTAACCGGGAAACCGATCTTTGCCGCCGTTGGCGTTGACGGAGAACACCCACAGATCACTGTCCGCAGTGACGCTCGGCTGGGTGGTCCAGGTGTGGCGCGCCTGGAAGCTGGCGGCGCTGGAGTTGGGGTCAAGCTTGGCGGGCGTGATGCTGGTGGCGGTAGCGCCGCCGGTGGAGCGGCTGAGCTTCAGCTCGCCGGCGAGCGAGGCATTCTGCACGCCATTGACGTCGACCGACCAAATGTTCAGCGGCTTGCCGGCAGCGGCGGTGACGGTGAGCATGTCATTGCCCACGGTCATGCTCGCCGCGGGCCGCACGACGGTGAAGAAGGCCATGGTTTTCCTTTAGGCGTCGACGATGGTGGTGCCGGTGCCAAGCCCAGGCGTGACGCCGGAGCTGATGGCGATCGGCGTGATCTTCCACGCCAGGCCGTCGCCAGCGCCGGTGATGGCAACAGTCGCGCCACCTTGCGTGGTGCTCACGGTGATGTCGTTCGTGCTCAGCGTCTTGACGAAATAGACGGTGCCCTCGGCAATGCCAGCTGGCAGGCCGGATGGATCTCCGGCAAAGAAGGCGATGCGGTCATCCACAGCCACGCCCGACAGGCCGGGGATGGTGATGAGGTCGCCGGCGTCGATGGCGGTGAAGGGGCCGAGCTTGGTGCCGATGGGGCCGAAGTGCAGCAGCTTGCCGGTGCTCGAGCTGGCGGTGCCGGTGGCGAAAAACATGGCGGTCGCGCTGCCGCCGGAGCATTGGCCAAAATTGATTTGCGCCACCGGGCTGACGCTGTTGCCGGTGACGGTCCAGCCGGAACCGGAACGCGCCACGGCGACGCGGGCGTAGCCGGTGTAACTGATTTCGCTGGTGGTCTGGTCACCGCCGACGCCGGGATAGGCGCTGTGCAGCGAGGCGTAAAGGTTGGTCAGCGGCGCACTGGCGGCGTTGTCGCCGATGTTGGCGATGGCGACCGCGGTGTACAGCAGTTTCAGGTAGTCGTTACTCGACGTGGTGCCTTTGGGCATTTCATGCTCCTACGTTAAAAAGCCTGCGCTGTCGGTCACCACGCGGTGCCTGGATCAGTGTTTCCAACGCTTGGTAAAACTCTTCGGACGCATCCGCCGCGCTGGCTTGGCGGAGGGTTTCGGTGCTTGCTGCTCGGCTTCGGGCGTTGCTTCAGAGCCTTCGCCCTTGGGCGCGAACAAATCTGGCGCTACGCGCTGCTCGAGCCGGCGCCACATGGCCTCGGTGTAGCGGTGTAGGTCCAGCATGTTCGAGGCGAACACGTTGTAGACGCGGCAGTCGAGCGCCTCATTGCGCAGGCCGCGCTTGACCCAGCGCCAGGCATCACCGCGCGCCGTCTTCTGCGGCACGCGCGCCTCGCTGGTCAGCTGCTCGAAGTAACTGTCGGGCAGCTCGGCCGAAAAGTGCATGTATCCGGGCCCCGGCTCGCGCAACTTCATGCGCGCGAAGATCGTGTCTTTCGCGGTGTCGGTGCCAATGAACCAGATCCGCGTGCCCTTCTTGATGACGGTGCCGCGGTAATTGACGTCGACCCAGCTCGACTTGCCCTTGATCGGCTTGCCGAGCTGGGAATCACCCTTTACCGCGAACACCCGCCGATGCGTGCGCAGCCGGCAGAAGTTGTAAACCTGGTGCGTGAAGTGGCCGCCGGAGTCGATCACCGCGGCCTCGATCGGCATCAGCTGGCCACTGGCGTGCGGGAACGTGCTGGTCAGGTAGTCGTCCAGCTTCTGCCACTCGCGTTCATCGCCGGGGTTGGCGTCGAGCACGGTGTAGTCAACGGTCCAGCTTTCTTCGCCACGACCGTGCCCGAGCACTTCAATTTCAAAACGATTGTCTTGCACATCAACCGCGGCGGTGCAGATCAGCACGCCAGCGGGGCAGGTGCGCAGCTTGTAGGGCTCGGCACGCGCCTTTAGAGCGTGCTGGTCGGCGCTCTCGCCTTCTTCTTCCCACGTTTCGCCGAGCGTGGTGTTGATGAACGCCTTTAGTTCGGACTTGTCGCCGCGGCGCTCTTTGTCGCGCGCGCTCAACCACTCTCGCACGATCTGCGCCCAGGAGGTCATGGGCGAGTACGCGGTCCAGATGTGGAACGCGACCGACTTGGGCGGGCTTAGAACCGCGCCGTCGCTAGTGCGGTAGCGCGCGTTCTCGTCAATCCAGGCGCCGCTGGCGTCGATCCAGCGGCCCATCGACCAGGTGGCGAGATAGTCGCCCTGCGTGGCCAGCGTGCCGCAGTGCGGGCAAAGGTGCCGCACCGTGTCGGGATTCTTGCCGTCCCACTTGAAGCCGTGCGGCTTGTCGGGCCCGCCCCAGGTCAGCGTGTGCAGCTCGCCGCAGTGGTTGCACGGCACCTGGTAGCGGAACTCGCGCTCGGCCTGCAGGCGCCTAGCTTCGATCAGGCTGTCGTGCTTGTGCTTCGGGGTTGAGCCCAGCACCAGCTTGGGAAAGGTCGCGCCCTCGATCCGCTTGGCCGCCAGGGTGACCGGGCTGCCCTCTTTTTCGACGTCCATGTCGAAGGCGTCCAGCTCGTCGATGTAGGCAACGTCGATCGAGATGCGGCGGTAGTTCTTGGCGGCCCGGCCGCCGCGGATGTGCAGCACGCTGCCCAGGAACATCTTTTGCCGCAGTGTGTTGCGCTTGTCACGCCGCAGGTATTCGGGGAACACGTCGCGCATCGCCGGCACGTCGCGCAGCATCGGGTCGAGGTCGGTCTTGACGAACTCGTCAACATCCTCGTCAACCGGCTGCCACAGCGCCTGGTTGCGGCGACGGTGGTGGGCGAAGTAACCGACTGCGGCCAGCGCGATCTTGGTGTAGCCGACCCGCGCCGACTTTTGCAGCACCACCTCGCGAATGTCATCGTTGCTGATGGCATCCATGATCGCCACCTGGTACGGGAACGCTGACCAGCGCCCCTCCACATACGACGATTCGGCCGACAGGTAGTAATGCTCGTCAGCCCACTGGCTGAGCCTCTTGGGGCTCGACTTCTTCAGTGTCTGGAAGCCCGCCCTCAATGCTGTACGGATCTCGATCAGGTTCATCCAGGTCCGCAGTCGTTAGGTCGAACTCACCGGCAAGGTTGCGAGCCTTGGTGATTTCGCGCTCCAGGTGCTCGAGGTCAGCCGCCGTCAGATTGATGTCAATCCGCCGCAGGCTCGGCACAATTCCGTCGAAGATCCCGGCAATCTGCCGGCAGTGCCGCGCAATCACCGCCGCCACCCAGCCCAGCGGCACCAGCTCGCGCCGCCGCTCGGCGTTCAGCATCGCCACGCGATCTGCCTGCTCGCTCGCCAAGCGCGCGCGCTCGGTCACCAGGTTGATGTCGCCGACCGCGACGCGGCCCGCCGCGATCTCGCGCTGGTGCGCGCAGTACGCGCGAATCCACTCGCCGAACGTCCCGCCAGGCCGCAGCACCCCGCGCTTGATCAGATCCGATGCCGCCGGCTGGGAAATCCCAACAACATCGCCAAACGCTTTCTGGGTGGCTGGCTGGTCTAAGACTTCTATGAGAATCATTCCTATAACCCCCTAAGGTGGGGGGTATGACTAGAGACAAGACGCGGTCCGAACTACCA
>Ga0137429_1000135_pt1 | contig 39474 bp, 54 predicted proteins | sample EasRivERMZT736_2_FD_102304 | JGI IMG/M metagenome (GOLD analysis project Ga0137429, IMG submission 102304) | Soil microbial communities from meander-bound floodplain in the East River, Colorado, USA - East River MetaG ERMZT736_2 | ecosystem: Environmental > Terrestrial > Soil > Floodplain ...
CCCAGTTCTACTTTGTCAATTCGTCCCCCACTCCCTTGGGGTATTGCCTTTACCTGGACGTTGTGCTAGGACGTCACGCCTTGCTTCCTTGGCTGCCTTACAACGCATGGCCGTCCCATCTTGTCAATGCCTACCCTGTAAGTAAGGCCACGCGTCAAACGAGCGTCTACTATTTCGAATGCCTTGACGGCATCCTCTACATCCTTATCGGCCTGCTGCTGTGCAGTCTCCTGCGCGAGCCACGCGCTGTACTTCGTTTCCCACTCGCTGGCTGTGAGTCGGCGCGCGTCAACTGGACACAGCCACCGCAGGAACGACCCGGCGCGCACCACGCCCTCTGTTGGTGGGCAGGCTTTGTGTAAACGGGAACCCTTTCTACTGTTGCAGCGTCTACACGCAGCTCGAATATTCCACTTGATGTTTCTGCCGCCTTTACTCAGTGGGATCCAGTGATCGATTGTGAGCTTCTTTGCTTCTCTACAATATTCGCAGCGGTTATGGGCACTCTCAATCACATCTAACCAATCGATTAATTTAAGCCGACCGCCGCCGCGCATTATGGAGGCCGCCACTCGGTTTGCTTCGCGTTGTAGGTTGTAGCCAGGATTACGTTCCAACCACGCGAGTTCTTCTGGTGTGAAAATACGCTTAGCCATGTGCCTGCCCTCCTCTGGCAGAACGTGGTTAGGGGTGACGGGCCGACTTCTACTCGGCCTGCCGCCCCGAATTATACAGACTCGACTAACCCCCCCGAATCTCGCCGTTCGCTTGACAACGACCGCTCGTAGCGTCCATACTTGGCATGTAAGGACATGGACATGAACAACACAGTGACGATTCTCCAAGACGGCGACGAGTTCCTCGTGCGCTGGGACAGCGAAACCGGCGACGTGGCGGGGTTGGTTCCGCTCCTGACCCGCAAGCACGCCGAAGCCCTGGCAGCCCAGTTGACGGCCGGCGGCGACCCAGCGCGAGCCCTGCGGCGCGTGCTACGGCCCAAGCGGCGACCCAGTGTGAAGGCGACGATCAAGGCGTCGTTCACGAAGAACGGCAAACTCGGCGGCTTGGCCCGCGCGAAGAACCTGACGTCTGAACAGCGCAAACAGATCGCGACCGATGCGGTCAATGCCCGCTGGGCCAAGCGGGCGCCGAAGCCGGATGCACGGAGGGAACCATGAAAGCGATTCTCGTGGTGATGGGCGGCACACTGAGGTCCGTGGACTCAGTGGTCATGGTCGCGGACGACGCGGTGGAGGCCACCTTGGCCGAGTTGACGGCGGCGGTGGACGGCTTGGCGGTGTTCCAAGTGGTCCCGGTCGAACCGCTCGCGCGCGTCGTGGCGTCGTTCACCGATGACGAGGACGAACGGCTCGATGACGACGCGCGCGTCAACTGTCCAACCTGCGGCCACGACTGGCACGTCGGTGAGTCGGACGCTGAAGATCCCGAGCGTTTCTGCTCGCACGATTGCGAATTGGAGGTGCAGTGATGGGCGCGCGAATGTATGCGGAACGCGAGGCCGACCGGCTCGTCCTGGGCGACAAGGTGCGGGTGGTCCGTGGTGTCCTCGTCCGCGAAGGCGAAGTCGTCGCGGTGCAGACGTATGAGATCGCCGGACTGCATCCAAGTTATCGCGTGAGCGTGGACGGCTACACGCAGACGGAGAATCGCACCAACCTCTACCGGTTGACGGAGTTGGAAGAACTCGTCGCGCGGTTGGAGGACGACCTTGAGTACTTCACGGCCACCGTGGAGGATTTTCAGCAGCAGCTCATCGACCAGCAGGACCGCGAGCAGGAACCCGCACGATGACCACCAGCACGCAACCGCCGGTCCAGATGCTCGTCGCCAAAGCCAAGTCGCGCGGCGTCACTGAGCAGCAGCTCGATGCGTTCTTTCGCCACGTCACGCAACGCGACGATGGCTGCTGGCAGTGGACCGCCACGATCACCAACAACGGCCTGCCGTTGTTCGCCGATTGCCCACTAGGACGGCCTGGGCGGCTCCAAGCCAAATCGCCCATGGCCCACCGGACGTCGTTCTGGTGGTTCAAGGGGCGGCTCTATCGCTACCCCTACGCCAAGCTCATCCAGACGTGTGGGCACAAGGCCTGCGTCAACCCGATGCACTTGGTGCAGAAGCTTGTCCGCGAGGCCAAGCCGGTGGAGCTGCACACTGACACGCTGACGGCGATCTTCAGTCGCGTGGAATGCGTGCCGATGCCGCCCGTGGATCGTCCTGACGATGACGAACTCGTGGGCCCCTGCTGGCGCTGGACCGGCGATGTCAACGTCAGCGGATACCCGACGCTGGAAATGCTCGGCCATCCGCGGGCGCTAGACGTGTTGATCTTCGCGTGGTTTGGGACGTACCTCGCCGGCCAATCGGACGCCACCCATTTGCCGTTGCACAAGTGCGAGGTCCGCGCGTGCCTGAACCCCGCGCACATGCGACTCGTCCCAGCGGCCGACCGCCAAGCCCTGGCGGGACGACTGCGGAAGGCGACCGTTGATGCCATACCCACGACTGAAGGAGCGCGATGAGATGTCTGTGATGGTGACTGAACTGTACACGGCGCTGCGGTCGGTGGGCGTCGAGGAAGGGACGGCCAAGGCGGCGGCCGAGGCGGTGCTGTCCGAGCTAGTGACCAAGGGCGACCTGCAGATCGCGGTGGCCGCGCTCAAGACCGACATGGCCGAGCTGAAGGCCGATCTGATCAAGATCCAAGTGGGCACCATGGTCGCGATGACCGCGATCTTCGGCGGGCTGATGGCGATGCTGAAGATATTCGCATGACGGTGATGGACGAGACACGTCGCACGCGGCTGCAGGAGCGTTTCGATCAGTTGTCGAGAAAACTCGACCTCTATGAAGAAACGCACGCGTTCTATACGGAGGCCTTCTGTCGGGGCAATCTCGCGGCGTGGGAAACCAGCAGCGATCTGGACCTCTGTGAGGTGCTCGTCTGGATCTTCAAGACCCACCCCGAAGAGGGGAACGTCGCCGAGTTGACCCGCGAACTTGAGGCGGCGAAACAAGACCGCGATCACGCGCGGACCCAACTCCAGGCGATTGGCCGAAAATCATTCTGGGCGGCACGACCGCGAAAAGATCCCTAACGGTTGGAGGAGTGCATGGCAAAGCGAACGCGGAAGAGGCATTGGACGCAGACCCCGGAAGGCCGCGCGAAGATGTCAGAGGCGCAGAAGAAGCGGTGGGCGACGACGGCGCGGAACGGCCAGGAGGACGCCGTCCACGCGGTCGATCTGCCGCCGGCAGACCCGTCGTTGGCCTTTCTGCAGGAACTGGCGTTGCAGGGCGCACGAGCCAGACTCGCGGAGATCAATAAGGAGCGCACGATGCTTGAGCAGTTCCTCCACCGCGCACACGACCAAAAATTGACGGCCTTGATGCAGCGGACGCGACAGAACTTGAAATTGGCGCGGTTGGATGTGGTCGGGACGACGGGTGGCAAGGCGACGGTCGAAACGAAGGAGAAACAATAATGGCGCTCAGACTCGGCGCGCTGCACGACGCGCTCCTCGACGGAGGAACCGATCCCGTCCTCGCGCAGAAAGCCGCAGAGGAAGTCGCCAACTACGAACACAGACTTGCGAGCGTCGAAACCAAACTCTCGGTGCTGCAATGGATGGTTGGCACGAACGTCGCGATCAGTCTCGCGATTTTCTGGCGGGTCTTTTCGTGACCGAACAACGGGCCGGTTACGGCGTGGGGCTTGAGCCCCACGTCAGCGGCTCGATGTCGATGATCGGCGGCGGTCCTGGCAACTCGAGACTCGCATCCACGCGCAGCAGCAGATCGGTGGACTGCGTGCCCACCCACACCATCCCCACAACATCGCCGTGCCGCCGCGCCAACTCCGCGCACAGCACGAGATGCTCGAGCGCATCCTCGTCCGTCTCTCCAGGCCCGTCCAATCCCACCACCAGCACCGCGTGCGCGAGCGGGCAGAACTCCAACCCCGCGTCGTAGCGCGTGACTGCGGCGGGGATCGTCTCGTCGGGGCGGCGCGTACACCGCAGCCACCACTGGTCGCCCCACCTCGTCGCTGGGGTCACCGCCAGATCCCACTCCGCGCCATCAGTCCAGATCGCGAGCGGACGCTTGAGGCGTGTGGCCGTGGCCCGCGAGGCCTGCATCACGGTACGGAGCGTATGCTCACGCGGGGCGCCGTCTTCCCAAGTGATCGGCTGCGCCTCACACCACACCGCAACGAGCTGTTGAACCGGCACGTTGTCCACGAGGTCCGCGGGCAGCACGACGGGCGACGGCCCGAGGCTCGCCATCGACAGATTGATCAGGATCTCAGTACCCATGTCAGACCTCAGTGATGCTCAATCCATATTCTGCTTCGAAGATGCGTTTACGGAGACGGTAGACCTGGGTCTTGGTGGGATCCGATTTGACGTCCTCGACCACGAGGACGCTGTCTTGGCGGTACCGAAAGTCCAACGTCAACTTGCCGACGACGACGGGCTCGCCGCTGGGACTGACGGTGTGCAGTTCATACTCTGGCTGCAGCTCCAGACCGGTGATGATCCCCGCGCGTTCCAGCAACCGCAGTTCCTGCCACCGCGCCGCTTCCTTTTTCGAGTCGAACAGGTACCCGTCGAGTTCCGTCTTGGTGTTCCTGTACTTCGCCGGCTTCGCCATCGTCCGAGCGGTGTCGCCCAGCGCGGCGGTCGCGGCCTGGACGTCGCTACGCAGCCGCGCGCGCGTCCGCATGTACTCGGCGTACTGCGCTTCGGTCATGCGGTCGAAGCTCATGGCAGCGCGGCTTTCTCGCGCGGGCGTTTCACGCGGCGTTTCTTCCGGCGTTGCGCCACGAGTTTCAAGGCCGCAGCGCGGCGATCTTCAGTGGAGACATTTTCCCATCGACGTCGGCCAAGAGCCTGGGCGGCGGCATTAACGGCAGGTTTACTCATAGAGAGAGTGTACTACGACCGCTCGTCAACGGGTCTTCTGCGCCATGAGCAATCGGATGAGCGGATGCGGTTGTCCCGGGGCCACGTACTGGGGCGGCGGCGGGGCCGCGACCGGTGGCGGGGCTTGACCTTGACGCGGGAGATAGTCCGACATCAACTCGTAGCTCCCGCTCTCGCTCTCGGTCACGCCAGGGCGACCCTTCCAGATGCGTTCAGACATCCGGTTGCGCGCGTGTGGAGCGGAGGCGAGGCCGCGATGGCCGCGAGTCTTCGCTTCGTTGAGCGCCTCTTGATACAACTCGCTGCCCAATCCTTTCCCCCGGTAGTCGTCGTACAGAAACACGTTGTCCACGGTCAAATGATCGTCAATGACATTCGATCCCAGATCCATCCACCCCGCGGTCTCTTCATACGGCTTGCCCCCGTACATCTTCGCGACGGCATCTTTGATCGCCACGGTGAGTTCCCCGCTGGGCCGCTGTTCCACGACCGTCCTGAAGGCCCCGAGGGGTTTGCCCATGCGGACGGCGACATCGTCGAGCGTGAGAAACGGAGCCTGCTCAATCGTCGGTTGGATTTTCCCGACTTCCTGCAACGCGGCCAGTCCTTCCGCGTCACTCATCTGGCCGGTGACGGGCGTCGTGAGCAGGCCGAGTTTCGTCTCTGGGGTGGCGTTGCCTGGGCCGATGCGCGACGGTCCCAACGGCCCCGCACTGGGCCGTGGGTTCGCGCGGGTCCGCAGCGACTCCAGCAGCACGGCATCGCTCGCCGGATGCGAGGCGACTGGCGGCGGGGTGTGCGGCGCTTGCGCGCCCGCCAGCATCTGCAGCAGGGCTTCCCGAAACGCCGCGTCCTGTTGCGGATCCGGCATGGGTCAGCGTTCTGGGGCTCCACCGCCGAGCAGGCGTTGAAGAATGGCCGCGCGCCGTTCCGCCTCGGACAACTGCCGCGCCGCGCCACTGGCGAGGCCCGCCGCCGCGGGTTGCACGACAGGGGCGGCGGTGTACCCCGCTTGGGCCAGCCCACTTTTGACGCCAGGGCGGTTGAGCAGGCGTAAGCCCGTGATCACTCCCGCGCCAGTTTTCCCGCCGAAGTAGCCGCCGGCACTGCCCGCGAGGATGTCCTGCCAGAGCGGCACCCCAGGGCGCGCCGTGGCCGCCTGCATCGACTCGGCCGCATTGCGGGCGGCGGCATTCGGCGTGACTCGCACCCCACTCGGCAACTGGAACGGCTGTGCGGCCGCGGTCGCCTCGGCCGCATTGGCCGCAGAGACGCGGCCCCGCCCAGACCGTAAGAGGATCTCGCTCCCTTCCCGCGTCAGTCCTGGCACCGCTGACCGTTCCGCCGCGTTCGCGCCCGCCCGCAGGAGTTGCCCCCCGCGAACCCCCGGCATGGCGAAGGCGGCGGCGACATCCGGCGCGTAGGAACCGACCTGTTGCGTCAGATTCTCTGGCGCGAGGCGGGCTTCTGATCGCCCGGGCAACGTCGCCGGATCAATGCCCGCTTGTTTCAACGCGTCCAAGATGGCGGGGTTGATCTGCTGCTGTGGGCCCATGCTGGCGAGGGACGCGTTGGCGCTATTGACCGCTTGGCCGACGCCCTTCCCGGCCCCAAGAAAGAAGTCGGCCAGCAGTCCGCGAGGCGGCGCCTGGACTGGAGGCTCTTCCTTGGCCTGTCGTGCTTGCGCCGCGAGTGTGTCGTATTCGCGCGCGAGCGCGGCCAACCGGTCGAACTCCGTCTCTTTGGGGAGGTTGATGTCTTGCCCGCGTTGATCGTCTGCCATGTCGCCCCCTACTTCTTCTTGGCTGCGGCGGCGTCCATCAAACGCTTGAAGGTATCCGCTTGCGATTGCGTCTCGAACGCGTGGACTTTCCCGGTCGGGTCGGTCACGGTGAACTTCCCGCCCCCGGCGGTAGCGCCCCGCTCAAACGGCTTGCCGTAGTAATCCTCGAAGGCTTGTCCCGAAGATGCCGCGAAGCCTTCCGCCACGCCTTCGCGCGTGCGCTTCTTCTGCGCGAGCGTCTCCGGCGTATCGCCGGTCGTGCGCGCGGCGACGAGCCCTTCTTTCTGGAACTCCCCGGCGCTGATGGCCGCTCCTGATTCGCGTCGGAGTTTGGCGAGGGTGTACGCCCGCAGGGCTTGGGCATAGCGTTGACCCGCCGGACTCAGCAGCATGTTGTTGATCGCTTCTGGGAGCGGCGACCCTTGGATGATGGCGACATCCTTCTCGTTCAGTTGCCCTTCGACCGCGTCCATATCGTCGAGCGCGCTCCGCATCCGGGTGTAGAAGTCGCGCGTCTTCGTCTGCTCGCCCGTCGCGCGCGGCTCGCCCACGACGCGCCCGACTTCCTGGCCGGCGGCCTCTCGTTCATTGACGTAGCGCACGGTCTTCGTCGTCGGATCCATCACCGGCACGAGTTGGATCTGGGCTTGGGGCGGGCGCGTCGTCTGGAGCATGTACTGATTCGCCGCCGCCAGCGCTTCCTGGGGCGTCAGATCCTGCACCGATTTGCCCAAGGCTTTTGCGACCCGCGCGAGGTGGGCATCTTCCCCGCTGCCCGTGCTCGGATCCTTCGGCTCACCCGGCGTGGGCACGGTGTAGCGTTCGCGGCCGGTGTCCTCTTCGACGACGACGGTTTCCATCCCCTTGGTATTCGGGTTGTAGCGGGTCAGTCGAATGAGACTCGGCTCTTTCGGCTTGTTCGCCGCCGCCCGCCGCACCTCGAGATCGCCCTGTTGGTAGCCCTCAATCGCCTGCCGATGGCGCGAGAGTTCTGCGCGCTCGTCGGCGTCGGTGCGGCGGTTGTACTCTTCCTGTTCACGCTTGATGGCGTACTCACGCTCCAATTGTTCCTGGGCGCGCCGTTCCGCGATCATCTTCTGCAGCTCGTTCTGGAACGCCAGCGCGCCGCCCGCGCCGGTCAAGCCGAGGTTGGGAGCTTGCGGCATCAGCGGACCCTCCTGGGCGGCGGCGCGGGCCACGGATACGGTTGCGGCACGGGCCCCGCTTGGGGCGCGAGATCGAGCACGCGGTTGTAGTCGCCGAACAGGCCCGACTCCCCGCCCCGTGGGGCGGTCGCGGCGGGCGACGGCGTACTCGTCAGCGAGCTGATACTCGGCAGCGATGACTGCGGGTAGAGATTGGACTGGTCGTAGATCCGTAGCCCAGTGGCCCCAGTCGATGCCGCGGGGTCAGTGGACCGCGTGTTCGTCGGCGTCGCCGTGCCCGTCGTATTGGTCGCGCTCGTGTTGGTCGCGCCGTTCGTGTTCGTCGCGTTGGCTTGCGGGAACCCGTAGTAGGCCCCGAGCGCCATGCTCCCGTAGTTGAGGGCGCTATCGAACCAGTTGGCCTCGGGCGTCTCACTGAGCGGATCCGGTTCCGGCAGCGCGGCCATGCGGCGGCCCGACGTCGCGGTCCCCGGCTGCAGCGGATCGAGCAGCTCGGTGATGGCGTTGCGGTACATCGTCCCGCCGATCTCGTCGCGGGTGGCCTGCGGGATGTCGCCCACGGTCTGGCCGCCTTGCGGCACGTAGCGCGCCATCTCAGGCGGTACCGTGAGCGCGGGACCGGGCCGCGCGCCTTGCAGCGCACTGGCGCGGATGGAGTTGCCGTAGGAGCGTTCTTGCAGATCCTGCAAGAACTCCCGCTGGTTGGTTTCGGCGTTCGCGCGGTCGAAGTAGTTCCGGTTGCGCGTCAGGTTGACGAGGTCGTAGTTGCGCGCGTTGGCGGCTTCGGCGGCGCGGCCAGACGCGCGGCCCGAGGCGAGCGCGGCAAGGCCGCGTCCGATGTTCGCTCCGGTGATCCCCTTGGCCGCCGTCGCGGCCCCCGTGCCTGCGCCCGTGCCGGCGGCCCCGCCCCCGGCGGCCGCCGCGCCCGTCCCGGCCGCTGCCGCCCCAGTCCCGGCCGCCGCCGCCCCACCCATCAGGGCCCCTGTGCCGGAAGGATAGAGCGCACCAAGTCCCACCGTGGAGGCGGGCAACCCGCCCACGCCCGCCGCCGTGCCCGCCCCGGCCGCGCCTGCGCCCGCGCCAGCCCCGAACCCGGTAAAGCCGCCGAGGAGCGCACCGCCGACAATCGGGGCCCCGAGCGCAATCGCGGCTTGCCACCATTCGATGTCCCCGGCGCGGCCCGCCGCGTCCTGGCGCGCGGCCAGCGCGGGGTTCTCCTGCCGCCATTTGATCGTGGCGGCGATGCTCTCGGGGCCAAACGCCTGCGGATCGATCTCGGCGTCCTGCGACAGACGGGGCAGATCGCCCGCCCGCCGACCGGCCTTCGACGCCGCACGCGCAATCGGGGGCAGAGCCATCTCAGTACCTCACGGCTCGCCGCGTCGAATCCTGCGGCGAGAAGGGACGCGGTTGCGTGTCGGGGCCCTCGGGAGATCGCACCTCGGTGCCCGGGACCACCTGGGGACCGCCGAGCGCCTCGATAATCGCTTCGCGCTCCGCGGCCTTGGGATCGGGCAGGGGCGGCATCCCCGGCGCTCCTGGCGGGCCTGGAGGCATTCCCGGCGGTCCAGGCGGCCCGGGCATCCCCGGCGGCATCCCCCCCATCGGGGGCCCCATCGGTTGGGGCGGCGGGCGCGGCGGGGCGAGCGGACGCCCGAACGTCGGGGCCGGGGCCCCGTACGGTTGACCGACTTGCGCGCGTTCGACGGCCATGGCTTACGTCCCTTTCGGCAGCACGTAGTTCTTGTCGAACTGGCGAATGGTTTCCGCCAACCGGCCCGCGTCGAGCCCATACCCGTAGTTGAATTGCCGCGCGTCTTCGCCGAGGCGCATCCGGTCGAGATCGATGCCGGCGCGTCCGAGGAACTCCCGCAGCGCGAGATCGTTCGCGGATTGGCGTTCCGTGGAGGCCATCTGCTCGCGGCGAATCGCGGCGTCGAGCGTCATCGCTTCGCGCTGCAACTGCTGGGCGAGATCGAACTGGCCCGCCTGCTGCGCCTGGGCAATCGCGAACTGCAGATCTTCGCGCTGCGCCTGCATCCGCGTCACGGCCAGCTCGCCGAGGAAGCCCGCCTCGCCTTCGCCGCGCTGCTGCCGGATCCCTTGCAGCTCGGTATCGAAGTACCCCGTGTTGTCGTAGCCCTGAAAGGCCGCGTCCTCGGCCAGTTCCGCCCGTTGCCGTTCTTCAGCCCGCTGCGCGGCGAGCCGGTACGCTTGGTTCTCGGGCGAGTCCATCAGCTCTTGCGGCGTCGGCGGCTTCTGCCCGAGCAGTTCCAGAATCGCCGCGCGGCTCGCGTCATTGAGCGCCTGCGACGAGGAGCCGTTCGCGATTTGGGACGCCGTCGTCGGCGTGGCGGTCGCGCCGGTTGTCGCGGGCACGCCCGACGTGGCGTTCGCGAACGACGAGGTCAAGGCACTGCTGCCGGTCCCGGTACCGTACGGCGTCAGGGCCCCGCCGCCGAGACTCCCGCTCGCCGCGCCCACGGCATCACTTTCCGGTTGCCACGCGATCCCACTCTCGCCGCCAAAATCGCGGATCACATCGACGTTGCCGATGCCGGGAATATTGACGACGTCCTTCCCGGCCCACGTCGTGCCTGGATACGCTTTCGCGATGTCAGCCATCGCGGCCTGGAGTTGCGTCGGATCGTTCAGGTTGTAGCCGGACAGGATGCGGCCGACGACATATTTCGGCGTCTGGTGCAGCGGGTTGGCCCACTTCGTCGGGTCATAGCCCGAGACGGCGGTCTGGTTGTAATTGGTCGCGATGTAGCCCGGCTTGGCGTACCCGCCCGTGTCCAGCACGCCCGCGTTCTGGGTCGGCGGCGTGTCCGTGATCTTGGGCATGTCGGGCGGCGGGGTGGCGTACGGATCGGGATTGGGCACGAGGGTGCCCGTCCCTGTATTCGTGGCCGCTGCCGCCGCCGCCTCGCGGTCCCGCAAGATCTGTTCGTAACTCTTCGTCGCCGTGCTGGTGGTCGTGGCGGGCGGGAGCGGCGCATTCGGATCATTCGGATCCGGCGCGGCGGGCCCGTCGGGGCCGTCCGGCTCGCCGTAGCCGGGATCGTTGGGATCCCAAGGTTTCTTGACTGCCATCACTCACTCCTTCGCATCCCCTACGCCAGCGTCACGCGCAGATCGAGGCGCACCCGTTTCACCGACGAGACGCTCTCGACATTGAAGGCCAGGATGTCATCGGCCGCGAGCGCCGTCGTCCAGCCCACCAAGGTCGCATCCTGGCTCTTGATGGCGCTACTGAGGGTCGGTTTCGCACTCGCGCAAATGCTGTCCGCGACCGTCGGCGGATAGTTCGCGTACGTGTCTTTCCAGATGTCCACCACCATCGAGCCGCTGGTCAGGGCCGGGTCGGCCGAGAGCAGCGTCACTTGCGTAATCGTGCAGGCCCACGGGACCACCAGCACGCCGGAAAAGCCGGTGGCAATCCCGCTGCCGGGGCTGGCGAAATGCGCGATCACGAAGGTCAGCGTCTGCTGGGGCTCCACGCCATTGACGGTGATGGGGCCCCCCCGCACCGCGAGCGGGCCGGTCACCGTGAGCGACGACGCGGTGATGTGCGTGTGCTGCCCGTCGTCGTCGTGCTCCTGCAAGAGATACGCGGTCAACTCGCTGTCGAGTTGGTCGAGTTCTTTCCGCACAATCGGCGGCAGCTCGGAACGGAAGGTGACGGAGGGCAGCGGCATCAGAGCGCACTCGTCCCGACGTCGAGGTCGGTGGTGGTGATGCGCGCGTCCCAGCGGTCGAGGCTGAAGAAGTGATCGGCCGCGCACGGATCGCCGAGTTCCGTTTGAAACGTCCACGAGCCCGCGAGCATGGCGTCTTCGAACAGGAAGATCCGGCGCGACTCCGTCTCTTCCGCCGTGAGCGGCACGGTACTGAGCAGTTCCTCCTGATCGCCGTAGTTCCTGATCAACCGCTGCGCGAGGAGCGCATTGCTCGTGTGCGCGCGGACCCACGCCTTGTCGAGTTGCACGATCTGCGGGGCCACGCTGACGTTCCAGGCCTTCGACGTGATGTGGGCGCAGTAGGCCGTTTCATTCGGCTGGTCGGCGTCATCGACGTTGACGTCGGGCGCATCGAACTGATTGATGCGCGTGTCGTAGCCGAGGTACGGCTTGAGCCGCCGGCCCATCGGGTTGCCGAACACTTCGGCGAACATGACGGAGCACTGCGCCGTCGCCGCCGCGCCCGTGAACCGCGTCCAGCCGTAGCGCACGCCTTCATCCCGCGTCGGTCGGCCTTCTTTGGGAAAGAACATCAAGCCCGTCGTCGGATAGAGTTCGTCGCCCTGGACGATCCACCAGTAACAGCGGCGGGTGCGTTGGTCGTAGAGCCCGTGCGCGGACAGCGGCGTCGGCAGTTGCGGATCGAACTGGGCCCACAGGTCTTGGATGTCGTACCCCAACCACTGCAGCCCGTCCGCGCCGTAGCGGTACGGGCCCCGGTGCGGATCCAACCAGTAGATGCACGGGCGACCGCTTTCGTCCTCGCCCACAAAACTCGACCAGTGCGACACGCAGCCGATCTCTTTCGAGAGCGTGATGCGCGCGTACGGCCTCGCCGCCGCGCCCGTCGGCTTGAGCAAGTACACGCCGCGCGACTGCATCACGAGAATGTTGCCGTCAACGGGTCCGACAATCGCGCGATCTTCTGCGCCCGAGTTTCTGGAGATGTCGATGTAGCCCTTGAGTTCCGACGACATCACGATAGACTCGTCCTCGCCGCCATCGACCGTCGCATCGAGCGCCTGCGTGATGTAGACGCGCCCGGGCACGGCGGGGAGCGCGTTGTTCGTTTGATCGCCCTGCGTGCCGAACAAGAGCAACCGCACGCCGTCCCAGAGCAGGAACTTCGCGCTCGGTAGCGGCCACCGCGATCCTTCCAGCGGCGCGGCCTCCAGGCTCCCATACTGCGTGACGAGGCGTGTATCCGTGAAGGTCGTCGCCGAGGCGAACGCCGTCCAGTCGTTGAGTTGGTAGTAGAGGACGCCATCCGCCGAACCGAACACGCGCCAGTGCGTGGCCGACTCGGTCGCTGCCGCGACGGTGATCAGCACGCCCGTGCCGCTGCCACTCGGCGTGAACGACACCGCCGTGCCGAGCGCCGACACCGCCATCGGCGTGTCGCTCACGTCCGTCCGCAGTTGCGTGCGGTAGTAGCGCAGGACCGCCGCATACGATCCGCTGCCGTCGTTGGTCGGGACGGGCGCAGCGGGGCCTGAGAGGCCCGCGAGGCGCAGCGTATTGCCTGACGTCCCCGGCTGATAGACGTGCAGGCGATTGCCCGCCGTGCTGTCGTACGCGAGGAACAGTTTCCCGTTGCCGGTGGCGTAACTGACGAGGAGCGGACTGCCCTCCAGCGCATCGGTCTGCGTGATCGCCGTCGCCGCGAGCCCTGCCGTGACGTGCATGAACTGGGACGGCGTGTCGAACGTCGAGAAGACCAGCACCGCCTGCCCGTCATCCTGCGTCGGCTGGAAGCGCGTCATCGACGCTGCGCCTTCGAAGCTGCCGGTGATCGGCATGGTGATCGTGCCGCGCCGTCGCTCGCCCAGGCCATTGGCGGTGAGGATCCAGTTGACCGCCTCGGTCCCCATATCGCTCGGCAGCACCGCCGGTTCATCGACGCCGTTGCGTCCCCGAAAGCGGCCCCAACTGAGCAGGTGCTGCCCATAGCTCCCAGCCTTCTTCGCCATCAGCCGCGATCCGCCGGAAACCAGGGGCCGAGGTCACTCCACCCGTGCGTGCCGGTGCCGAGTTTCCCGCTGACCGGTTTGTAGTTCACGGGGTACTCGATGTGCGCGGTGAGGTCGATGGCGTAGCGTTCGAACTCGGCCATCTCCATCTGGCTTTGCTGCAGCCGTCCGTCCTTGCGATACATCCGGCCGCGCGCGTAGCAGCAAAGCATCTCGTGATAGCTGTCGGCGAACGGCGGCGTGTCCTCGTCATGCACCAGGCGCGGGATGGCGTACTGGCCTTCCATCTGGTACTCCAGCGCGGCCGAGGGCGTCGGGTACAGCCGGAAGCCGAGCATCCGGCTCGACTGGGATCCATCGATGGCGCTCGCCGTGACCATGCCGAGGGATCGCCCGCCGCCATCGGTCAGCGAGATGTTGCCCACGGTCGTCGCGTCGAGATGCACTTGCACGATCTGCGAGTAGAGCAGCGACTGAAAGATGGTGACCGGCGTCGTGCCGGCGAGCAGGTTCCCGTCATTGTTCTTGATGTCCACCACGTCGTTGTAGGGCGGGGCGCGCAGGATGCGGACGTTGAGCCGTTGCGTCGTGTCGAGCGCGTCGTCGGAGACGGCAATGAGCGTGTAGTACCCCGACGGATCGGCCTGCGGCTGTTGCTCGACCGGCGTGAACCCTTCGGGGATCCAGTAGGCGGGCGTGCCGCTCGTGCGGACAGACGGGTCCAGACTGCGGTACCAGTCGCGCGTCCGCATCTGCAACCGTCGTCCGTTGACGACATCGATGATGTAGTCGATCCGGTCGATGGACTTCGCGGCCCCGTAGAAGCCGCGCCCCGCCTCCGACATGAACGGGAGCTGCGCGATCCTGAGACTCTTCAGGCGCGGCCGCCGCAACACGCGCTCCAGGCCTTCATTGAGAAACCGCCGCACGCGCTCCTGCACCCCCGGCTTGGGGGCCGCTTGGTACTGCATGTCATCGAAGACACCGCGCTGCAACTCGGCGAAGGTCACAGGTGCGCCTCTTGCGTCGGGGCATAGACGCGCTGCCCCTGGCGCACGCCAACCTGCTCAAAGAACCGCCGCTCGACCTTGATCCGAAACGGCAGATCGCCGGGGACGTCGAACGTGTAGGGCGTGAACGTCTGCCGATCATCGTCGGTCAGCAGGATCGTGAAACTCCGCAGCGGCGTCGGTTCCAGGCACAGGCCGAACGGGGGGCGTCGGAAGGGCATGGCATCACCTCGTGGGCGCGAAAATCCACGTATGCGCCCCTTCGGGCGAGTCATCGACGTGTTCGAAGAACTGGCCGTTCACGCTGATGCGGAAGCCGAACGCCTCTTCGGGAATGTAGGCTTCGTGCAGGACGATGCGGTTGTCGCCGGTCAGGAGCACGCGCACCGGGTCGCCGGCCGCTTGCTGCCCCGGCAACGGCGGGCAGGTCGCCGTCGGCGTGGGCACTGGATCCGCCGGGGGATCGCAGTCGGCGGGGGCGATCACAAGGGGGTCTTTCTTCGTCGCCATCGGATCTCCTTTACGCGGTCGCCGTCGCGGCGAGCCGATTTTCGAGGGACGCGACTTGGGCTTGGAGCTGCTGGATGAGGACGAGCGCGGACGACGGGTCGGCAAGCGTTTGACCATAGAGCAGCTCGATCAGAATGGCGGCTTGACTCGGCAGATCGTGGCGGGTATCGAGCCCGCGATACGGCACCTCGACTTGGAGTTTCTTCTTCGTGCCGTTCCGGCTGATCGTCGCCGTCCACTGCCCGTCGCGCGCGGTCTTGTCGGCGGTGAACTGATTGATAAGCTCGATCTCGGGAATCGTGAGCCAGTCGGCGAGCACGCGCCCGTGGCAGAACTCGTAGTCGTAGATCATCGTCGGACGCGGATGCGCTTCCCGCCCGATGGGATCGTCGGGCAGGTAGTGCAGTGCGTGCGTCTGGCAGATCGCACAGGTCGGATCGACGTGATACACGCCGCGATCTTCGTAGTGCGGGTTCTCTTTGCGGACGCTGCGCTGCGCGGTCTGGGTCAGGCTCTCGACTTGCTTGAGCAGCGCCGTCATCGCGTCCGGCATCCCCGGTGCAGCGGCCGGACTCGATGCCGCCTCCTTGAACGCAAGGAGCAGCGTCTTCAAATCGTCCGCGCCGAGCACATACTGCGTCGGCGACTTCGGGGCCTGGACGGGGTCTTCCTTCGCCATGCGAGCACCTCAACGAGAAGGGAAACCCGCACGGCGCAGGGTTGGAGGCCACGCCGTACGGGGAATTGTGACGCCAGATGTCACAACAGGTTGATCTGCGCCGGGAAGATCTTCCCGGTGACGCCGGTCACGAGCGCGCGACCGATCATCGTGAGCGTCGAGCTGTTGATCGCCGCCGCCCCCGGCGCCGCCCCTGGGGCACTGAGCGCCATGCCGACGGCGGGCGTGCCGTCCACGAGCACGGGGAAGTCGCCACAGACGCCCACCCAGCCGTACTTGCCGAGGCCGATGGGATAGACGGCCACGCCGACGACCGCGCCCGTGAGCGTGGTGACCGGCGACTGGATGACGCCCCGGCAGGGATGCGGCGTGAGCGTGACGCGGCTCGACGTCGTGAGCGCGATCTGCACCGCGTCATCCGACCGCAGGTTGATGGTCGCGATCCCGCCCGAGAGCACCGCCGCGTGGCCGCTGATCCCGTAGCTGTAGCCTTCTCCTGGCGTCGTGTCGATGGTCGCCAAGCCTTCCGCGTACGCGTTCTCGGCGAGGGCCGCGGCGCCCAGCGTCACGACGATCTGCTTGCCGCCAACGGCGACGGCGGCGGTCGGCGTGAGCTGGCCGTGGACCGCGACTTGCGCGGGAGCCTGGAGCACGTTGCCGGGGACGAGCGCGGCGCCGCCGGCCAGGACGTAGCGATACATCCGGCCGCGCGAGTCCACCGAGATCGATCCGAGGGCCGCAAGCGGCGTCGTCGAATCGCTCTGCACTTGCCCACCAGTGATGGTTGGAAATCCTGAAAGATTCATGACTGTGTCCTCCTTTCTCTGATGGGTCTACGCGATGGTCGTCACGCAACCCATGTGCCGGCGGGCGGTGGCGCACAAGTTGCCGACGCTGAACACGCGATGCACGCGCATGAGCTGGTTCGCCGGCTCAATGGGGTTCTTCATCTTCATCCACGCGCCTTTCAGCACCACGAGGTTCAGAAAGTTCTTGTTGACGAAGTACGCGGTCGCGGCGGGCGAGGCCGCCTCGTCATAGACGTACGGAATCCCCATGAACGCGATGGCCTCGTTGAGCCAGCCCAGATCGGGATCCGCTTCGCCCTCGGTTTCCTTGACGAGACTGGTCACGTCGGTGAGGAGCTTGTGGTAGCCCTCGAAACTCGCGCGATCCGAGATCAAGCCGGTGGGCTTTTTGTCGGTGCCGCCGAGCGAGCACTGGTTATGGACACTGAGGAGCGCCGCGCGGTAGTTGTTGAACGCGGTCCCCGCGCCACTCGCCTGCTTCGATCGCCAAAACGCCCAGGTGAGCGCGTTGATCCCGCCCACGGTGCCGGTGGTGGGATCGGCGGGGATCAGCTTACGAAGTCCATCCCAGTCTTTCCCGCCGTTGCCCGTGCCGTCGCCCCAGAGCATTTCGTTGAGCGACTGCAGCGCCGAGTTCACGCCGTTCTTGAGCTTCGACTTCACGACATCGATCTTCCGGTTCGCGACCGCGTTGCGGAGTTCCTCGAGGTCGGAGAAGACGACCGAGCCCGCGTGGATGCGCTGCTCGTAGCGCGCGGCATCGAAGACGTCGATGCGCGTCGTGTCAATGGTCTCGAGTTCGCTGATGGAGCGGAACGTGGTGTTCTGCGCGTACTCGACGGTGACCTCGAACAAGCGGCCCCCATCGGCGTACTCGCGATACCCGCCGTCCTTCAGGAGATAGAGAAGCGCCTGGGACGTGAACGTCTGATCGACGGGACCAGAACTCCACAGATTTTCCCAGGCCACGCTGGCGACTTGCCCGATATTTGGATCAGCCAATGCAGCACCACGGGGCCGCCTAACGGATCGTCAGATCCGCGCGCGGCTTACCGCGCCGAGGTCGAAGTCAGGGCGGAATTGATCGCGCGTTCCAAACGCGCATCCAATCCCCCGCGATGTTCTCGCGGGCCTGATCGCGCCACGGCGGCAGCGCCTGGGCGAATCGTGTTCGCTTCAGACGCCTGCTTGATCTCGTCGAGCGTTTGGCGGCGGGTTTCCGCTTTGAGTTGCGTGGTCGAGGTCTGGAGATCTTCTTGGAGCGCCCGGTGGTACGCGGACAAGAGCGTCGTCCGTTTATCCGACACCATGATCTCGCGAATGCGTGGCGTGAGGTCGTCGAAGCGGTGCCACGTTTTCGCTTCCCGCACGGCTTCGCCCGCGAACGATTGGGCTTCAGCGCGGATTTGCGCCACGCGTGCGGAATGATGCAGTTGTTGGAGGGGCTGTAGTTCGCCACTCAGTTGCTGCTTGAATTGCTGCAGCGCGTGATTGACGACCTGTTGGACTTGATCGGCGGTGTACGCCTGCTGCCCATCGACGCTGACGAGCGCCGGTTGGGGCAAGGCGGGCGGGCCGTGCGCGATCACGCTGTCGGGGCTGTCGCCGTTCCGAGGGCGATAGGTCCCGTCGCGCTTGAGCGCCTGCAGCGTGAGTTCCGCGTGGAGCTGCGGATCCCGTCGCAGGAGATCGAGGTGCGCGCGAACTTCGACCGGGTCGAGGTTGTCAGCGAGTCCGTACTCCGAAAAAACCTGCTCGCGGGTTGCGTTCCGTTCTTTGACGCGAGCATTTTCCAATACCGTTGGCCACTTCGCTGGGGGCGGTTCCCCGTCCGAAGGACGCTCGGGTGTGCCAGCCGGTGCGCTCCCCCGTCTCGTGGGGGCCTCGGTCGAACGCGCGGAATCGGCGGCTGTTCCCTCTAACCCGGAGGGAGCGGCGGGGACATCTGGCGGCGTAGGACCAGAGGTCGGCGCAGACGGGGTGGTCACGGGGGTCGTCTTCGTGATCTCCGAGGATGAGTCGGAGCCTGACGAGAGTGACCCGACCGCTGAGTCAACCGATGCGCTGATAACGCCTTCTAGGCTCATGAACCTTGAGGGAACCTTCCCTTGCCGCTGTATCGCAGCGCGGCGCTCGTTAAGATCGAGCCTATACCGGTCGTCAAGCCCCGCTCAGGCTATACTCAGGGCCACTGGCCGTTGGAAGCGACCAGTGACCCCTAACCAATCGGCCGCTGGAGGCGGCCAATATTGGCTGAGCCGATCCTGACACAGACGATTGGCGTCACCCTCAAATTGCGGCCGACGTGTGCCCAAGCCGCGACGATGCAACGATGGTTGTGGCATCTCACCGCCGTCTACAACTGGGCGGTCAAGACGATTGAGCGGGATGCCGAGCGTCGGGTCTATCGATCAACCTTCGACATGTACGCCCTCGTGAATGGCCATAGTCGTCGTTTAGAAATACCGCGCTCAGCCATTCGCGGCACCATTGGGACCGCCCATAACGCTTGGCAACGAGCGTTCCATCGCGTCTCTCGTCGCCCCAAATTGAAGGGCCGCCGACGCCCACTCAATAGCATCGCCTTCAGTCAGGCGAATAAACGGCCAATTCGTGGGCGGCGAATCTATCTCGCTGGCCTAGGTGAAGTCCGATTTCATGAGCAGGCCATTCCTGATGGCAAGATCGTCTGCCTTCGGGTGGTCAAGCGAGCATCAGGTTGGTACGTCTGCCTCTTCATGAACGCCGCGCCCAGAACGATCCCTAGAGTGGCGGCTGGCCAGATCGGTATCGATCCCGGATTCTCGTCGCTCCTGACGCTTTCAAGTGGAGAGTTGATTGAGCATCCGAAGGAGCTGAAGGTCGCTGCTCTTAGGTTAGCCCAAGCCCAACGTGGGAAACGTCGCCGCTTAACTGCGCGGATCCAAGAGCGCATCGCGAATAGACGGAAGAATCGCAATCATCATCTCTCTCGTCAGTTGGTCGCTGAGAACACTTTCATCGCCTTCTCGAAAGATCGCATCAAGGCAATCGAAAAAAGGTTTGGTAAAAGCACCGCTAGTGCTGCGCATGCTCAACTTAGATCACAACTTCGTTACAAGAGCCTTACCGGCGGTACGAAGTTCATCGAGGTGCCTTCTCGTAATTCCACTCGGACCTGCTCAGCATGTGGGGCCTTGACCGGCCCAACTGGCTGGAGTGGGCTGACAGTGAGGCAATGGACGTGCGGCTGTGGGGCCGAGCACGAGCGTGATGTTAATGCCGCTCGGAACACGTTATTTGCTGCGCTCGGAACGAGCGTCGAGAGTCGTCGTGAGGCGGCGTCTGGAATCGCATCAAAGGCAACATCGCGAGGTTCATGTCTGGTGGCGTGGGGACCACTCCCGTGCACTACTGCGGACTTAAGTACCCCGATCTAGAGAGAGAAGCGCGCGAGGCGGGGGTGCGTGGCGGATAGCCAAGATGGGCCAACTTGGCTATACTTTGTGGCATGAATGTGTCCCTCACGCCGGAGCTGCAGGCCTACATCGACGCGAAGGTGAAGACGGGCCGCTACAACAACGCGAGCGAAGTCGTCCGCGAAGCGCTGCGCTTGACCATGGACTACGACACGTTTCGCCACGAGGTGCGCGCGGCGATTGAAGCGCGGGCCGTGGAAACGACCGGGCTGATCGACGCCGTCGCCGCGGTGGGGGCCTTCAAGTCGAAGCTGCAGGCCCGCGCCACGGCCAAGGCGTGAGCGCGCGCCTCCATCCGCTGGCGCACCAGGAACTCGACCAGATCCTCTCGGCGCTCGCGGAGCAGCACGTCCCCGCCGCCACGACATTGGCGGATGACTTCCTCGCGGTGTTCGATTTGATCGCCACGATGCCGGGGATGGGATCGCGACGGCCTGACCTCACCGACGCTGTGGAGGTCCGCTTCGTCCGCGTCGGAGACTACCTCGTCGCGTATCGGGCCGACGTGGCCGTGGGCCCGATGATCCTGCTGATCGTGCATGGGGCCCGCGACCTCCCCTGGCTGCTGCCCCCCCTCTTGTCAGAGCGGGAATGATCTCGTGGAGAGGGAGTGGATTGGCGGCGTGATGGGTTCCGTGGAGGTGGCTGATCGGGTTGGACGACCGTCCATCGCCGTGAGCGTCACGCCGCCAATACACTCCCTCCCAGTTCCAACCGGACCGACCTGTGGTAACCTGCGCTCGTTAGTCCCAGCGGGGTTGCCTTACGGTCTTCACGCCCACTGCGGCGTCCATTTTGCAATCAGCCACCGGCCGGTTCACTATCCCCCGGCCTATTTTTTTGTCTGGGGAGGCGCGTGTCGGCGGCGGGCGTTGGAAGCCGCCGGGCAGGTGTGCAGGTTGGAGGCCGCCAGCTCGACCGGTGACCTCGACCCGCCGCCGACACGCGCCCACCCCCACCCCATCACCGCGTGACGGATCGCCGCCGGTCGGCCGCGGGTTCCTCATAGGCGCGTGCCGCAAAGCCCAACTGATCACTGAGTTCCGTCGCTTGCCCAGGGTGGGGCGGTTCGCCACTCACCACTTCCGCGGCGGCGACCCAGAACGTATCGGTCCCATTGAGAAACGCGTGGCCCGAGATCATCGTGCTGTCGGGCGTCTCGCGCGTGATCAGCAGCGGGACCAAGTCGCCTTCGGCCACGGGATCCCCGAGCCGCGCGGCGGCCCCTGCCGGCCACTCCGGGGGGTTGCGCCCCGCGCGGTTCTGGATGCTCTCGCTGGTCGTGCGTTGCGCGTTGATGAGCGCGACATCGCTGGCCGAGAGGACGTAGAGGACGGTCGTACCGATTCGCATGGACATAAGCGTCACATCACCTGCAAAGGCGCGTCGATGACGCGCGAGGCCTGATGGTAGAGCGTGCGGCAGGAACAAATCAGCAGCAGCCGCTCCGGGGAGAGCGCGACGGCGACCGCTTGGTCTTCGTGGACCGGGTTGCCGTCAAAACACGGGCGATGAAACAGGCGCGGTTCCTTGTGGCGCCCGCGCAAGGCAGCAAAATAGCGGCGCAGCAAGAGCGCTTCCATGTCATGGAGAAGCGTCGTCGGACGCGCCACCGGGCCTGCTTGTGTGAGGATCGTACCACCGGTGTCGTCGGCCGACGTACGCGAGATATTGGGTAGATTGCCCAGCACGAGGTCGGTGGTACCCACGGGCGGCGTGTAGACCGCGTAGCCGCAGCGGCACTCGAGCACGACGCGCCGCTCCGTCACATGCATCCGGCAGCCGTGGTACCGGGTGCGCTGGAAGCAGTCCTCACACCACACCGTTTCGATCAGGTCGAAGTGCCGGAAGATCGCGGTGATCGCGCCGTAGACGTGCGCTTCCTCCTGGCGCATCGGCGGCACGTCGGGCTCGGGGAGCGTGAGGGTCGAGAGGTGCGTCGGCGGATCCAGCTTCGGGCCGGTGGTGCTTTCCTGCTGGTGTTGGATGCGGAGCCCTGACGCGTTGAGCAGCTCGAAGTACTGTTTCTTGCCTTCGACGTACGGGCGTCCCGGCAGGCCATCGACGTATTGCGGCCCGCCCCAGAAGCGGTCGTCGTGGATGGCGAGCGTCTGCTTCTCGGGCGCGGCGGCGGCGTCCGCGACCGGCTCGAGCGGCGGCGGGCGCGGCGGAATGGTGGTCGAGTCGTCAGCCATCGGAACCCTCACACGAGATTGGGCGCGACGATGAACGGGTAGATGCTGCTCCACAGATCGCGCGGCGGGTTGTCGTAGAGCACCCGCGACTGGATGCGCCATTCGCCGGTCACCGGCAGATCGCCCGCGACGGTCACGTAGAGCAGCTTGCCTTCTTTCCCACTCCCGATTTTACTCGCGACCTTCTCGCTCGCGCCGGTCGTTTCGGGCGCGCGGAAATAGACCTTCATGGCGACCGCCGTCGTCAGGTCCAGCGGTCGGCCGTTGGACGCCGTGAGCGGCATCACGATCTCCACGCCGATGACGCCGACTTTCAGGGTGACCGCCATGATCTTCTCCTTCACTCGTCGCAGAGACAGTCGGCACCCCAGGCGTCCACGCCGGACGGCAACACCACGCGCGTCGTGACGTGCATCGGGATGACGACCTGGGTCGGCGAGGACGTCGGCGGCACATCACCGGGGGCCGCGTCCCCCACCGGAAACACCAGCAGTCCCGTCATCCACCGATCCGCATCGGTGAGGTCTGTAATCTGCCAGGTATAGTCCTTCGGGGCGACGACCGGGAGATTGTCACTGAGCGCCTCCACGACGTACTGCGTCACCCGCTGCGGCACGGTCGAGAGACTGAGTACTTCGGCGACCGCCTGCGTGAGGTGGACGGCGGCCGCGGGGGCCCCGCTGAACACCGCACTCCCCGCCGCCTGATGCCCCGGCGACGGACTGAAGCCCCACGTCGGGTTGATGGCGGCGGCCGTCGTTTGGATCTGCCACGCGGCGGCGCCTTGCATATTCGCGCCCCCCGTAAACCCAATCGCGGTGAGCGTGAATCCGGTCATCGACGGGGTGGTCGCGCTTTGCCCGCCCTCGCCACTGACGACGAGCGCGCCGTTCGTCGTCGGCGTGAGGCTGCCGGTGGCGAGGGCGGTGCCGCTCGTGGCCGTGGCCCCGCTCTGTGACTCAAAACTGCCCACGCCCGCAAACGCCGACGCCACGAACGCGGGATAGATCGAGGGCCCTGAGACGGTGAAGGTGTGCCCCGCGCCAACGGTCCCGCCCAGGCTATAAAACAGCTGGTGCGCGATCTCCCCGCCCGACGCGCGCAGTGTGAGCGGGAGATACGTGTTGCCTTTGGAATCCGCGACCGTGGGCGTGCCGCCGAGGGCGGGATAATAGGCCACGCTCACCACGAGGCACGTCGCGCCGGTCGTATCGATGGCCGACGTCGAGCCGCCGTTCGCCCCGGGGGCCGCCGACACGGTGGTGATGTGGGTAATCGCCATCTTCAGCCGGTGCGCCGGTACCCGAACTCGGCCGCGTTAAACCCCGCCTCGGTCCACGCCGCGCCCGTCCCCGGATTGGTGGCCTGAATCTGCAGCAGCGTGGCGTACGTCGTGGACGGACTCAGATCGGTCCCCACGTAGTCCACGCCGCTCTGCCGCACCACGGGCGCGAGCGTGGCCGCGCCCGCGTCGGTCTTTTTCGCCGAGAGACAATGCTGGACGCCAAAGATGGTCGCGCCCACGGCGGGCGCATTCTCGACGACGAACGTATCGGTCACGCCCGCCGCCGTGGCACTGGTGTAGTCGGTGTCGTCATTGGGCGTGGCGTCATCGACACACTGCCAATTCGCGCCCGTCGAGGGCGTCCACCCCGTCGTGGCTCCGGCGGCGGTCGGCCGACACGCATCGACGCGACAGTCCCCGAGGAAGGTGTTCCCCGGGGCGGCCCCCGCCCCGTCCGAGACGTAGAGATCATCGAAGGTCGTGAACGAGCCCAGATAGATCACGGTCGGCACGCCGGTCCCACCATTGCGCGTATCCACCCCAGTGGCCGACGCGACCTCCAGGCCGTTGACGCGCACCGCCACGCTCCCGCCGGGGGCGTCGGCAATGAGCACCAGCCATTCGACGTAGTAGGTCACGCCGGTCGTCACGAGGCCGGCCGCTGATTCACAGAGCAACGTCGGCGTCCCGCCATAATCCCACCCGGTGCCCGCCATCCGGCCCACGTTCACTTTGCCGTCTGACGTGAAGTAGAGCTGCACATGGGTGCCCCCACTTTCCCCGATCATCATCAGCCGCCAGATCGTGCCCACGGGGTTGGTGTTGGTCACCGCCGCGCCCATGATGATCGTGGACGAGCTGGCGGCAATCCCTTTGGCCGCGTAGTGATCCGCGCCGTTGCCGACCAACCCGCCGCTCCCACGTCGTCCCGCCGCCGCGCCAATCGTCACCCCGTTCATGCTCGTCCACTTCTCGGTGAGGTCGGCTGTGGCGAGGTGGTCGAAACTGTCCATGAAGAGAATCACGGCGTGTCTCCTAGGGGGCCAACGTCGTCGGGTTGGCGGTCTTGGTGCGATACGTTTCCGGCACCGCGTAGTTGACCGGGAGAAAGACCGCCGTCGTCAGCGCGAGATCGGTGCGCGCTTCGCCCCACGACCAGAGTGGATTGATCGGCGCGGCGGTCGGTTGGATGTACCAGCCGATGGACCCGTTCACGCCATGGGCGATCCCAGCCGTGATCTCAAACACAGCGGGCGTGATGAAGTCCTCGCCCTCTGGGCCATACTCGCCGAGCGAGGTCATCCCAGTCAGGATGAGCGCGCCATCGGCGGCGGGCGTGACACTGCCGGTCGCCTGCGGCGACGTGGTCGGCCCACTGTGGCCGGTCCCGTTCTCTTCCTGGTAGGCCACGACCCCGGCAAACGCCATCACGATGAGGGGCGTGAGCGTCCCACTCAGCGAAAAGCTGTGCCCGTACCCGACCGTGGGGTTGAGGCAGTAGTAGAGCCGCATCCGCACCGTCCCAGGAGCCCCGTACGCCGTGAGCGGCGTCCACAGGTTGCTTTTCGAGTCGGTGACGACGAGCGTCGGCCCGTCCACGTACGGGACGCCCACGACGATCAAGGTCGCGCCCACCGTGCTGATCGGCGCCGTTGGGCCGGATTCGGCGTCAGGGAGCGTGATCACGAGCGTGATCGGCGGCGGCGGATCGTGGACGACGACCACATCGTCGGGCTGGTTCTGTTCCGTCAGCGCGGTGCCCCAGAGCGTGAGGTTCGACGCGTTGACGGCGAGGCCGAGCACGAGCGCGAAGTACGACGCGCCGTCACCGGGGACCGGCCAGTAGCGGTCCTCGCGGAACCCATCGACCGAGGTGCCGCTCGCTTCATCCGTTTCCACCGGCAGGCCGAGCGGGCCGACGAACTCGAACAGATGCACGACGAACGCGCAGGCGACCGACGCCGTGACGGTGACGGTCGTGGCCCCGGCAAACGCGTGCGGGCAGCGCCACACCGACATCATCTGCGGTGGACTGCTGCCGGGGCCGAAGGTCGCGATGTTGGTGTACGCGTTCCCGCGATCATCGGTCACCGTGAGCGTGAACGGCGCGACGTTCGCCATCACCGCGACGAGGAGCGACGAGCCCACCGTGACCGGCGACGTGAACGCGTGCGAGAGCGCCATCGTCACCCCCGCCGAGGGCGCGGCCGTCGTTTGCAAGCGGTCAAACGGCGGCATCAGGCCGACTCGCGCGTCGGCGTGGCGCCTCGACGCGTCGGATATTTGGCTTCGTTGATGACGTCGCCACTCGGCCGGAGCTGCGGCGCATCGCGTTGACAGGACTCGCAGCGGTGATCGCCGACCTGACGGCAGGCGTCGTTGAGACACTCAGCCGGCGTCTTGCAGTCCACGCATTGGAACAGGTGCGACATCGCTACATCGTCCTGCCGGCGTTGTTCTTGAGGTTCCCCGTGACCCTCGTCTGGTGTTTATCCACCGGCTCGATCCCTTGCGGGGCTTTGATCGGCTCGGGCGGCATCGGGGGCGCGGGCGGCAGCTCCATCCCGTAGAAGGTTTTTAGGTACATCGCTACGCCGACATATTGCGGACTGAGCGGGTTGAGATCGTCGCCCCGGATCGAGAACGTCGCCTTCGGCGGCTCGGGTTTCGCGGGTTCCGGTTGTTTGATCAAGGGCGCCCTATCGTGTCCGAACGCGTCACAGAGCAAACCGGCAACTTCAGCTTGGTTGAAGTACGGATTGTTCGAAACTAGATTTACGAACCTTAAAGTTTTCTCGCGTTCCTGGGCGGCATCGACGCGCACGCTGCTGTCGGGGTTGAACGTGAACAGGTAGTCGCCCGCAATCGTCGTGCGGTCCCATTGCGCGAACCGTTTCGCGCCGTCCTCGCCGACGATCTCGACCAACTCCTGATCGGTCGCGAAGAGCTGCACCAGCGAGAAGAGTTTCTTGCAGCCGCGCGCGTACTGCGTCAGCAACCGCACGCGTTCCTTCGCTTGTCTCGTTTCGGTGGCGCGCTGGATCAAGCTCGCTTCGTACGCGGTGTCGGTGTCGTCGGATCCGAGCCCCTGCTGGTTCGCGCCAGACGCCGTCAACCGGTCGATGTCGTTCTGCGTGATCTGGTCGAAGGAAAAGTTCTCGGTCGGAAAGTGCGCGATGGCGAGCGCCCGCAGATCGCTCTCGGCGATGGGGCCCTCAAATTTTATTAAGCTCTGAATTTCTCCTGACTCCAGTTGCTCGACCGTATCGCGCGTGAGCGCGGGGCTTTTCACGTTGATGCCGCGCATCGGCATCGAGCGCCGCCGCTGCTGCACCATCTGCGAGCGGCCCAGGCTCTTCTCGTCGGCGATGTCGCGCACCACGCTGCAGTCGGACTTGGGGAACGCCGAGTTGACGCGCGAGCGCAGCGTGAAGACGTGGATCGGATAGCCGCGCATCCCGCCGGTAAAGCGGCCCATTTTGTCGAAGCGCTGCCAGGGCGAGTTCTCGTGGACGACGACGCCCTGGCCGTTGCGTCCGCTCTTCTTCGCGAGCACGACGAGCCGCCGGATGCGCTCGGGGTTCAGCTCCGTCGCGTCGTAGAGTGCGGCGCGATACCAGATCTCGTAGCCGCAGGCCACGCTGCGCTTCTCGAGCGCATCGCGGTCGGCGGGGGCGACGAGCCGCTCGGACCAGTTCAGGTCCGAGAACGACGACGGCTCGACGCCATACCGCCGCACCAGTTCCTCGGTGTCCGCATAAAAGCGGAACGCCAACCACGGCGCGGCGTCAAAGCGGGAGCTGAGAAAGCCCACCGGGGAGAGAAAGTCGTCAGGGCTGATGCGGTTCCAGTAGTAATCGCACCAGAGTTTCTGCGGGTTCGTTTCCGTTTCCGGCTGGCCGTCTGGGCCGAGCGCGAGCGTCTCTTCGCTCTGCGGCCCGCCCGTGACCGGATCGATCAGCGGCTGGCCGCTCATCGGATCGAGCTTCGGCACCGGGGCCCCGGTCAGCGGATCGGTCACCGGTTCCATGCGGCCGGTCGGCGTCTTCACGTCCTGGGTGACGCTCTCGTAGCCGATCTTCGTCACGCCGATCCCGGCGGGCACGAGGATGTCGGAGAGTACCTCGTCCATCATCGCCACGGCGTCGATCTTGTCCTCGCCGAGGAGCGTGTCCATGATCGCCTTGACGATGGGCGCGACCGGCCGCGTCTCGGGCCGCGTGCCCTTCACCTGGAGCGCCGGCTGCTGGTGAAAGAGCTGGGGCTTCTTCTGCTCAACGGTATAAAAGCCCACATTCACCGAGATGGTGTCGTTGGCGTGGACGCCCGGGAGCGAGGGCCGGTCGCCGTCGTAGCGGCTCATGTTGGCGCGCCACGCCGGGACTTCTTCCTTCAACCGCTCGACCGCCGCGTCGATCTCGGACGACCAGAAGGCTTCCGAGCCGTAGCCCTCGTCAGGGAGGGGAATCTTTAACTCGGAGGGGGGCTCACTCGCGGTGGTGACGGCGCGATCCACGCGTTTAGACGGTTTCGTGCGGCGTTTCGCCATCGCGGCGTCAACCCTCCCCGGACTCTGTCGGAGCCGCCGATTATCGACTGCGGATCCGCCGATGAACAGCGAAAATCCAGTCTATACCCCGCTGCAAGCGGGCTCGGGCGGGTGGGATTGTGGTGGGACGGAAGGGACTTAAGCGACAGACACACCAAAGGCCGGGTTGCCCCGGCCTTCAGTGGATCGTCACGAAAGTACTAGCGACCGAGAAAACGAAGGAGGACGGTGAGGATGCCGAGGTTGAGCGCGATCACGGTCCCGAGCATCCACTTGATCACGGCCATGTCACTCCGAAGCGTCGCCATCTGCTGCTCGTAGTTGGCGACTTCTTCTGCTGCCTTCTGGGCGAGTGCCGGATCAATCCCGGTGGCCGCGAACGCGTCGTGCAGTGCGCCGAGTCGGAGCGCCATGTTAGCTACAGACGCGCGCAGCGCCGGTCCCGATGCAGATCACGCCGGTCCCGTAGTTCATGTACGTGCCGGACGAGCTGACGGTCCACAGATTGCCCTGGCTGTCAGTGCCGCGCTGCGAGCCGTCGGGCTGGATCGTCGTGCGCCAGAGGCTGCCGGTGTTCAGGTTGCTGCCGCGCACGGTCGTCGTGCCAGAGGTGTCGCGGTCCCACGAGTAGCGGTTGCCCGAGCGCCAATCGTAGGTCGAACCCGATGTCGGCTTGACCGGCTGGATCGGGGCGTACGGCACGTAGACCGGGTAGGTCGGGACCGGCGGCGGCGTGTAGCGGTACGGGGTATAGACGTACGGTTCGTAGACAGGCGTCGGGTCCGGGCGCGTCGAGCGCCGCGACTGGGCCTGGGCGACGGACGGGGTGACGACGGCGAGGGCGATGACGACGGGGAGCCACTTGTTCACAGGAAACCTCCAACACGGATTAACGACCCCGTGAGTCTATCACGACCGCTCGTTAGCGAGTAGCGTAGCGCAACCCGCGCCGGATGGCGTCGATCTCGTGCCCGATGGCGTCGGGCGGCAGCGTCTTGACGATCTTCGTCGGCGGCAGCGGACGCGCCATCACCCAGTAGCGCAAGGCCGCGGCCGGATATTCATCCGTCGTAGAGTCAATGTCATCAGGCTGCTTCGCATCGGACACGAGCGTCAGGAACGTGTCGAGGAAGTAGACGCAGTCGGCATGCACCTGGAGCGAGGGCGCGTCGAAGATGCGCGGCACTTCGCGGTCGTCGTCGCGGAAGGTCCGCACGTCGAGCCACGCGCGGATCCGCGCCCACCCGTTGACGCGGTCCTTGTCGCCCGGGGTCATGTGCAGGCCACGGGCGCGGAAGGTTTCGCTCACGGTTTCGCCGCGTGAGGTTTTCGTTTTCGGAAAGATCTCCGGTTGCGCGATCACGTCGATCAGGCGCGGGATCCCCTTCTCTTTCAGGAACGCGTGGATGCGCGTGGCGGCGACATCGGGGGTGGTTTTGTAAAACGTCAGCTCGTGGCGCAGCACCGCGCGCCCATCGGTCTGCACCGCGATGAACCCCATCCAGCCGCGCGCGGCGTAACTCCAGTGGAGGGCCCCGTAGTGATGAATCATTTTTGGTCCCGCCGCGCCCTGATGGCCCGCAACTCCACGATGTAGTCGAGGATCTCCTGTGTCTGGGAGTCAGGCATCAGCGTGATCAGGTCGAGCAGTTCCGTTTGGAGGGCCTTCGGTCGTGGGAGGTGGTCCCGCGCCCACGCCAACCACTGCTCGGGGCTGAACTCGTAATAGCCCGTCGGGCCATTGGGCGCGAGTTGCTCACCGAGCATGAGCGCGGCATCGCGCCAGTCCAAGACGGTCTTGGCGAACAACATGGGTCAGGCCTCCCTCACCACATCACCCACGTCAGGATCGCCGTCCCCGCCGCACACAGGAGGATCCAGATCACGACCGCCGGCAGCACGTACTCGCGGCCTTCGTCCTCCATCACGCCTCCCAGGCGCGGGCGCGGGCAAAGCGCAGCGGCACCTCGAACTCGTCGCCGCATTCGCGGCAGCGATAGGTCTGCCCCGCTTTCATCTGGCGCGGCCCGTCGCCGATGATCGGCAGGATCACGCGGTGTTTGAGCGCGAGCGGCGCCATCGGATCGAGCCAGACGTGCGCGTGCGCGGTAGACCAGGAGAGGGGGTACTTGGGCAGGGTGGCAGCCATGGGACGTTCCTTCCAACCATGTCTACTGGCTCCAACCTCCAGCGACCGAGTGAACGACGCGGGGAGACGACCTACTCGAGATACTGCGGGTTCATGCGCGGCCACACCCAGAGTCGCCCGTCCTCCTCAGGCGGGTTCTGCGGTGGTGAGATGGATCGCCGAGTCCCAGTTCTCGAAGAACATCCCGGCGTAGATGTCCCAGGATCCAAAGCGCAGTTGCTGGTAGCGCGCCGCGGAGAGCCCACTGAGCGCGGTTTGCTCGTACGACGGGTCCAGGTACGGGTTGTCCTCAAGGGTGCAACTGATATGGCCGTATTGTGACGCATCGTATTGCGGGAAGAGATCGCGGTCGGGATTTTTTTTAATATACGCCGCGACTAAGGCCCTCATGGCTCTTCCTCCAGGGTTGCTGAAGAGCCGCGTGCGCCCGGGCGGCAGGCCCAACCGCTCGATGGCCGCCCGCGCCGTGGCCGCCCCGCGTGCGCGAGACGTGATCTGGTTAATCGCGTCAGGCAAAAACGTCACCGCCTCATCGAAGCAGACCTCCGACCACTCTGCACCCAAATGCTGGGGGATGTCAGCGGCGACGTCGCAGTAGCCACTGAAGATCTTCGCGTCGAGCCCTTCGTCGTCGCCGTGCGAAAACGTCACCGTGCGATTTTTGTACGTCGCATCGCCGAGCGCCTTGGCTTCCGCGCCACAAAACTGCAGATGGTTCTTCTCGAGTTCGCCGTACGTGCAGCGCAGGAGCAGCGCCCGGTACCCCGGCACCAGACGGCACCGCCGGTACAAGCACCAGCGGGCGCCGACACTCTTCGACACGCCCGCCGCGCCGGCAATCAGCAGATGCGGCACGGGCGACTCGTCGATGTCGATCTGGAGCGGCAGCGGCAGGAACAGGATCGGGCCGCTCGAGTGCCCCGCCTTCCGCATCGCGGCGGCGAGTTGGCGATCCGCGCACTCCCCTGTCGTGCAGATCCAGTGCTTCTCGTCCATTTTCCGAAACGGCTGATGGCACCACCGGCAGCGACTCACGGCGTGGACTAGGGGCCCGCGATGGACGGCCGGGGCCAGGGCGTCTCCCACGAGCGGGGGCGGCAGCGGCTCGGGCGTGGGCCGCGCGTCACGCGCCGGCCGCGCTACGGGCTCGGTGTCGAGGGCAACGGCAGAGGCGGCGCCTCGCTCGCGTTCTCGCTTGGCTTTGATGGCTTTCCAGGGGATGAACTTCGCCATGCCTGCTCCTGCTGCATCTCGCTCAGACGTTTTGCCACCAACGCGCGAATGTTCTTGGGTGGATCCACGACCTCCGGTGCCCACTTCGGCGCTCGACGCTGGGTAGTCGGCGGATCAGGCGGCACTTGCGACGGCGCGGTCGGCGGCATCTCGGCCGCGCGACGGGTGACCTCGGCCAGGAGGTCGAGCGTCTCGGTGTCGGTGTGTCGGCGCATTGGCACCTCCGGGGACGGCACGGGGCGATGGGCGACGTGACGACGGGGAGCCGAGGCTTGGGATGGGTGCATTTTCCGATGCCCAACGCAGCCGCGCAAGATCGCGTCGATCCGCTCGACCTCGGCGACGGTCATCACCCGCAGCAGATAGCGGCTCGCGAGGGTCTTCATCGCGTCCCGAATCTCGCCCTCGTCCTGGCGGGCGTCGAGCCCGAGATACGCAATTTTTTGCAGATGCCCGTAGATGGCCGTCTCGCCGTCCGTCGCCCGCTGTTTCGGGACGATGCGTTCCGGCAACTCGGCGCGGGTGCGAACGGCGCGCAGCGCTGCTCTTTCGGGGGTGTTGATCCCGGGGGGGATTAAGGGAACGCGCGCTGGGGGGCCTGAAGCGTTTGCGTTTGGGCAAAAAAAATTGCGCCGAGGGCGGGATTTTCCGGGGCCGGTGCGATTGCAGCGGGCACGCGGACTGGGGGCGCGACGGTGCCGTCGGCGGGTCACCCCCGAGTTAAGGCCACCCAGGCGGGCGGCAGCGCGGCATTGGGCCGCGCGTTCCGGTGAGCCGTTCCGAACAACTCCCTGCAAAGACACCCCTCCCGTCAGGACAACAACCTCAGCGTTTTTAAGGACAGCTCACGCCTGAGGTGCGAGTTGCGTTCCGTTCAGGGGTTGATCTAGACTGGCGTCCAACCGCACCGCGTCTAGATCGTTCCCCTAAGCGGAACGACACCGCCGTCCCAATTGTCCAGTTGGGGCGGCGGTTCTGTTAGTGGGCGATGTTACGCCCCGTTTTCTACCCGCGTCAACCTTCCCTCCTGAAGAACCTCACTTTCGTGGACGTCGTCGCCGTCGCCGTCGCTGGTCGAACGGCGCGGGCGGCGGGGCGCTCGTCACCGACATCCGCTGCTTCCACGCGGCCATCGCCTCTTCGACCGCCATCGCCTCTTCGCCCTCGACCGTCGGCCCCATCTCGGCCGCGATCTCGTCGGCATACGCCATGAGAATCCTGTGCTTCAGGTCGGCGCACGCTTGTTGATCCGCCTCGTCGTGTTCATCGATGGGCCGCACGAGGGGCCAGTTGCGCTCCTCGCGGTACACCGTGACATACGGCCGCGAGGGGAAGGACACCGACGGCGAGTCATAGCCCACTCGCGCCTCCCAGATGCCAAACCCCACGAAGCGGATCCCTTTGAGCGGTCCCGTGATGAAGTGCAGCTCCGCGTGCGCGAGTAACTGCGGCGGGCTGTTGGGATACGGCGCTAAGAGTTCGATGATGAAGTCAGGCAGCGGCACCTCTGGTTGATCGCTCACGACTCCCCCACCAGCAGCGCGACGGCGTCCTCGATGACGCCCTGGATGGTTTTGTTGGGCAGCTCCGCGCCCTTCCGGCGCGACACCTCGGCGAAGATCTGCTGCCGCGTCTTCACTGAGAGCTTCAGCGTGGTGTGCCGACGCACCGGCTTCGGCGGCTTACTTTTAGCGCTTGCGCCGGTTGCTACGCTTGCGCCGAGAGGTTCAGTTGCGTAGCTATCAAGTCTCGACTTCGTTCCCATTGTTGGACTCCCTGCATCAGTGCTTCAAACTCGCCCACGCTCTTGCTCGACGGGACGCACTCGCGCACCGTCAACCCTTGGGTATAGGCCTCGATGTTGGCTACTAGCCGCGTGATGCCGGGAAAGACCGGCACGAGGTAGCGGCCGAGGAACGTGGGGAGGTCGCGGCTGACCGCCGTGCGGTCGAGCAGCGTCGGGACAAACGCGATCTGTAGCGCGGGGTTGATCTTCTGTGCGCTCCGCAGTTCGAAGAGCGTTTCGACGGCCGAGTCGATGTCTGACGTGGACGGGCCGACCGGCACCAGCGCGAGTTGGGCGATGAGAGACGCCTCGAGCGCCGGATCGGCGAACCCGGGCGGGCAGTCGAGCAGCACATAGTCCGCGCCGGCCGCGCCGACCGCCGCGCGAAAGGATCCGCGCAGTTGCCGGTTGATCGCCATGGTCTGCACCCGGTCGTGCAGGACGCCCTGGCCGCGCCGAGCCCAACGGGTCAGGCTCTTCTGGTCGTCGAGGTCAAACGCCACCACTGACTGTTTCGCCCGAAGCAGTTCTCCCAGCAGATTCCCGGTAATCGTCGTTTTCCCGCATCCACCCTTTTGCTGAACAATCGCCACTATCTGCACATGAAGACCTCCTACCGCTATAGCGGCTTGTAGTGTTGTCGGCACTTTACACTGTTTCGGATAGAGATTGACGCCACTCATACGATGAGAGCGGGTCTACCCGCCATGGGTGTGGGACGAAGGGAGGGTCGCGCGCTGGCCCTGAAGACGGCGTACCGTACCTCCCACTTCCGCTGGGAAACCATGGCGGGCCCCCCCTTGGCCGTTGACGCCGCCCGTAGGATCGAAGTCCGGGGCCGCGCCGGGGCAGAACATGCGTGGAGATTTGGCCTCTCTGCCGTGGTGCTCGGGGGAGCGAAATTGCGCCGGCCGACCCCTCTTGCACGACGCGATACGATCAGCGCACTCCGGGTTGAACTAAGTACGACGCGCGAGTCTCTGGTTGGAGGCGATTCGCGGGTTGACAGGGAGAGCCTCCACCATGGAACTATCGGCCCTCATCTCGGCGGTCATAGGCTTAATCATCCTCGGTTTGGCCTTATGGTTGATTGAGCAGCACGTCCCGCTTTCTCCCCCCATTCGCGTCGTCATCCGCGTCGTCGTCGTCCTGTTCATCGTCCTGTGGCTGCTCAAAGCGTTTGGCCTCTGGAGCGGCCCGGTCTTCCGCAGATGATCGCCGCGCTCCTGCAACTCATCGGGTTTTGTCGCCATCGGGCGATGTGGCGTGAGCACCGCGAGGTCGAGGGCCGCCTTGTCGCCTGCTACATCTGCGACTGCGGCCACGTCCAGCCGATTGTGAAGCGGACGGCGGATGAGCACCTGAAAGCCTTTCCTGCGCGCCCTGGGCGGGTCTGATGGCCTACGTACGCTGTGACGTCGCGAGCAATGGCCCGTACGAGTACCGGTTCACGGGCCAGTGGTTCCCGCGCTGCGACGTGAACCCCACGGGCAGTTGGGTGGCCGCCGACTGCGACGAGAGCGGGAGCCGGGTCTACGTGAAGACCTCGGCGGGGGAGCGCCACGACCTCGGGCCGCGCCACCCCGACAACCCAGTCTGTGTCCGCTGGGTGCCCGGGCGCAGCGTGTTCAAGGTCGCCTGGGTGGACAACACCCCCCAGGGGCGCTCCCTCGACATCGACGGCCATGGGTTTCGGATCCCCGGCAGTGAGGGGACGTTCGATGCGTCGGGCGCGGGTTCGCAAGGGATCCGCGACATGGACGAGCTGGGGACGATCTACTTCAAGGACGCGACCGACGCGCGTGACGTCGATGGGCTCACGCTGCTGCATTGGCGCGAGCGGGATGATTTTATTGTCGGCGTGCTCGCGCACACCTGGATCGGGGTCAGCGTCTTCGACAAGTTCCACCACTCGTGGTATCGCGCGTTTCCGCACGACGTGCAGCTCCTGCCGGGAGTCGCCAACAACGGCACGGTGTCGGTGACCGGCGAGGGCGGCGGCTTCATCGAGATGACCGACTGGCTCAAGGTGCCGTTCGATCCGCACGCGGTCACGCTGCCGCCCGTGGACGCGGTGCCGCTGCTCCAGCGGCCCTTCGGCTGCGGCTGCTTCACGTTCAACGATGCCGCGTGGATCGGGAACCTCACGCTGCCGATCCGGCCCGTGGCCTCCGCCTTTCCCGAGGCGCTGGTGATCGCGAGCGGCGACTTCACGCCGTGCGCGGGCTGGTTTGAGAGCGTCGATCCCGAGACGGTGTGGGGCGTGTACGCGGGCGCGGCGGAAGGCTTTCCCATCGACCAGGCGGTCGCGCTCGGGCGCGAGGTGGCCGCGCCCTTCGCCCGGGGGCTGGTCATCTACCAGGACAGTTGGCCGCTCACGGCGGAAACGCTGTCGTATGTCGGGCCCGATGACCTCGCCCTCGTCCTGCTCATCCGCGAACCGCACGAACCGCGCGAGGCGTTCAAGGCCCGGGCGAGCCAGCTCCCGCCCGACGCGTGGGTGTCGCTCAACCTCAAGGACGATCCGGCCCTCGCGGTCGAGACGTTCATCGCGGCGGCCGAGGTGGCCCGCGACTTGAACTGGGCGGGGTGGTTCGTGTTCGCCTCCGGGCGCAGCGATGTCGCGTGGGACACGCTCACGCCGTATCTCGAGCGGTTTCTCTCGGGTATTACCGGCACGCCGCCCGCGCTGACGGTGACGCCCGTCGATCCGGTCGATCCCGTCGATCCGGTGGATCCGGTCGATCCCACGGACCCGGTCGATCCCACGGAGCCCACCTATCCGATCCCGGAGGACTTGATGAACCGCAACGTGGTGTACGTCGATAACTGCTGGCACGAAGTCGAAGAAGTCCCGCATCCCGATGCCGGTCCCGAGCATGGGCCGGTCGTCGGCGTCGTGCGCGTCAAGGACTCGCTGATCTTGAAGATCCGCAACGACGGGCGCGTGGAGTTTGAGCAGGGGAGTCCCGGCGCCGACGAGCGCTGCATCCCGGTGCCTGGGGGGTATGTGGGTCTGCGCGAGAAGACCGCCGTCGTCAGGAGAGCGGGTCCGTGGACAGTCTAGAACACGACTCCGCCCTCGGGTGGTGGTTGCAGTCTCAAGCTGGGGCGGCCGAAGCGATCCCACGTCCCAAAGTCGTGCCGCTGACGCGCAAGGGCGTCGAGGTGGTGCGGCCAGACGGTTCGATCTGGAAGTATCGCGGCATCACCGCGTTTCGCCAGCCGGAACTCTACGCCCTGGGCGAGAAGGGTTGGCTCGAGGACTACTACGGCTGGGCGGCCGGCCTGGGCGCGAACACGCTGCGCGTTTTCCTGATGTGGCAGAACACGAAATGGTGGCCGCACTCGCGTGCGAATTATTACGACCTCCTGTGGGATGCCTGCGAGCACGCGGAACGCGCGGGATTTTACGTCCACATGGTGGGCTTTTGCGATCAGGTCGAGAACTCCGACGTCCTCTTGAACCGCGCCGACCAAGACGAACACATGGAGCAGTGCATCGCGATCACGCGCTCCCGGGACAACGTCCTGCTTGAGATTGAAAACGAATCGTTCAAGAACGGGAACAACGCGCACGCCGACCGGTTTCCCTCGTCGATGTTCGACGGCATTCTCGCAATGCGCTCGACGTGGGCCGATGGCGAAGACCCGTCGCTGGGCGGGTGGTTGTCGCTTTCAACGAAACACATGGACCGTGGGACCGAGTGGACAAGAAAGCCGAAAGTGTGTCACGAGGTTCAATACGAGGGGCTCGGTACGTATCCACCGGCCCGCATTCCCTCATTGAGCGGCGAGCCCGAGCGCATCGGCAACGGGCAGGGCATGGTGACGACACCCAGGCAGCACGCCGATAACGCCGCCTGCACCGAGTTGATGGGCCTCGGCGGGTGTTTGCACGGTGGGTACTCCAGCTTCGACAGCGATCACGACAGCGATCTGCAGAACTGTCGCGGTACCGGATCCGCGAATGCGATGGCGTGCGCCCAAGCGGTCGCCGATGTGTGGAAGTCGAACGTGTGGGATGTACGCGTCGGCGGGGCGGAACATCTCGACAGAGGGTTCGAGGACAACAGCGGACCCTCCCCTGTGTTTCACGCGGATCGGTTCAACACGGATTCTCCGTGGAATCAGCCAGAGACGGGCTGCTGCCGAACCTACTTCAAGCTCGTGGATGGCGTGTATTACGGATTGAGCGTAGACCCTGCGCCGCAGTGGCCTGGGTATCAGCCGCAGAACGGCTGGCGCATCGTCGCACGCGGGGGGTGGGACGGCGACGGACACGGAGGCAACATGATCCGGTGTGCCCAATGAGCGCGTTTATGTTTGTGCTCGGCATCTACGCGGCGACGGGCGCGACGGACATCCTGTCGAGTCACTACCTGCTGGGCCGGCCGGGATTTCACGAGGTCGGCTTCGCGCCGTTTCCCTCGCGGACGGCGAATGCCTCGGTCAAACTCGGGCTGGTCGGCGTGAGCGTGATCGGACTCTACCGCCTCCACGGTCGGTGGCCGAAGGCGGCGTGGGTGATCGCCATCGTGGCGCTGGGGCTCGAGGCGATTGCCGTCGGGCGCAACATTCGGTTCACGAGACATGAACCACGGTGAACGACGGGCGCAAGAAGTAACGAGCGGTCGTTATATAGTAACGCCATGAAACACGTCGTGATGTTCTCGGGCGGCGTCGGCAGTTGGGCGGCCGCTCGGCGCGTCGTGGACACGCATGGGCCCGACGACGTCACGCTGCTCTTCACCGACACGCTGATCGAAGACGAGGACTTGTACCGCTTCCTTGAGGACGCCGCGCGTGATCTCGGCGTCCCGGTGACACGGATCGCGGAAGGGCGCACACCCTGGGAAGTGTTCTTCGATGAGCGGTTTCTCGGGAACAGCCGCATCGACCCGTGTTCCAAGATCCTGAAACGCGAAATGGCCGCCCGCTGGCTCACCGCCCACTGTGACCCCGAGGACACGCGCGTCTACGTCGGCATCGACTGGACCGAATCGCATCGCTACACGCGGCTGGCGGCACGGCACGCGGCCAACGGGTGGACGTACCTCGCGCCGCTCTGCGATCCGCCGCTCCAGATGAAGCAACAGTTCCTCGATGATCTGCGTGCGCGCGGCATCGCGCCGCCCAGGCTGTATCGCATGGGGTTCAGCCACAACAACTGCGGCGGCTTCTGCGTGAAGGGTGGACACGGCCACTTCGCGCTCTTGCTGCAGCATCTACCCGACCGCTACCGACTGCACGAGGCGAAAGAGCAGGAGCTGCGCGCGTATCTCGGCAAGGACGTCTCGATCCTGACCGACACGATTGGCGGCACCAAACGCCCCCTGACGCTCCAGGCCTTTCGCGAACGCATCGAGGCGGGGTTTGAGTTCGACCGCTTCGACCTCGGCGGCTGCGGCTGCTTTGCCGGGGCAGAAACGGTGTGAGATGGGCCGACGGGACACCGACATCGTGATGACGTCGAGCCCGTTCTCGGTGCGCGAGCGCCTGCTGCTCGATGAGATGAAGCGGATCCTCGGGATCCTGACCGACGCCAACCTCGTGCGGGCGGCGATGTTCTTCTACGCGCGGCATCTGGAACTCGACGGCCTCCAAGTGGACGACTTTGGCTTGCGCGATCCCGGCCGCAGTCGCCGCACGCGTCGTCCAGGCGCACGCCTACGCAAGTCCAGCGCAAAAGCGCAGCCCCCACTCGATGCGCCAGATCGCGAGCCGCTGTATCCGGCGGGCGCGCAGGGCTTGTCCGAGCAGAAGACGCGCCGATCCGCCTGAACGAGCGGTCGTGTAAGATAGGCAGCAGTATGGAAACGCCATGACTGAAGTACGTGGGACGACGATTGTCTCGTGCATTGTCTGTCACCAGCCGTTCGACTTCGACCACATGGGCGTGCTGCTTAAGCAAGGCGGGCATGTTCACTATCCGGCGTGCCTCGAAAAGTGGGAAGCCTCACAACGACTTGGACGGCTCGCGGAGATCGCCACAGTGATCGCGTCGGTGGACGGCCCGCCGCGCACCGACCGTGAAGCGGACCTGTACCGCAAGTTCGATCAGATCGCGCGGATCCTAAAGGGCGCGTGAAATGCTTACCACATACGCACTGAATGCTTACCAAGCACGCATAATGCCAGCACTAGGCACGCAAGAAAAATAGTAAATAATCCTTGACAATACACCGCACCCAGGCTAGAGA
>Ga0137429_1000137_pt1 | contig 39259 bp, 38 predicted proteins | sample EasRivERMZT736_2_FD_102304 | JGI IMG/M metagenome (GOLD analysis project Ga0137429, IMG submission 102304) | Soil microbial communities from meander-bound floodplain in the East River, Colorado, USA - East River MetaG ERMZT736_2 | ecosystem: Environmental > Terrestrial > Soil > Floodplain ...
AGAGCGCGCACCGGCCGCACTGGCCTGCAAGCCGCAGACGATTGCCGGGTGCAGCTAGGTCGCTACTACTCGGCGCGGACTTCGATCCAGTTGAACGCGCCGTCGAGGCGCAGGTCATACCCTGGACCCGTGCGGGACGAATCCGCGTCACGACCCCGCACCGAGTTCATGAATCCATCCGTGTCGACGCTTACCGGCACATCCGCGGGCACTTCGATCGTGATCCGGTTGAAAGCTCCCTTCAGGGACAACCGGACGTCGTTCTCGGGCCGACCCAGGCGCAGCGTCAGGTCCTCGAACGCCCCATCGACCGAGGCGCGGGTGAGCGCGATCTCGCCGAGGTCGATCCGTCCTTCGACGAAGGCGAGATCGAGGTCGAGAGTCAGCGGCAGGTCGCGCGCCATCCCCGCCTCGACGCGTCCCCACGGACCGCGTCCCGGCCAAGCCCAGTGGAACGAGCCGTTCCGCAGCCGGACGCGCGGGGACTCGTCGGTGCCGCGGACCGAGACGGTCGGGCGCGTCGGCGAGCCGGCCGTCTCCCCCTCCAGGATCAGGTCCGGCCCCAGGTCGCGTCCGATCAGTTCGACCTCGACCATTGCGAGGTCTCCTTCCAGCCGCCAGGAGGTAGCCCCCTCCGGCCGCGCTGCCTCCACCCGGTGTCCGCCGCCGAGGTCCGCGGCCGGGGAGCTCAGCGCGACGAAGGTCATCGTCCCCAGGAAGACGACGGGTGAGAGCAGGACGAGCCACGGCGTGCGCGAGCGGTCGAAGACGAGGTAGATCCCGCAGGTGATCAGCAGGACCGGCCAGTAGGCGATCAGCATTCCCCAGAATGACCACGGCAGGAAGCCGAGCGTCGTGAGGAGGAGGAACACGCCGAAGCCGGTGAGGTTCACCCCCTTGGCGATGCGCTTCCACGAGAACTCGCCCCGGTTCACTGGCCGCCCCCCCGCCGCGCGCCGAAGACGATCGCGAGACCGAGGAGGATCAACCCCACCGGCCAGAGGTTGGCGAACCACCACCCGATCGGCAGCAGGCGATCGACCAGGAAGAGACAGCCCAGGCCGATCAGGATGACCCCGGCGATCACGCGGCCGCGGGTCGGGCCGCCCGGCGCCGAGCGGACGGCGTCGACGATCCGGTCGGCGGCGGCGCCGGCCTCACGCGCCACCCGGTCCGCAACGGCGGCCGGGTCGATCGGCGCCGCCGGGCCGGGCGCGGGCGATTCGGATCCGGTCGCGGGCTCCCTCCCGCTTTCCCAGATCGGCGCGGCCCCGGAGCTGGGCGCCGCGCCTCCCCCTTGCGTTCCGGCATGGGCACCCGGGTCGCGGGCGGGCATGATCACCCAGCACAGGACGTAGGCCACGAGACCGGTGCCCCCCATCACGGTGAGGAACACGAAGAGGAGTCGCGGGATGACGGGATCGATATCGAAGTAGTCCGCGAATCCGGCCGCCACTCCCCCGACGACCGCCTCGCGGCTGTTGCGCGTCAGACGCTTTGCCATGGTTCCCCCCCCGGGAGGAATCGGCCCGGCCCCTGGTGCTGAATCGTAACCTCGGGTCCCGCGGCGCGGGACCACTCGCCTGGATCTACGCGAGGGGTCCCCCCCGGGTTCGCGCCGGCGCTCGGGGGGGACCGGGGACGTGCTAATCTGAGCGGCGATGCACGACGCCGCCGATCCCTTTCGCCGCTGGGGTTACCTGCAGGCCGACCTCGACCCGCTCGGCCGCCTGGCCCCCTTTCCGCACCCGGAACTCGACGACGCGCCGCCGGAGGCGGCGGCCCGCTGGCGGCCGCTCTACTGTGGGGCTATCGGCGCCGAGTTCATGCACCTGCCGTATCCCGAGCGCTGCCGCTTCGTGGCGGCGCGCATGGAGGCCCCGGCGCCGGCGAGCGATCCGGAGCGGATCCTCCGCCGCCTGGCCGAGGCGGAGCTGTTCGAGCGCTTTTTGCACGCGCGCTACGTCGGGACCAAGCGCTACTCGTTGGAGGGAGCGGCGGCGCTACTGCCGCTGCTCGACGGTCTGCTCGCGGGAGCCGCCGAGGCAGGGGTCGAGGTCGTGCTCCTCGCGATGAGCCATCGCGGCCGCCTGAACGTCATGGCCCACATCGCCGGCGTGAAGCCTTCGCACCTGTTCGCGGGATTCGAGGACCTCGACCCGCGCAGCATCCTCGGCAGCGGAGACGTGAAGTACCATCTCGGCGCAACGGGGGAGTACACCACCGCGTCGGGCCGCACGATCCAGGTGCACGTCGTCTCGAACCCGAGCCATCTCGAGGCGGTCGATCCGGTGATTCTCGGCAGGACCCGGGCTCGCCAGGAGCGCCTCGGCAGCGAGGGGTCGAGGCGGGTTCTGGCGATCACGCTGCACGGAGACGCGGCCTTCGCCGGCCAGGGGATCGCCGCGGAGGCACTGAACCTGGCCGGGCTGCGCGGCTTCGCGGTCGGAGGCTCGATTCACGTCCTGGTCAACAACCTGATCGGCTTCACCGCGCAGCCGGAGGCGCTCCACACCTCCCGCTTCGCTTCCGATGTCGCGCGGCGGGTGCCGATCCCGATCCTGCACGTCGGCGGCTACGACCCCGAGGCGGCCGAGCGCGCCGGGCGCCTCGCGGCCGACTACCGATCCGAGTTCGCCACCGACGTCGTCGTCGACCTGATCGGGTACCGCCGCTACGGGCACAGCGAGGTCGAGGACCCGACGACGACCCAGCCACTCCTCTACCGCCGGATCGCCGAGCTTCCGATGCTCTGGCAGCAGTACGGGGCGCGGCTCGGGCGCTCTCCCGAGGCGATGCAGGCGCTCGAGGCCGGGATCGGCGAGCGGTTGCAGGCGGAGCTCGAGCGCGGACGCAGCCTCGAGCGCAAGCCGACGCTGCGCACCCTGCCGCCGCACTGGGACACGTACGTCGGCGGGGCGTACGACCCCGCTTTCGAAGTCGAGACCGCGGTTCCGGCGGCGCGGCTCGAGGAGATCGCCGGGCGCCTGACGGCTTTCCCTGCCGGCTTCCATGTGCACCCGAAGGTGCGGCGACTCTACGAGCAGCGGCTCGAGATGGGGGCCGCCTCCCGTCCCGTCGACTGGGGGATGGCCGAGGCGCTGGCGTTCGGGTCGCTCCTCTGGGACGGCATGCTGGTGCGCCTCGCGGGGCAGGACAGTCGCCGCGGGACGTTCAACCAGCGCCACGCCGCGCTCTTCGACGCGGAGAGCGGAGCCGAGCACGTGCCGCTGCGCCATCTCCGCCCCGGGCAAGGACGTTTCGACGCCTACGATACCTGTCTCTCCGAAGCGGCGGCGCTCGGCTTCGAGTACGGCTTCTCGCGCGATTACCCGGACGCGCTGGTGCTGTGGGAGGCGCAGTTCGGCGACTTCGCGAACGGCGCCCAGGTGATCATCGACCAGTTCCTGGCGGCGGGTGAGGACAAGTGGGGGCTGCTCTCCGGGCTGACGGTCCTGCTCCCTCACGGCTACGAGGGGCAGGGGCCGGAGCACAGCAGCGCGCGCCTGGAGCGCTACCTCGAACTGGCCGCGGAGGACAACCTGCAGGTGTGTCAGCCGACCAGCGCGGCACAGTATTTCCACCTGCTGCGGCGCCAGGCGCTGCGGCGCTGGCGCAAGCCGCTGATCGTGATGACTCCGAAGGGAATGCTGCGGGCCCCCGCCGCCGCCTCGCCGCGCGCCGATCTCGAGCGCGGGTCGTTCCGGCCGCTCCTCGTGGACGGGGATCCGGCCGCGGCGGGCCGCCTGCTTCTCTGCACCGGAAAGATCGCGCTCGACCTCCTCGCCGAACTCGATCGGCGTGGAGAGGCGTCGATCTCCATCGCTCGTCTCGAGCAGCTCTACCCGTTTCCGGAGGCGTTGGTCTCGGCGCTTCTTGACCGCCTCCCCGCCACGGCGGAGGTCCTGTGGGTGCAGGAGGAGCCGGCCAACATGGGGGCGCTGCGCTTCGTACGGCCCCTGCTGCATCGGCTCGCGGGGGGCAGACACCTGACGACGGTGAAGCGCTCGGCGAGCGCCAGCCCCGCCACCGGATCCGCCAAGGCGCACGCGATCGAACAGGCGGCGTTGTTCAATCTCGCCTTCGCGCGCGCGACATGATCTTCCCCGCGCCGGCCCTCATCGCACTGCTGGCGGTCACCCCGGCGCCGGCGGCCGTGCCGCTGCGCGCCGTCGAGATCGCGTCCCCAGCGGGCGCCGGCAGTGCCGAGCCGTTCCTCGCCGCGCGCAACGGCCGCCTCCACCTCACCTGGCTGCAGGAAGCTCCCGAGGGCGCGACCGAATTGCGCACCGCGACGCTCGCGGGCGAGGGGTGGTCGAAGCCTTCGACGATCGCCTCCGGGAAGACGCTGCTGGCGAACTGGGCGGACTTCCCCTCGCTTCTCCCGCTCGCGGACGGATCGCTGGTCACCCACTGGCTCGAACGGACCACCGCCGAGGGTCACGCCTACGACATCCGGGTGGCGCGTTCGCGCGACGACGGCGCCACCTGGTCGCAGCCGCTGACGCCCCACCGCGACGGCACCCAGGCGGAGCACGGATTCGTGTCGCTCGTCGAGATGGGCGCGGAGGGAGTGCTCGCGGTCTGGCTCGACGGCCGCGCCTACGCCGAGGCGGAGAAGCTGGGAGTCGGCGGGGGGAAGACCGCGCTGCGCGCCGCGGTCCTCGACGGCGAACGGTTCGGCAGCGAGACGGTCCTCGACCCGCAGGTCTGCGACTGCTGCCAGACCTCCGCGGCGGCAACCCCGCGCGGGGTCTTCGTCGCCTACCGAGATCGGAGCGAGGCGGAGGTCCGCGACATCTCGTACGTGCGCTTCGCGCAGGGGCGCTGGAGCGAACCGCGCACCCTACATGCCGACGGCTGGGAGATCAGCGCCTGTCCCGTGAACGGCCCGGCAGTCGCGGCCCGGGGAGAGCATCTGGCGGTTGCCTGGTTCACCGCCGCCAAGGGCCCTGCGGCGAACGGCGGCGTCGGCCGGGTCCTGGTGGCGCTGTCGCCGGACGGAGGAGAGACCTTCGGCCCGCCAGTGCGCGTCGATGCCGGCAACCCGGCCGGCCGCGTCGACGTCGAGTGGCTCGACGATGGCACGGCGGTGGTCGTATGGAGCGAACGCGGCGACGGGGAGATGGCCGAGGTGCGGGCCCGCGCGATCGGCGCGGGCGGGGCGCTCGAGCCGGCGCTGACGGTCGCCCGCACGCTGGGCGGCCGCAAGAGCGGGTTTCCCCGGCTGGCGCCGCACCAGGACGGGATCGCGGTCGCCTGGACCGACCCAGGAGAGCCGCAGCGGGTGCGACTCGCGCGGCTGGCGCGAAGCGCGGAGGGACCGGGCGATGTCGCGACCGGCCCGTCGCCCCTGCCGCCGGTGCCGCTACCGCCGCTGGAAGACCGCCCAGCGCCACAGTTCAAGGCGCGAGCGCTCGACGGGAAGCAGGTTTCCCTCGTCGATCTGCGCGGCAAGGTGGTGCTCCTGAGCTTCTGGGGGATCTGGTGCCCGCCCTGCCGCGAGGAGATCCCGGAGCTGACGCGGCTCCACCACGACCTGCACGACAAGGGGCTCGAGATCGTCTCGGTCGACGTGGGAGACGCGAAGGCGCGATTGACGAAGTTCGTGGCGGATCAGAAAATCCCGTACGCCGTGCTGGTCCAGGAGAGCCTCACCGACCTCTACCGGGTCACCTCCTTCCCGACCAGCATCGTCATCGACGGGCGGGGACGGATCCGCTACGTGGCCGAGGGGTACTCGCCGCGCGCGATACCCGAGATCCGTCGCATCGTGGAGCACCTTCTGGAGGAAGACCGATGAACCGCAGCCGGTGGTTGATCGTTGCAGGAACAGCGCTCCTGACGATTGGCCTCATCTTCGTCACGTACAATCGCGTCGCCTTCGAAAGCACGCAGAAGAAGTCGGTAGGACCGTTCTCCATGAATGTCCCGAAGCGACAGACGTTCACCGTGCCGAAGGTGATCGCCTGGGTCATGGCGGGCTCGGGCGCCGCCGCGCTCGTGACCGGGATCCGCGCGCGAAAGACAAGCTGACCCGGCGCGCGGGGCTGCCGGTCTCACCCGGCCGGGTGCTAGACTGGGAGCGGCTCGAGGTTCGGGATTGCGACGCAGGGAAACCGCCACGCCGGGCCCAGCAGTGGGATCACCGAGGGTATACGCCATGAAGATCGAAGTCCGGAAGATGGGCAAGGTCAGCATCGTTGATGTGACCGGGAAGATGAGCCTCGGCGAAGGGGATGACGCGCTGCGTGATCGCGTCAAGGCGCTGGTCGATGGCGGCGACACGCTGATTCTGCTCAACCTCCTCCACGTTCCGCACATGGACAGCGCGAGCATCGGCGAGGTGGTCGCCTGCCACAAGCGTGCGGTCGAGAAGGGAGGCACCGTCAAGGTCGTGATCCAGGGGAAGGTGCACGAGACCTTCAATATGGCCCGGCTTTACCGAGTCTTCGAGATCTTCTCGGACGTCGAGTCGGCGCTCGCCGACTTCGTGAAGTAGCGGCCGCCGGGCGGCCTGCTTGCCCCGGGCTCGAGCTAGCTTGTTCCGCGAATCCTCCCTGCCCGGCGGCGCCCGATGAACCCGCGCCTGCTGCGCGCCGCATGCGTCATCATCGCGGCCGGTACCCTGATGCCGGCTGCCGGACCGCCCTTCGCCCCGCCCGCGTCCGGTCCCTCGATCCCCCCCACCGCCACGCCCGGGCGCCAGCGGGGGGTCTGCTGGGTGGGAAGCACCAACCCGATCACGGCGGATCAGATGCGCCTCCTCGCCGCGCAGCACGTCGATTGGATCTCCCAGACGCCGTTCGGATGGCAACGGGGGCTCGACTCGCCCCAGATCGCAATCGCGTCGCAGGACCGGGTCTGGTGGGGCGAGAGCGACCGCGGCCTCGCCGCCACCGCGCGGCTGGCGCGCGCGGCCGGGATCCGCACCCTGCTGAAGCCGCACCTGTGGGTCACCGCGGGGCACGGGGCCTGGACCGGCGAGATCGCGATGACCTCCGAGGAGTCGTGGCGTGCCTGGTTCGCCTCCTACCGTGAGTTCCTGCTGCATTATGCGCGCCTGGCCGAGGCGGAGGGAATGGAAGCGCTGTGCGTCGGAACGGAACTGCAAGGGACGACGCTGACGCACGAGGCGGACTGGCGGCGTTTGATCGCGGAAGTGCGATCGATCTACCGCGGGAAGCTGACCTACGCCGCCAACTGGAATCAGGAGTTCGATCAGGTCCGCTTCTGGGACGCGCTCGACTTCGTGGGGATCCAGGCGTACTTCCCGCTCGCCCAGCGCGACGGACCGAGCCTCGCCGAGCTGGAGGGTGGGTGGGCGCCGCACCTCGCCGCGATCGAACGGGTGCACCGCGCGACAGGAAAACCGATCGTGTTCACGGAGATCGGCTACAAGAGCGTGCCGGAGGGAGCCATCCGGCCGTGGGAGTGGCCGCACGGGCGGCGCTCGGAGACCGAGGCGGGCAGCGACCTGCCGACCCAGGCCCGCGCCTACGAGGCGTTCTTCCGCACCTTCTGGGAGCGCCCCTGGTTCGCCGGCGTCTACTTCTGGAAATGGTATCCGGATGCCGCGAGCTCGGAGGGGCGGCACAGCCTCGACTTCACGCCGCAGAACAAGCCGGCGCAGGAGGTGATGTCGTCCTGGTTCGCCGGGACGCCGCCCACCCCGGTGATTGGGGTCCCGCCCCCCTCCTGAGGTGCGTTGCCCCCCCCCGTTTCAGGTGGTAGCATCACCCCCCTCCGAAGCCGATGCCGCCCTCCCCCGCAGGGCCTGTTGCGCCTCGAGACACGGGATGGGGCCCAATCCTGATGATGAGCGAGCCGACGAACTCCCAGCGCGACCTCTCGGTGCTGCGCATCGACCGCGGCGAGGCTGGGTCCCGCGGCGGCCGGCGCTGGCTGCTGATCGCGCTCGGGCTGGGCGCGCTCGTGCTGCTGGCGGTCGGCTGGCTGAACCGCGACGCCATCCTCCCCGCGCGCCGGGTGAAGGTGGCGACGGTCCGGGCCGTCACCGCGGGGAATCTGGGCGGCGCGTTGACCGCGAGCGGCTATGTCGTCGCCCAGCGGCAGTCAACGCTCAGCCCGCGCTCGACCGGGCGGCTGGACTGGCTCGGCGCCGACGAAGGGGATCGCGTGCGGGAGGGGCAGATCGTCGCCCGACTGCAGCACGACACGCAGGAGGCCGCGCTGGCTCAGGCGCGGGCTCACGCGTCGCAGGCGCGCGCCGATCTGGAGGAGGCGCGAGCGTCGCTGCAGCTCGCGCGCAGCGACGAGAAGCGACAGGAGCAGTTGCGCTCGCAGGGGGTCAATACCGCCCGCGACCTCGACGCCGCGCGGGCCGCGCGCGAGCAGGGGGAAGCGCGCGTGAACTCGCTCGTGGCCGCGATCGCCGTCGCCGACGCGGAACTCCAGTCCGCGGAGGTCGATCTCGAGCAGACCGTAGTGCGAGCGCCGTTCGACGGAGTGATCACGGCGCGGCGCGCCGAGGTCGGGGAGATGCTCTCCGCCGGGGCGTTCGCGGGGCAGCCGACCGGCGGCGCGGTGTTCGTGCTGGCCGATTTCGACAGCCTCGAGGTGGAGGCCGACGTCTCGGAGGCGAATCTGGCGAAGGCGCATGTCGGCGCCCCGGCGCGGGTCGTCCTCGATGCCTACCCGGCAACCCCCTTCCGCGCCACGGTGAGGCAGATCGTCCCGACCGCGGACCGCCAGCGCGCCATCGTGCAGGTGAAGCTGCGCTTCCTGGAGCCGGACGAGCGGATCTTCCCGGAGATGAGCGCGCAGGTGAGCTTCCTCGAGGAGCCGGACGCTCCGGGGCCCGTCCCACCGCCGACGCTCACGATCCCGGCTGGGGCGATCGTGCACAAGGGGGAGCGGACCTCCGCGTGGGTGGTCAAGGAGGGCACGCTCACCCGGCGCGCGATCGTGGCCGGCGCGGTGAGCGGCGGCACGGCGGCGGTGATGGAGGGGCTCCAGGCCGGTGAGACGGTGGTCGTCGACCCGGCGGAGGGGCTCGTGGAGGGTGGCAGGGTCGTTCCCGAGGAAGGGTGAGGGGGGGAGAGAGAACATGGCGGAGTTCGCGGCAAGGCTCAAGCAGGTCGAGAAGGTCTACGGCGACGGTCCGCAGCGGGTGAAAGTGCTGGACCGTGTGGACATCGATCTACCCGCCGGCGATTTCGTCGCGCTGATGGGCCCCTCGGGATCGGGGAAGACGACGCTCCTGAACATGATCGCGGGGATCGACCGCCCCACCGCGGGAAGGGTCGAGGTCGCGGGGGAGGATCTCGGGAAGCTGGGCGAATCGGCGCTCGCGCGCTTCCGGTCCCGTCACGTCGGCTTCATCTTCCAGTTCTACAACCTGATCCCGGTGCTGACCGCCTACGAGAACGTCGAGCTACCGCTCCTCCTCACGAAGCTCGGCCGCGCCGAGCGGGAGAAGCACGTGCGCACGGCGCTCGACATCGTGGGACTGTCCGACCGGCTCAAGCATTATCCGCGGCAGCTCTCGGGCGGCCAGGAGCAGCGGGTCGCGATCGCGCGCGCCGTCGTCACCGACCCCACCGTGCTGCTCGCCGACGAGCCGACCGGCGACCTCGACGCCCGCGCCGCGGACGAGATCCTGACGCTGCTCCAGCGCCTCAACCGCGAGTTCAACAAGACGATCGCGATGGTCACCCACGACCCGCGCGCGGCCGAGCGGGCGAACCGCGTGCTGCACCTCGAGAAGGGCGTGCTGGTGGAGTCGGGGGCCGGCGCGTCGCGAGGGTAGCCCCCTTCGGCGTCACCCTTGGCATTGCCCAGCGGCCGGGAGTTCACCGTGAGTCGACGGATCCTGCTGTCATCTGTAGTCTGCCTCCTCCTCCTGAGCACCCTCCTCGCGGCGGCGCCTCGAGGCGCACCCCCCTCCCCCGAGGAGTTCCTCGGTTTCCAGGTCGGCGCCGACCGGAAGCTCGCGGACTACGAGCAGATCGCCGCCTACTTTCAGGCGCTCGACCGGGCCTCCGACCGCGTTGCGCTCGAGGCGATCGGCACGAGCACGCAGGGGCGAACGATCTGGATGGCCGCCATCTCGGCCCCGGAGAACCTCGCGGCGTCCGCCCGCCACCAGGAGATTGCCCGCCGCCTTGCGGATCCGCGGGGCCTATCACCGGCCGGGATCGAAGCGCTGGTGGGCGAGGGAAAGGCGATCGTGCTCGTCACCTGCGCGATCCACTCGACCGAGATCGGGGCGAGTCAGATGGCGATGGAGCTCGCGTACGCGCTCGCGACGACGAGCGATCAGGCGTGGGAGAAGATCCTGGGGGACGTGATCCTTCTCCTCGCCCCCTCGATCAACCCCGACGGGACCACGATGGTGGTCGACTGGTATCGGAAGGGGCTCGGCACGCCGCAGGAAGGAGGGCAGATGCCGTGGCTCTACCACCCGTACGCGGGGCACGACAACAACCGCGACTTCTTCATGCTGGAGCTGCCGGAGACGCGTGCGGTCAACACGGTCCTCACCCGCACCTGGCTGCCGCAGGTCTATCTCGACGAGCACCAGATGGGGGCGACCGGGCCGCGGATCTTCGTGCCGCCGTTCACCGATCCGATCGCCGCGAACGTCCATCCGCTCGTCTGGCGCCTGGTGGATCTGTTCGGCACCGAGATGGCGGTGCGGCTGCAGCAGGCCGGCAAGCAGGGGGTGATCGACAGCTACGCCTTCGACGGCTACTGGCCGGGGGGCACGATGAACACCGCCTGGTGGAAGAACATCGTCGGGCTGCTGACGGAAGTGGCAAGCGCCCGGATCGCAACGCCGATCGAGATCGAGGAGAACGAGCTGGCGGGGAACAGCAAGGGGCTGCCGGAGTATCGCTCCCAGGTGAGCTTCCCCGATCCGTGGCCGGGCGGGGACTGGACGCTGCGCGACATCGTGGACTACGAGTTGATCGCGACGCGCTCTCTGCTCGCGACGGCCGCCCTCCACCGCTCCGACCTGCTGCGCGATCGCGCCCGCATGGCGCTCGACGCGGTCGCGCGCGGACGCACCGGCTCCCCGCGCGCCTTCGCCTTCCCACCCGCACCGCGCGACGCGGCGACCGCGGCGCACCTGGTCGAGATCCTCCTGGCGCACGGGATCGAGATCGGTCGCGCGGCGGCGCCCTTCGCCTCCGGCCGACGACAGTTCCCGGCCGGGACGATCGTCGTCCCGCTCGACCAGCCGAACGGCCCGTTCGCGCGCGAGCTGCTCGAGGTCCAGCGCTATCCGGAGATCGTCGCCGCCCCCGGAGGGGAGATCCTGCGCCCGTACGATGTCACCGGCTGGACGCTGCCGCTGCAGATGGGGGTCGAGGGGGAGTGGATCGACGCCGCACCGGAGCACCTCACGCCGCTGGCCGCTCCGCCCGATCCCGGCGGGGGAATCACCGGCGAGGGAGAGGTGTGGCTGCTGGGGCGCGAGTCGAACGCGGCGGCCCTGGCGGTGAACCGCCTGCTCGCGGAGGAGGTGCGCGTGCGCACCGCGCTCGCGCCGTTCCGCGCCGGCGGCAGCGACTGGGCGGCCGGGACGTACCTCGTCACCGGGGCGAAGCGTGACAAGGTCGAGTCGATCGCCATCGCTGCGAAGGTGACGCTGCACGCCCTGCCGACGGAGCCCGGGGTGCGCACCGTGCGGCTGCGGCCGGCGAGGGTGGGGCTCTACAAGCCGTGGGCCGCCTCGATGGACGAGGGGTGGACGAGGCTCGTGCTCGAGCGTTTCGGCTTCCCGTACCAGTCGCTCGACAACGCCGCGGTGCGCGGGGGCGGCCTGCGCAAGAGGTTCGACGTCCTGGTGCTCCCGGACCTGCGGATGGACGTGATGATCGACGGGTTCCGCAAGCCGGAGGAAGGCGAGAGCAGCTACCGCACCGAGCTGCCGCCAGAATACCGTGGCGGGATCGGCGAGGAAGGGGTGAAGGCGCTCACCGAGTTCGTCGATGCGGGCGGGACGCTGGTGACGCTCGACTCGGCGGCGGAGCTGCCGCTCGCCAAGCTGAACCTCCCGGTGCGAGACATGCTCACGAAGGTCCCCGCGAGCGACTTCCTCTGCCCCGGCGCACTCCTCGCGATCGACGTCGATTCGAACCACCCTCTGGGGTTCGGCGTGCCGGGGCGCATCGCGGGATATTTCGCCGCCAGCCCCGCCTTCGCCACGTCGATCCCCGGCGCCGAGGCCGACCGTGCGGTGGTGGCGCGCTATCCGGACGAGCCGTTGCTTCTCTCCGGCTGGATCCGCGGCGACGAGAAGCTGCGGCGACGGGCGGCGATCGTCGATGTCCGGCGCGGAAAGGGGCGGGTGGTGCTGTTCGGGTTCCGCGTCCAGCATCGTGCCCAGACGCACGGGACTTTCCGGCTGCTGTTCAACGCGCTCGAGCGCGCGGGGTGGGAGGACGGATGGCAGGAACCATGAGACCGCTGGCGAGCCTGCTGCTCGCGCAGGCGCTCCTCGCTGTCCCGGCCTCGGCCGCGGTCAACGCCGCCCCTCCGTCACCGGCGGAGCACCTCGGCCACGCGGTCGGCGCCGATCGCAAGCTCGCGGACTACCACCAGGTCGTGAGCTACCTCGAGAAGGTCGATGCCGCCTCCGACCGCCTGACGCTGCTCCACCTGGGAAAGACCACGCTCGGCGATGATCTGGTGGTGGCGGCGATCTCCTCCGCCGCAAATCTGGCGAACAGCGCGCGGCTGCGCGAGGTGGCGACGCGGCTCGCCGATCCGCGCGGCCTCGCGGCGGACGAGGAGGCGAGGCTGCTCGCGGAGGGGCGCGTGATCGTGCTCGTCACCTTCAACATCCATGCGACCGAGATCGCCGCCAGCCAGTTGGCCCTGGAGCTTGCCTGGGACCTCGCCGTGCAATCCGATCCCGCCCAGCAGCGCTGGCTCGAGGATGTCGTGCTGCTGCTCGTCCCATCGCTGAACCCCGACGGTCAGATCATGGTGACGGAGTGGTACCGCGAGCAGGTCGGCACGCCGTACGAGGGGGGGGCGATCCCCCGGCTGTACCATCACTATGCCGGGCACGACAACAACCGCGACTGGTTCATGCTGAACCTGGCCGAGACGCGGCTGCTCAATCGCCTGCTCTACCACGACTGGCACCCGCAGGTGTTCGTCGACGAGCACCAGATGGGGATGACCGGGCCGCGCCTCTTCCTGCCCCCGTTCGACGACCCGCTCGGCGTGCGGGTGCATCCGCTGATCTGGCGCCAGATCGACCGCGTCGGCACGGCGATGGCGCTGCGCCTGCAGGAGGCCGGGAAGTCCGGCGTCGTGCAGTCGGCCGGCTTCGACGGCTACTGGCTGGGCGGCACGCGCAACACCGGCTGGTACAAGAACGTCGTCGGGCTCCTGACGGAGGCGGCGTCGGCGAGGATCGCGACCCCGATCTACGTCGACCCGGGGGAACTCAGCGGCGAGATGAAGGGGCTCCCGAACTACCGGCGTCAGGCGAACTTCCCGGACCCGTGGGCAGGCGGGTGGTGGCGGCTGCGTGACATCCTGGACTACGAGAAGATCCTCACGCTGAGCCTGCTCGAGACCGCGTCGGCGCATCGCCGCGAGATCCTCGCGGACCAGGTGCGAATGGCGCACGATGCGATCGAGTTTGGCCGGCCCGAGACGCCGGCAGGCTGGGTCGTCCCCGCCGGCCAGCGCGATCCCGCGGCGGCGGCAGGACTGGTCGAACTGCTGCGCGAGCACGGCGTCGAGGTGCAGCGCGCGCCGGACGGGATCGCGGCAGGCCGCGCGGCGCATCCGCCTGGGTCGTTCGTGGTCCGCGCGGACCAGCCCTATCGGGCCTTCGCCGCGGAGGTGCTCTCGCCTCAGCAGTACCCCGAGATCCGGACCGCGCCGGGAGGATCGATCCTCCTTCCCTACGACGTCAACTCCTGGTCGCTCCCCTACCTGTTCGGAGTCGAGGTGGCGCCGCTCGAGGGGTTGGCGGGGGTGCGGCTCGAGCCACTCGGCGCCGCCCCGGTCGCTCCGCCCGGGCAGGTCAGGAGCACCGGCGCGACGGCGCTGCTGTCGCCGATCGGCAATGCCGCCTCGACGGCGGTCCAGAAGCTGCTGGCGGCCGGGGCGGAGGTGTCGCTGGCGCTCGGGGAGTTCACCGCGGCCGGTCGCGACTGGCCCGCAGGAACGGTGATCGCGCGCCGACTGCCTGCAGGCAGCCGCCTCGAGCAACTCGCCCGCGAGACCGCGGTGACGTTCGAGCGGACCGACGACCCGCTCGCGCTCGCAACCCTGCGCCTGCACCTGCCGCGCGTGGCGCTCTGCCAGGGATTCGTGCCGTCGATGGACGAGGGCTGGACCCGCTTCGTGCTCGATCGTCACGGCTTCGCCTACGAGACGGTCGGAACCGAGCGCGTGAAGCGTGGCGATCTCGCCGCCGCGTTCGACGTGCTGATCCTGCCGAGCGAGCCGAAGGCGGAGATCATGAACGGCTGGGACCGCAGCGACGGGTACCGACCGGAGATGCCTCCCGCCTACCGCGGTGGGATCGGCGCCGACGGAGTGAAGGCGATCGCGGCCTTCGTTGAAGCCGGGGGGACGCTCATCGCGCTCGATGCCTCGGCCGAGCTGCCGATTACGGAGATGAACCTGCCCGTGTCGCGCCCGCTCGCCAAGCTGAAGGAGGCCGAGTTCCACTGCCCCGGCTCGATGCTGCGCGCGCGCCTCGACCCTGGACATCCTCTCGGCTTCGGCCTGCCGGTGGAGATCGCGGTGATGTTCGCCGAGAGCCAGCCGTTCGACACCGTCCCGCCCGGGGGCGACGCCACGCGCCGCGTCGTGGCGCGCTTCGCGGACGAGCCCCTGCTCCTCTCCGGCTGGATCAAGGGAGAGGAGCGGCTTCGCCGGACCGCCGCGCTCGTGGAGGTCGGCAAGGGGAAGGGGCGCGTCATCCTGTTCGGCTTCCGCCCCCAGTTCCGCGCCCAGACCGTCGCGACCTTCAAGCTGCTGCTCAACGCCATCCACTACGGCGCCAGCGAGCCCGCGACCCTGACGGACTAGCCGCCCCCGCCTTCGTCAGGCGCGGCGCACCTCGGACATCAGGGCCAGGGGATTCCCCTCGCTGTCGCGGAAGAACGCCATCCACAGGTCGGCATGCGGCAGCGGCGCGACGAGGCGCGGCGGCTCGATGAACTCCACGCCTTTCCCCGCCAGGACCTCGTGCGCGGCCCGGATCTCCTCGACCTGGTAGTAGAGAATCGAGGCCGGGTGATCGAATTCCGGCTTTTCGGGCAGGGCGAGCATCAGTCGCAGGCCGGCGCAATCGAAGAACGCCATTCCCGGCACCTCGAACAGGAACCGCATCCCGAGCGTCTCCCGGTAGAACCGCGTCGCCCGGGAGAGGTCCTTCACGTTTACGGCAATCTGACCGATCCGCGCCAGCCCGAACCCCCCTGGTGTCGTTGTCATGGGACCCTCCGTTGACTTATTTAGCAATGCTAACTACAATTGCGAGCCATGTCAACCCCCCGCTCCGTTCCCCCGGACCGCCTGCTCGCCACCGCCGACCGCCTGCATTCCGCGTCGATCCACCTGCTGCGCGCGCTCCGCCGCGAGGACCTCGCCGCGGGGATCGGCCCGGCGCAGCTTTCGGCGCTGTCGGTGCTGGTTTTCGCCGGCCCGCGGACGCTGACCGACCTGGCCCGGGCCGAGCAGGTCCGCCCGCCGACCATGAGCCGCATCGTCGCGGCCCTCGATCGCGCCGGGCTGCTGCGGCGAGTCGCCATCCCGACGGACGCCCGGGCGGCGAGGCTGGTTCCTACTGCAAGGGGGCGGCAACTGATGGAGGAAGGCCGACGACGCCGGATCGGCCGACTCGCCCAGCGCCTGGGCCGTCTGTCGGCGCGGGAACGGACCGACCTCGAGGCGCTGCTGCCGCTCTTCGAACGCGTGGCGGGCGCGGCCGAGCCCTGAAGCGCTTCCGAGCGCGGGCGGCGACCCTCCCCTCGGTGATGCTCAGGAGTTGCGGATCAGCGAGCACGGCGCCCCGCTCCAGGAGCAGCCGCAGGCAGGATACCCTCGCTCGTGGGGAGCGCCAACCGCGCTCGGCCGGAGAATGTCAGAACTGGAACATCCAGGTCAGCTTGGCGATCCCCTCACGGAGGCGGGTGGCCGGCTCTCCCGTGGCCCGCGGGGTGTTGCGTGACTCGTTGTAGACCAGGAACAGGTCGGCGCCTGGATGGTGGATGAAATCCACTCGCAGGTTGAGGTCGAGGTCACCGGTCTCGTCGTTCCACTGCACGAGCGCCGACCCGAACAGGCGGGAAGTGAAACCGTAGTTGACGCGGGCGATGGCGAGGCGCGTGTCGAAATCGCCAGACGGCAGGCGCACCCAGTTCTCGGTCCACTCCGTCTCGATCGTCGCGTGCGCGTTGACCCGGACGCGCAGTCGCGCACCGAAGGTCGTGAGTCGGCCATCGTAGAAGGCGCCATACCCCCCCCGCACGCCGCCCGATACCCGGCGGGACTCCCACGTGGCAGCCTCGACGGAGGCGAGGTCCTGATCGTAGTCGCCTGGAGGGATCACGATCCCCTCGCGAATCTCGAAAGCCTCGGTCAGGCGCTCGAACCTCGCCTCGACGGAGGCGTTCAGCTTGTCGCCGCTCTCGAACTCCGTCGCGTGGAAGAGACTCCCTTCGCGGTCCAGGACGCGGCCGTCGAGGGAAGCGTCCGAGGTGCGCGCTTCCTGGTACCCGGCGGACGCCCCGAACTCGAACTGGCGAACTGCCGGCAGTCCCTCGGGACGCGGTCGGTACGCCAGCCGCCCTTCGGTCCATTGCACGCCGTTCCTGCGGACGAAGCCGATACCGGGGGTGAATCCTTCGTCTGTCAGCCCGGCCTCCGCCTCCCAGCGCCAGAGATCGGCGGTGGTGCTCGCGCGCACCCTCCCGGCGTACCCGTCCCCCCCGGACCCGGAGGTACGCGAGCCCATCGCGTACGCCTCGATGTACACGTCCTCGCCGAACACCAGCAGCGAATCGCCGCCGAACAGCCGGTTCCCGCCCCCTTCCCCCGTCGCCTCGCGGTCCGTGACGATGGCGCCGACGGTCGAGCGTGCGCCGAGGTCCCGCCGCACCCGCGCCACCGCGAAGCTGGTGCGCGGCTCCTCCTCCGAGGCGTCGCTCAGCACCTCGAGCGCTCCGATCGACCAGGGGCCGGCGCGCCCGGTGAGGCGCGCACCTCCGGCGAGCGGCACGGGCTGCCCCGCATCGTCGAGCCCGATGCGCCGGGAGAAGAAGGCCTGCACCTTCTGGGGAGCGCCGAAGTCGAACAACCCCGCGTTCTCGAGGAAGAACTCACGCTTCTCCGGGAAGAAGAGCGGAAAGCGGGTGAGATTCACCTGCTGCTGATCCGCCTCGACCTGGGCGAAGTCGGGGCGCACCGTGAAGTCGGCGGTGAAGCCGGTGGTGATCCCCCACTTCACGTCGAGGCCGGCATCGCCGGTGAGGTCGGTATCCCCCCGTTCCGGCTCCTCGCCGCCCTGGCGCGACGCCTGGCCCAGGCCATACGGCTTCACCTGCAGTCGCGGGCCGCGGCGGATGCCGCGCAGGATCAGCGGCCGGCCGAGCGAGAACGACATCGTCCCCTTGTAGTTGCGCGGGATGAAGGGGGCGTACGACTCCTCGTTCTTGTGTCGCAGGCCGCGGAAGAAGTTGATCCGCATCACGTTCTCGGGCGCGTCATCGAACCGCAGGTTGACGTATGGGAGCCGGACCTCCGCGGTCCATCCCTCCGGGGTCACCTGTGCAGCACTCTCCCAGATCCCATCCCAGTTGGTGTCGAACACCCTTCCTTCATCGAACACCTGCGCGTCGGTCTGCGCCCCGGCGGCGTTCACCGAGAACCAGAAACCGTCGCGGCCGGAGTCGGTTGAGTCGATCGCAAAGGCGAGCTGCTCGCCGCGCGACTGCGCGAAATCGTCGCGCCTGAGGGAGGTGACCAGGATCGCGTCCGGGTGGGTGTCGAAGCAGGTGATCCCGAGGTACAGCGCCTCATCGTCGTAGAGCAGCCTCACCACGGTGCCTTCCGTCGGAGGAACACCCTCCTGCGGGAGTTGCTGGACGAAGTCGTCGACGACGAGAGCTGTCCGCCACGCCGCCTCGTCGAACCGGGCGTCGATCCGGATCTGCTCGGCCGTCCTGACCCCCTCGACCGCGGGCGGGCGGGCGGCAGTCGCCGGGGGCGCGGCGCCCAGGATTGCCAGGAAAGGAACGAGGGCCCGGCGTCGCCACCCGGCGACTCGGATCAGGCCGAACCCCGGCCGTTCAGCCACAAGTCCGCGCGGCCCTACTTGTAGGCGACGGCAGCGCTGGAGGCGCCGGCCAGGTGGATGATCTCGAAGCGGCTGAACCCGGCCTCTCCGCACCACTTGCGGAAGTCCGCTCCGGAGTAGTCGAAGGCATCCCCGAACTCGATGAGCATGTTCAGCGACATGAGCAGGCCGAACAGGTTCTCGCGGCGCGCGTCGTCGATCAGTGCCTCGATCGCCACGAACGCGCCACCAAGGGGCAGGGCCTGGTACGCCGACCGGATGAGGTGCATCTTCTTCTCGAGGTTCCAGTCGTGGAGGATCATCCCCATCGTGATGACGTCGGCGCGCGGCAGCGAGTCCTTGAAGAAATCGCCCACCGCCGTGCCCACACGGCCGCTGAGGCCGGCGGCGGCGATGTGCCGGACGGCGATCGGCTCCACAGGCGGCAGGTCGAAGGAGGTGCAGCGGAGGTGAGGATGCTGCTTCGCGACCTCGATGCAGAGCAGCCCGCTGGCCCCGCCGACGTCGCACAAGGTCGTGAACCGCTTGAAGTCGAACTTGGCCGCCAACGCCTCGAAGTTGATGCGGGAGAGGCCGGTCATCGCGCCGACGAACTGCTCCAGCTTGGGGAGCTCCGAGTAGAGCTCCTCGAACATCCCCTTCTGGCCGTGCTTGATCTCGTTCTGCGGCCGGCCGGTCCGCAGCGCCTCGGGCAGGTCGTGCCAGAACTTGAACAGGCGGGCGTTCAGCATCTCGAGGACGCCGCCGACATAGCGCGGGCTGTTGCGGTCGAGATACAGCGCGCCCGCCGGCGTGTTGCGGTAGGTTGCCCCGGGGCCGTCCCCGTCCCGCTCGAGGAACTTCATCGCGACGAGAGCGTCGAAGAAGTCGCTGATCGCCCTTGGGTGCAGGCCCAGCTCGCCTCCCAGCTCGGCTCCCGAGAGGCGGCGATCGCCGAGCGTCGTGAAGACGCCGAACTCCACGGCGGTGAGGAGGACCTTCGACGACCAGAATCCGAAGGCGGTCTGGAGAATCGGGGAAACATCGTGGGGTGCGCTCATGGGCCGGGAGATTAGCAGTTGCGGCCACCTGGCGACAAGCCGCAGCGGCGCGATCGGGCGGCCGGATCGGGTATCATGGCGCACATCGAAGGATGCCGATACCCGGCGGAGGAAGATCCGATGCACAGCCTTGCAGCCGCGCTCACCCTGACGGTCGCACCCCTTCTGATCCCCGCGCCCTCCGCCGCGCCGGCGGAGGAGCAGGGGAGTTTCCCAGCCGAGACGTATACCGCCGTCGTCCAGCGCCAGTCCGAGGCGACCGGCGCCGGGAACGAGGAGATCCAGGTCTCGATCGCCATTCTGCGACCGACCTCTCTGGAGGAGGCGCTGCCGCTGCGGGACGTGCTCAAGAGCGGCGGACAGCAGGCGCTCCTGCGCGCCATCCAGGGGCGCGGCCAGGGAATGCTGCGCCTCGGCGGCCTGGAGTACCCGCTCGATCTGGTGGTCGAGCAGCAGCAGGGGGACTTCCGCCACATCGCGGTGGTCACCACCCGGCCCATCCAGGTGAACGAGACGAACAGCGGCGCGCCCTCGCTCGACTACCCGTTCGGGCTGGCCGTGTTCGACGTCGACAGCATGGGTCGCGGCGAGGGGACGGTCTACCCGAAGGCGACGCTCGAGCTCCTGCCTGACGGCGGCGTCGGCGTGTCGACCTTCGAGGATCGCACCTATGCGCTCGTCCGGATGAAGCGGGAGAGGTAGGTAACATGCCCGAGGCGCTGCGGAACAGGACGATGCATGGCCGCCTCGAGGTTGAGGCGGTGCGCGAGCGGTTCCCCGGGCTGCGGCGCCGGGTGGGGGACCTTCCCGCGGCCTTTCTCGACGGTCCGGCGGGGAGCCAGGTCCCGGACCGGGTGATCGAGGCGGTCGGGCGCTACCTCGCCGAGACCAACGCCAACAGCGGCGGGGCGTTCGCCACGACGCTCGCCAGCGACGCGCTGCTCGACGAGGCGCACCGGGCGGCGGCCGACCTGCTCGGCACGCCCGACGCCGGCCTCACCGTGTTCGGCCCGAACATGACGACCCTCACCCTGGGACTGGCCCGCGCTCTCGCGCGCACCTGGAAACCGGGCGACGAGGTGATCGTGACGCGCCTCGACCATGACGCCAATATCACTCCCTGGGTGCTGGCGGCGCGCGACGCGGGGGCCACGGTGCGCCACCTCCGCTTCCGCGCCGACGACTGCACGCTCGATCTCGATCACCTGCGGGAACTGCTCGGGCCTCGCACCCGGCTGGTGGCGGCGGGGTGTGCGTCGAACGCCGTCGGCACCGTCAACCCGGTGGAGGAGATCACGCGCCTGGCGCACGCCGCCGGCGCGCTCGTCTTCCTCGACGCGGTGCACCTGGCGCCCCACGCGCTGCTGGACGTCACGGCCTGGGACTGCGATTTCCTCTGCTGCTCCGCCTACAAGTTCTTCGGGCCGCACGTCGGGATTCTCTACGGCAAGCGCACCCACCTCGAGACGCTGCCGGTCTACAAGCTGCGGCCGCCGTCGGAGGAGCTGCCGCACCGCTGGGAGACGGGAACCCAGTCGCACGAGGGGATCGCCGGCACGCTCGCCGCGATCGACTACCTCGCGGATCTCGGACGCGACGGGGGAAGCGCCGGGCTGGATCGGCGCAGCGCGTTGCGCGCCGCATTCGAGCGGATCGGCAGCCACGAGCGGTCGCTGATGGCAGGCGCGCTCGCGGCGCTGGGCGCGGTACGCGGCGTCCGCGTGTTCGGCGTCACCGAGCCGCACCGGCTCGACGAACGCGCGCCGACGTTCGGCTTCACGGTGGCCGGCAGGACTGCCCGCGAGGTCGCGGCGAGCCTGGCGGGCCGCGGCGTCTTTGTCTGGAGCGGGCACTTCTACGCGCTGTCGGTCGTGCACGACCTCGGCCTCGAGCCGGAGGGGCTGGTCCGCGCCGGCTTCCTGCACTACAACACGGCTGCCGAGGTGGAGCGGCTGCGGACGGCACTGGAACAGCTCGCCTGAGCCCTGCTCCCCCGCCCGGCGCTCGCAGCTCCCGCTCAGGGGTCGGCGAGATCTTCGACGCTGCCGGCGGCGGACGGTGCCGCGGGCGCCGACCTGAGTGAGCCGGACCGGGTGATCAGCACCACCGATCCCAGGATGATCCCCATGGCGATGCCGGTGCGCGCGGCGAGCGGCTCGCCGGCCAGCAGCCATCCCAGCAGGATCGCCACCACGGGGTTCACGTACGCGTACGTCGAGACGACCGTCGCCGACGCCACGCGCAGCAGCCAGACGTAGCAACTGAACGCGAGCAGCGATCCGAATACGATCAGATAGAGGAGCGACGCGGCGGAGCGCGGCGACACCGCGTCGAGCCGGACCATCGCCGCCTCCCCGCTCCCGACGCCCGCGGCCAGCAGCAGCGCCCCGCCGCACAGCATCTCCATCGCCGTCGCGAGGAGCAGCGAGGGGGGCAGCGGCGCGTGCTTCGAGTAGATCGATCCCAGCGCCCAGCACAGGCAGGCGAACATCAGCATCCCCGCCCCGATCAGATCGACCCCCTTGGCGCCGGCCAGCTCGCCGGGGCTCACGAGCAGCGCCACCCCACCGAACCCGGCGAGGACCCCGAACGCCACACCGCGAGCCGGGCGCGAACCGCCGGGGCGGAGCCACTCGATCAGGACCACGACCAGCGGGACGGTCGCGACCAGCAACGCCGCGATCCCCGACGCCACGCGCTTCTCGGCGTGGACCACGCAGCCATTCCCCCCGAACAGGAGCAGCCCGCCGATCACGCAGGCCGCCCCCCAGTGAACCCGGGTCGGGCGGGCAGCGCCGCGGAAGCGCGCCCAGGCGTAGAGAAGGGTCCCCGCCGTCAGGAACCGCGTCGCGGCCATCAGGAACGGCGGCAGCGTCTCGATCGCGAACCGGATCGCGAGGTAGGTCGAGCCCCAGACGAGGTAGACCGCGGCGAAGGCGGCGACCAGGCCCCACCGCCGCGCGGCGGCGCCGGATGTCGAGGTGGGGGTCAGCGCTCGCGGCGATTGGGAATCCATGAACCGCGACCATCATACGGGACACGCTCTGCTTCGGGAAGCGACATCCCGGTCATTCAACTCAGTCGGGTTACGTCGTCGCGGCGCCCGCCACGGCTGGCGTGAGGCCCAACGCCTCCATCACGCGCGGGTGCACCACCTCGCCACCCCGGGCCACCAGCGTCTCGCGCACGATGTCGTCCTCGGCGTCGAGCTGCAGCTGACCGCCCTTCGCGACCACCTGCAGGAAGTTCACCAGGTTGCGCGAGTACATCTGGCTGGCGTGATACGGAGCCGCGGAGGCCAGATTCGTCGGCCCGAGGATCACCACGCCCCGGTCGGTGACCACATCGCGATCCGCGACAGTCAGTTCGCAGTTGCCGCCGCGCTCGGCCGCGAGGTCGACAACGACCGAGCCCGCGGCCATGGCGGCCACCATCTCGCCGGTGACGAGCACCGGCGCCTTGCGCCCCGGCACGGCGGCCGTGGTGATTACGACATCGCTGCCGGTGACCGCCTTGGATAGGAGCTCGCGCTGCCGCTGGTAGAACGTTTCGTCCTGGGCCCGCGCGTAGCCACCCTTGTCCTCCGCGCCCTGGACCTCCAGCGGCAGCTCCAGGAATCTCGCCCCCAGGCTCTCGACCTGCTCCTTGACCGCCGGACGCACGTCGTACGCTTCGACCAGGGCGCCCAGCCGCCTCGCTGTCGCAATCGCTTGTAATCCCGCCACGCCTGCCCCCATCACCAGCACGCGCGCCGGGGTCAGGGTGCCGGCGGCGGTCATGAGCATCGGGAAGATCTTCGGCAGGCGGCTGGCGGCGAGGAGGACGGCGGAGTACCCGGCGACCGTCGCCATCGAGGAGAGCGCATCCATCGCTTGGGCGCGAGTGGTTCGCGGCATCAGCTCGATCGCGAAGGCCGCCACACCCTGGCGGGCGAGGGCGGCGACACCCTGCGGCGAGGAGAGCGGATCCAGAAAGGCAATGACGACCTGGCCGCGTCGCATCAGCTCGAAGTCAGCCGGGCCGGCGGACGGATTGGCGCCGGCCGCGCGCACCTGCAGGAGGATCTCCGCCGTCGCGAACAGTTCGCGCCTCGAGGTCACGAGCCGCGCCCCCTTCTCCAGGTACGCCGCATCCGGGTACCCGGCGGCGGTCCCGGCCCCGCACTCGATCAGGACCTCGAACCCCTCGTTCCGGAGCATGGTCACTCCGGACGGCACCAGAGCCACCCGCCGCTCACCCGGAAACGACTCCTTCAGAACACCAACCTGCATGGAGGTTCTCCCAGTTGCCTTCGTACGCGGCACGGACGCGGGATCTTACAACAGCCGGGCATCTCGTTCGATAAATACTCATAATAACAATACTGCATATTGAAAATCAGAATAATAGCATTTGCTCTTCGGCGCCGGCAACGCGCCGCGTAGCCTGATCGCACCGGACGTCGACGGCGATCGGAAGCTCGATCTGATCGTCGCGAACCGCCCCGTAATCGGCACGCCGGCGCGCGCGCCGCTTGTCCGGCTCGGCGCGCTGGCGTAGCATCCGGATCTGCCCTCACGAGGAGATCCGATGCCACTCCAGCCCCCTCGGCGTCTCGCACTCCCCCTACCGCTCGCGTTCCTCGTCATTGCCACCCTGCTTCTGGTCGCGACGCGCGCCGAGCCGTCCCGCGCCGATGTCGGACCACCCGCCGCGGGCGGGTTCTGGCAGGCGTGGGGAGACGGACGCGCGGAGCTGACCGGATACGATCTCGTGACTCCACGCTACGGCACCCCACGCAAGGGGGAGATGGTCCTGATCTACGTCACCGAGGACATGGACCGGCGCACCTGGATCAAGGACGATCGCGGCGACCTCCCCGCGGAATACCGGGTGCCGGTCCTCAAGCTGAATCAGGTGCTCGAATTCCGGACCGGCATCTACCCGTACTCGGTGATGACCAGCGTTTTCTCGCCGGTGAGCGGCGGCGACGGGGAGCCTTTCTCCCCCGCGAAGGTCTCGCTCTCCGCCCAGGAATGGTGCGGGCATGTGTTTCACGCCATCTGGCCGGTCGGGTCCACGTTCAGGAGCGAGATCCATTCCTACTTTTCCTCCGAGGGGGATGCCGAGGAAGAGGTCGCGGTCGATCGGAACGCTCTCTACGAGGATGCCTTGCTGATCCAGATCCGCGAGCTCGACGGGCCGTTCGCGGGTGGCGCGGACTGGTCGGGCGCGCTGGTGCCGACGCTCTGGGGGAGGCGCAAGGAGCATGTGCCGCTGCGCCCCGTTCCCGCCACCATCCGCCGCTCTGCCGCGGCCCGCGACGGGGTCCCGGTCCATCGCTTCGTGCTCTCGTACCCGGGTACGACGCGCACCTTCGACGTCGAGCAGGCCGCGCCGCATCGCATCCTGGGATGGAAGGGGGCGGACGGGGAGATCGCGACGCTGCGGCGGACCGCGCGGCTCGCCTACTGGAAGCTCAATGCCGCCGGGGGCGAGGAGTATCTGCGGGAGATCGGGCTCGGCGCGCCGCAGGATTGACCCGCTGCGCTCGGCGAGGGTACGCTTCGCCAATGATTTCCAGGACTCTCGTGGCCGGCAGCGTCTCGCCTGCTGTTGCTCTCCGTAGCGCGCTCCTCCTGGCGATGGCGCCGGCGCTGCTGCTTGCCAGCTGCGCCAACGACGACGCGACGCTTGGGGTTGACCTCCTCGGACCGACCCCCAGTTCGATGGTAAGCCTGCGGCAGGACGTCCAGCCGATCTTCACCACCTCGTGCGCCGTCTCCGGTTGCCACGACGCCGGGTCTCTCAGTGCCGGGATGGTCCTCGAGGAGGGACGCTTGTTCGACCCGGGTGAGGGGATCGTCGGCGTGCCGAGCCAGGAGGCGCCCGGAGTGCTGCGCGTCAAGCCGGGGAGCAGCGCCGAGAGCTATCTCATCCACAAGCTGCAGGGGACGCAGGACACCGTCGGAGGTGCGGGTGACCCGATGCCGCTCGGCGGCGAGCCGCTCTCCGAGGCAACGCTGCAGGTGATTCGTGACTGGATCGACCAGGGTGCGCTCGACAATTAGGGGCGCGGTGCTTCTTCTGGCCGCGCTCGCGGTGGCGCCGCCCGCGGCGGCCCAGGATGAGGCCGGCGCGCGCGCCGCGGCGGCGCCTCTGCTCGCCAGCCGCTGTGCACTGCCCGCCTGCCACGGCGCCCAGGCCGAGGGGGGGATGCGGCTGGACGCTGCCTCGCTCTATCCCAACACGGTGAACGTGCGCTCGCTCTCGGAACGGGGTTCGCTGCGTGTCGCGCCACGCGATCCGGAGCGCAGCCTCCTGTACCGCCGCCTGCTGGACCCGCACGTGGGCGGGTACCGCGGGGCGCGGATGCCGAAGGGAATGGCGCCCCTCGCAGACGAGGAGATCCTGGTCATCCGCCGCTGGATCGAGTCGTTCCCGCAGGCGAGCTGGGGCGACCCCGTCGCGCCGGAGCCCGCACCCGCATTGACCCTGCCCGTGTTTCACGACGGCTTCCTCGCGAACCTGCCGACCGCCAAGCCGCTCGGTGCGAACGCGCTCGAATTCCGGATCGCGCATCGCTTCAAGGCCGCCGCGAGCAACGCGGGTGGCTCCGACCTGTACGGCCTCGACTCGGGGGCATGGGTGTCGCTCGGCCTGGCATACGGCCTTTCGGACGTCTGGCAAGTGGGCCTGCGCCACACGAACCTCGAGCAGGCGAACGAGCTGTACGTCAAGGCGACGCCTCTCCGGCAGGCCCCTGGGGGCCCGCCGGTCTCACTCGCGGTGATCGCCAGCGGCTCCGCCCTGCACGAGGAGGGACTGGTTCACGAGTATCGCGGCGGCGCCCAGGTCGTCGTGGCGCGGCGCTTCGCCGACTGGGTCTCGGCCATGGCCGTGCCGAGCTACTACAAGCCGCTGCACTATCTCGACCCCGACGACGACCGCGGCACGTTCGCCATCGGCCTGGGCGCCGAATGGCGGCTCCGCGAGGAGGTCGCGATCATCACCGAGTGGGTGGGGCAGATCGACGGGGTGATGGCGCCGTACCAGTCGGCGTCGATCGGCGTGTCGGTGGCGACCGCGCGCCACTCCTTCCAGATCCTGCTGACGAACACGACCGGGGCCCATCCGGACCTCTACCTCCCCGGAGGCGACCTCGACTGGGGGAAGGGTGACTTCCGGATCGGGTTCAACCTCTCCCGGACCTGGGATCTGGGCGGCAGTCCCTAGCACCGGCAGCGAACGCCCCCCGGCGAGGCGCTCCGCTATAATGCGGCGCGCGTTGCGGCGTCAGCGCATGGACGCTGCAGCGTGACGTCTATCGAGTTCAGCGTCGTTTCGCCCGCATCCTGCAGCGCCTGCCAACCGCCCCCGGGCGGCGGCCGGCCGGATCCGGGTTCAGGGGGGATCATGGAAGGTTCTCAGATCGTCGACGCCATCCAGGCGCTGCTCCGCTGGCTGCACATCTTCGCCGGCATCCTCTGGATCGGCCACCTCTACTTCTTCAACTTCGTCAACGGTCCATTCGAGGGAACGCTGGATCCGGAGACGAAGAAGAAGGTCGTCCCGGAGCTGCGGCCGCGGGCCCTGTTCTGGTTCCGCTGGGGCGCGGCCTGGACCTGGATCACGGGAGTGCTGGTGCTGATGCTGGTGTTCTACCACGGGCGCGAGTTGACCAAGGGGCAGGCCCCGTGGAGCGCCGGCACCTGGGTCATGGTCGCGGTGACCTTCCTGGCGCCGTTCATCTATGACGCGCTGTTCAAGAGCCCGCTCGGCAAGGATCTCAAGGTCGCCGGCTCCGTCTCGTTCGTGCTCATCGGGGTGATCCTGTTCGCGATGCAGTCGTGGGGAAACTTCTCCTACCGCGGCTACGTGATCCACCTGGGCGCACTGTTCGGCACCATCATGGCCTACAACGTCTGGTTCCGGATCTGGCCGGCGCAGCAGAAGATCATCGCCGCCATCAAGGGCGGGCAGGCGCCGGACCCGGCGCTCGTGGCGCTGGCGGGCGGGCGCTCCCGGCACAACACCTACCTGTCGGTGCCGCTGGTCTGGGCGATGATCGACGCCCACACGTCGTCGTTCGCGGGAGGGAAGTTCGGGATCCCGGGCGAGGCGGGGTGGATCGGCGTGCTGGTGGTGATCCTGATCTCCTGGCACATCGTGTGGCACTGCTACAAGCGCGCGGGGAAGGTGAAGGGGTTCTAGGACGTTCGCCCCACGAACGTGGGGCCCCCGGAGTGGGGACCCTAGCTGCGGCCCAGAGCGAGAGCGATCTGATCGATCTTCGCGGCAAGGATGAAATCGCTCTCGCTCAGGCCGTCGATCTTGTGGGTCCAGATCTCGACCTCGACCCTCCCCCACTCGAGCTTCAGGCTCGGGTGGTGCCACTCCTCCTCGGCGAGGACCCCGATCCGGTCGACGAGCTCCAGCGCCGTGCGGAAGTCGGGGGCGGTGAAGACGCGCCGCAGGTGGTGTGCCGCGATCACCTCCCACTCGGGGACCTGCGCTGCCAGGGGCCGAATCTGGGCCTCATCGAGCGGCGGGATCCCTCCCCGGCACGGCACGCACTTCTTCTCGCTCAGCGGCTCCATCCTGCGCCCTCCCTGCGGCGGCGGCTCCGGGCGCCGCTGCCGGCGGTCGATACCCGTCAGTTGATTGTCTGCGACGACGGGGACGAAGGGGGCTCGGGGGCTTCCTGGATGGTGCCGAAGCGCGCCTCGTAGCGGCCCAGGTTCTCCCCCAACGCCCGCAGAATCCGTTTGAGATGACCGGGGCTGACGATCACCCGGCTCGCCATCTTCCCGACCTGCGGCAGCATGGTGAAGAAGTCGAGAAAGAACTCCTCGCGCGTGTGCGCCACGACCATGTGGTTGGAGTACACGCCGCCGACCACATCGTCGGTCACCTTCACCTGGATCGACGATCCTGACGCCGATGGTCCCGGTGTTTTTTTTGTTTCGCTCACGATTTCCTCCTTCCCGGCCTGCTGCCCGGTGTGCTAGAAGTCCTGCTGCGATCCCCGGCCAACCAGGTCGGGCAGTATTGGGTGACGCGCCGGAGACGAACCATGTTCACCTGCCTCGAGTGCGAGACCAACTTCGACATCGACGAGGATATCGAAGCAGACGACATCGTACAGTGCCCGGAGTGCGAGCTCCGCATGGTCGTGCTTGCGGTGAACCCGCCGACGGTCGACTACACCGAAGGCTGAACGGCGCCCGGGGCCGCCGGGCTACCCGGGCGCCCCGAACTCCAGCTCGACGATCGGCTCGTACCCGGCCCGATCGAGCGGCGGGTACAGAGGCAGGCGCACCTCGACGCCGGCCGGGTCGATACCCGCAAGGAACGGCGCCACGGGGTGCTCGGCGCCCAGCAGATCCTCCCCCGCGAACTCCTCCGGGGGGCGATTCGCGCGGCGGAAGGTGAACCGCAGCCGCACGCCGGTGCGGGTCCCCGCTTCCGCCACGACCCATTCGACCCGCGCGATCTTCTTCATCTTGAGGACCGCTCGCCCCAGACCCACGCGGAAGCCGAACTCGGACGCCAGGCGGTTCTTGTCGCGCACGCCGCCGCTTGAGAGAAAGACGCGCTCCCAGCGGCCGATGAGCGGCTGGCGCAGCACCAGGTACCGGCCGCTGCCGTCCGCCGTGCGCAGCGTGACCCGCACGGTGCCCGCGGCGACCGTGGCCGGTCCCGCATCGGACGCCGGCGGCACGACGGCCGTCTCGCCCGCCGGCGTGGGCTCCGTCGCTGCGGGCGCCGCGGCGCTCTGCTCCGCCCTGCGCTGCGCCTCCTTGAGCTCCCGCTTCTTCTCCTTGAGCTCCTTCAGGTTGCCGGCCGGGATCTTGGGACCGGTGCAGCCGCCCCCTCCCAGCGTCAGCAGCGCGACCACCGCGGCACACCGCCAGCGCGACCGCCGGGCGGCCAGGTTTCCACCAGAGGGTCTCATGGAGCGATCCCGCGGCCGCCGTCCACTGGGAGCACGGCTCCCGTGATGTAGTCAGGCCCGGCCACCAGGAACGCGACCGCGGCGGCGATCTCCTCCGGCGTCCCCAGCCTGCCGAGCGGGCTCCGCATGGGGATCGCCTCGATTTGCTCCCGCGTGAACCCGACAGGGTTGAGGATCGGGCCCGGGCTCACCGCGTTCACCTGCACCTGCGGCGCCAGCTCGAGCGCCAGCGCCCGGACCAGGCCGACCAGCCCCGCCTTCGAGACGCAGTACGGGAGGAATCCCGGGTACGGGCGCTCCGCGGCCCAATCGGCCAGATGCACGATCTTTCCTTCCCCCTGCCTGCGCATCCCCCGGCCGAGCGCCAGCGACAGGAGGAAAGGCGCCTTGAGGTTGACCGCGAGATGCTCATCCCAGGCCAACTCGTCGAGGGAATCGAACGGGGTGGGGCGGTAGACCGCGGCGTTGTTCACCAGGATATCGACGCGGCCGAACGCGGCAAGCGCTTCGTGCACCAGATGATCGACCCCTTCCCGGGCCGCGAGGTCCGCCTCGACCGCCACGGCGGTGACTCCGATGGCGCGCGCCTCGCGCACCACCGATGCGGCTGCCTCCCCGCTCGTCCTGAAATGGACCACGAGGTCGGCGCCGCGACGGGCCAGGTCGAGGGCGATGGCGCGCCCGATGCGCCGCGCCGCCCCGGTCACGACTGCTTTCTTGCCGCGCAACCGCATCGGTGTCCTCCGCGCTCGCCCCACGCACCGCGCGGATTATCGACCATTCGGCGTGCCGCGGCCAGCCTGCGCGGGGGCGCGGCGCTATAATCCGCCGCCATGGCCAAGATTTCACCAGGGCAAGCCACGCGCGCCGGCCGCAAGCGCGCCCGCTCCCGCAAACCGCGCTCCCCACTCCGCCGCTTCCTCCTCAGGGTCGCCTTCCACGCGGCCTGGGTGTTCCTGCTCGCCGGGGCCGCCGCGTTGTTCTGGATCGATCAGGTGGTCACCCATCGCTTCGCGGAGCGCACGCAAACGTTCGCGTCGCGGGTCTTCGCGGCGGCGTACACGCTCCACCGCGGGGGTCCGCTCGACCCCCGCGCCCTCGAAGCGCAGCTCCGGCGCCGCAACTACCGCGAGACCAAGCGCACCCCGGGTCGGCCGGGAGAGTTCCGCCGGAGCGGTGGCGACTGGGACATCTACCTGCGCGCGGCGGAGGGTCCGGGCGGCCGGCGCGAAGCGAGCCAGGTGCGGGTCGAGGCGTGGTGGGGAAAGGTGCGGCGGATCAAGGAGCTCGGCTCGGCCAGCCCCCTCGACGAGATGGCGCTCGAGCCGGAGCCGCTCTTCAGCTTCTACGGGGACGTGCAGGAGGAGCGGCGCTGGACGCCGCTCGCGAAGATTCCGCGTTCGCTGATCCAGGCGGTGGAGGCGGTGGAGGATCGCCGCTTCCGCTCCCATCATGGCGTCGACGTGGTCGGGATCGGACGCGCCTTCGTCACCAACGTGCGCGCCGGCGAGACGCTGCAGGGCGGCAGCACGATCCCGCAGCAACTGGTGAAGAACCTCCTCGGACCCGGACCGCGAACGCTGTCGCGGAAGGCGATCGAGGCCGGCGGGGCCATCACGCTCGAGTGGCGGCGCTCGAAGGACGAGATCCTCGAGGCGTACCTGAACGAGGTCTACCTGGGGCAGCGGGGGCCCGTCGCCATCTCCGGCGTCGGAGACGCGTCGCGCTTCTTCTTCGGCATGGAGGTGGGAGACATCGACCTCGCCCGCGCGGCGCTGCTCGCCGGGATTATCCAGTCGCCGGGCCGCTACAACCCCTGGCTCCATCCGCAGGAAGCCAAGGGGCGGCGCGATCACGTGCTCGGCCTGCTGCGCGAAAGCGGAGCGATCGACGACGAGACGTACCGGCGGACCGCGGCGAGCGGGATCGGGGTCAGCCGCAACCCGACCGGCGCCACGCGAATGCCGTGGGTGGAGGACGTCCTCGCCGAGGAGATCCGCCGCGTGGCGCCCGAGGCGCTGCCGAGCCGGGCGGGGTTCTCGATATTCACCACCTTCGACGGGGAGATCCAGCGCGCCGCGGAGGGGGCGCTGGCGGACGGTCTCGGCCGCCTGCAGGAGCGTCGGCGGCGAGGCGGAGGGCCGCCGCTCGAGGGGGCGGTGATCGTGCTGCGTCCGTCCGACGGCGCCCTGCTGGCGCTCGTCGGCGGCCGCGACTACCAGCACAGCCAGTTCAACCGTGCGACCGACTCGCGGCGGCCGGCCGGTTCGACCTTCAAGCCGTTCGTCTATCTCGCGGCCCTCGAACGCACGGAGCAGGAGCCGGAGTTCGGGTTCACTGCCGCGACACAGCTCGAGGACACGCCGCTCGAGGTCCGCTCCGGAGGGCGCAACTGGTCGCCCGAGAACTACGACCACACCTTCCGGGAGGTGGTCACGGTCCGGCAGGCGCTCGAGAACTCGATCAACGTCCCGACGGTGCGGGCGGCGCTGAAGGTGGGGCTCCCGGCTGTCGTGAACGCCGCGCGGCGCTGCGGGATCAAGAGCGAGCTTGCCGCGGTGCCGGCCCTCGCGCTGGGGGCAGAGTCGGTCGTGCCGCTCGAGCTGGCGGCGGCCTACGCACCGTTCGCGAACGGCGGGTGGCGGGTCCAGGTGCACTCGCTCGCGGGCGTCCTCGATCGCGACGGGGCGTCGCTCGGGACCTTCGACGCGCCGCGGGTGCGGGCGATCGACGTGCGCACGAGCTACCTGATGACCAACCTGCTCGAGGGGGTGCTGACGCGCGGAACTGGACGATCGGCCGCCGCGCTCGGGTTCACCGGGCACGCGGCCGGCAAGACCGGCACGAGCGACGACGAGCGTGATGCCTGGTTCGTCGGCTATCTCCCCGAGTTGCTCGCCCTCGTCTGGGTGGGGTACGATGACAATCGTCCAGTGGGAGAGTCCGGCGCTGCGGCCGCCCTGCCGATCTGGGTCGACCTGCTGGGGCGGCTCGGCATCGACGGGAGCGAGCCGTTCGAGCCGCCTGCCGGAATCGTGGAAGTGGAGGTGGACGCCGGCAGCGGCGGCCTCGCCACGTCGGGATGTCCCGAGGTGGTGAACGAGGTTTTCGTCGCCGGGACCGAGCCGACCGAGGAGTGCCCCATCCACGGCGGCGGGGCACGCGGCTTCTGGCGCCGCCTGTTCCGGATGGACCCCTGATCGTCATGCCCGACGGAGCCACGCGAAGATGCCGTCCCCCCTTCCTGTAGAGGTCGCTGCGGTGCTCGGCAACTGGGTCGCGGCGATCGAGGCCAAGGACCTGGAAGCGCTCCACGCGGTGTTCCGGGATCGCGACGATCTGGTCGTCTTCTGGACCAACGGCGAGCGGAACGTCGGCTGGGAGCAGGTTCGGAGGCATATCGAGGCGGATCTGCGTCCCGAGGTCGCGCTCGCGATCGAGATCGACGGGCCGCGCTACGCCGCGCTTGGCGCCGACGCCGGCACGCTGACCTTCCGCTATCAGATTCGCCTGACCGTGCACGGCGACTCGACGACGCTGCATCGCCTCGCCTCGATGTCGCTGCACCGTGAGGCCTCAGGATGGCGCATCGCCGCCCTGCACCTCTCCACGGCGCCCGGCTCGCTCGCCGGCTGAACCGGAGGCCGCTTCTCGATGTCGAGACAGACGCTGGTGCAGGTGGAGTTTCCCGGGCCGGAGCCGGAGCGGATCGCCGTCGAGGAGTGGTGGACGGTCCTCACTCACGAGATGGGGGACGAGTACTGGTCGGAGCTGCTCGACTCCCATCGCCACACCCAGGTTCACCACGACAGCTATGGATTCGAGTGCGTGGAGAAGTACTTCGGCGACACGCCGCAGGAGTCTCGCCAGGAGGCGCTCGACGCCCTCCGTCGCCGCGTCAGCGAGAAGGGCGGCCGAGTCGGGACGATCGGCGAGATGGAGGCGTAGAGGCCAGGGCGTCAGAGGGTTGCCGGGTCGACGCCCCGGCAGCGGAGGAGCGCCTCGATCACCTCTCCCACCTTGTTGTTCGGCGTCGAGGCCCCGGCGGTAAGCCCGACGATCAGCTCGCCAGGCGGCAGCCAGCGCTCCTGGATCACCTCGCCGGTCTGCCCCACCGGTTTGTGCCGGATCTGGTCGGGGCCCAGGATGCAGGCGGCATCGTCGATGTGATACGCGGGGACTCCCTCCTCGCACGGCATCTCCGCCAGGTGGGAAGTGTTGCTGGAGTTGTACCCTCCCACCACCAGCATCAGGTCGAGCGGTTCGTCCAGGAGCGCGCGCACCGCGTCCTGCCGATCCTGGGTGGCGGAGCAGATCGTGTCGAAGGCACGGTAGTGCTCCGCGACCGCGGCCTCCCCCCAGCGCGTGATCACCGCCTGCCGCAGCCGCTCCCCGATGGCGAGCGACTCGGAGGAGAGCACGGTGGTCTGGTTCGCGAGTCCAATCCGCTCGAGGTGCCTGGCCGGGTCGAACCCCGGAGAACAGGCGCGCCGGAAGCGAGCCAGGAGCGCGGTGCCATCTCCTCCCACCTCGAGGAAGCGCGCCAGCAGCTCCGCCTCCTCCATGTCGCGAACCACGAGGTAATGCCCCCCCGGGAGTCGCGTCGCGCGCGAGGCGGTCGCGCGGGTCTCCTCGTGGTCGTAGCGCCCGTGGATCACGGCGCTGAAGCCCTCCCGGGCGTAGCGCTCGACGTTCTTCCAGACGTTCAGCACCGAGCCGCAGGTCGTATCGACGAGGATGCACCCCCGCTCCCGCAGCAGGTCCGACTCCTCCGTGGTCACCCCGAACGCCGGCAGGATCACCACGTCCTCGGGGCGCACCGACTCGTAGTCCTTCGGGTCGGCCGGCGAGGTCGAGAGGAAGCTGATCCCCATCTCCCGCAGCCGCTGGTTCACGTGCGGGTTGTGGATGATCTCGCCGGTGATGTGCAGGCGCCGGTCCGGGAACTTCCGCCGCGCCTCGTAGGCGTACTCGACCGCGCGGTCCACGCCGTAGCAGAAGCCGAACTCGCGCGCCATCAGGACGGTGATGCCGCCCGCCGCGAGTCGATACCCCCCGTCGCGCAACCTCTGCACGAGGCCGGAGTGGTAGTCGCGCACGAGATCCGCCTCGATCTCGGGCTTGAGTCCGAATCCCTTCTGGTAGTAGTGCGTCTCGGTCATCGTGGTTAGCCGTCCACTGCAGGTGCTTGGTCGATCTTCAGTTTCTCACGAATGTACTGGGCCGCGTCCTTGGGCACGTCGTCGTACTCGGCGCGGTGAATTCGCTTCGACTCGAAGTCGATCTTGACGTCCTGAATGAACTTCTGGAAGTCTCGGTTCTGCTCGCACAACTTGTTCATGGTCTCCCAGTCTAAGGCTGGCTTGACACGAGCGGGATACAGCACACGTGAGGAATCAATGTCCTGTAGGTCCAGTTGGACAATTCCTATCCCGAACGACGCAGCCAGCCGCTCAAGCTCGGAGAGGAAGTCATCATCCTGAAGAACGTCTGCTGCAACCAGGTATCCTTCGTGAGCCCAGGACGAGTTCGATACCGCCTGAAAATACGCCTCCCTGTAGTTGGACTTGTTGAGGGAGCGCTTGAGCTCGAAGGAGAAGAGGCGAAGGGAGTTGTTGTCAGATAGGCGGTTGAACTCGATTGCCTCTGGCTGCCAGTCCTCGATGGGAAGATAGAAACCGACCATGTCGGGATGGACCCATTCGCTGTACCCCTTCTTCAGAGAGGTTTCGTGGAAGATCGTCTTCGTATGGATCGATCGCCCGCGGTTGAAGCTCGGATTCGCGTAGGCGAAGTAGGCAAGCAACGGGTGTAGCTCCCGCTCCTTGAAACGAGAAGCGGGCGTCGGCTTCTTCGCTTCCTCTCGCTCGAACTTCTCCAGGGCGTCAGGGCTTACCTCGGCCTGCCTCTCCTTCAAGAAGAAGCGGGCAGGCCTCCTGCCAACCTTGAGAAACCTGGATTCCTCGTTGTCACGCACATCCACATATAGATAGGCGCCCAGGCTTGACCAAGGGGTCTTTCCCGATGTTCTGAGCTTATTCGCTGCACCCATTGCCTTGCCTGCCTCCCAGATCTCCTGGTAGGTCAGCGGGCGCTGTGCAGCCTTGAGGACTTCATGGGCCACGTCGAGGAATGTGTAGGCCATCGTCTCCCGCCCTTCCAAGTCTTCATCCGTGGTGGCAGGCGCGATTTCTATCTAGTTGCGATTGTATCCGAACGGGAGACGGCTGAGAAGCGAGTCTTTCCAGAACACCTCCCGCTCGATGATGCAGTGATCTTCCGTCTTCATCGATCGGTACTCTAGGAGTACGAACCGAAAGTGGCGCCGAGCGTAGTCGAGGCCATGTTTGACGATCAGTGCCGCCAGCTCGTCGTTCCGTCCGTGCCCGGTAGTGATGTAGCAACGCCAACGGGACCAGATGCCGGTGTCGCCATACGCCGATCCCACGTAGCGCTTACCATTCGAACCGTCAACGACGAGGTAGACACCCTTCACGTTTTCGAGGGCGACCTTCCAGTCAGGTCGATCGTTCAGAATGATCGCCTCGAGTTCGTGGAAGGGGTGGCTAATGCGCTCGTAGCCGGGGAATGCTCGACCGGTGTAGCGTTCTCGCAGCAACTCCGAGACCTCGAGTTGCTCGACATACCGCTCCAGCAGGAATGCCTTTGATCGACCCGGCCGCTTCAGCCGAACCTTGAGGCGCCCGATCAGGGGTTCGGTGGCAACCTGGCGACGAATCGTGTGTCGGTCCGCACCGCGCGACACGACGTCGTAGATCCCGCCGAAGAGCCAGGTCTCCGGTTCGGGGTAGAACTCCATGAACGCTAGAATGTGCGGTCGGCCGAAGTCGTCACGATGGCCGCGCCAACCATTCCACCCGTCCCACTCAGCCTGATCTCGGACGAACACGTCCAGCGGGTGATGCTTCCCGTTCCAGCACGCGAGATGGAGCTTGAAGGCCGTCGACGGGGCGGTCAGCTCGAGCACCTTTGCCAGGCTCAGCGGCATTGCGCCGACCCACCCAGCGGGATGGGACCAATCATGATTGCGAGCTCCGTGGGAATAGGATGCATGTCGGCCTCCTGTCGCTTGCGGCTCAGCCGACGGGGTATTGCGTCCCCGAGATTCTCGCAGATTACCGCCTATGCTGCCCGGAGCGGCGCAAGGTCAGCCTGCTTGATCGGGGGGAAGCCGAGCTCTTTCAGAAGCCGATTCACGGCCGTCACCGTTGCCTTGCCTGGCGCGGTAATCTCGATGCCGATCGGCTTCCCGCCACGCGTGAAGTCGACGACCAGTCCCCCGGGCGCTTTGGCAGTTCGCTGGCTCTTGTCCCGCGAGGCGCGTGGTAGGTAGAGATACGCCGCAATGGGATGGCCGTGTCGGTACGTGATTTCCAGGTATGATTCCCTCATCTCACTTCCCCTCGATTGGATATGCCGTCACGACCACGAGCACGCTGGCGTTACGGTCCGGTTCCACGATCACCTCCCACCACCGTCTGCGGTAGCGGGTTACGACCACCCAGCGTCCCGGCACCAAGTCGCGGCGATACGAGGTGGCCCGGCTAAGCATCGTTCGCAAGTCCACTTCGGAGAAGCGCCTGTCCTCCATCCGCTTCAACAGATGCGGGACGAGTTCGAGCTCCCACTCCCACCACTCCGGCCATCGTCGCAGAGTCTACCCCCATCGTGAGCTTCTGGGCGAGCCACCGTCGTTCTGCCCGCAGTCGAATCAGGTCGCCTTCTATAGACCGCAGCGCGCCCATGCGCGCAGCAGTACTTCTGCCCCGACTAGGATACTCACGACCAAGCTTCCCGCAGCATGACCTCCCTGTCCGTCACTCCCGTTGTCCGGCCCAGTCTAGCGTGTTCCTCCGGCGGGGGGGGTCGCCATACCGCCCTGGAAGTGGTTTCATTACCCGCCATGTTCCCGCGCCTTGCGCTCGTCGCCGCCTCGCTCCTCCTCCCCGCATGCGCGGCGCCGCCCGTCGAGACGCGGGTGGCCGCGGCGGTCAGCCTCGAGAGCGCGCTGCGGGAGGTGGCCCAGGCGTTCGAGACCCACTACGAGGGCCGTCGGCTCGCCTTGTCGTTCGCCGGCAGCGGCGTGCTCCTGGCGCAGATCGCGCAGGGGGCGCCGTTCGATGTCGTCGTGCTGGCGGGTAGCGAGGAGATGGAGCGGCTGGCGCGACAGGGACAGATCGAGTCGGACACCCGGATCGACGTCGCCAGTAACCGGCTGGTCGTGGCCGTACCGCGCGGCTCGCCGCTCCCGGCCTCGCTCGTTGACCTCCTGGGGACCGACTTCGAGCGCATCGCGATCGGCGCTCCCGCCGCGGTGCCGGTCGGGCGCTACGCGCGCGAGGCACTTGTGCACGAGGGTCTCTGGGACGAGCTGCGACCGCGGCTGATGTACGCCGAACACGCGGCACAGGTCCGGACCTACCTGGCGCGCGGCGAGGCGGACGCGGGGTTCGTCTACGCGAGCGACCTGCTGACGGACCCGGAGATACAGCAGGCGTTTCCGATCGACCCGTCGAGCCACACGCCGATTGTCTATCCGGCCGCCCTGCTGCGCGAGGCGAACGACCCGGAAGGGGGCCTGCTCTTCCTCGACATGCTCGGAGGCGCGCTCGGCGAGGTCGTCCTCCGCCGGCACGGATTCCTTCCCCCTCAAGAGGCTCCGCCCCCAGGGGAGGAAGGTCAGACCGATGCGGGAGGCTCGCCATGATCCGCGATGCGCTGCTCCTGTCGCTGCGCGTCTCGCTCGTGGCGACGGCCGCCGTCGCGGTGATCGGCACACTGCTGGGGTGGCTGCTGGCGCGCGGTCGCTTCCGCGGCAAGGAGCTGCTCGACGCGATCCTCACGCTGCCGTTGATCCTGCCCCCCGCCGTCACCGGCTACTACCTGCTCCTCCTGTTCGGGCGCCGTGGAATGCTGGGCGGTCCGCTGCATGAGCTCACCGGCTGGTCGATCGCCTTCACGTGGGTCGGCGCGGCGGTCGCCGCGGGCGTCGTCTCGCTGCCGCTCATGATGAAGTCGGCGCGGGCGGCAATCGAGGGCGTGCCACTCGACTTCGAGTTCGCGGCGGCAACGCTCGGCAGCGGGCGCTGGGAGACGTTCCGCCGCGTCACCTTTCCGCTGGCGCGGCGCGGGCTGCTCGCCGGCACCGTGCTGTCGTTCGCTCGCGCGGTCGGTGAGTTCGGCGCCACGCTGTTGCTCGCCGGGAACATCCCGGGACGCACCCAGACCATGCCGCTGGCGATCTGGGAGGCGGTGGCGGCCGGAGACGATCCGCGCGCACGCGTGCTGGTCGCGCTGCTGACGCTGCTGTCGCTTGGCGTGATCCTGGCCGTGGCGCGCATCGGCAGGTCCCGCTCGTGAGCGCGCTGTCGGTGCGCGCCCGGATCGGCTTTGCCGGCGTGGGGCATGCCGCGTTCGACCTCGACGTGGCCCTGGAGTTCCCGCCCGGCATCACCGCGATCCTGGGGCCCTCGGGCGCCGGCAAGACGACCTTGCTCTCGCTGCTCGCGGGGCGCCTCCGGCCGGCGCAGGGACGGATCGCTCTCGGAGAACGATTGTTCTTCGATGCCGAGCGCCACATCTCGCTCCCCCCCGCGGATCGCCGGCTTGGCTATCTGTTCCAGGAGTACCTGCTCTTCCCTCACCTGACCGTGCTGGAGAATGCCGCGTTCGGGGCGCGCGCCACGCGCGCGCGGGCGCTCGAGTGGCTCGACCGGCTTGGCGTCGCCGAGCTCGCACCCCGTCATCCCGGAACCTTGTCGGGGGGGGAGCAGCAACGAGTGGCGCTCGCCCGGGCCCTCGCCTCGGCGCCCGACGCCGTGCTGCTCGATGAGCCGACCGCGGCTCTCGACCTCGCGTCACGGGCGCAGATCCTCGACCTCGAGCGAATGGCGCAGCGCGAGAGCGGCGTTCCGTTCGTACACGTCTCGCACTCCCCGGCGGAGGCGGTGCGGGTGG
>Ga0137429_1000138_pt1 | contig 39148 bp, 32 predicted proteins | sample EasRivERMZT736_2_FD_102304 | JGI IMG/M metagenome (GOLD analysis project Ga0137429, IMG submission 102304) | Soil microbial communities from meander-bound floodplain in the East River, Colorado, USA - East River MetaG ERMZT736_2 | ecosystem: Environmental > Terrestrial > Soil > Floodplain ...
ACACGACGGGCGCTGTCACGAATTACACCGTGCAGGCCGACGATTACGCCCAGATCGGACCCCTCCCCAAAAACTGGCTGGAAAAAAGCCGTCTCTCACGGCTCGGCTACGAAAACCTGGCCGCGGTGATCGCGGAGAAGTTCCATTGCACAATCGGGCTGCTCGCTCGTCTAAACCCAGGGCGCGACCTGGGTCGGCTTCAAGCCGGTGACAGCGTCATCGTACCCGCAGTCGGCGAAAGCCCGACGGGTTTACGCGGCACGCACATGGAGATCGACCTTTCCGAAAAAGTTGTCCGGGTGCTGGACCGCGAGCGAAAACTCGTCGGCCTGTTCCACTGCTCCATCGCCAAGGATCGCGAGAAACTTCCCTCCGGCGATGCCACCGTCGTGGTCATCACCGAGAACCCGAATTACACCTTCGATCCGAAGATGTGGCCGGAAGTGAAGGGCGTGGATCGGAAACTGCTCATTCCGCCGGGGCCGCGCAATCCCGTGGGACGATGTTGGATCGGACTAAGCCTGCCGGGTTACGGCATTCACGGCAGCCCCAACCCGGAAATGATCGGCAAAACCGGTTCACACGGCTGCTTTCGCCTCACCAACTGGGACGCCCTGCGATTGGGCGGGATGATCCGAGTGGGAACCAAGGTCCGTTTCAGCGGCCACTGTTCCTTGGCCTCTACTGACGCCGTCAGGTCGTCTCGGAATCCTCGCTCCCCTTTGGTGTCCGATCATTCTGCTCTCCCCGCCGTCGCCGGACGGCCTCGCGGAGGACGAATTCAATCTGGTCGTTGAGACTGCGCAGATCGTCCTTCGCCCAGCGGGCGAGTTTATCCAGCAGATCCGCGGGGATCCGCAGCAAGTACGGCTTTCGCTCGGGCATCGCCGTCTCGTCCCTACGTGTAGAGCGTGCCCGTGTTCACCACCGGATGGACGGCCTTATCGCCGCAAAGCCCGTAGGGTCCGCTTCGCGGACCGTTTCCGTGTCGTCCCTGGGGCGAATGGTCCGCGAAGTGGACCCTACGATCTCTCAATCGCCGTTCGCGTGGTCATCGGTGGGCGGCGGTGGTTCATGCCGTTGTCGCCGGATCGCCTCGCGAAGGACGTATTCAATCTGGGCGTTGAGGCTGCGCAGGTCGTCCTTCGCCCAGCGGGCGAGCTCATCCAGCAGATCCGACGGGACCCGCAGCAAGTACGGCTTTCGCTCGGGCATCAACGTCTCGCCCCTACGTGTAGAGGGTGCCCGTGTTCACCACCGGATGGACAGCCTTATCGCCGCAAAGCACGACGAGCAGGTTGCTGACCATCGCGGCCTTGCGTTCCTCATCGAGGTGTACGGTCTTATGCGCCTCCAGCTTTTCCAGGGCCATCTCCACCATGCCCACGGCTCCGTCCACGATGCGACTTCGAGCCGCGATAACGGCCTCCGCTTGCTGGCGTTGCAGCATCGCCCCGGCGATCTCCGGAGCGTACGCGAGGTGACTCAATCGAGCCTCGTCAACCACCACTCCAGCCTTGGAGACGCGGTCTTGCAGTTCGCGCTGCAAAGCCAGGGAAACTTCGTCCATGCTCCCGCGCAAGGACAGCTCCCCCTCTTGAGTCGTGTCGTACGGATAGGCGCTGGCCATGTGGCGGAGGGCGGACTCACTCTGAATGGCCACGTAGCTGGCGAAGTCTTCCACATCGAAGGCGGCCTGGGCCGTATTGGACACTCGCCATACGAGCACGGCCGCGATCTCGATGGGGTTGCCGCGATGGTCGTTGACCTTGATCGTCTGACCATTGAGGTTGTGGGCCCGCAACGAGACCTTCTTCTTGAGCAGCAACGGATTCGCCCATTGGAACCCGCTGTCTTTCGACGTGCCCGTGTACTTGCCGAACAAGATCAACACCGCGGCTACGTTGGGTTGCAAGGTGAAGAAACCAAACCAAAGAAATAGCCACAGCAGCGCCAGGATCGCAGCGAAGAGAACCCGCCATGGGTCAATCCGGTCTGGCCTGAACTCTTTCCAGTACATCGCCTGAGCCGCCCCGGCGATCAACAAAAGGACAACCACCAACCAACCGTTCCAATTCCGAGTTTCGATCTCACGAGTTTGCATATTCATAATTATCCTTTCATGCTATTCATATTATATCACATTGATAGCTTCTGTGCAAGAAACATAATTATAGTATTTACAGATACTTATGTCAGCACACAACTTCACACTGGATAATTCTATGGCAATCAGGGGCTACCTAGCATGTGTGCGAGGGCGTCACGTGCTGCTTGGAGATCGGGTATCGGGCGTGGTGATTCGCTACATCGGACGATGAACGCGCCACGATATTCGGCGGCTTCGAGCATGGCCAGAATCCCGACGAAATCGACTTCGCCATCGCCGAAGCGAGTTTCCCGGCCGGGTCGATCGGTCAATCCGGCGGTCGCATCCCGCGCGTGTAGTAGTGCGATCCGGTGCGCGAGCCGCTCCGCGGCGCCGGACGGATTCACCCCGCTCATCACCATCGCCGCGGGATCCAACCCGATCTGGATCGACGGGCAGCATAGTTCGTCCAGCACGCGAACGACTCGATCGCCCCCGTCGTGTGACGGCCGGATCGCGTAGACCGCCCCGCGAGCGTCGGCGTATTCGCCGATTCGGCGAAGCGCCTCCTCCGCCGGGGGTGAGAGGTCGCCGGACTCAGGATGCGTGAGAGCACCGACCGAAGCGGTCACAATCCGCACTTTCAAATCTTTCGCAAGTTCGATGATCTCGCAGGTTCGCGCCACTCGTTCGTCGATGGTACCGGGATCGGCGAGCCGTAAGGAAGGCATGTCCGCCGACAACGCAGCAACACCTAGTCCCAACCCTTCGACGTACCGTGCGAGATGTCGCCGACCGCTCGATGAGAGGTTTCGCGGCGCCGCCTCGCCCATCACGGCCGGGAGTTCCACCACATGAAACCTGAGTTCGGCGGCCTTGCGAAAGGCGTCTTTAATGGGCAGGTGCAAGTCGTCCACATCGACGCCGATGACGTGTGGTTGCATAGCCGTTGCTCAACGCCAAGAGGACCGTAGAAGCATCGGCTTGTGATGGTATCAGTTCTTCGGCCCCCGCCCCACAGGCGCAGGCCAGCCGGAAGGCAACAAGGATCGAAAGGAACACCGCCCGTCCGCCTAAAACTCGATCTGGAGTCGGCGGACTTCCGCGATCTGATAGAAAACACTCATGACCGTCGGGACGAGCACGAGGAACGGCACCACGATGATGCTCCAGGCGGCCATCGACCGGAAGGTACCCAGCACCCCCGGCACGTTCATCGCCCAGGAGGTCAGCCCCGATAGCAGCAGCATGGCCCCCAAGAAGGCCGTGACAAGAATGACGACGTGACGGCGATTAATGACGGCGAACGCGGTACAGGCGACAAACGCCGCCCCGACCCCGCCCCATAGCGTCCCGTCGCTCATATTCATCTTTTCAAGATAGAAATGAGCCACACCCCCTCCAATCACCCCGCCTAGAACAGCGATGGAGAAGTGCCCCGGCCAATAACTCACCAATCCTAGAATAGCCCCACACACCAGAGCGTAGGTCATCTGGTCGGCTCTGGGGCCGATGAGTTGTGCGGCTATCAGCGTGCCGATGACGCCGAACGCAAGCACGACGCAGACCTTCCATAACCGCCACCCGAAGAGCATCAGGCCCAGCCCGCCAACGATTAACGGGACGCCGGCGGCGCTGTGCCCTTCGCGTAGGAGCGAAATCCAATCCTGGATGGAAAAGGCCATGTTGAGTCCCCCAAGCCGCGGCTTCAACAACAAGCGTGCGTCTCCACGGGCGCGCATTCCGGAAGCCGACGACGTATAAAACCTACGATATCGCTCAGGATCAGGCGACGGAGTCGCCCTCCGCCGACGGCGATTTCCGGGAGAGCATCGTCTGGAGGATCAACGAGGTCACTAGGAATCCGCCGACCCCGACCCCAACGAGACCGGGGTTGCTTTGGAACGCCTGATAAGATTCCGGTACGGAGCGTGTCAGCAGGGTGGCCGCTGCCGTGGTTACCAAAACCGTGCCGACCAACGAGGTCGCCAGAATCAACGCCCAGCGCACAGCCACAATTCCCAGGCATAGACCGGTAAGCAGCGCCACGGTTGCAAGCGCCTTGGTGTTGCGCGCGACGATTGCGTCTCGCTGAGTGACGAACGCCCAAAACTCCTCCGCCCACTGCCGGGGAGTTCGGTCGAGATGGGCTTGCTGCTCCAGAGGAGTGGGAACGGCGAAGGTAATCGGACTTTGGATCGCGGGCTGTTGCCCCCCTTGCTGAAACTCCGCGACGTAGGGTACCACGCGCTGGTAGCCGAAGGTGCCCAAGACCATCGATGAAAATACAATCGCCGCGCCCACGCCCACCCACAGTCGAAAAGTCTGGTAGGCGATGACGCCGATCAAGAAGGCTCCCACTAGAGCGCAGATCAAAGGCTGGAAACCCATCTCCTGACCGAAACGGGAACCTAAAACGCCGCCCAGAACAATAAACGCACTTGTGATTCCAAATCGAGCCAACTTCGCGCCGAGGACACTAAGCCCAATACCGGCCACGAGGAAAACCAGAGCGGCGGGGATCGCCGCACGCAATGCGTCGGTCGGGGCGTGTTGCACGATGAAAAGACGGGCCTGTTCGAGGATCGTTTCGATTTCGTTCATAGCGACACCACGTAAACCGCTCTCCAATTCTACCCTCTTATTCGACCAGAGTGGCGTAATATTCTGTGGCCGTTTTCCGTCCGGCAGTGCTGCAACGCCCGTATTAGCACTGCTAGGCCATCTCCATCTCCGAAGCGTAGGTTAACCGGGAATCGTGTAACGGTCGGGGAAAGTGGAGACGTCGATCACTACATGCCGAGCATCCACCCGTCCTGTCTTGCTGAAATTCTCACGCAGCAACGCTAACTTTTCCTGGACGCCATTCTCCTCCAATTCCGATCCCAGTGCCGATCCCCAGCGAATTCGCCCACCGACTTGATCAGTCATCAGTTCGACATGGCAAGCCTTCGGGTCGCGGCGTCCGTCGAAGTTGGCGACCGCAACGCCGACGATCTGCCGTCCGAAGGGCTCCTCCTTCACGGCCAAAAGGACCGCCAAGGCGGCGCGGACATCCTCGCCTTCCCACGGCTTGCCTGCTTGTGGAGCGGGTTTGGCGACGCCGTCGATCAAATACCATGCGGGGTTATGAACATAGATACCGGGCAGCCGGACAGCCTCTGAATCCACCAAGAAGAACTTGTCCCCCTGTTGGACCAACGCGGAAGGGACGCGATAACGACAACTGATCTCGAATCGCCCGCCCCCGGTTCGCCGTACGAAATTGATCCGTGAGACCCATCCGACCCCGGCGATTCGCTTAGCCAGCTCGCCGCAAAGACGATCGTCGGTCCATTCCCGTCCGAGCAGGTCGAAGAGGCTGCTGTGCAGGTCGTAGTTGGCGAGGGTCACAAGCTCCCTGGGCAAGTCGACAAACTCGACGACGGGGTCGGGCCGATCCCGGAGAAGCAGGTCATCGACATGGGCGTCAAGACGCCCGAAGGCCATCCATCCGCCGGACAGCAACGCAACAACGAACGCAACGATCCCACCCACGACAGCGGTCCGCCGCCAGGGCAGGTGGACCGCCCAGGCCCACCATCTTCGCGTCGCCATTGGTCGCTCGTTCTTGTTCCTGCGTCGTTTTCGTCGCATGATCGCGGACTCTGCGTCAGCCAAGCGACCCGCGAGTCGTTTGGCAAACGATCAACTGACACTTACCCGTTTTTCATCGACAGTTCGACGATCCTTTGGCAGAGGCGATCGAAGGTAAGGCCGATCCGAGAGGCGGCCTTAGGCAACAGAGAATGGCTGGTGAATCCGGGAATGGTGTTTACTTCCAGGAAGTATGGCTCCAGGCTCGCGGCATCGACCATGCAGTCGACGCGAGAGAACACGCGACATCCGAGCGTCCGATGAGCGGCAACACTGAGCCACTGGACTCGTTCGAGCAATTTAGGTGGAAGGTCGAGGTCAAATAGGTATTGCGTGTCGTCGTCAAGGTATTTGGCCTGATAGTCGTAAAACTCCCGTGGGGTGCGGATTTCGCACACCGGCAAAGCTTCATCGCCAAGAATGCCGACCGAAAGCTCAGGCCCCACGATATATTTCTCCACCAAAGCCTTCCCATATTTTGCAACAACCGCGCTCGCTGCAGCCACTAGGGATTCTGGCGTTCGCGCGATACTCGTATCCACGCTGCTGCCGGAAGAAACGGGTTTCACCACCACGGGAAGTTGGATGCGCGTCCCCAGCCCCGTTCGTACCGTCTGTGATACCAATTCATAGGGCGGCGTCGGCACGCCGGCCTGCTCGAAACATTGTTTTGACTCGACCTTATCCATGGCGAGCCGCGAGGCTACCGCACCGGAACCGCTGTAGCGTAGTCCGCGAGCATCAAGTTCGGCCTGCAAGGCTCCGTCCTCGCCGAACTCCCCATGTAGAGCAATAAACACAAAATCAGCGGGGCGATCCAAAGCCGAAAGGTCAGTCGGCCTGATGTCACACAACTCGACTCGGTGACCAATTCGGCGAAGGGCGTCGCTGACGGCGCGGCCGCTGTTGAGGCTCACTTCCCGCTCCGCGCCCGGACCGCCGGCGAGGACCGTAATATCCAACAGTTCGACTTGGGGCCGCGTTCGCTCGCCGCGCGTCGTTTTGGGTGCCGCCACTGCCATCCGACCTACCTCCTCACCCCTACCGGTCGCCAGATATCGACCTCGACCTCCAGCTCGGTGCTGAAGGCGCATCGCACCCGCTCGCGGATCAAGTCGATCAAGTGCAAAACATCGGACGCCGTCGCACCCCGGCGGGCCACTATGAAATTCGCGTGACGTTCCGAAACTCGGGCCGCGCCCCACTGCGTACCCTTTAGACCAGCTTGGTCGATGAGAGCGCCCGCCGACCGTCCGACGGGGTTTTTGAAGATGCAACCCGCGCTGCGGTCGCCCAGCGGCTGCGAGTCGCGCTTTTGCGCGAAAGACTCCTCAAACGCGCGACGAACCTTGGCGGGATCGTCTTCCACCAGTTCCAGTTGCGCGGAAAGCACAATGTTGTCGCCGAGTTCGCAATGGCGGTAGCTAAATCCACAGCGTTCCTTGGACCAAGATTCCGTGCCTCCCTCCGGCCGAAGGACCCGCACGTTTTTTACCACACTCCCGAACTCGCCGGAACGTCCACCGGCATTCATCCGAATCGCCCCGCCGATCGTCGAGGGGATACCGGCCATGCACTCCAGTCCGGACAAGCCCCGATTACTGCAGGCACGGGCAAAGGGCATCAAATCGACACCCGCCCCAACGTCCACCTGCGAACCTCGGCGTTCCACGCGGCGAAACGAGGCATGATCGAGGCGCACCACCACCCCGTCGAAGCCGTCGTCGCTGACCAGCACATTGGCCCCGCGCCCGAGCACTTTCAGCGGGACTTCCTGCTCCCGCGCTCGAACCGCCAGAGCGGCCAACTGCTCAGCGCTATGCGGCTGGAACAAATACCGGGCGCGTCCCCCCAGGCGAAACCATGTCTTTCGCCCCAGCGGAGCATCGCACGTGATCCGATCCGCAAAGTCGTTCCACCAGCTCATCCGCTACCTTCCAAACATCTCCCGCGCCCATGGTGAGTACCAAATCACCCTCCCTAAGCTGAGGCATCAAGTAGTCAACGACGCCCCCGAGAGTCTTAAGGTTCTGCGCCCGACCGCCGGCGCGGCATATCCGTAGAGCAAGCTCCGCTGAACCGGCCAGCCCCGGAGGGTCACCCGAATCCCGCGCCCGATACACCTCCGGGACGATCACCTCATCCGCCAGCCCGAACGACTCGGCGAACTGGTCCATAAAATGCCGAGTTCGTGAATCCTGGTGGGGTTGGAAGACCACCCACAACCGCCGGGGACGGTACCGATCACGCGCCGCCTCGATGGTAACGCGGATTTCGGTCGGGTGGTGGGCGTAGTCGTCGACGATGGTGACGCCACGCCCCTCCGCCCGCCAGCTCATACGCCGGTCAACCCCAGTGAACGTGAACAGCGCCTCGGCGATGCGTTCAGGCTCGGCCCCCGCGTGGTACGCGAGAGCGATGGCGGCGAGGGCGTTGGCCACATTGTGCCGGCCGGGGATCGATAAACCGGTCGAGAACAGTCGTTCGCCCCGAAAAGAAACATCGAAGCCGTAGCAACCGCGGTCGATACAAAGATTGCACGCCCGCCAGTCGGCGTCATCCGAAAAACCGAAGGTCTCAACCCGACACCGCGCGGCGGAGGCGGCAGTTAGAGGCATGGCCTCGGTCCAACACTCACGGGTGTTGGTCCCGACGGCCCGTCGGTCCTCGGCGTTGCAAAGTAGCACTCCCTGAGGGTCGACCTTCTCCGCGAATCGCGAGAAGGCGTCCACGATGTCGTCCAGATCGCGATAGCAGTCCAGGTGGTCCGGTTCGATGTTGAGTATGGCTGCGAGACGGGGCTGGAGGTACAAGAAGGAGCGGTCGAATTCGCACGATTCGACGATAAAGTGCGGCCCGCTGCCGACCCCGCTGCTCCCGCCTAGTTGTGCCGACCGCGCCCCGATAATAAACGAAGGCGATAGCCCGGCTTCGCGAAAGAGATGCACGCACATACCCGTCGTGGTGCTCTTGCCGTGGGTGCCGGCGATGGCGACCGCGTTACGAATCTTGGTCAGCTCGCCTAGAAACTGTGCGTACTTCATCACGGGCAGGCCGCGCCGACGGGCGGCGGCCAACTCCGGGTTCGACTCCGGGACCGCAGCGCTGACGACCACAAGTTCGACATGGGAACTCAACTGCGTTTCATGATGCCCAATGGCGACTCGGACCCCGCTTTGAACCAGCGGGCCGAGCCCCTCGAAGGTCGCCAAGTCGGAACCGCTCACCACGGCGCCCAGATCACGAAGCAGCGCGGCGGCCCCGCTCATGCCGCAGCCGCCGATGCCGATCATGTAAACGTGGCGTCCGTTGAAGTTCTTCGGGTGCGTAGTTGCGGGCGATGGACGATCGGCGACGGCTCCCTCGATCTTCGTGTGCATGGCGATCCCTCAATTGCGTATGGTGAATGTCAGCGCGAGGAGGTAAGCCGACCGAGACCACAGCGTTCGGCGTACACGCCGCGCCCTCCACACATTTATCGGGTGTGCTAGCACGTTGCCTCCACCGATTCGCGCGCTCGGTCCCAGCCGGGCTTCACTGCAAGACGAAGCACCTGCTGCGCGATGACGGCCGCAGCATTGCCGCGGCCCAGGGACCGGACGGCTGAGGACATTACTTCTCGCGCAACGTCTCCGGTCAGCAATTCCTCCAACACGCTTCTTAGAGCCGGGCCGTTGATGGCCGGGTCGATCGCATCGCGCAGAATCCGCGCGGCGGCTACGCGGGTCAGACATTTCGCGTTCGCAAACTGATGCTGGTCGCCGTGGTAGGGATAGGGCATTAGGATCGAAGGCTTGCCCGCCGCAGTAATCTCCGCCAGTGTTGAGGCGCCGGCTCGGGAGATCACTAGATCGGCAGCATGTAGAGCGTCGGCCATGTGGTCGGTATAGGGAAGCACCACCGCCGCAATCGACCGATTTCGATAGGCAGCGGTCGTATGGGTGTGGTCTTTTTCGCCGGTCAGGTGCAGAATTTGCCAGTCGGGAAGCGTCTCGAACCAATCCAGATTGGCGATGACGGCTTCATTGATGGACTTCGCCCCCTGTGACGCGCCGGTCACCAGCAAGGTCTTGCGATTCGGTCTAAGCCCAAACCGGGCAATTCCGCATTCCGGCCCGGTGGAATCGAACCCCGGTCGGATCGGGCAACCCACGACGCGGACATCCATACCCTGCGGGTAATGCTGAACGGTATCCTCCCATTGGGCGAAAACGACATCGGCGACACCCGCGAGATGCCGGTTGGCCCGGCCGGGGAGAGCGTCGGGATTGAGAATGGCGGTGGGAATGCCCAACCGATGGGCCTCGCGGACGGCCGGTACCGACGCCATTCCGCCTGTTCCAATGACTACAGCCGGCGAATCCTTCTCAAAATGGCTGCGGCACAGGACGGCTGATCGTCGCAGCCCCAGGTAGATGCTTGGCCAGCGCCACGGCATTGACGAAAGAGCGGGCAACGTCTGACGGACGATATCGCAATCAACCCGGCTGAGGATTCGGTCGTCAATGGGTCGCTGGGTGCCGAAGAAAACGAACCGGGCACTGGGAACGCGTCGGCTGATAGCATCGGCGATGGCAATCGCAGGATAGAGGTGCCCACCCGTTCCACCGCCGGCAAAGGCAATCAACGGACCATCAGGCAATCTTGGGCCCACTGCAATCACGGGGTTCCGCCGCTCCCTTCTCGGTCGCGTCGGGCCTCCGATGCACATTCGGTCATCCCGTCCGCATTCTCAATCAAGGAGCGATGGGCGATCGCAGCCAGAAGCCCGACCGCCGCGCACACCGTAAACAGGCCGCTGCCGCCCGCGGAAAGCATTGGAAGAGGTACCCCCGTCGTCGGCGTCATGACCGTGACGACGGCGATGTTCATCGCCGCCTGCAAGGCAACGAGAAACGTCAATCCAAAGGCCAGGAGCCGCTCAAACCGCGTTCTTGCGACGAGCATGGTACGAATTCCCAACCACACAAAGGCGCAGAACAACAAGATCACCAGCGCCCCGCCGAACACTCCAAGCTCCTCGCACAGCACGGCGAAGACAAAATCGGTATGGCTCTCCGGAAGATACCCGTACTTTTGCACGCCCGATCCCAGGCCCGTACCCCACCATCCGCCCGAAGCGATGGTGACAAGCGACTGCAAGGGTTGATAGCCGGCACCCTGTGGATCGCCCCAGAAATCCTGATAGGCCGCGATTCGAGCCAAACGGTATGGGGCCGCAAACAGTAAGAAGGTCAATCCGGCCGCGCCCAGGCCGACAATCAGTAGCAAATGATGGAGGCGACAACCGGCGACAAACAGAATCGCCCCCGCCGCACAGGCCAGCAGCGCCGCCGTCCCGAAGTTTTCCTTGCCCACCAATCCCACACAGATCCCAATGGCGAGCGCGGCGGGCAGGAATGTCCGACCAAAGGACCGTGCGTTTGCGCGCCGTTCACCAAGCAGCGAGGCCAAGAACGCCACCAACGCCAGCTTGGCAAGCTCCGAGGGTTGAAAGCCGACGCCTATTCCAAAACGTCCCAAATGGAGCCAGCGCTGGGACCCGCGATGCGGGTCAGCCAGCCCCGGCACCAAAGCCGCAGCCAGCAGTACGACAGCCAAAACAAACAGAATGATCGGTAGGCGAGCGCGGGCGGACGATGAAGCCAGCAGCGGTCTGCCCAACCGTGCGATCAGCAACATGATGGCCAGCCCAATCAGCATGAAGATCGCCTGCCGACCGAAGGGGGTGGTCCAGATTCGCGGGGCCAGCAGCGATCGGTCGAGAGAGGCGGTGGCCGAGCCGACCATCACCAACCCGATGGACATCAACATGGCCGCGATGAGGATCATCGCGGCCGGTCGAACAGGAGTGGTGCGATTTAAGGCAACCATGCTATGTCATCCTTGACATTGATTTTCATTGTAATTCCGTGATGTACTACAAGGAAACCAGAATCGTCCGCAAAGCGGACCCTACGCTACTCGGGATTGAGCGGGTGCTTCTCTGTGCTCAAGAGGTTCGGCTCGCCGAAAAGGCGATCGAGGACTCGGTTTGCCGATTCCCGGCTCACGTCGCGAGCTTTGTGAATGGGGTGGTCAGGATTGTCGACCACATTGCGTATTCGTTGGCGGACGTCGTCCCACTCCTGATCGGTGAATACCGCATACTCTCCCACCGGCTGGTTCACGAAGTTGCCCAGTGCCAGGACGGCCATGTCGGTCGACTCTCCCGCCTCGAGAGCCTCCAGTAGCTTGACGAGTACCGTTCGCATTTCATCCGGGGGAATCTTGCGGGGGCTAGTAGGATCGACGTACTCGACCCCGGTCAGCAGGGCTATTGCGTACGACAATCGCATGGGCTGAGACGAGGATCGCTGAAGCCGTGGGTCGAGCACATGATCGAATCGCCGTTCCGGGTCTTCCTCCAAGCGGCAGAGCCGACGCAGAGCGTAGGACCACTGCAGCTCCGAGCTCTCCGGGGCGCGTGCGACCCCGGCAAGCCGCTCGCGAAGATTCTGTGAATCGGCCTCGGATTCAAACTGTCGAATCATCATCAGATGGTCGCCAGGCGGCGGGGGCTTTTCGCCTTCCGGTGGAACGACGTATAGGATTTCGATTCCAGAATCACGGTCGCTGGTCAGGACCAAGATTGGCATTTGCTGACCAAGCTTCCGCTGGCCCAAGACCACGGTTTCCCATGGCCCAAAGCCACCGCCGCTTCCGCCGTGGAGAAGGAACGAGGCGCGCCCCAGTTCAATCGGACCGCCAGGCAGCTGGCCCCAGACCGCGAGCGTCGGGCGAATGCGCCCCGAGACATCAAGGATATTCGCATTGGTCTTATCAACGTCGAAGAACTCCAGTGTAGCTGCGAACGCGCTGTCAGCGCGCAAAACCGCGTGCTCGACCCTGTAGCAGGTGATGGGAGGCCATCCTGCTAGCGGCTTGGCTGGGAGTAATGCCGCTACACCCGCGATGGCACAGCGGGCATAATACTTGTTTCGCATTGTGTATCTCCAAAGGTGGCGTCTACGGTGCACAGGTTCCTTCTCCGGTGGTCTGGTTGAACGGCGTTCCACCCCGCACGGCCGTTTGTCCGGGACCGTCGTCCACCCCGCCGACATTGGTTGTGGCGCCAGGTGCGACTGTGACTTGGTGTGCCTGAGCGTTCACGCTTTGCGTTTGGGCGCTCTGGTTCCAGGTGAAGTGCTTCAGCACCGTGTAGCATCCCGAGGGATTGTGCCTGGCGACCAGCCACGTTTCCAGACTGTCCTGGAAGCTGATGCTCTGAAGAGCCTGGTTGTGACCCAGGCAGGAGTTGAACCAACTGCTGAACGCATACGGCGTGTCCTCGAAGGCCAGCGCGCCCGTACTACCACAAGCGGACATGTGCTTCGTAGACGATGCCCGATAGAATCCGTCGGGACCAGGCTCGGGCTGCCCGTTGGCGGCTTTGTACTGGTCCAGACTGCCCCATGTCCCGTGGAATACACGAGTGCCATCCCCATACGTGAACGTGCCGTTGTAGGTCAGCATATTCTGAAAGATGCCCACAAGGAACTGATCGCACGATACATGATTGCCGTTCACTTGAACGTCGACTGACGGCGTCCACACGATCGCTTGTGGCGGTGCCGCGCCCCACCCAACGAATTGCTGCGTGTTGATGATGCTCGGCAGGTTGACCTGCGGTGCCTCGCCGGTTACGTCGAATGTCATCTGCGGGAAGGCAGCATTGGTCCACAGCGGACGGGTGGTCACCTTCACCGAATCCGAGCAGGCGAAGCAATTTGTCGTCCAGGTAAGGGTCAGCGTCACCGTGCCTTCAGTCAGGGCCTTGAGCCAAACACTTGCCGGATAATTATGCGGAGGGGTCCAATCCGCGGGTAGGCTGATGGCATTTGTCAGTCCCGCATCGCCAAAGACACCGACTACCCCGTCGGGACTGGCTTCGAGCCGAAGATCACCGTAGCCACAACCCTGCAGCGATTTCGTCGCGTGTTGGAGTTTCAGCCTCATTTCGACCTTCGCATCAGAATCCATGCACATGATCTGGCCTGGAAGGTCATTCTCTATGCCGTCGGGCAACGCCTTGTTCGAGGCTCTGATCTCGAGGTTTACACGCGGACTGTGAATGCAGGTTCCGTTGGCCGCGTTGCAATGATCCCACGTGCAAGGATTTCCGTCGTCGCAATTGACGGTGTCGCACGGGCCCGCGTCGCAGCACGCGGCGCAAGCGGCGGCCGCCACCCCACCCTGGCCCGCAGCCGCCCCTCCCGGACAGCAAAGGTCTTCGCAGCATTGCGTCCCTTGAGGACAGGCCGGGTCGCCGACGCACAGCCCGCTCTGACAGATTCCGGTTCGGCATTCGTCGAAGCAGACCGTGTCATTGCCCTGCGCCACGTGCGTGCAGGTCCCGGCGTTACAGAAGTCCTGCGTGCAGGCATCCTGGTCGTCACAGACCGGCGCATACGTGCAATCCAGCGTATCCGGGTCGCAGCAATCAATGGTGCACGCATCGTCATCATCGCACACCGAACGGTGCCGGCATCCGGTGTCCTGGTCACACCAGTCATCGGTGCAAGGATCCTCGTCGTCGCAGTTCTTGGGCTGATTGACGCATAGCCCCGTGGAGGGGTTACAGGAGTCGTCCGTGCACTCGTTGTCGTCGTTGCAGATCACCCCGCAGCAAGGGTCCGGACTCCCGCAGCATGTCCCGGTGCAACCGCCTGGCGTGGGATCCTCCACGTCGGGAATACTGTCGCCGTCATCGTCGGGATCGCCAGCGTTTGGCAATCCGTCGCCGTCGGGATCGGGGTCGCCGCTGTTGCCATCGCCCCCGCCGTCAATGTCATCGTCGGCGCCGTTGGGGATGTAGTCACCATCCACGTCCGGGTCGGAACCGTTGGGAATCCTGTCCCCGTCCACATCGGGGTCGTCGCCGTTAGGTATCCCGTCGCAGTCCTTGTCACCAGTGCAATTACATGGACCGGCGCAACAAGAATGGCCGCAGGGCTGCGGCTGCCCGGGACCCGGTCCCCCGTCACCTCCGTCGTCCGGAGGATCCCCGCCTCCGTCGTACTCGCAACAAACAACGGTTGCGGTCAAACCCTCTCGTGCAAGACCTTCCGGCGAACCACAGTTCCTCGGAGGACCGATACCGGCAAACATACACGGCTCGCAATACATCGCGGTCTGGTCGCCGCTGCCCTCGTTGAGATCGGTGACGATTTCGGGGTCGAACCCCATGATCTCGACGGCACGGTGGAGCGTGGCCGGTTCCCAGACGATGACGATATCGTCGTTGGGGGTCTCCGGGAGCGAGCTCAAAGCCTCGTCGATACGGTCATCCCTGCGGGCGAGAGCTTCAAGATCGACGCCCAGATCACGCTCCAGGGCCAGAAGCATCGCAGCCAAGTCGCCCTCCTCCTGGAGGATCGCCGGAAATATGTATTCGGTCTTGTCCAGCGCGGACCACCAATATCCGATGTAACCCGAACACCCCGGGTCCCCCACGGTAGGCGCAGCGGCGTCATAAACGACCAAAACGCCCTCGCGCGTCTGTACCCGCATGCGCATGGACGGAATGTCGATGGGAGGCGGTTGCGGATCGGTTGGGGGACGTAAGCTTCGTCGGGCCGGTGGCTTGCCTGTAGGCCGTTCTTGTGCGACGGCGGAACCGGAACAAATGATACCCAACATAACGAGCGAATAGGTGGCGCTCATTAGTCCAAACCGACGTTGACCTCGGATCATGTCGGTTACCTCCAGGACGCAGGTGGATTATTGCAATTTAGGGATTTTAGGTTTGGACCGTTCGAGAATCTCATTCGACTCCACTCCGATGCGACTAGCCACTCGCTTCAAGCATTGGCTCAATGTGCTTACACCGTAGATATACCCGATCCCAATAGAAACACAAGCGAATTTCTCGCCAAAATGCACGAGCATCCGCCGTTTAACCCAATTCAGACCGACCAGCGCCATCCTTGACATTCATTATCATTGCAAACTTGTGCTCAACGCAGCTTGATCGACGCCAAGGCCAACCCCGCAAACATCGCCGCGACTAACCAAAACCGCACCACGGTCTGCGGCTCGCTCCAGCCGCCCAGGTGAAAATGATGATGAATCGGCGCACAGCGGAGGAGTCGCCCGCCCGCGGTCCATTTGAAATAGCCGATCTGCACCATCACGGAAATCGCCTCGATTACGAAAACCCCGCCGGCCAGCAGCAGCATCAACTCCTGCCGCGTGACGACGGCGACGAACCCAATCAACCCACCCAGAGGCAGCGACCCGGTATCGCCCATGAAAACCCGCGCCGGGTGGCAATTGTACCACAAGAATCCTAAACAGGAACCCAAAATCGCCCCGCATAGAACGACCAATTCTCCGCTTCTGGGCACATGGGGCATTAGCAGCTTGGCCGCCAGGTCCTCCGTACCGACGATGTAGGTCAAAATCACGAAAACCAGGGCACATAACGCCACGCAGCCCGAGGCCAGACCGTCCATGCCGTCGGTGAGGTTGACCGCGTTGGAGGTCCCCGTCATCACCAATACAGTTAGGACCATGAAAGCCGTCGTCCCAAGCTGGAGACCGGGCTTATAAAACGGGACGCTTAGGATGTTGTAGGTCGGCAGCATTTCGACTGGAGGGCTGAGTACGACAAAGTTGCTCCGTCCGTGCTGGTAGACATAGAACCCCAGAACCACGCCTAAGCCGATCTGAAAGAGCAGTTTCTCGTGCATCTTCAAACCGTCGCGCGAGGTTGCGCGCCGTTTGGAGGTCAGTTTGAGCCAGTCGTCGATCGCGCCCAGTGCGCCGAGCCAGAACAGACAGACCAGGCCCATCTTCACGTAGAAATTCGTCAAATCCGAGAGCAGCAAAACCGAAAGCGCGATCGAGCCGAGGAGGATCAGCCCGCCCATTGTGGGGACGTTGTTCTTGTCGCGGGTCAGGTCGTTGAGCGAGGCGTGATCGAACTCCGGTCGATCGCCGAGCTTCCATTTCACGAGCTGTCGGATCATGCGCGGCAACAGGATCATGGTAAATAGGAAACAGAAAAGGGCCGCACAGGTTCCGCGAAACAGGGTGTTCTCGTAGGCGTAGTGCCGTCCTTCCGACCATCGCTGAAGAAGGTGATAGAGCACGTTTCGCCGCTTTCCGTCTCAACCCAAACGCCCGTTCGCGGGGTTGACCTTAGCCGCGGCTTTGGAATGGGCGTTCGAACCAGCGCTCACGGGCGTTGGGTCTGACCCGGTAGACTTACCTTCCCCATGAATGGGGCGGCTCAGGAGCTGCCCGCGAAGGTGCCGGACCACCCCATCGAGCTGCATGCCCCTCGACCCCTTAATCCAAACCGTGTCCCCGGCCACAATGAGACCGTCCAGCAAGCTGTTGGCGGAGAGAGCGTCCGTGCAACAATGGACCTCCGTGCCCAATCGGCCGTGCGCTTGCACGCGGGCTGCTGCGATCGTTGCGGGCCCCACCGCGACCAGTACTTCAATCCCCGCGTCCAGCGCCTCGCGGATGACTCGGCTATGCGAGGCCGCACTATCCACACCGAGTTCAAGCATATCGCCTAACACCAACACCCGACGCCCGTTCTCCGCGGCTCGCAGTGCTTCAACCGCCGCATGGACGCTCGAAGGGTTGGCGTTGTAGGCGTCATCCACCAGCTTCACGCCGCCCACTTCCTCCAACTCCGTCCGTCCCTGCGGCGGACGGAACGTGCGGAGCCGCTCCACGATTCGCTCGGGGGCCACCCCGAACCAGCGTGCTACCGCGAACGCCGCGGCGGCGTTGGTCGCGTGGTGCGCCCCAGGTATGGGAAGTTCGATCCGATGGCGACCTTCCAGTTCGAAGGCGGTCCCGTAGAGGTCCGCCCGGCGACGAGTGACACACAGTTTGGCGCTGGGATCCACTCCGAAGGTCAGCAAGCGCGTCCGTCCGGCGGCGGAAAGGTAAGGAAGTATTTCCGGTCGGTCGACGTTAACGACGGCAAACCCGGCGGGCCGGATGAATCGCAAGAGTGACGTCTTCTCCGCCGCAACGGCGTGGAGGTCGCCCAGGCCTTCCAAATGCGCCTCGCCAATGGAGGTAATCACGACGACGTTGGGCGAAACGAGCGCCGCGAGCGCCGCCACCTCACCGGGCGAGTTCGACCCCACTTCCACAACGAGATAGCGGTCGTTCAGTTCCGCGGAAAGTAACGTGAGCGGGACCCCGATCGCGTTGTTGAAGCTCTTGGGTGAGGCCCGCCCCTTAAACTCGCCGGAGAGGATGTAGTCGATCATGCACTTCGTAGTCGTCTTACCGTTGCTGCCCGTTACGGCAATGACCACGGTGCTCACCGGCAATACCCCGTGTCGATAGTGCATCGCCAGGCGCCCCAAGGCCGCCAGCGCGTCGTCAACCGCCAGCAAAGGACCAGACTTCGCCGCTGTGTCGTGCTTACGATCACAAACACACGCGACCGCTCCTTTCGCCGACGCCTGTGCCGTAAATTGATGTCCGTCGAATCGTGGGCCGCGTAGAGCAAAGAAAAGATCACCGGGTTGGACGTCGCGCGAATCGGTCGTAACGCGGCGGATGAGTGTATGAGAGGTCTTCGGCTCACAAACAGTGCCCAGAGCCGCTGCGACATTGCCCAGGGTCATAGGGATCATGCCACTACCTCCGTGAGCGCAGCAGCGTTTATCCACCTTCGCGCAATCTCAACGTCATCGAAAGGAAGCACCCGGTCACCCACAAGCTGGTACTTCTCATGTCCCTTCCCCGCGATCAGCACCGTATCGCCCGGCTCGGAGTCAACCAGCGCCGCCTCGATCGCCCGTTTGCGATCCACGTCCACGACGATCCGGCATGCGTGCGTTGGGCTGAACCCGTGAAGAATTTCATCAATGATCGAATGCGGCTCTTCTGTACGCGGGTTGTCGCTAGTAACGTAGGCGACATCGGCAAGCATGCCGACAACGGCGGCCATGCGCGGCCGCTTGGTTCGATCACGGTCGCCACCGCAGCCGAATACGCAACGCAGCGTCCCCGTCGTCAAGGGCCGAAGCGTCCGCAACACATTTCCGAGCGCATCGTCGGAATGAGCATAGTCAATAAAAACAGAGAAAGGCCAGCCTGGCGGCTCGGCACGTTGAAGGCGACCGGGAACGCAGATCACGTGCTCCAGGCCGCTGCGAATCGCCTCCGGTGGAACTCCGATGGCCTCTGCCGTTGCCGCGGCCGCGAGCGCGTTGAGGCCGTTATGACGTCCGATGAGCGGAGTGCGAATCGACATTTCCATCGCACGACCGCGAAGCACAAACTCGGTCCCGCAGCGATCCATTCCTTCGATGTCCGAACGCACTTCTGCACAGGGTGAGTCGATTCCATAAGACACCACCTGCGCGGTGGTGCTCTTCACTAGCAATTCGCCCATGGGATCGTCCACGTTCACAACGGCGACGGCGGAAGGAGCGAGCATTTCAAACAACCGCCGCTTGGCCGAAAAGTACGCGTCCATCGTATGGTGGTAGTCGAGATGGTCGCCGGTGAGGTTCGTGAATACGCCCGCCGCGAAGGTCAGTCCGTCGCAGCGCCGTTGATCCAGCGCGTGCGACGACACTTCCAACACCGCGTGAGTCGCGCCCGCGTCGCGTGCCGTCGCCAGGTTCCGGCAAAGCTCGATCGACCCCGGCGTAGTGAGCGGAGAGGGCCGTCGCTCGCCGACCAAGTCGTATTCCAACGTCCCCAGCATGGCCGTTGGACGGTGAGCTGCTTGGAGAATGGAGCGCAACAACCACGCGACGGTCGTCTTCCCATTGGTCCCGGTGACGCCGATGATGTGGAGCGTCGGTTCGACGTCGCCACAGAGTCCGTAATACGCCGCCGCGAGCTTCGCCAGTGCGATACGAGTATCGGCCACACGCACCACGGCGACACCGGACGGTGCCGGTCTGTCGCGATCCACAACGATCGCCGCCGCGCCGGACGCTACGGCCGCCGGAACGAAATCATGCCCGTCGCGCCCAACGCCTCGAACCGCTACAAAACACGCGCCGGCATGAACGGATCGCGAATCGTCCATCAGCGATGTAATGGGGACCGTTGGAACCTCACCGCCGTCGCTCGCGCAAACGCCCGCACGAGCGAATAACTCGGGCAGGGTCCAAAGCGTCTCGCGTGAAGATGCTTGCGGGTTTCTCATCCTTATATCCGCATTGTAGCAGCCGTGATAGGTCTGTCATGCAACCGCATGAGCGTTATCCACACTAGTGGTCTTCCCCTCTTCGTGGGGATGTCGGGAAGCATCGAAGACGCTCTGTGATATCTTTGATTGCATCCCCTCAAGGCGCCGCGGCGGCGAAGCTCTCATTGTCGGACGGGACTCCCAGGTACGGCAACGCTTGTCCGAGGATTTCCCCGACCGCCGGCGCCGCCACCGCACTACCGTAATAGGCCAAGCGCGGGTTCGGACGACGGATCATCACCATCGCCACCAATGCCGGACGTTCCACCGGCGCGGCTCCGACGAAAGTACCGAGGTAGGCGCCCGGTTCGTAGATTTTTCCATCCCGATACATCAACTTGGTCGTCCCCGTCTTGCCGAGGACACGGTAATGCTCGAGTTTGGCCCCCCTGCCGCTGCCATTTTCGACCACGGAAACCAGCAATTCGTCGGTGACGTAACGCGCGATACGCGAGGAGACGACTCGCCCGACGATCTGCGGAGATTCAGAATCTCGCGCTGTCTCCCCACCCGGCCCGAGGAGTCTCTTAATTATCCTCGGCCTTAGCATCACCCCGTCGTTGATGATCGTGGCGAAACCGTTGATGAGCTGCAGCGGGCTGATCAGGACCTCGTAGCCCATCCCAACCGAGGCCGTGGATAGCTTGGACCAGCTCTTCAGCGGAAGTACCCGGCCCTCGGCCTCGCCCGGACACTCGACGCCCGTCTTGGACCCGAACCCGAAACGCCGCATCGTAGCGTGCAGAGCGGGGTTGCCCATCCGGTCCGCGATCATGCTCATCCCGATGTTGCTGCTGTGCGTGATGATCCCCTTCACATCCATCATGCCGTGCGGCTTGACGTCCTTGATGGTGCGGCTTCCGATCGTACGCGTACCCATGTGACAGTCGAACATCTCGGTCGCGGAGATATATGACCCATCCAATGCCCCGCAAACGATGAAAGGCTTGAAAGTGCTTCCCGGCTCAACGGGATCGGTCACGGCCCGGTTGCGGCGGACGTCGGTAGAAACCGCTCCGGGGTCGTTGGGGTCGAAGGTCGGATAGCATGCCATCGCCAGGATCTCGCCGGACTGGGGCGACATGACGATGGCAATGCCGCTTTCAGCCTCAACCCGCTTGACGCTATCGGCGAGCGCTTGCTCCGCGATGCGTTGAATCTCCGCGTCAATAGTGAGCACCACATGTCCGCCGTCGAAAGGCGGAATCATCTCTTCGTCGGACGATCGAAGGACACGGCGGCGGGCGTCGTGGATCGTTCCGCGCCAACCGTCTTTTCCACGAAGATGACTGTCGAACGCCGCCTCGATTCCCTCCAAGCCGGCTCCGTCGCGTCCGACCCATCCCAACACGTGGGCGATCGAATCACCAAGGGGGTACGTGCGGATCGATCGCGCGTCGAGGTTGACGGCCGGGTCGCGCATGGCCCGGACGGCCTCTGCGGTGATGTCATCCACACCGGAGGCGATCACCACAAACCGCGATTGGGGGCGACGACGAATCTTCTCTGCGATTTTGGCAGCGGGCAGGTTCACTCGGGGGCTGAGCCGATTGGCGAATTCATCGATGTCCTCAATCCGTGAAGGGTCGACGAACACGTCGGGGTGCTGCTCCGTCGCCGCCACCACTCGTCCGCGGGCGTCGAGGACCATCCCGCGCCGGGCTGATAGGGTGGAACCGCCCTGTTGTTGTCGCTCAGCGACGCTTAGCAGCCGATCGCGTAGCGTAGAGTTGATGTAAACCAAACGCCCGCCGAGGCTCAAAAGAAGAACCGCTGCGCAAAGAAGCAAAACCACGCCGGATCGTCGTTGGAACTGATCGATCGAGGCGGAGGGGGAAGACATGGGCTACGGACCTTTAGGGTTTATTGGATGCCAATCGTTCCGTCCGCTTCGACACCTGATCAAACCCTGGAGGCACCAAGCCGGTCTGGAAGGCCGCCACCCGGTCGTGAATCCGCTCTGGGGCTCTCAATCGCGCGATCCGCGTTTGCAGGCCCCAAAAATCACGACGCAAACGCACCCAGTCGGCATCGACAGCGACCATCCGTGCCGCGCATCGCGTCTGTTCGGCGCGAAGGTGAACGACCGCAAGAGCGATCCCCGCGAACGCAGCCGACAGGGCAACACCCCGAACGACCGTCAACGTCGCCCCTCCGCCGACGCCAGCACTTTGGCTGCAGGAAGCTTAATACGCACCCCCTCGCGGATGGACTGCGGATTTGGAAACTTATCCTTATTCAACTCGTGCAGTTCACGCCATCGCCCGGTGTCGCCCAATTGTTCGCGGGCGATGCTCGCATAGCGGTCGTTCTTTTTCACCTGATACCAGCGATAGGTCGCCGACGGCGGATCGGCGGGTTTCTTGGTCAGATGGCTCTTCGCTTCCTCCGTTTTGGAAGCCGTCGACGAACGTGCTTTGGACGGCTCCGATTTCACCGGCCGGTCCGCGCCTGCCACAACCGGAAGCGACAACACCAACCCGGCTTTTAAGTCATCTGGACTGGAAAGCGTCGACCGATTCAGGTCGAAAATGGTGTTGACCGAATTCCGTGATTTGTTGCCGAAGTGGGCCAAAGCGATTTTGGATAAGGTGTCGCCCGGCGCGACCGTGTATTGTTGCATGGATTTTGTCGCCGGCACAGGCTGTGGCGGCGAGCCGGGCAATGGTTTGGTACCACGGGTCGTGGCGGAATCACCTCCGGGGATGCCCAGAAGCCGCTCAAGCTCCTGTTGACGGACAAGGTCATCCTGGGATCGAGAAGTCAATGCCCGCTCAGCCGGTTGGTGTCCGGCACTCGCGCCCCCGTCGACGAGGTTTCCCGCGATCGGCGGCATTCCTCCGGCTCCAGTCTCGGGCAGCGGCAAATCCGCGCCGGTTGTGGCCGGAGGGCTCGAAGTCGGTCGGTCCAGCCGAGCGACAGCAGCTTCGGGGCGAATCGATGGAGGCGGAACGAGGCGTCCGTTGGTAGATGGCCGCTGGTGCTCCGAAGGATTAGGCTCGGCCCTAGTGACCTTCTGTTGCACCGCGCCGGGTACGTTCGCCCCGCCGTCGGTCAGGGTAGGACGCGACACCGGGGGTGGATCCTGCCGCCCTCGATTCGCCAGAATGATGGCAAAGCAGATGATGAACGCCAGCCCGGCGAGTAGTCCGACCTTGGTTTCCCGCGCCATCCTTGGCGACCCTCCCGAAGATCGTGCCGTCATTTCATCCATGACTGAGCACTAGCCGCTTATTATCCGAACCGCGACGCGAAGTTTGGCGCTGCGCGACCGCGGATTTGTCCTTCGTTCGTCTTCGTCGGCGACGACCGGCTTTTTCGTAGCAATCCGGTAGATTCCCTCGTTTTTCCGCCTCCGGAAGTCCGTCTTGACCGCCTTGTCCTCGACGCTATGAAACGAGATCACGCCCACGCGTCCACCAGGCTTCATCAGGCTCGGCGCGGCTTCGAGCAGCGCCTGGAGGTTCGCAGTCTCCTCGTTGACGGCCATCCGCAACGCAAGGAACGTTCGCGTCGCGGGGTGAATTCTGCTCTTCCGCGAATTCGGGTCTACCCCCACCGCCCCGGCGACAACCTCCGCCAACCTTGTCGTCGTGGTAATCCGTCCCTCGCGGCGTACTTCGCAAATCCGCCTGGCGATCTTGCGACCGGCGAACTCCTGGGCGTTGTAATACAGCAGATCGCCGAGTTCCCTCTCGCTTAATCGGTTGATGAGGTCCGCAGCCTTCACCGTTGTTCGCGGATCCATCCGCATATCCAGCGGTCCTTCGCGCTGGAACGAAAAGCCGCGTTGCGCTTCGTCCAACTGAGTCGAGCTGACCCCCAAGTCCGCGATCAGCACGTCGATCGAGTCTACGCCAATGGACGCAAGCGTCTGCGGCAGCTCCGCGAAGTTCGCGTGGATCAACTCCACGCGGGGCTGCACGCCGGCGAGAGTCCGTCGCGCCAGCTCGAGATTGGCCGGGTCCATGTCCAGGCCGATCAGCGTTCCGTCCTTCCCCAGGGCCTCCGCGAAAAATCTTGCATGGCCGCCGAGGCCCACCGTGGCATCGACCACCACTTCGCCCCCGCGCACGGCGAGCAACTCACCCACCGCACGTACCAACACGGGGGTGTGACCGAGAGGTTCGACGATCAATGCAGCCTTCCGCGGGGAATCCTCGCCCAAACGCTCAGGGGCGTTTGGGCTGTCGGGACCGACAAATCAGGGGGTGGTCACACCTCCGTGGCGACGCACTCACCCCCAACGCGGACGGGTACGCGGCTCGCGCTGCCCAGCGCGACCTCGCGGGAGAGTCTGACCTGGCCGTATTGTACGCCAAGGGCATGCAGCCGTCGCACCCGATCCTGCAACTCCGCGATTTCTCGCGGGGTCGCAGGATCCGTCGGGACACTCCCGGTTTCCGGGAGTTGCTGTCGCAACTGGATTCGCCCTACCAAGCGATCCCGACCGCCTGCCATTAGCCAGACTCCCTTGCTCCGTCCGCGCACCGCAACCCGGCGAGTCCTTTCGCTTCAAAGGTCGCAGTGCCGCCGGCTCAGTTTCTAATGCTGCTACCTATCGCCGCCCTTGCTTCCGCCCCGCCGATTTCCCTGTTCCACTCGCTGCGACCCCCGGATCCTCCCAGGGTCGGTCCTCTCCACAAGGCCTAGGTCTCCGTTCGCGGCCTCATCCGCAAAAAGCCCTGCCAATCGTGCCACTTTTCACCTTCCCAATCGATGCCCATCGAGCGATCAAGCTCCGCCCGGTTCCATAAATCAATGCGCTGCTTCCGCCCCACCAGAAATACGTCCGGCCCGAGCCGGGCCTTTTTGACAAGCCGCTCCGGTAATACGAATCGACCTTGTTTGTCGATATCCACATGCGATGCCGAGCCGTAGAATTGAAGCTCGAACTTCCCCGAGTCCGGACCGGGGATGAACTCAGTCTCGATCCGACTGGCGAGTTCCTCGAACCCTCGCTCCGTAAAAATGCAGAGTGTTCTCGGGTCCTCCCCCAGAGTAACGTACAGGCCGCGACCGTCCCGCTCCGGATCAATAACGCTGCGGAGCTGTGACGGAAGCTGGATGCGGTTCTTGTCGTCGATGGTTCGATCATATTGGCCTGTGAAAAACCGCATGGTTCATCAAACATCCACATCCCAAAAATCACCACCAAGTGGGACCAATCGACAAAACTTACCACCCCAAACAACGACTTGCAAGGAAAATCTAAAGAATTTTTCGGTCATCTGTGAGTTTTGGTTCGATTCGGTCTAGGGTCGTACCAACAGCTTGTAGCGCGAGGGATAGGACCTACCACCCGTCGGTATTGCCCATCAAGGCAAATATTGCGCGGAGACGGATCATGGGGCTCGGTGTGCTTCGTCATATAGCGCGACGTAGGCTTGGTAGGTTTGCCGAGTATTCCATTCGGTCGCGGCAACCTCGGAGGCCCTCGCGCCGAGCCGGGCGGCGAAGGCGCGGTCGCGGAGGAGGCGACGCGTGGCTGCGGCAAGCGCTTGAGTGTCACCGTATGGCACGACAAGGCCGGTTCGTTCATGTACGATGAGATCGCGACAACCGGGAACGTCCGTCGTCACAATCGGGCAAGCGGCGGCCATCGCTTCGAGAAGCGCATTGGGAAGACCTTCCGTACGGGATGGCAACACAAACACATCGGCCGCCTTGAGCAGCGCCGTAACATCCGTCCGCTGGCCTAAGAAGTGAATGCAATGGGCGAGTTGTAGCCCTCGCACTTGCCGCTCGAGTTGTTCTCGAATCGGTCCGGCCCCTGCGAGGCATAGATGTGCATTCGTCTCGCCGGCGATCCGACCGAATGACTCGATTAACACGGAGAGGCCTTTAACGAGATCGAGTCGCCCTACCCATAAGACCATCGACCCATCATCAGGAAGCCCAAGTGACGTGCGTTGGATCGGCTTCGCGGCCTGAATGGGAGCGGGGTCGATACCGCCGCGCACCAGTCGCAACCGGTCGGGAGGAATCCTCGCGTAGGTGGCGAGATGCTCGATGACTGACGGTGAGTTACCGATGATGAAGCGGCACCCATCGTAGGTCACGCGATCCACCCAGAGGTGCCAACGCCGTTCGACCTCCACAGTCTGGATTTCGCAAAGCACACGACTCGTCGGATACGCCACATTGGCCGCAGCCCACCGAGAGGCGAGATTCGCATGAAACAACAGAGAGTGAATCAGGCCGGGTTGCGCCGCTTGGATGATCTTCGCGAGCCGTGCGATGACCCGAAAATCCCAACCGCCCCGCCCTTCGCAGGAATAAACCGTCACCCCGTCGCCCTCCAACATCTTCCCAACCGGCCCGGCCCCAGCGAGGGAAACTACAGCAGCGCTCAGCCCGTGAGCGCGCATCGCCCGGACCAAGCGGTGCAAATGCAAGGGCACGCCGCCAAGCTCAAGATCGGTGATGACGTACAGAAGATCTGTGGTATTCAAGGGAGGAGTTTCGTCACGGCCCCGAGCTTTACAGGGACAATCCTCAATAGTCCTTTCTCGCAAACTTCCACATGGTCAACAAGACAATCACGGCCTCGAAGAGCAAGGATGATCCGATGATCGCGATGGGATTCATCGCAAGCCTGGCGGCTTCGACTTTTGTCGCCCGATCCACCATTTCACGATCATCGTCGTTGTCGGCATGCACGAAAATGCTGGCGTTCGCGGCCCGGCTCCACTTCTTTGCGTGGTACGTGATGTCTTGCGTCTTGGGCACCATCCACCGGGCGGCGTGGACACCTTCGTACACAAGCTTCTGCTTCTGCCATTCGGGGTACATAGTGAATAAATCGTCGACCGTTTGAACGCCGGTGAAAGCCATCCACGCCAGCATGGTCAACAGCACGGCCGCGACGGTGCTCCGGGTCACAACTGCGACCAGCGCGGAAACGCAATAAAGATAGCTGAACAATAAGACCACCAGCGGGATTGCCAATAGATAGCCCGGCAGCCAAACTCCCCATCGCAGACCGACGACTAGGAACGTCAGTGCAACAAAAATCGTCGCCTGTACCCCTATGAACACCATGCCCCCGAAGTAGCGGCCAAGGAACAGTTTCCACCGCGGCATCGGCTTACTCAGAACCACGTCGATCGCGCCGCGCTCGAGAAAGGTCGGGAAAAAGCTGGCCGTGGCGATGATGCTCAACAAGACGCCCATCCCCCCAAGGGCCGTATCCATGATGCCGTCCACGACGAGGGCCGCAATCACGTCCGTCTTGATGCCCGTGACGCCGGTGAAGTAGTCGGTCTCGAAGACCTTCGCCCCGAAGAGGAAGTTGACCCTGCCTTGTTCAAAGCTGATGCAAGACATGGCGGCGGCGATCAGTACCGACAGGCCCAGCATCACCCAGAAGATCTTGCGATCTCGGGATTCGCGGAAGCTATCGACGATCAAGGCCCAGAATTGCATACACAAATCATTCTTGCGATGGCGCAGATCTTCCTTTTAATCCGGTCGCTTCCGTACGAGGCTCTGATTCGCATTCCCTTTAACCGCTCCATGCTGATCGTGGGTCTGCTGTTGCGGCACGGTTCCACCCATCGCTTCGACCAGAATGTCCTCCAGGCTGAATCGGTGCGGCTGCACGGACTCAATGAGCAATCCCTGGCCACGGAGGAGGTCGATCACCGCGTTTACCTTCGCGGATTCCTGACCGGACAAAACAACAAGGTCGCCGTCCACGGTCGCGTGGAGGGCGGCCAGCTTGCCCCGAATCGGTTGCGCGTCTCCTGAAAACGTTATGCGATACTCGACGGTATGCTCGGTCAACTCCGACAGCGTTCCCTGACGGGCGACCAAACCATCGACCAAGATGGCCACGCGGTCGCATACCATCTCCAGCTCACTGAGTAAATGGGAGTTGAGAAAGACGGTTTTGCCCGCGCGGCGCAACTCCAACAGCAGTTGACGCACGTCTCGACGTCCTACCGGATCGAGGCCGTCGGTTGGTTCGTCGAGGACGATCAACTCCGGATCGTTCATTAACGCCTGGGCGATGCCCAGCCGCTGCATCATTCCCTTGGAATATTTGTCGATCCGAGTCTCGCCCCATTTGGACAGGCCTAGCTGGTCGAGCAGCCTAGGGGCACTCGCACCGCGGGCGGCCCGTGGCACCTTGGCGAGCGCCGCGTAGTAATCGAGCAATTGCAAGCCGGTCAGGTAGCCCGGGAAGCGATGGTTTTCCGGTAGATAGCCCGTTTTAGCGAGCTTTCCACGGTGTCCGATGGGGCGGCCCATGATGGTGCCCATGGCGCGAGTCGGTCGCACCACGGTCATCATGATCTTAACGAGGGTGGTCTTGCCGGCCCCGTTGGGACCGAGCAACCCGAAGATTTCACCTCGGCCGACTTGGATGTTCACCCCGCGCAGGGCTCGGATGTTCTTGGCGTAAATCTTTCGGACGTCGATGAGGTCGACGGCCCAGTTAGTCATTTCGGTCAGGGCGACCATAACGAGCCTCGACGTTCGATCAGTTGGTCCGCAAGGTCGGCCGCGTCGGCATCCGCAGGGAGGTCGATCCACTCCACCCGGGCGAACCGCTTAAACCAGGTCCGCTGCGCCTTGGCGAACTGTCGGGTGTTGATTTTGATCATTTCCACCGCGTTCGCAAGACTATAGCTTCCCTCCAGATGTCGGATGATCTCGGCGTAACCCAGTGCTTGCCGGGCGGCCGTGCTGAGCGGCTCCTTCTCGGCCAGTAGTGACTTTACTTCATCGACCAAACCCTCCGCGATCATTCGACGAACTCGCTCATTGATACGACGGGCCTGGTCCTCGCGTTCGCGACGCAACCCTATGAAGACACAATCGTGTCGCACGGAAGCACCAACCCCCGTGAGGGTTGGTGCGAGAGGTTCAACCTGACCCCGATCCCATTGGGCCTGTAGGGAACTGATGGGCTGGCCGGTCAATTCGAACACTTCGAGGGCGCGGACGAGGCGCCGCAAGTCGTTGGGGTGAATCCGCTCCGCGGCGATAGGGTCGACGCGGCGCAACTTCTCAAACAGGGCGTGGCGGCCTTCGCGTTCCGCCGTCGCGGTGAGGCGGGCGCGAATGGTCGGATCGGCGCTGGGCCCCTCAAAGATGCCTTCGCTCAGAGCCTTCATGTATAGCGGGGTGCCGCCGACGACGAACACCGGGTGACGCCGACTCTGGATCTCCAAGATGGCCCGCTCGGCGTGGTCAACGTACTCGGCAACGGAGAATTCCTCAGAGGGCTCAACGATATCAATCAGATGGTGCGGGATCAGGCGACGGACTTCCAGCGAAGGTTTGGCGGTCCCGATGTCCATTCGCCGGTAGACTTTCATGGAGTCGATGCTGATGATCTCTCCACCGGTTCGGCGGGCCAGCTCCCGGCCAAGCGCGCCCTTCCCGGAACCAGTGCAGCCGATGATGTAAGTCAGCGTTAACCCCACGACGTGCGAACTTATCACAGGGAGCGGATTGCGCCGAGCAGAGTAGAAAAGCAAGGCCCCTCGATCGGCTTCCGCCGATTGAGGGGCCGCGATGTTATAGGTGTGGAAGAGTCTTTGCTACGCGACGCTCTGTGTTCGAGGTCGCCTGCCGAAGTAGACCTTAGCGCCGATGAGCAATAGCAGCGTCAGCACCGCCAGGCCCCATTGAGACATCGTCGGGATCGCCTTGTGCAGGCAGACGATCTCTGCGCAAGGCGTATCCTTGTAGAACACGCATTTCGTGCAGTTGCATTGCGACGCCGGGAGATTGTCCTGACAAGTACCGAACGAATCCTCGTCGCAGCAGGCCCCGGTGTGCTCCAGGCATGCTGGATCAAGGTCCGCGCAGCGCACGCCCTTGTACCACGAGACCTGGTCGGGATCGTCTATCACGCACTCGGAAGCGGGAAGGTCGTCGCGGCAACGGTCATCGGCATCGGCAATCCGCTGGTCACAGCAGGCACCTGTGTGCTCAGTGCATCCAGGGTCCAAGTCCCGACACGAGGTTCCCTTGGTCCAAGTCATCTGCGCCGGGTCATCGATAACGCACAGCGATTCGGGCACGTCGTCCCGGCAACGAAGCAGAGGATCGGCGATGCGACGGTCGCAGCATGCACCTGTGTGCTCGGAACAGGACGGATCCAAGTCTGCACACAGTGTCCCCTTGGTCCAGGATACCTGAGTCGGGTCATCGATGACGCACAGAGATTCGGTCACGTCGTCCCGGCAACGCAGCAGAGGGTCGGCGATTCGGCGGTCACAGCAAGCGCCGGTGTGCTCGGAACAGGCCGGATCCAAGTCCGCACACAGCGTTCCCTTAGTCCAGGAAACCTGCGTCGGGTCATCGATGACGCACAGAGATTCGGGCACGGCGTCGCGGCAACGGAGCACAGGATCGGAAATGCGACGGTCGCAGCAAGCGCCGGTGTGCTCGGAACAGGACGGATCCAAGTCCGCACACAATGCACCCTTGGTCCAGGAAACCTGTGTTGGGTCATCGATGACACACAGAGATTGGGGCACGTCGTCCCGGCAACGGAGCAGAGGGTCGGCGATGCGACGGTCGCAGCAAGCGCCGGTGTGCTCGGAACAGCTCGGATCCAAGTCCGCACACAGCGTTTCTTTAGTCCAGGAAACCTGCGTCGGGTCATCGATGACACACAGTGACTCCGGCACGCCGTCCCGACAACGGAGCAGAGGGTCGGCGATGCGACGGTCACAGCAAGCGCCCGTGTGCTCAAGGCAATCAATCGTTCCACCGTCCTCCGCACAATCCTCGCCCTCGTACCACTGGACCTGCGACGGCGGTCCGACCCACATCCAGATGTCGTCGACGGCATCGGGGGCAATATCCGCATCGTAGATGTTGATCCGCCCGATGGTCTGCGGCGTCCAGACGCCGAAGAAGTTCTTGGCCGGCTCCTCCGCTGTAGGAACAAGAAAGACGCCGATGATGTCATCGGCCTTGTCGTACACGGTAATGGTCCAGTCTCCCCCGCCGAATCCTTGGAAGTGCGACAACTCGAATCCCACTCCCGTGTGGTTTGGTTCCGTGAAGATCAAGTCCAGACTGGTGTCCTGGCCCGTGAGGACCTCAAGGTCTTCACCGACCTTCTTGCTGTTGCTCCCGATGAAACCGGGCCCGATGACGAACAGGGCCACGGGACTCCCCGAAGGATTGGGGGCCGCGGGACTGGGCCCCGGCGTGAAGTTGGTTTGGATGATCAGGTTCTTCTGAGTAAGGCCGTTCGGGAATTCGGTATTCGGGACGTTTCCTTCCAGCGGATCGGGAAACGCTATCTTCTCGCCTGGGCCAACCGTGGACTCCTCGAAATCCTCGAGTCCCTTCTTGAACTTGCCCTCGGCGGCATTGAACGCTTCAAACGCGACCGGGTCCGTGAAGACGGCCGTACCGGAAGACCCCAAGCACTGCGATTGCGGCACGTCGCTGACGCAGAAACCTCCAGGTTGCGACCTGTCGCAGCAGGCGCCGCAAATGGAGGTGTGGACGCAGCCGTCTATCGGATCGCAGGAGTCGACCGTACAGGGGTCTAAATCGTCGCAGTCCGGTCCCGGACAGGCGCTGGCCGGGAAGGCGCACTGGTAGCTGCCCCAGCGCGTCGCCGATGTCACGGACTCCGCGTGGAAGCTCCCCATCGCCGAGGTGATCCCGTTCGTTCCGGACGCGACCCGGGTGGCGTTGAACGTACCCCCGAACACATCCCATCCGATGACGTCCACCTCGAACCCTTGATTGAAACCCGTCGCGGTGTTGCTCGAGTCGTCGAACGCGAGCACTGGGAGCTCGTTGTTCACGAACCAGCCGTATCGATTCCCGCCGACGTTCTTGTTCGGCCCTGCTACGAAATCTGTTGGGCTCAGCGGCGAGACCACGGTCTGGCTCGGCGAAAGGATGATCGCGCCGCCAGCGGCACCCGGGTCGGTGCTTGGATAGAGCGTCCACGATGCCGTGGGCGTTGAGGAGCCAAGCGGCAGGATTGCCATATCGATCACGAGAGCGTCGCCGGCGGCCTTGAAGGTATGCCGGAAGGTGTACCAGCCCGCGGTCGGGATCGCCGCCGGGAGGTGCCCCGGGTCCTTCGGGAAGGAGTTGGCGCGTCCGGAGTTGAATCCCGCGCTGCAAACGAAGCCGGGGCCGGCGCCCAGCGCGTCGGTGTAGTAGCCGCAGTTGAATACGACATCGCGCCTGTGCGAGCACGCGGTCGCCGGTGGCACCGGGATGCCGTTGTACGCCGACGAGAAGTCGAAGCGCGTGTCGTCCAACAGTCCGGACGCGAGGTAGACGTCCACCTGGGTCGTGTACGAGCCGGGCGGCGTGTCGCACACGCAAGCACCATCGCGACAGATGTCGCCGAGGGTACAAGCGTCGCCGTCGTCGCACGGCGCGGTGTTGTTGGCGTACACACATCCGTCAATCGGATCGCAGGAGTCGTCAGTGCAGGGATTGTCGTCGTCGCACGGGTTCAACGGCTCGAAGTTTCCCGTGTAACCCGAAGCCGTGGCGAAGGTGAAGTTGTCTATGTTGCCCGTGAAATCGTTCCAAGGCGCACCGGGGGAGTTCTGGCCAGCCACCAAGTTCATGCCCCAACCGTCGGAGCGGATGGGATCGCCGGGCGAGTACCACGTTACGATCTTCGCGTTCGGGAAGAGGCCGACATAGTACGACAGCGGTTGGAAATCATTGAACGGGTTGGTCAGCGCCCCGAAGCTCGCGGTGTACCACCACTTCGCCGCACCGCCCTGGATAGCGTCCCAGGTCTGCCAAGCCCCGACCGCCAGGTTCGGCTGCGTTCCGCCCGACGCCACCGTCGAGTAATAAGGCTCAAACACCAGGGTTGTGTCGCGCGTCCCGTTGCCGTCCAAGTCCACGTACATGTTAATCGCGACCGTGATCGTGTTACCGCCCGGGCTCGCCTGGATGTAGGTGCTGTACCCAAACGCCGTGATCGCCGAGAGTAGCGTTCCGTTGAATTGTTCGGTGCCCATCCAGGTCTTGCCGCCTAGACCTGCGGAATCGCCACCCGGCAGCGGGGGCCCGGATCCGCCCGGCCCAGTCGCCATCTCGTAGCTCCCCGTGCCCAGTGGGGGAACGGATGGGCCAACTACGAAGGACCCGGCCGCCGTTCGTCGGCTGATCCCTGACCAGCCATTCAGATTGGACGACGAGATCGTGCTAGTTCCAGCGCAAATCCCACCCTGGCAAATATCTCCAGATGTGCAGGCGTTGCCGTCGTCGCACGCAGCGCTGTTCGGCGCGTTCACGCAGCCGTCTATCGGATCGCAGGAGTCATCTGTGCATGGGTTGTCGTCGTCGCAGTTCGCCGGCGTGCACGACAAGCACGACAACGTTGTGGAGGTGCTGAAGGGAATGAAGTCGATCGAACCGCCGCTGCTGTTCGGCGTATCGACCTGGTCGCCGGATCCACCCGGAGCTGGCCCCGATGGAGCGCCCCAGTAGTTGTTCTCCGCGTTGATCGTTTGCGCCCCTCCGGTTGAGGTGGAGCAGGTGGGTACCGGGCAGGACCCCCCGGGACAGTCCGCAACACCGGTACACGCAGCTCCGCTGTTGCTCCCTCCCGAGCAGATCTGTGCACAGTCGGCTGCCACGCTGCACGCTCCCCCATTGCTGGAGCACGTGTTGCCATAGATGGCGCCGCGGTAGTTGCCGCTGAAGCTGTTGTCGTGGGCGACGTTAGTGGAGATCGACCCCACCGTGGGGTCAACCGCCGCGCACGTCGAAGGTAGGAGACCAGAGGGTGGGCTTAGAACACACGATACCTGACTCGAGCTGTAGAGGATCCCGGCGTTATGGAGGGGGATTCCAAGACTGCTCGACCCCTGGCCATTGTTCGTGAAACAGTTGTTCGTGATCGTGGTGCCCTGGGCGCCGCGGTCCTGCCTATCAGCGCGGGTGTCCCCAAAGCTCGTCAGGGCTAGGCCGCTCCGGCCATTGTTATTGAACTTATTGCCGTCAATAAGCGTACGCTGGATCCCTCCTTGCAGTCCATCGAACTGATTGAAGGAAAATGTGTTGTTACTGATGGTCCCTTGGTCCGATGCACCTGGGCTAGCGATGGTTCCGAGCGTGTTTGCAGCGAAAGCGCGACTTCCGAGGTTCATACCCGTCACGTGCCGAGTAATCAGGTTCCCGGTAATCTTGGGATTCCTAGCCGCGCTCGCTCCGACGTTGTGGGCGCCGTCCACAAAGAACCCGGTACCCGTGGCGAAGGTGTTCGGCCCCGTGTAGACGATGCAATTGTCCGTGAGCCAAAACCCGTCGAAGTCGTCTGTGTCCAGGTGGACGGAGGCGCCACCGCCCGACTTGGCGTCCGCGTCGACCTCGTTCCCGCCGACGGTGATGTTCGTTCCGCTGTCGTCCAGGAAAATGCCGCTAGACGTGAAGCCGTTGATCTTGTTATTGAGGATCTGGAGGTCGGCAATGCCGCCGGTGTTCGACTCGATGGTATTCGCACCTCCGGTGAGGTTGAAACCGTCGATGATCGAACCCGCCGAGCCCGTCAGGAGTTCAAGACGGATCGTCCCGACCCCGTCGACGGTCGTCTCACTCCCGACTCGACCGCATGCGTTGACGCCGGCCTGTTCCCCTTGCAGGGTCAGGCTCTTGTTCAGCGTCAGGTTCTCGCTGTACGTACCTGCGGCCACGATGATCGTATCGCCGGAAGCGGCGGCGTCGATCGCGACTTGAATCGTCGCATGGTCCGCGGGGACGTTGATGATGGCAGCTTCCGCAGACTGCGTGCCCAAGACGGACAAGAGTGCCGTTGACAAAACGGCGCAAATAAGAACTGAATGTTTCATTTCCATTCTCCTTCTAACCCGGATTTCCCAGATCAAGTGTTCGTGCGTCGGCACCAACGCCCTTGAGCGTTCGGGCGAGGCAGCTTTCCGAGCAGAGTTGGACATCATGCCTCCTTCTCCACTTCCCGTGACCGATGTGCATTCAAACACGCCACGCCAATCAAAAGACCAAAAAAGCAACTAGAAGAGGATTCTGCCTCTTTCCGCGCTACCGATGACCTGCCACGCTACCATCCGATAACCACAAGTCAATTCTTTTTTTGAGAAACCAGCAGGGTTTAGTCTAAGGCCGTTTACAAGTTCTCGGTTTCGCAAGTCCCAATGAGACGGTTTACCCCAGATTCTGTGACGCCGGCGCTCGAAAACGACCCGGATCGGGAATCGATTTGACTTCCGCCTTCAACGCTAACTCACGCCCGAATAAGTGGTTCCATTCAAATCCAGTGTCGAAATTGGACCCAACTTGTACAGCTTTTCACGCGGAATATCACCCGGTGGTCATTGTCGCAGTCCAAGATTGGGTCTAGGGACTTGATGCAGGTACTGCGGAGAAAGAGACCCCAAGGACGTGCTCATTGCCGTTACGAATTCGGGCCAGGCATTCCTCGGGCAGCGGACCGGCGAGCTTGATCTGGGCGCAGGCCGACTCCGCCCCCGCACAGATGACGTTTTCCATCTCCTCGACGTTGACCCCTGCATTCCCGATCTCGTTCAACGTATGGGCCAAAACGCCCGGGCGATTGCGATGCCGCACCACGACGACATACCGTGCCCGTGACTTCTCGCAGAGATTGACGCAGTTGGCCACGTGGCCGGTACGCATATATTCCTTGACGATCCGCACGGTTTCCTGGGCGATGGCGTTCTGGGCTTGCTCGGTGGAGGCGCCGATGTGGTGCGTGCCGCAAACCACGCCGCCTGCTTTCACAATGGCGGCGCTAAAGGCGGCTTCACCCGATGCGGGCTCATCGGGGAACACGTCGACGCCCACGCGCAAGCCGCGCTCCGCGACGGCGACAGCAAGGGCCTTGTAGTCCATCACCTCCGCACGGGCAGTGTTGATGACATAACTACCGGGGGCGAGTCGGTTCAACACGGAGGCATTGATGATCCCTTTCGTTTCGGGTGCGGCGGCGAGATGGATCGTCAGAATGTCGCAGCACGAGGCAACGTCCGCCGGGCTGTGGCAGGGCATCACCCCTAGCGCCTCGGCCCGCTCCTCCGTGAGAGAGCGACTCCACGCGACGACGCTCATCTCAAACGCCTTCGCTCGCCGGCCGACGGCTTGGCCGATCTGACCTAAGCCCACGATGCCCAGCGTTCGATCCTTGAGTCCCCGCGCTTCCGAATAGAGCTTTTTATTCCACTTCCCGTTTTGCAGATCGAGGGAGTTTTCGACCAGGCGCCGATCCAGGGCGAGAATCAACCCGAACGTAAGTTCGGCCACGGCGACGGCGTTTTTTCCGGGGCAATTGGCGACGAGGATGCTTCGTTGCGAGGCGGCCGCGACGTCAATGGTGTTGTAACCTGCCCCCGCACGCACCACGACGCTCAATGCCCCGCCGGCGCTGAGCATCGGCTCGGTGACCTTCGTCCCGCGAACCACCAGAACGACGCAACACGTTCGAGCGATAGCGTCTCGAAGGGCGTCGCCTTCCAGCTTTGGCTCATAAGCCACCTCGCAGCCGGTGCGGCGAAGCTCGTCAAGTCCCTGAGCGTCAAACTCATCCGCGATCAACACCTTCATCATGAAATCCGGTCCGAATCATCGTGAAGACGAGACCGTGGCGAACGGTCACAAGGAGGGTACTGTCCCGCCGGAGTACCATCGCGTCAATGCCGTATCAGGGTTCCCCGAACGTAATGCGCCCCCTGCAACCCGGATCGTTGGGAGGCAGGGGGCGTCGTGAGAGAATTCCTGTGGAAACTTCGAGCCGCAAGGGGTGATATCGTCGTCAGCCTGATGGCACCGGTTCGGCAGGATTGACGCAGTTAATCACCCGCCCGGTTTCGACGTAGGTGCGCACGATCTTGACCACTTCGTCGGCGACGGCCTCCTGGGCCTGCTCCGTCGAAGCCCCGACGTGGTGTGTTCCGTACACGTGCGGCGCGGTGCGGATGGGATCTTTGAACTCCACATCGGAAGCGGTCGGCTCAATCTCGAAGACGTCCAGTGCAGCCCCCGCGATCACTCCCGACGCCACGGCTTCGGCCAGCGCCGACTCGTCCACTACCCCGCCGCGGCTGCAGTTGATGACGAACGCCGTCGGCTTCATCCGGGCCAGCTCATCGCGGCCGATGAGATGATCGGTCTCGGACCCGCCAGGTACGTGCAGGCTCACAAAGTCAGATTCCGCGAGCAGCGTCTGGAAAGGGACACGGCGGATGCCTAGTTCCTCCTCGATCTTGTTGTTGGTCATCACGTCGTAGTAAACCAAATTCATCTCGAATGCCTTGGCGCGGCGGGCGACTTCGTAGCCCACACGGCCAAGGCCCACGATCCCCAGCGTTCGGCCCTTGAGTCCCCGCGCTTTGCTGTACTCCTTTTTGTTCCAGACGCCGCGGCGAAGATCGTCCGTCTCATCAACGATGCGCCGATCGAGGGCGATCATCAACCCGATGGTCAACTCCGCGACGGCCACCGCATTCTTGCCTGGACAATTGCTAACCCGAATTCCGCGTGCCGTGGCCGCGTCTACGGCGATCGTGTCGTACCCCGACCCGGCGCGGATTACCACCTCCAGGTGCGGCGACGCGGCCAGGATGTCTGGCGTCACCTTCGTACTTCGCACCACGAGGACGTTGCATCCGGTTTCCCGCATTGCTTCGGCCAGCGCGGCGTCCTTCACACCCGGTTTGACGATGACCGAACATCCAGCCTCGCGTAGGGCCGCTACTCCGTGATCTTGAAACTTGTCCGCAATCAACACTTTCATAGCCAATACCTCCGTTTCGGGGCGTAGTGCCCCCTCGAAACCGTGGCAAACGGCGTGCCGCGCGCTGGCGGAGATCGGTCTTCTTTAGAAGTATGGAGCAGAATCCACCGATAGTAGAGCGACCAGCCGCGTATCACCCGACAATTAGAAAGGGACCGAAAATGCCGCCAAGTGTCATGGGTTTGCTGTTCGTCGCCATCGGCCTGTTTGCGATCTGTGGAGCGGTCTACAATTGGGACTGGTTCATGAACCACCGCAAAGCCCGCTTTTTCGTCGCGGTGTTCAAGCGCACCGGGGCGCGAATCTTCTACATCCTTCTCGGCGGCGGTCTGACGACGCTGGGTGTGTTGCTCGCGCTTGGCGTGATCCACAGCAACGAGTAGGCCGCTGCAGCGTGGTCATCCGAGGGTATCGAGCATCGCTTGCATTTCGCTTTCCGTGTGCGAGTCGCCCAAAGTTCGTGCGGCGGCGATGCCCGCGGAAAGCGCGGTCCGGGCGTCGGGCACACGCCCAGCATTGATCAACGTGCTGCCCTTCTGGAAGTAGGCCGTCAGATAAGAGGGATCGATTTGTAACACGCGGTCGAATTGGGCAAGGGCTTCCTCCGTATGCCCTTCTTTGGCCAGCTCCATGGCCAGGCCAAAGTTCAGGAACGTATCTTGAGGGCTTTTTTCGAGCATCTGCTGGAGTTTCGTGCGTCGCGTCATGCTCAATGTCCGTCACCGGATTCCGAGGTCGACCGAGCCGAACGCACTGTAACTTGCCCGCCTCCCAGCGGTCAACGCGGCTTCGTTGATCGAATCGTTTCCAGGCGATAGAATGGAGTCAGCCCAAGCGCTCTTGGGCGTTTGGGCAAAGAGCCGTTGCGACACAATTGAGCGTTGTCGCGCTTCGCAGTTGGTTACTGTTCCGAAGAGGAGAATCTGAGCGTGGAGAGAGCAACATTGTGGACCCGCGTGGGACAATGGTTGCGGCCATCGGCCCGTCCGGGCGACCCTGACCACTATCCCCTGACCGACCCCCCAACGACTCCGATCGGCGGCGGAGCCATGGCCTCGACGGATGCAGGAATCATCTCACCGGACGGTTCTAGTGTTGGTCCAAAGTTTCGCCTGGCGCGAACCTCATCGACCATCGAGCGACTGGAGGAGGAGTACGCCAGAGTCATCAAGATCGTCGAGTCCGTGGAAAAGCACCTGGAGCTTCAGAGCGAACGCGGCGAATCGTTGGCCGGTTCGATGAACCGATTGGCCGAAAACCTGGAACACCTGCCGGAGACCTCCAAGGCGCAAGTGGAGCTTCTTTCCACGATGAAACACCAGATGGGCGTCGATGGGGCCTGCGTCAAACGCCTGGAGGAGAACCTTTCCCAGCTTCCACGCCTGGCCGACGCTCAACGGGAAACGATGGTGTCGATCGGGCGGCAGCTCGATCTGTCGCGGCA